>Ga0213876_10000474_pt1 | contig 32008 bp, 32 predicted proteins | sample BarmaccomBMRX_R9_FD_160113 | JGI IMG/M metagenome (GOLD analysis project Ga0213876, IMG submission 160113) | Root-associated microbial communities from Barbacenia macrantha in rupestrian grasslands, the National Park of Serra do Cipo, Brazil - RX_R9 | ecosystem: Host-associated > Plants > Roots... | reverse complement strand
AGGCGCTGCAGTCCTTCCTCAAGAGCGACGAGGGCACGAACCTGCTGGCGGGTTACAAGCGCGCCGCCAATATCCTCAAGGCGGAGGAGAAGAAGGACAAGACGACCTTCGACGGCGAGCCGCAGCTCAGCCTGATGACGCTGGCTGAAGAGAAGGCGCTGTTTGTCGCGTTGGAAAACGGCTCGCCGCTCATCGTGTCGGATGTCGAAGCCGAACGCTTCGTCGAAGCCATGGGCGTCATGGCGCGGCTGCGCGCGCCGGTCGACGCCTTCTTCGACAAGGTCAAGGTCAACGACGACGATCCCAAGGTCCGCGAGAACCGGTTGCGACTGCTCGCGCGGCTGCGCGCGACGCTGCAGCTGGTCGCGGATTTCTCGAAGATCGAAGGGTAGTGCAGACGTCGCCTGGGCGGCCCGCATTCGCAGGCCGACAGGTGTGCGCTTACGCCCCGTCCCTCTCGGTCGTGGGGTCGATCATCTTGCGCACCTCGGTGATCTTGGTCGCGGGGAAGCCGCTGATCTCGGCGTGCTTCCTGATGATCGCCTCGTCCTTCGCCAGATAGACGCAGAACGTCTTGTCGGCGGCGACATAGCTCTCCTGCCACTGGATGTCGGGGCCGAGCTGGGAGAGCACCTCGTTCGACTTGGCCGCGGCACCCTTGAGCTGCTCGCGCTCGAACGAACCGACCGCGGGAATGTCGCGCTCGATGATGAATTTGCGCATCGGCATGGGGGTCTCCGTCTTTTTGTGTCGCTTGAGCGTTCGGATGCTAACCAACCAGCGGCCAGAAGAACAGAGCCCACATCGCCCCGACCACGAAGTTGCTGGTCGCGAACAATGCCAGCCGGTGCATGACGTGGTTGTAGGTCACGTGCACCAGGCTGTGACCGATTCTCAATCCCACATAGACCCAGGCGAGCGTCAGGAAGGTCGCGTCGACGCGCCCGGCCTGATGCAGCATCAGGCAGACGACGTAGAACAGCACCGGCATCTCGAGCAGGTTCATGTAGTTCCGGTTCGGGATCGAGACATGGCCCGGGACCTTGGCGGACTCGCCGAACTTGTAGTCGGCAGCGGCGGTCTCGCCCGCGAAGGCCGAGCGGAAGCGGCGGAATGGGATCAAGGTCAGCACGAGGAACGTCAACAGCGCGAGCGCGCCCATGGGAAAGAAGATCTGATCCTGCGGCATGTGCGTTTCCCCCTTGGTCCGAAGCGGCGCCAAGGCTAGCAGCGCCCGGTCGGTCATGACAGATTGGCTTACGGCCGGTTCTCAAGGAAACCACATGACGAAATGGGTCTATTCGTTCGGCGACGGCAAGGCGGAGGGCGAGGCCGCGATGAAGAACCTGCTCGGCGGCAAGGGCGCGAACCTGGCCGAGATGAGCAACCTGGGGCTTCCCGTGCCGCCCGGCTTCACCATCACGACCGAGGTCTGCACCCATTTCACGAAGGCGGGCGCCTATCCGGCCGCGCTGAAAGAGCAGGTCGCGGCCGCGCTCGAGCGCGTGGGCGAACTTGCCGGCGGCAGCTTCGGCGACGCGGCGCGGCCGCTGCTGGTCTCGGTGCGCTCGGGCGCCCGCGCCTCGATGCCGGGGATGATGGACACGGTGCTGAACCTCGGCCTCAACGCCGCGACGGCGCAAGGCCTGGCGAGCCTGACCGGCGACGGACGCTTCGCCTATGATTCCTACCGCCGCTTCATCCAGATGTACTCGAACGTCGTTCTCGGCGTGGAGCACGCGCTGTTCGAGGAGATCCTCGACGGCGAGAAGGAGGCCAAAGGCGTCGACCTCGATACCGATCTCGACGAGGCGGACCTGAAGCGCATCGCGTCGCTGTTCAAGGATTGCGTCGCCCGGGAGCTGGGCAGGCCGTTCCCCGAGGACGTGCACGAGCAGCTCTGGGGCGCGATCGGCGCTGTGTTCGGCTCATGGCAATCGGCCCGCGCCAAAACCTATCGCAGGCTGCACGACATCCCCGAGGATTGGGGCACGGCGGTGAACGTCCAGGCGATGGTGTTCGGCAATCGCGGAGCGACCTCGGCGACCGGCGTCGCCTTCACGCGCGATCCGGGGACCGGCGAGCACATCCTCTACGGCGAATTCCTGATCAACGCGCAGGGCGAGGACGTCGTCGCCGGCATCCGCACGCCGCAGCCGATCTCGCGGCTGGTGCGCGAGCGACAGAACGGCAAGAAGCCGTCGATGGAAGAGGCGATGCCGGGGACCTATGCCGAGCTCAAGGCCATCGGCGAAAAGCTCGAGACCCATTATCGCGACATGCAAGACGTCGAGTTCACGGTGCAGGAAGGCAAGCTCTTCATGCTCCAGACCCGCGCCGGCAAGCGCACCGCGGAAGCCGCGCTGAAATCCGCCGTCGACATGGTGGACGAGGGGCTGATCACGAAGGAAGAGGCGGTCGGGCGCGTCGATCCGATGGCGCTCAACCAGCTGCTGCATCCGACCCTCGATCCCTTCGCGCCGAAGGAGCTGATCGCGACGGGGCTGGGCGCCTCGCCGGGCGCGGCCACGGGCGAGGTCGCCTTCACCGCCGAGGAGGCCGAAAGGCTCGCCGCAGACGCGCGCTCCGTCATCCTGGTGCGCAACGAGACGAGCCCCGACGACATCCACGGCATGCACGCGGCCAAGGGCATCCTCACCGCGCGCGGCGGCATGACGAGCCACGCCGCGGTGGTGGCGCGCGGCATGGGACGGCCCTGCGTCTCGGGCGCCGGCATGCTCAAGATCGATGCCAAGGCCGGCACGATGACGGCGGGCGGCATCAAGATAGGCCGCGGCGAGGTCGTCACCATCGACGGCACCACGGGCGAGGTGTTCAAGGGCAAGGTGGCGATGCGCCAGCCCGAGCTGACCGGCGACTTCGCGACGCTGATGGGCTGGGCGGATTCCATCCGTACACTGAAAGTCCGCACCAACGCCGACACGCCGGCGGATGCGCTTGCGGCGCGCCGCTTCGGCGCCGAGGGCATCGGGCTGTGCCGCACCGAGCACATGTTCTTCGAGCCAGAGCGCATCGTGGCGGTCAGGCAGATGATCCTGGCCGACGCCGAGGCCGACCGCCGCGCGGCGCTGGCCAAGCTGCTGCCGATGCAGCGCGTGGATTTCGTCGCGATCTTCGAGGCGATGGAGGGACTGCCCGTCACCGTGCGCCTGCTCGATCCGCCGCTGCACGAGTTCCTGCCGCAGAAGGACGAGGACATCGCCGAGGTCGCGCGCGCGGCGGGCGGCGATCCGGCGAAGCTGCGCGCCCGCGCCATCGCGCTGCACGAATCCAACCCGATGCTCGGCCATCGCGGCTGCCGGCTGGGCATTACCTATCCCGAAATCTACGAAATGCAGGCGCGCGCCATCCTCGAAGCCGCGCTCGACGTCGAAGCGGCCGGCGGCAAGCCGGTGACGCTCGAGATCATGATCCCGCTGGTCGGCTTCAAGAGCGAGCTGGATACGCTCGCGGCGCGCATCCGCGCCGTCGCCCAAGCGGTCGGAATGGAGCGCGGGAAAGCGCCGTCGTTCCTCGTCGGGACGATGATCGAGCTGCCGCGCGCGGCGCTGCGCGCAGCTGAGATCGCGCAGACGGCCGAGTTCTTCTCATTCGGCACCAACGACCTCACCCAGACCGCGCTGGGCGTCAGCCGCGACGACGCCGGCACGTTCCTGTCGGAGTACCTGAAGAAGGGCCTGATCGCGCGCGACCCGTTCGTTTCCATCGACGTCGAAGGCGTCGGCGAGCTGGTGACGATCGCCGCGGAACGCGGACGCAAGGCGCGCGCGAACATCAAGCTCGGCATCTGCGGCGAGCACGGCGGCGATCCGGATTCCATCCGCTTCTGTCACTCGCTGGGGCTCGATTACGTCTCGTGCTCGCCCTTCCGCGTGCCGATTGCACGACTCGCGGCCGCACAGGCGGCGCTGTCGAAGATGAACGAAAACGCCTAACGTTCCATTAATCTGTACACTGACGATGCAGGAAAACCCTGGATTTTCCTGCATTGCATGACGCCGTGTCAGGATTGCCGAGATTTTTATTTGACGATTCGGATTTTCTCCGGCAGAACGCGCTTCACTTCGACAGGGGGCGGGACCATTCGGAATTGACGACGACGTGTAACAGCGAAAACGAGATCCGAAGAGAGTCGATTGCCATGAAAACGAAAACCAGAGACGTGTTGGGGCGTTCCGACCGCGTGCTTATCGGCGCGCTGGCCGTGATCCTCTGTGCCGCGAGCGCCGCCGTCGGTGCGGCCTCGAGCAATCATCCGTCCACGGAGAATGCCTCCGTCGCGGGCGCGATGGCGCCTATCATTGTACAACGCGCCGCCGTCGCGACGGTTGCACCGGCCGCGGTCGCGCCGTCGGCGCCCGCGGTCGTGCCCATGGCCGCGCAGGCCTCTGCGCCCACCGCCGCGCAGCCCGCTTCCGCGCCTGTCGCCGCGCCCGCCAAGGCCACCGGCGCCGATCTTGCGATGACGCAGCTGCTCGCCGAGCATCGCTGCCTGTCCGAGGTCATGTATTACGAAGCCCGCGGCGAAGGCCGCGACGGCCAGATGGCGGTGGCCGAGGTCGTGTTCCATCGCCTGCGCCACGGCCATTACGGCCACTCGATCTGCGCGGTGGTCTACGAGGGACAGGGCACGGCGACCTGCCAGTTCTCCTTCGCCTGCGACGGCCAGCTGGCGGTGCGCAAATCGACCGGCGCCTGGCGCTCGGCCGAGACGCTGGCGGCGCGCATCCTGACCGGCGAGGTCGCGCTGCGCGACGTCACCGGCGATGCCACGCATTTCCACAACGCCTCGGTCTCGCCCGACTGGGCCGACGACATGCAGCGCACGGTCCAGATCGGCAACCACGTGTTCTACCGGCCGGCACGCTCGCGCGCGCTATAAGCGCAATCGGGCGAACTGCGCAGCGTTCGCCCGGCAAATTGCGCGCCGGCAATAGCGTCAGTCGCGGCCCATCACGCCGAGCACGGTCTTCTTGATGCGCTTGCGGATGGTCTCGGGCGAGAAGCCCTTGATGCGGTCGATCCACTGGAGCTCGGGCGGCACGTACCAGTGCAGCCTGTCGCTGCCATAGGCCGCCCAGGCCGCTTCCGCCACCGCGCGCGGCGGCATCAGGCGGAACGGGCCCTTCTTCGGCGCATTGGCGAGCATGGTGTCGGCGTCGCTCGCGGTGCGCGGCTCGGTGCGGTTGGGCGTGTTGCGCAGGATGGCGGTATCGATCAGGCCCGGCAGCGTGTCGGCGACGCGGATGCCGTGGCGGCTGAACTCGATCGACAGCGCCTCGGTCAAACCCTTCACCGCGTGCTTGGTGGCGGAATAGACCGCGATCCTCGGCATGCCGTATGTCGCGGACGACGACGAGGTCGAGAAGCACAGCGAATTCTTCGTGGCCTTCAGCAGCGGCAGGGCGGCGTAGATGCCGTTGAGCACGCCGACCAGGTTCACCTGCACCACGCGCAGCGCGGCATCGTAAGGGACGTCCTCGAACCAGCCGCTCTCGCCGATGCCGGCGTTGTTGAACAGCATGTCCATCGTGCCGCCCGTCTCGGCGCCGAAGGCCGCCACCGCCTCCTCGAAGTTCTGCTTCGCGGTGACGTCGAGGCGCCCGGTGACGCAGTTGTCGCTGCCCAGCTCCTGAGTCAGCGAGGCCAGTCCCGCCGCGTTGACGTCGAAGGCGCCTATGAACCAGCCCTTCTGCGCGAACAGCAGCGCGGTGGCGCGGCCGATGCCGCTTGCCGCCCCGGTGATGAAGATGGATTTGCGCCCCCTTTGCCTTGCCCGTCATGTCAGCCCCTGTTGCGTAGTTCTTCCCAATAGCCGTTCCAGCAAGCGCGCACCTCGGCCTCGCTCTGCCCCAGATCGTAGGCCGGCGAGATCAGCGGCGCCGCGCGCTCTATCCGCATGCGCACGATGGCGCGGATCCGGTTGCGGCTGCCGCGTGCGCGATAGAAGGCGAGCATCTCGTCGAATGCGCCGCCTTCGCGCAAAACCTCGGCCTTGCCCTTGAAGCGATAGCCCTTGCGCGACACGGGATCGACGACGTTGATCTCCATCGCGGGATTGCGCGCGATATTGGCGACCGTCACGGGCGAGCGGATGTCGGCGAAGACGATCGCGTCGTCGCCCCAGGCGGCCGCCGTGCCCTTGGGCGACAGGTTCGGCGTGCCGTCGGCGCACACCGTCGCGACATAAGCGAGCCGCTGCTCGGCGATGACGCGCTTCATGTCGTCCGTCAGGCGCATGGACTTAAAAGTTCACCCGCCGCGAGATCGTGCCGTCGACGAGCAGGTTCACGCCCGTGGTGTAGGACGAGGCCGGGCTCGCCAGGAAGACCGTCGCATTGGCGATCTCCTGCGGCGTGGCGCAACGCCCGGTGGGGTTGCGCGCCACCGCCTGCTTGAAGAAATCGGGATTGCCTTCCTCGACCATGTTCCACACGCCGCCCTTGAAATAGACCATGCCGGGCGAGACGACGTTGGTGCGGATGCGGCGCTTGGCATGCTGGCGCGCCAGGCCCTTGGCATAGTGGATCAGCGCCGCCTTGATCGGACCGTAGGAACTCGCGTGGTCGGCTTCCGCCGCCGAGACGGATGCGATGATCGTGAAAGACGCGTCGCCGTTCGCCTCGGCGGCCTTTTCGAGGAACGGCCGCGCCGCGTCGAAGGCGTTCACCGCCCCCAGGACGTCGAGCTTGAAGTTGGACTCCCACGACGCCGGGTCGGGGCCTTGCGCCATCGCGCCGGCATTGGACACCAGCGCGTCGACGCCGCCGAGTTCGGCCGCCGCCTTCTCGACCCAGGCCTTGAGCGCCGCGCCGTCGGTGATGTCGACCGAGGCGCCGGCGGCGCGCACGCCTTTGGCGGTCAGCGCGGCGACGGCTTCCTTCACCTGGTCGGCATGGCGCGCGCAGATCGCCACATTGGCGCCTTCCGCGGCGAAGGTTTCCGCGACGGCGCGTCCGATGCCGCGCGTGCCGCCGAGCACGATGGCGTTCCTGCCTTTGAGATGAAGGTCCATGTGCCGCTCCCGATATTGTCCGGCACGCAGCTTAACGGCTCTTGGGCTTCAGTCCATCGCGGTCGGAAGCACGTGGACCTCGGACACGAATATGCCGTCGAGGCAGGTTTGCGGCGCGTCGGCCGGACAGGCGCGCACCCGTGCCACCAGATTGACGAAGGACGGATGCTTCGGCCGGTTCGGATGCGCGGGATCGAAGTGGAAGATCATCGGCCTTTCGCCCTTGGCGAGCGGGGCATGCAGCGCGCTCGCGGTCTCGCCGAAATCGAAGCCGTTCGTGAACAGGGACAGAACCACGCATCGGTTTGCGAAGGCTGCGGGATCGCGGCGCAGCGCGGCGAGCTTGACCGGCTTCGCTTCCGCGCGCCTGCAGGTAAAGCTGTCGTCGGGTTCGGCAACGGGCGCGGGTTCGCGGTGCTGCATCGTGCTGCAGCTTGCAAGCCCGAGCACGCTCAGGGCCGCGACCAGCCGGCCGATGGTCCCCCAATTCCCCATCATCCGGCGATGAGATCAGAAATCCAGGGCAACGTCGAGGCTGGGGGCGCTGTGGGTCAGCGCGCCCGACGAGATGTAGTCGACGCCGGTCTCAGCGATGGCGCGGACGCCGGCGAGCGTGACGTTGCCCGAGGCCTCCAGCGTCGCGCGGCCTTTGGACATCGCCACGGCGCGCTTGAGATCGTCGATCGACATGTTGTCGAGCAGGATGGTGTCGATCTTGAGCGTGAGCGCCTCGTCGAGCTGCGCCAGGGTGTCGACCTCGAGCTCGATCTTTGCCATGTGCCCGAGGCCGTCGCGGACGCGCGCGATGGCAGACGCGATGCCGCCGGCGGCGACCAGGTGGTTGTCCTTGATCAGCACCGCGTCGTCGAGGCCGAGGCGGTGATTGAACCCGCCGCCGCAGCGCACGGCATATTTCTCCATGACACGCAGGCCCGGCGTCGTCTTGCGCGTGCAGACGATGCGCGCGCCGGTCCCTGCGACCGCATCGACCAGCGCGCGCGTGGCGGTGGCGACGCCCGACAGATGGCCGACGAAGTTCAGCGCCACGCGCTCGGCCGTAAGCACGCCGCGCGCCGGGCCTTCGACGACGGCCAGCACGGTGCCGGCCTCGACCGTCGCCCCGTCCGCGACCTTGACGTCGATCCGGAGCGCGGGCTCGGCGAGCGCGAAGGCGATCTCGGCGGCGTTCAGGCCTGCGACGGTGCCCGGCTTGCGCGTCACGAGCCTGGCTTCGGCGCGGCGCTCGGGCGGCACGATCAGGTCGCTGGTGATGTCGCCGGCGCGGCCGAGGTCCTCTTCGAGCGCGTGCCGGACGATGGGCTCGACGATCAGCCGGTGCGGCGGGCGGATCATAACAGGCGTGCCGCCCTGGTTTCGGCCGGCAGGCGCGCCGCGATCGCCTCGGCATCGGCGAGCGTGAGGAACGAGCGCCTGCCGGTTTCATCCGTGGACGGATAGTCGCTGCGGCTGTGCCCGCCGCGGCTTTCGCGGCGGACAAGCGCCGCGGCGGCGACCAGCCTCGCGGTCGCGGTCATGTTGCGCAGCGCGGGCTCGGTGCCGCCGGCGCGCTCGACCTTGGCGATGACGGCAAGCGCCTCGGTGACGCCGGCCTCATCGCGCTCGAGGCCCACCAGCCGCGTCATCGCCTTGCGCAGCACGTGCGGCGGCGAGGGCGCGGCGAAGCGTTCCGGCACCGGCGGCGTGCCGCGGCCGGAGCCGGTCGCGACGTGGTTGCGCACGTCCTCGGCAGCGCGGGCGCCGAACACCAGGCCTTCGAGCAGCGAATTCGACGCCAGACGGTTGGCGCCGTGCAGCCCGGTCGAGGCGCATTCGCCGACCGCCCAGAGCCCGCCGAGCGAGCTGCGGCCGCGATCGTCGCTGGCGATGCCGCCCATGTGGTAATGCGCGGCAGGCGCGACCGGGATCGGCTGCGCTACGGGATCGATGCCGGCGCTCTTCGCCGCCGCATAGACCGTCGGGAAATGCTCCGGGAATGCCGCGCCGATGGCCTCGCGGCAATCGAGGTAGACCTTGTGGCCGGCGGCGATCTCGCGATGGATGGCGCGGGCCACGACGTCGCGCGGCGCGAGCTCGGCGTGCCTGTGGACGGCGGGCATGAAGCGCAGACCCCTCTCGTCGACCAGCATCGCGCCTTCGCCGCGCAAGGCTTCGGTCGCGAGCGGCGCCGGGTCGCGGCCGACGGCCAGCGCCGTCGGGTGGAACTGCACGAACTCGGCATCGGCGATCACCGCACCCGCGCGCGCCGCCATGCCAAGGCCTTCGCCGCGCGACTCCAGCGGATTGGTCGTCACGGCATAGAGCGCGCCCAATCCGCCGGTCGCGAAGATCACCGCCGGCGCGCGGAACAGCACCAGGCGCGCCTCGGGGCCCGCGCCGCTGCGCGCGAAGAGGCCGACCACGCGGCCGTCTTCCATCGCGAGCTCGACGGCGTGGTAGCCTTCCAGCACCTTGATCGCAGGATCGCATAGGGCCTTCGCCGCCAGCGCGCGCGTGACCTCGGCGCCGGCCCGGTCGCCTTTCACGTGCACGATGCGCGCGGCCGAATGCGCCGCCTCGCGACCGACGGCGAGCGAGCCGTCGGGATTGCGGTCGAACGGCGCGCCGAAGCGCACCAGGTCGTCGATGCGCGACGGCGCCTCGCGCGCGACCAGCGCGGCGATCTCAGGGTCGCACAGGCCGTCGCCCGCGGCGATGGTGTCGGCGGCGTGGCTCTGCCAGCTGTCGCCGGGCGCGACCGCGGCGGCGATTCCGCCTTGCGCCCAGGCGCTCGCGCCCGAGGTACCGGGCCGGCTGCCGGCCAGCACCAGCGACGGGTAGGGCGAAAGCTTGAGCGCGGTGAACAATCCCGCCACGCCGGCTCCCAGGATCAGCGCCCCCTTGCACTCGACGATGCTGTCGAGGTGTCTCATCTGGGCTTGCCCACGGCCAGCATGCGCTCGACCGCGGCCCGCGCGCGCACGGCCACTGCCGGATCGACCAGGACCTCGGTGGTCATGGTCTCTAGCGAATGCAGGATCTTGGGGAGCGTGATGCGCTTCATGTGCGGGCAGAGGTTGCACGGCCGCACGAACTCGACGTCGGGATACTCGACCGCGACGTTGTCGCTCATCGAGCACTCGGTGACCATGACGACCTTCTTCGGCCGCTTGTCGCCGACATAGGAGATCATCGCCGCGGTCGAGCCCGCGAAGTCCGACACCGCGACGACCTCGGGCGGGCATTCGGGATGGCTGAGCACGACGATGCCCGGATTGGCCGCGCGATAGCTCTCGATGTCCTGCGCAGTGAAGCGCTCGTGCACCTCGCAGCTGCCTTCCCAGGTGACGACCTTGACGTCGGTCTGCTTGGCGACGTTCCGGGCCAGGTACTTGTCCGGGATCATGATGACGGTATCGACACCCTTCTCGCGGGCGATGTCCTCGACGACCGCCTTGGCGTTGGACGAGGTGCAGCACACGTCGCTCTCCGCCTTCACGTCCGCGGAGGTGTTGACGTAGGTGACGACCGGCAGGCCCGGATATCTCTCTTTCAAAAGGCGCACGTCGGCCGCGGTGATCGAAGCGGCGAGCGAGCAGCCGGCCTCCACGTCCGGGATCAGCACGATCTTGTCGGGCGAAAGGATCTTGGAGGTCTCGGCCATGAAATGAACGCCGGCCTGCACGATCACCTTGGCGTCGACCTTCGCGGCTTCGCGGGCCAGCGCCAGGCTGTCGCCCACGAAGTCGGCGACGCAGTGGAATATCTCCGGCGTCATGTAGTTGTGCGCCAGGATGACGGCATCCTTCTCGCGCTTCAGCCGGTTGATCGCCTCGACATAGGGCGCATGCACCGGCCATTCGATACGGGGCACGACGCTGGCGACTTTGCCGTAGAGCGCAGCCGTCGCGGCCGCCACCTTCGGCGTGTAGGCCAGATCCATCGCAGCCATTTTTCCGGACTCCATTATACTCTTTTTGAGCATATATGTAGGGCAAAAAGACCGGCCTTCAAGGCCGGATGGTGGGAGGCTTATGCTATGCCTGAGCATAAGGGGTCAAGGGGCGCGGCTTTCGCCGCGGAAAAGCCCGGATTTCTCCACAATTGCCGCGTGATATTCGGGCGACACCACGTGGAATTAGTGCATCAATCGAGCGGGTTCCCCTTGGCGGGACTCACCCGTTCACCTACATGTCTCGCCGTAAGAAGCTCCGATTCCGGGGCTGGAACAGCGGGGACTCCATGAAGAACGTATTGCTTGCTTCCGTCGCAGCGCTTGCCCTGTGCGCGACGCTTTCCAGCGCGGCGGTGGCCGGCACGGCCGGTACGATCAGCGCCAGCTATGCCAACGACACCAACGGCGGCAACGGCGACCTTTGGAACATCGACGGCAGCTTCACCGGCATGTTCGGCGGCAACTGGGGCGGCGAAGTCACGGGCGGCTACCACAATCTTTCGGGCGGCGGCGCCGATCTCGACATCTGGAACGTGGGCGGCAGCCTGTTCTGGCAGCACATGAGCGGCCGTCTGGCGGCGACCGTCAACTATTACAGCACCAGCGACAGCGGCATCGACCTCAACGTCACCAACTACGGCATCGGCGGCGAGTGGTATGCGAGCCCGAACATCACGATCGCGGTCAAGGGCGGCGGCAACACGGTGAACGTCTCCGGCTTCGGCGGCAGCGCCGACGACAGTGGTGGCTTCGCCGGCGGCATGCTGCAGTTCTATGCGATGCCCAACCTGTCGCTCAGCGGCTCGGTCGACTATGCCGAGGAGTTCGGCGGCCATGTCACCAGCGAGACCGCGAAGGTGGAGTGGATGTTCTCCGAATCCATGCCCCTGTCGGTCTATGGCGGCTATGAGCATGCCGATGTCGGCGCCGGCGGCTTCGGCGCCGATGGCGACTTCTTCTTCGTCGGCCTCAAGTTCTACATGAACGGCTCGAACGGCGGCACGCTCGTCGACCGTCAGCGCAACGGCTCGCTCGGCTACATCGCCGAAGCGCCGGTGCTCGGCCTGTCGACCAACTAAGCCGGTCGCAGATCTACGCTTGAGCGCGCGGGCTCCCGAAAGGGGGCCCGCGCTGCTTTTTGGGACCCGCTATAAATTCCATGCAGGGTTGTTGTAAGGTCTTCCCGACGCTTCGAAGGGAGAGCACCTTGCGACCCATCTGGACGGCGGCGCTGGCTGCCATGGCCGCGCTGGGCGGCACCCCGGCCGAGGCCGCATTGGTCGTCTCGGACGATGCGACCAGCAACGTGCAATGCGGCGCCGGCATCTGCACCGCCACCGCGGCGGATGCGGTGCTGAACGTCCATGATCTCAAGGTCGCGCTGGCGGCCGGCGATCTCACCGTTTCGGCGGGCAGCGACGCCGCCGACATCTCCATCGACACCCAGCTCGCCTGGGCCAATGCGCACCGGCTGACCTTGTCGGCTTTCCGCTCGGTGCTCGTCTCGCGCGCGGTGACCGTGCAGGGCACGGCCGGCGTGACCGTCACGCCCAATGCCGGCGGCGGCGGCGATCTGGTCTTCAAGGATACGGGCAGCCTGTCCTTCTGGGATCTGTCGAGCAGCCTCGTCGTCGCCGGTGCCGCATACACGCTGGTGAACGACGTCGACGGGCTGGCGAAAGCGGTCGCGACCGATCCGGCGGGTCATTACGCGCTCGCGCAAAGCTTCGACGCCGAGAATGCGGTCTATCGGATCGCAGCGATACGGACGACCTTCGACGGCACGTTCACCGGGCTCGGCCATGCGATCGCCAATGTCCATATCAGGGTCCGCAACGACGCGGCGGGCGGCTTCTTCGGCGCCATCGGCGACCCCGGGGCGGCGGTGCGCGACCTGACGCTGCGCAACCTCGTCCTGGTGCCGGAAAACGATCCGGTCAACGGCGTTGCCGGTGCGCTGGCCGGCGTGAACGAGGGCCTGGTCAGCAACGTCACGATAGACGGCGGCAGCGTCGATGCGCGGTCGGCGCGGCATCGCTTCGCCGACCGCGTCGGCGGAATGCTCGGCGCCAATGCGAGCTCGGGAATCGTCTCGCGCTCGCGCGTCGTGGGCACGCTCGTGTTCGGTACCCGCATCACCGGGGGAATGGTGGGCCAGAATTTCGGCCGCATCCTGCGCTCGCATGCCGAGGCGACGGTGCAAGGCACGTCCAGAAGCGTCGTGGGCGGGCTGGTAGGCTCTCTGCACGGCGATATCGTGCGGTCGTCGTCGGCCGGCAGCGTTTCGATGGCGGCCGACCGGAAGGGGTCCGACGGCAGCGCGCAGGTCGGCGGCCTGGTCGGCGAAGGCACCGGCACCGTCGATCGCTCGTTTTCGACCGCGAGCGTCGACGGCGGCAGCGGCGCGACGGCACATAACGGCCGCTTCGCCGTGACCGCGGTGGGCGGCCTGGTCGGGGCCGGCAACGGCCTGGACATCCTCAATTCCTATGCGCGCGGGCCGGTCTCCGCGAACGACGGCGCCGATCATGCCGAGATGGGCGGATTGTCGGGCGTCGCATCCAGCAACAGGATCCAGCACAGCTATGCGGCCGGCGCGGTGACCTGCCGAGACTGCACCAACCAGATCGTCGGCGGCTTTGCGGGATACACCGGCAACCTGCACGTCAACCGCAGCTATTGGGACACCGAGGCGAGCGGGCAGGCGATCGCCTGCGGCCAGGGCGATTGTCCGGAGGTCGCCGGCCGAACAACCGCGAAGCTCACGGATGGCCTGCCGCGCGGGTTCGATTCCGCGATCTGGGCGCAGTCGCCCGGCATCAACGACGGCTATCCGTACCTGATCGACAACCCGCCGCAATAGGAGACGCAAATGCGACCGACAGCAGCAACCGCGGCCATCCTGGCATTGATCTCGAGCGCCGGCATGGCGCATGCGACGCTCGTGATCTCCGACGGCGCCACGAGCAACGCGAACTGCTCGCACGGCACCTGCACGGCGACGGCGGCGCATGCCGTCCTCAACGTCCACCATGTCGCCAACATGCTGGCCACCGGCGACGTAAGCATCAAGACGGCGAGCGGCGCGGGCGATATCGCGGTGACGAGAAGCCTGTCCTGGGGGAGCAAGGGGCATCTCAGCTTGCAGGCGGACAACGGCGTCGGCATCGGCGCGCCGGTCGTCGTCGCGGGCAAAGGCGGGATCGCGATCGCGACGGGCGCCGGGGCGCTGAGCTTCTCGCCCCGCGGCAAGATCCAGTTCGCGGATACGCGCGGCACGCTGTCGATCAACGGCGACGCCTACGTGCTCGCGGATTCCATACAGTCCCTGGCGAGTGCTTTCGTGTTCAACACGACGCGCAAGGTTGCGCTGGCGCGCGATTACGACGCCACCCCCGACGGCGTCTACAGCTTCTCGCCGATCCGCGAGATCGATACGGAGCTGGAGGGGCTGGGCAACACGATCAGCAATTTCCAGGTGGCCGAGCACGGCACGACCGCGATATTCGTCAATGTCGGTCTGGTCGAGCAGAGCCTGGGCACGATCCGCGACCTTCACATGATCAAATCGAGCGCCGTGGGCGGATCGGACGATTTCAGCGCGAGCCTCAACGTCGGACTGATGGTCGGGATCAACGACGGGACCATCCTTCATTCGGATGCCAAAGGCTATGTGAGCCAGTTCACCTCCGGCCGCATCGGCGGTCTGGTCGGGCAGAATTCGGGCCACATCATGGAGTCTCAGGCCAGCGCCAGGGTCTATGGCGGCGACGTCATGGGCGGCCTGGTCGGCATCAACCTGCAAGGCACGATCTCGAATTCGCATGCGGGCGGCACCGTCCAAGCATCTCCGGACAGGCCCAGCGCCCAGGGCGGGCTGGTCGGCCGCAACGAGGCGCAGAGCACGATCACGCTGTCCTATTCGACCGCCACGGTCCGCGGGACGACGGGGATCGGCGGCGTCGTGGGCGGGCTGCTCGGCCTTGCCGACAGCGGAACGGTGAGCCTGTGTTTCGCGCAAGGACCGGTCAGCGGGCGCGCCGTCGTCGGCGGGCTGATCGGCTTGAACGTGGGACAATTGTCGAACTCTTATTCCTTGAGCCCGATAAACGGCAAAAAGCACGCCACCATGGGCGGTATCGCCGGCGAAGGAAGCAGCTTCTCGAACATCTCCAACGTCTATGCCGCGGGCGCCTTCACGGTCGAGCACAGGCGGCATGTCGGCGGCATCATGGGATTCCTGTTCGACGGGCAAGGCGAGACGTTCGCCAAGGCCTATTGGGACCTGGATGCGACGACCGTCACCGATCCGGCCGACGGCGTGGGCAATGTCGCCAATCAGCCGGGCACGACCGGCCTTGGCCACGCGGCGATCACTTCCGCGCTGCCCGCGGGATTCGATCCGGCGATCTGGGCGCGCGACGACGCGATCAACGGCGGCTATCCCTACCTGATCGCCAACCCGCCGCCGCCGCCGGAATAGATCAAACCGTGCCGCGCGCGCGTGCGCCCAGGCGAACGCCCGGCGCCGGACGCTCGCTCAAGACCTCGCGGCGGAAGCGGAACAGCTCGGCCGGGCGGCCGCGCGCGGCGACCGACATCTTGCCCGTGCCTTCGACCAAGCCCTGGCCTTCGACGAGGCGGCGGAAGTTCTGCTTGTGCAGCCGCACGCCCGAGATCGCCTCGACCGTCTGCTGCAGCTCGAGCAAGGTGAAGGTCGCGGGCATCAGCTCGAAGACGACCGGACGGTATTTCATCTTGCCGCGCAGCCGCGCGATCGCGGTCGACAGGATGCGGCGGTGGTCGAACACCATGCCGGCGCCCAGCGGCCCGCCGCTGCCTTGCGGACCGTCGCGTCCGTCGCGCACCGCTTCCTGCACCAGGCCCGCTTCATAGAGCAGTTCGTAGCGCTCCAGCACGCGCTCCTCGTCCCAGCTTCCGCCGTCGATGCCGAAGCACAGGCGCACGCGCTCGCGGCGCTGGTCGTTGCCTCTGGCGAAGCTCTTGAGCGCGGGGACGATCGCATCGGCTATGATCGGCGGCTTCTCCTTGCGCCAGTCTTCCCACGGGAAGAAGCGGTACCAGTCGCTCCAGCGCGTTTCACGCGCCTCGGCCTCGCCGCGCGTCAGCGCGAGATAGCCGACGCTGACCACGCGCGGCCCTTCGCCGGCCGTGAGCAGGTGCCGGCCGCGGTCGCCGAAGGTGTAGAGCTGCTCGGCATAGCCGAGATCGAGCGCCGTCTGCTCCTTCACCCAGCTGCGCAACCCGCTCTCCAGCGTGCGGTGGTGCAGCGGATCGAAGGGACCGAAAGGCAGCGCGTCGTCCTGCCCCGAATGATGGACGGCGAGCACGCGCGGCACGTCGTTGGCGACCGAGACGATGGCGGCCGACAGGCCGATGCTCACGACCAGCGGGGCGGAATCGCCGCTCGCGTCCGTCGTGCGCTGGTCGCCGCTCATGGTCTGTCGGGCGCGAGCGGGATCTCGACCGGCACGCCCTCCGTCACCATCTCGCCGCCGCCGATGGCCTCGACGGCCCGCACCATCGCGCCGCCGCGGCCGAGCGCTTCATCGGCGAGGCGCACGATCAGCTTGTTGGGCTGGGCATGCGGCGCGCGCGCGCGCAAAAGCTGCGCGATCTCGTGCTCGGCGCCCGGGCCGAGCTTGTCGCACAACACGGCATAGGCCGACGCCGTCGAGCGGCTCACCCCCGCCCAGCAATGCACCAGCATCGGCGCCTTCGCGTCCCAGCCGCGGCCGAAGCGGATCAGGCGGTCGACATGCTCGCGCGCCGGCGCCTGATCGCCGCCAGGATCGGCGATGTCGTGCACCGAAAGCCGCAAGTGGCGCTCCGCGGGAAAGCCGTCGGGCGTGTCGATCATGTACTGCGCCGACAACAGGCTCACCATGTGCGAGGGCGCGTGGCTCAGCAGCGCATTGGGCACGGCGGACAGGGGCGTGATCAGAATCAGCGGCATCGCAGCCCTTGCTAGACGAGGATTGCGGCAAGGGGAAGACACGAGGACTTACTCCCGCTCAGAGGGAATTTATTATATACTCTACCGAGGAGGGGGCGATCCCGTCCGGCGACCGCACCGTCCGACCCAGGGGAGAGATCGCGATGAGAAACCTGTCGAATGCGTGCCGCGTTTCGGTCGTCCTTCTGTTCGCCGTGCTGTCGTCGCACCTGCCGGCCGGTGCGGGCACCATGATCCGCCAGACGGCGACCATCTTCGACACCGGGTTCCAGTACAACACAAAGGGCCGCGAGCGGGTCGGGCTGCGCATCTATTATGAGGGCATGCAGCTGTCGGACGCCCATTGGGCCTGGCAGATCGGCTACGAGGCGGTAGCGCAGCACAAGAACCTGGGCGGCCAATGGGTGAACACGTCGAAGCTCTACGACTTCAGCTATAGATTCAAGCTTCAGTTCATCGGTCCGGGCGGCATCTACACTTCGCCGTTCATCGGCGCGACCGTCGATCTCGACCATCTCGAATACGCGAGCGGCCTCGTCTATGACGGCGCCACCGTACAGAGCGTGCCCATTGTCACGCAGGCGACGTTCACCGCGCAGCGCTATGGCGGCCAGAGCGGCTTCTCGGTCACCATCAATCGCTAGCGGGCGATCCTAGGCCGTGAGTCTCCTGAACCGCTCCAGGAACAATGCCTGGGCGTCGGCGGGAGCGAGCGGCGCCAGCCGGGGCGTGCGCAACGCCTTGGAAGGCGTGCCGAAGAAGCGCTTGGCCTCTTCCGCCGAGAAGCCGGCAAGCTGGGTCGCCTCGAAATAGGCCGAGGCGATATCGGCCTGCTTGAACAAGACGCCCAGGTCGTGCGGCGCGCGGGCCGGCAGGCCGAAGCGCAGGTGGATGGCCGAAAGCAGCCGCAGCTCGAAGTCCTTGTAGTCGATGCCGACCGCCGATTTGAATGGGCTGATCAGGTCGCCGATGACGTATTCCGACGCGTCGTGCAGCAACGCCATCAGCCGCGCCTCGCGCGAAAGGCGCGGCTTCAGCTCGGCAGTCAGCCGCTCCACCAGCACGCAATGCTGCGCCACCGAGAAGGCATGCGCGCCCTTGGTCTGGCCGTTCCAGCGCGCCACGCGCGCGAGCCCATGGGCGATGTCCTCGATCTCGACGTCCATGGGCGAGGGATCGAGGAGGTCGAGCCGGCGCCCGCTCAGCATGCGCTGCCAGGCTCTCGCTTGCGTCTGTTTGGCCATTTTCCGCGTTCTTACTGGGATATTCCTTGTCCGATTGGAGGAAGCCATGGCGTTCGTCAAGATTCTTGCGCCGCTGACCGGGGGAAACCGCGACGAAGCGGTGCTGACCAGCGCGATCTCGGCCGCGCTGCCCTTCGGCGGTCATGTCGCGGGCCTGTTCGTGCGCTCCGACCCGGCGCTGACCATGCCGTTCTACGGCGAAGGCGTGTCGACCGTGGTGGTGCAGGAGGTGATGGACACCGCCAAGAAGGAATCCGACCGGGCCGCCGTCGCCGCGCAGGCGATCCTGTCGCGGCTCGCCAGGGCGACCGACGTCGCGGTGACCGAAGCTTGCGAGAAGCGTGACGCGCCCAGCGTGTCGCTGCGCGAGACCACGGGTCTGTTCGCCGATTGCGTCGCGCGCGAGGCTCGGCTGTCGGATCTCGTCGTCTTCGCCGCGGCCAAAGACGACGAGCGCAGCGGCATCACCGAAGCGGTCGAGGCGGTGCTGCTCGAGGCGCGCCGTCCGGTGCTGCTGTCGTGCCGCGCCATGGCGCCCGGCTTCCACGAGCGCATCGCCATCGGCTGGAACGCGAGCGTGGAGAGCGCGCAGGCCGTGAGCGCGGCGCTGCCGTTCCTGACGCGCGCCGCGCGCGTCGACGTGCTCGCGGTCGCCGAGCCGGACGCGCCTTGCGCGCAATGCGACGCGCTGGTCGAGTATCTGAAGCTGCACGGCGTGAGCGCCGGCGCGCGCGAGATCGCCGCGGGCGAGCGCAGCGTGGCGCAGGCGCTGCTGGAGGAGGTGGACGGCGCGGGGCTGCTGGTGCTCGGCGGCTACGGCCACAGCCGCTGGCGCGAGCTCTTCACCGCCGGCGTCACGCGCCAGGCCATCGCGCATGCGGACCTGCCGCTGTTCCTGGTGCATTGAGCCGGGATCGGCTCAGTCGCAAATCCTGTAGTAGCCGCCTTTGTCTTTCAGATGGATGTGCTTCGCGCCGGTCGTGCGTATGTCCCCGTCGAGCGCGCCCATCAGGACATGGACGCGCTCATAGCCCTTCCGATCCCAGGCGATCGGCGAACCGCAGGCGCCGCAAAACGTGCGCGTCGTGCTCTTCGACGATTTGTACGATTGCAGCCGGTCGGCCTTGTCCATGATCAGCGTGCCCCGGACGATGCCGGCAAAGGCGCCGTAGAGACCGTAGTTTTTCCGGCATTGCGAGCAATGGCAGAAATACAGGTCGTCCAGCTTGCCGGTGAACGAAAAGCGTGTCGCGCCGCAAAGACACGAGCCGGTATATCGTCTTGCGCGCACGGAAGTTCCTGTCGCCTTGGGCACTTCGCCCACCAAGCTCGATCCGGCCGGGGCTTGTCAACACGGCCTGCTTTTCCCCATGCGTTCCGCGCATGCCTGATTGCTAGCCTTCCCTCGATGCCAAGGAGTTGGCACCATCGAGCATCCAATGGGCGGATCGGTCATGCGCGTCCTGGGTGCTTTCGTCGTCGCGTCGCTGCTGGCGAGCGCTGCCGCCGCGCAGACCTACGATCCGCAGAAAGGCGCTTCGCCGCTGGTGCTGCTTCAGGTGCCGCCGGACGGGCTCGGCTACTACCGCGCGCGGCAGCAGGCGCAGGACCTCTACGACCGGCAGAAGTTCGCCGATGCCCTGCCGCTCGCCGAGCAGGTCGCCAAGGACTATCCCCGCGACCCCGAGAACTGGATGCTGCTCGGGCGCATCCAGCGCAGCCTGGGCAAGCACCTCGAGGCTGCCGCGTCCTTCGAGAAGGCGGGACCGCTGATCGGCTGGGGGCTGCAGTTCCCCAACGGATATCGCATGGCGATCGAGACCTTGAAGGCCGGCGACCGCAAGAAGGCGCTGGAGATCCTGCGCTGGACGATCTTCGAGCAGCACGGCTTCTGGCGCAACGAGCTCTACGATTGGGAGGATTTCGCGACCCTGAAGAACGACCGCGAATTCCTCGATCTCATCGGCCATCCCGACACCACGGGATGGAGCCGCGAAAAAGGCTGGCGCTTCGACCTCGACTACTTCCGCGAAGAGCTCGCGCGCACCAATCCCGACTATCGCGGCCGCGCCTTCCCGGCGGAATTCGAGCGGCGCTATCAGGCGCTTTACAACGCCATCGGGCACAGCACCGACGAGCAGATGTTCTTCGCGCTGCGCCAGGCGGTCGCCGAGCTGCACCAGGGCCATATGTCGTTCTGGCCGTTCCCCAGGACGCGCTACCTGCCGCTGCGGCTCTATGCTTTTCCGGAAGGCATCTACGTCCTGGACGCCGACGCGGCGCACAAGGACCTGGTCGGCGCGCGCGTCACCAGGATAGGCTCGCTGGCCGCGGAAGAAGCCTGGCGCCGCGAGAGCACGGCCAACAGCGCCGACGGCGACATGGAGCATATCTGGGACGTGTTCCGGCTCATCGAGGTCGCGAGCCTCGTCGGCATGGGCGCCGTCGCGAGCCAGGACGATGTGCCGCTCACGGTCGAGATGCGTGACGGACGGCGGCGCGAGGTCGTCGTCGGCAGCGTGGCGACGGAGCCGCCGAACGAGCAGAACGCGCGCTGGGACCGCCTCATGGCGCCGCCGGGCGTGACCGCGCCGCTCTATCTGAGCGACATGAAATCGGTGTTCTGGCACAAGCCGCTGCCCGAGCATCACGCGCTCTACGTCCAGGTCAACAACATCGACGACATGCCGAACGAGAAGCTGGCCGACTACGGCAAGCGGCTGTGGGGCGTGATGGGCGACAGCGGCGCGCGGAACCTGATCGTCGACCTGCGCCACGACAACGGCGGCAACACCTATCTCTATACCGAGCTGCTGCGCAGCATCACCGCCTTCAGCCGCATCGAGGGACACAAGGTCTATGTGCTGATCGGGCGGCGCACCTATTCGGCCACGGCCAACTTCATCACCGATCTGGAGCGGCTGGCGCGGCCCGTCTTCGTCGGCGAGGCGAGCGGCGAATGCTGCGACCTCCACGGCGATCCGCAGGAGCTCGAGCTGCCCTACACCCATATCAGGATCGAAGCGACCGAGGTGCTCTGGCAATACTCGACGCCCGGCGACCGCCGCCGCGAGATGAGCCCGCAGGTCCCGGTGCAGCTCCACGTCGCGGACTATTTCGCCGGCCGCGATCCGGCGCTGGAGGCGGCGTTCAAGCTGATGGATTGAACTGCTCAATTGGAGGCGTTCACGCTTTTTTAAGCACGCTCTTCCACGCGTCGTTAAAGCCCGTTTGCCATTGTGGCGGGGATTTGAAACGAGGCGTTTGCGAGCCGTGACCGTCGACCGATCCGTGCGCAGCCTGAGCCAGCTCACGACCGCGTCCTCCAGCCGCGTCCTGAACCTTGCCCAGATCGGCCTGGCGCAGGCGGACAACCCGCAGCATGCCGCATCGCCGCTGTTCCAGTCGCCGGCGATGAACAGCGCGATCATCGTCAAGCACCGCCTGCGCGCCGACGAGACCTATCTCTTCGCCGAGGCGCGCGCGGTCGCGACCAAGATCATCATCCCCTTCGAGAAGGCGGATCTGCGCGTCGGCGGGCGCTCGTTCTTCTTCGGCCAGCGAGGCTTCCTCGACAGCTTCCGCGAGGTCGGCAATTACGCAAGCCCGTTCGCGATGAAGCACGACCTCGACGTGCTGACCTTGCTCGACGCGGTGCCGTCGCTCGACCCGTTCCTGCTGCGCGAGTTCCTGCGCAACCACGACGTCGCGCCCGACGACTGCTATTTCGAGATCTCCGGCGCCGACCAGACGCGCATGTACACCCATGCCGCGCAGGAGGTGCGCCGGCTGACCGCGCTCGCGATCAAGGGCACGGGACCGGCGCAGCTCGCCTCCACCGCCAAGATCATCTCCGCGCTCTTGTCGAGCGAGGTGGGCGAGAAGCTCGAGCCGCTGCGCGCCACGCTGCGGCTGGGGCCGGAGGAGTTCCGCGAAGGCGTCTTCAGCTGGCGCGGCTTCCTTTACTACAAATGGAGCTTGGCCGAGCTGAAGCCGCAGGTGCTGAAAGTCCTGCGCGACCTCAACACCATCCGCGTCATCGGCCGCGCCGACCACGACAGTCTGCAGTTCCTCGGCTTGTCCAAGCGCGCCATCGCGGTTGCGGTGCGCAAGAACCTCGACGAGATCGCCCACGTGCTCGGCGTCTACGACAATGCCTATGCCGCGCTTACCGAGCGCGAGGATCCCAAGGCTTTCCGCGACTTTCTGCTCGACGCGCCGCCCTTGTTCCTGGAGATGGGCGAGAAGATGGGCGCGATGAACCACATCGCGAGCTTCTGGAAGTACCGCTTCCCCGCAGGCGCGCCGCGGCATGCCGAGGTAGAGGAGCTGTCCATCATCCTGCGCGATTTCCTGGGCAGCGTCGGCGCGCACGCCGCCGCGGCGAATTGAGGCCCCTAGATGCGCTTTGCGATCCGCAAGAAGGCCGAGCTCGAGCAGCGCCGTTCCGAGCGCATGCGCACCGCGCTGGAGGGCCGGATGTTCTTCCCCGCGGAAGAGGCGACGATCGGCTGCAAGGTGGTCGACCTGTCCGACGCGGGCGCGGGCGTCACGGCCGAGGAGATGCCGCCGCTGCAGGCCTTCGTCCTCCTCTATGTCGAGGGCTTCGGGCGGCTCGAAGCGGTGGTGGCGCGCATCGACGGCGAGGTGCTGGGCCTGCGTTTCCTGCTCAACGACCGCAAGCGCAAGGCGCTGGTCGAGAAGCTGGCGCGTTTCGTCGAGACCGGCGCGGTCGACCCCACCGCCTTGCGCCGGCACCGCCGCGTGGCGGGCGGGTCGGCCGCGAGCTTCGTGATGCAGAACGGCGAGCGCTTTCCGTGCGAGGTCATCGACATCTCGCTCACCGGCGCCTCGCTGCGCACCCATGCGCGGCCGCTGATCGGCGAGACCATCCGCATCGGGCGCATGCCCGCGCGCGTCGTGCGCTATCACGACCGCGGCATCGCGGTGGAGTTCGAGGCTATGCCTTAGCTGCTTCGGCCGGGGCGTCGTAAGCCGGCGCCAGCAGCCTGCCGAAGAACAGCTTCGCCAGGACCAGCAGCACCGCCGAGATCGCCATCGCGCCGACATGGATGACCCAGAACTCCGGCGTCGGCACCTTGTCGAGCAGCGCCCCGATGCGCCCCGTCACGCTGTTGCCGATGAGGAGATGCAGGTAGTAGATCGCGATCATGAAGCCGCCGAGGCCTTTCGGCGCGGCGCGCGAATACAGCGCCAGCCCCACCGGCAGGACGTTGGCGAAGCCCAGGTCGTTGATGACGTGGAACGGGATCGCCCAGGCGAGCGAAACCTTGTGTCCGCCGGCCGAGATCGCCGCCAGCGTCAGCGGCGCCAGCGCGCTGATCGCCGTGCCGATGGCCATCTTGGTGATCTCGTCGGGCTCGCGCCAATGCCGGCCGTACCAGCGCCAGAACGCGATCACGCCCGCCATCAGGATCGTGCTCACCACCGCATCGACCGACAGCATCATGCCGATGGGCATGTTCCAGCCCAGCACGTTCATGTCGTAGAACTTCTCGGTCCAGATCAGATAGGCCGCGAAGATCTGCTGGTTGCCCACCACCGAGAGCGCCAGCACCGGCAGCAGCACGACCAGCACCGCGATGGTCTGCCAGTCGCGCGTGGTCAGCTTCGGGCGCTCGGCATGGCCGGCGACCTGGCGGATCGGCTCCGGCGGATAGTTTTTGCGGCCCGAAAGATAGGTGATCAGGCCGAACACCATGGCGACGCCGGCGGCGCCGAAGCCCAGCCGCCAGTCGACCTTCTCGCCCAGGCTGCTGCAGATGAAGGGCGCGATGATGACGGCGATCTGGATGCCGAGGAAATAGATCTGGAAGCCGTCGGCGCGGCGCTGGTCCTCGTGGCTATAGAGGTCGCCGACCTGGCTCGCGATATTGCCCTTGAAGCAGCCCACGCCGAACAGAAGGCACGAGATCGCGATCAGGAAGGTCGCGTCCGTCATCATGAAGAACTGACCGGCAGCCATCAGCGACGCGCCCAGGGTGACCGTGCGCGTGCGCCCGATCAGCCGGTCGGCGAGCAGCCCGCCCAGGATCGGCGTGCCGTAGACCCAGGAGGCATAGAAGGCGGTGATCGCGATGGCCAGCGTCTCGGTCGTGTTGGCGCCATAGATCCATTCGATCATGCTCTTGAACGGGCCGATGCCCCAGACGTGCTCGATATGGCCGGGCAGGAGCAGCCATTTCGACAGGTAAAGCACCAGCAGCGCCTGCATGCCGTAATAGGAGAAGCGCTCCCAGAATTCCGACGCCGCGAGCCAGCCCAAGCCCACCGGGTGGCCCAGGAACGCCTTGTCCTTGCGGGCCTTATCGTCGCGAGCCTTGTCGTCCGCCGCCACCGCCATGCTCCACGCCCTCGCCTTGGTCCCTCGGGTGACAGTTGAACCATGCCGCCCGGGCAACAGCAAATGTCGGGCGGCTACGGCGCCTGCGGCTGCGTAGCCTGCTTGAGGCTACGCGGCCCGCCCGGTCAGCACCCGTGCGGCGGGAAGGCGGATGGTGACGGTGGTGCCTTCGTTCAGCACGCTCTCGATCGCGAGCGTGCCGCCATGCAGGTCGACCAGCGACTTGGCGAGCGGCAGGCCCAGTCCGGTGCCGTGGTGGCGCCGCGCAAAGGCGGATTCCACCTGGCCGAACGGGGTGAGCACATGGGCCAGGTCCTTGCGCGCGATGCCGATGCCGGTGTCGCTCACCAGGAGCGCGAGGCCGTCCTTCTCATAGCGCGCCTCGAGCACGACGCGGCCGCCCTCCGGCGTGAACTTGAAGGCGTTGGACAGCAGGTTCACCAGGATCTGGCGGAACTTGCGCCCATCGACGCGCAGCCTGGGTACGGGCGAGGGCAGGGCGACGCGGAACGCGACGGCCGCGGTGCCGCCCGTCAGCGTGCGCGCTTCCTGCACCAGCGCGTCGAGCGCATGCTCCTCGTCGCGCGCGGCAGCCTGGCCGGCCTCGATCTTCGACAGGTCCAGGATGTCGTTGATGATCGACAGCAGATGCGTGCCGGATTTGTGGATGTCGTGCGCGTAGTCGGCATAGCGGTCCGAGATGTCGGGCCCGAACATGCGGCAGCGGATGATGTCGGAGAAGCCCAGGATCGCGTTCATCGGGGTGCGCAGCTCGTGGCTCATATTCGCCAGGAACTCGGACTTGGCGTGGTTGGCGACCTCGGCGCGTTCCTTGGCGTCGCGCAGCGCGTGGGCGTGCTCGACCTGCGTGGTGATGTCGGTGCCGATACCGCGATAGCCGAGGAAGGCGCCCTCGGCATCGAAGCGCGGCTTGCCCGAGATCGCGTAGTAGGTCCGGTCGAAACGCAGGCTCAGGGCCCGGAACGGCCGGCGCTCCGAGACGGCAAGGATCGCCTCGTCGGCTTCGTGCGGATCGTCGGCTTGCCTGGCGATCACGCGCAGGCCGTCCATGCCCAGCGAGTCGTCCGACAGCGAGACGTAGGTGATGACGTTCGCCGCATCCATCTCCCAGTACCAGTCCGAGGCGACCTCGGCATAGTCGCGGAAGCGCTGCTCGCTCGACGCGAGCTGCGTGTCAAGCGCGAGCTGGCGGCGCAGCAGGCGGATCGCGAAACCGATGCCGATCGCCCAGAGCAGCACGGTCGCGATGCCCAGCACCCAGATCACCAGCGTGGTGGCGAGCCGCGAGGCCTCGCTCATATGGGTCGAGAAGGTGTTCTCGCGCTCGGTGATGGAGGCGTCCAGCGCCTCGATGCGGTGCAGGACCGCTTGGCGCGCGGCTTCGTCGAGCTTGCCGGCGGTGACGCGCTTGCGCAGCGCCAGGCCTTCCACGAGCAGCGCGTCGACCTGATTGTCGGCGGTGCGCCAGTCCTCGACGGCGGCCGCGAACGGCTTCCACCAATAGAAGCGGCGATAGAGGCTGATCAGCCCTTCGATGTCGCGCGGATGGTTGTTGCCCTGAAGCAGGCCGTGCCGCGCGGCCTTGAGATCGGGCTCGGGCGCCGACAGCGCCATGCGCGCCTGGCGGTCGCCGCGCGGGATGCTGATGTCGGCGAGGAAGGCGTCGAAGTCGCTTTGGTCTTCGGTATGGGCATAGCGGTAGAGGTCGAGCACCGCCATCTTCTGCGCCTTGGAATAGCGGCCTTCGCCGACCGCATAGGCGCGCGTCTCGTTGACCAGCTCGATGGCCTGCCAGCTCGCCGCCAGCGACAGCAGCAGCAAAGCGGGGAACATCACCGCCACGATGGCGAAGCTGCGCGTCTTGGCGCTCTCGCGGGCGGCGCGGACTCTCGTCATGAAGTCGCGAAGAAACATCCGCACGCGCCGTTCCCCAGAACGGACGATCTTATTCACCGGCGAGTTAACGCCGTGTACTCAATTTGAATCGAAAGGTTGCCGACGGTTTAACGCGCGGTTCGCGCCGGTAACTTCGCAACGCTTCTCCACCCGTCGAAGTTGAATTGACTCGCGACAGCTCAACTTGCCCGACCAGGTCTTCCGCCCCTTCGTGTCGCTGTTCTCGAACGTGAGGCCGTCGGCTTGGCCGGCGAGGGCAGCGCCGGCGACGTCTTCCTTCAGGCGCAATATCCGCTGCACAGCGGACGCATTCTGGGCCTGACGGGGCGGATCGTGGTGTCGGTCACAGGCTTGGTCGTCGCGATGTCGGTGACGGGCGTCCTGATCTGGCTCAAGAAGCGCCGCGCCGCGGCCGTGCGCAAAGCGCGGCTACGCGCGCGCGAACTTCTTCAGGATCACGCTGCCCGCGGAATAGCCCGCGCCGAAGGAGCATAGCAGGCCGAGGTCGCCGGGCTTCAGGTCGTCGCTGTATTTGTGGAAGGCGATGACCGATCCGGCCGACGAGGTGTTGGCGTATTCGTCCAGGATGTTCGGCGCCTCGCCGGTCATCGGGTCGCGGCCGAGCACGCGCCGCGCGATCATGTCGTTCATGCCCAGATTGGCCTGGTGCAGCCACAGCCGCTTCAGGCTCGAAGGCGGGATCGCGTTCTCCGTCAGGTGCGCGATGATCAGCTCCGAGACCATCGGCACGACCTCCTTGAACACCTTGCGGCCTTCCTGGACGAAGAGCTTGTCGGGCGCTCCGGCGCTCTCCGGCGCGGTACGGTTCAGGAAACCGAAATTGTTGCGGATGTTGTTGGAGAACTTCGTCTTGAGCCTGGTCGACACGATCTCCCAGCCGGCCTTGGCGGCGTCGGCGCGCTCGACGATGAAGGCGGTGGCGACGTCGCCGAAGATGAAATGGCTGTCGCGGTCGCGGAAATTCAGATGGCCCGAGCAGATCTCCGGATTGCATACCAGGATCGCGCGTGCGTGGCCCGCCGCGACCATGTCGGCCGCGGCCTGCAGCGCGAAGGTCGCCGACGAGCAGGCCACGTTCATGTCGAAGCCGAAGCCGTCGATGCCGAGCGCGTCCTGCACCTCGACCGCCATGGCCGGATAGGCGCGCTGCATGTTCGAGGCGCCGATGAGCACGCCGTCGATATCGGCAGCCGTGCGCCCGGCTCTATCCATCGCCTCGCGCGCGGCGGCGATCGCGATCTCGGCAAGCACCGAGACCTGGTCGTTCGTCCGCTCCGGGATGCGCGGGCACATCACATCGGGATCGAGCACGCCTTCTTTGTCCATCACATAGCGGCTCTTGATGCCCGAGGCCTTGACGATGAACTCGGTCGAGGAGGGCGCGAGCGCCGTCATGGTGCCCGCGGCGATCGCGCTCGCGTTGGTCGCATTGTGGCGGCGGACGAATTCGTTGAACGAGGAGACGAGCTCGTCGTTCGTGATCGACTGCGCCGGCGTGTAAAGACCGGTGCCCGTCAAAGCCAATGCTGCCACGCCCATCCCCTTGATATGGCACGCAAACGTTGACGCAGGCGATGCGAAAAGGCAAGGCTGGCGGCCCATGGCTGCGCCCGCACCCCGATCCCATCCGCAATCCGAAGCGCCCTCCGGGCCTCGATTTCTCTGCGTTCTGGCGATGCCGCGCACCGGCTCGAGCCACCTTAACAAGCTCCTGAAAAGCATCCCGGAGCTCAACGCCAAGTCCGAGTTGTTCCACGCCAAGCGCCAGGTGGTGCTTTCGCCGCGCGAGCTCGCGATGCTCAAGCAGCGCTCGGGCATGGACGTCGACGACAAGCCGGCCTTCGCGGCGTGGCGGCGCGCGCATCCGCTCGCGACCTTGGAGGCGATCCGCGACGGCGCGTGGCGCAAGCGCATCGTCGCGTTCAAGGTGTTTCCCGGGCACGTCGAGCACGGCCTGCTCGAGACCGAGCTGATTCCGCGCGACGATACCGCGTTCGCGATCCTGACCCGCCGTCCGATCGAATCCTATATCTCCGGGCGCAAGGCGCAGAACGCCGGCACCTTCTCCAAGCAGGACACCACGGACATCAAGCCGGAGCTTTCGTCCGAAGACTTCGGAGCCTGGGCGCGCAAGATGCGGCGCTGGTATCGCTGGTGCGAAGAGACGCTCGAGGCGAAGGGCAAGCCGTTCGCGCGCATCTCCTACGAGCGGCATCTGGACCGGGAATCCGGCGCGGATGCGGTGCGCGACCTGATCGCGCTGTTGCGGCCGCTCGGCGTCGACAGGCTTTCGGAACCAAGCGAGGTGACCGAGGGCCAGCGCCAGGACCGCGAGCGCCGCTACCAGGATCGCGTGGCGAACTGGGCGGCCTTCGAGGCGGAGGTGCGCGCCGATCCGCGCCTGGCGAAACTTCTCGACTGGGCGCAACGCCCGAGCTAAACCGCGCGCGATGAGCACGGCTTTGGTCCTCTTCTCCGGCGGTCAGGATTCGACGGCCTGCCTGGCCTGGGCGCTGCAACGCTTCGACCATGTCGAGACGGTCGGCTTCGATTACGGCCAGCGCCACGCGGCGGAGCTCGCCGCAAGGCCGCGCATCCGGACAGCGATGGCGTCGGACAAGCTGGGCGCGGATCACGTTCTGGCCTTGGACGTGCTGAAGCAGATCGGCGGCACCGCGCTGACCGACCGCCGCGTCATCGAGATGGGCGCGAACGGGCTGCCGAACACCTTCGTGCCCGGCCGCAACATCCTCTTCCTCGCCGCGGCGGCGGCGCTCGCCTATCGCCGCGGCATCGCCGATCTCGTCGGCGGCATGTGCGAGACGGATTATTCGGGCTATCCCGATTGCCGCGAGCGCACCATCCGCGCCGTCGAGACCGCGCTCGATCTCGGCATGGACATGAAGTTCTGCGTGCACACGCCGCTGATGCATCTCGACAAAGCCGCGACCTGGCGGCTTGCCGAAGCGCTGGGCGGGCAGGCCTTGATCGATCTCATCGTCGCGGAAACCGTGACCTGCTACGAGGGCGACCGCACGCATCGCCACGACTGGGGCTATGGCTGCGGCGCCTGTCCCGCCTGTGCGCTGCGCGCCGAAGGCTACGCGAAATATGCGGGGCGCGTGGGGGCGCCATGAGCTATTCGGTCAAAGAGATCTACTACACGCTCCAGGGCGAGGGCGCGCGAACGGGGCGCGCGGCCGTGTTCCTGCGCTTCGCCGGCTGCAACCTGTGGAGCGGGCTGGAGCGCGACCGCGCCGACGCGGTGTGCAGGTTCTGCGATACCGATTTCGTGGGGACGAACGGCGTGGGCGGCGGCAAGTTCGCGACCGCTGCCGAGCTCGCGCGCGCCGTGTCGGCGCAATGGCCGAAAGCGAGCCTTGCCCAGCCCTATGTCGTCTGCACCGGCGGCGAGCCTTTGCTGCAGATCGACGACGCGCTGGTCGAAGCGTTGCATGCGGAGCATTTCGAGATCGGCGTCGAGACCAACGGCACCTTGCTGCCGCCGGCCGGCATAGAGTGGGTCTGCGTCAGCCCGAAGGCCGATGCCGAGCTGAAACTCACCAAGGGCAACGAGCTCAAGCTCGTCTATCCGCAAGCGGGCGCCCCGCCCGAGCGCTATGCAGGTCTCCTGTTCGACAATTTCTTCCTGCAGCCGATGGATGACGCCCGGCGCGACGCCAACACGCGCGACGCGGCGGAATACTGCCTCGCCCACCCGCAGTGGCGATTGAGCCTTCAGACGCACAAGCTGATCGGAATCCGCTAGCCCGGAATGCCGGCGCCGATGTCGAGGTAGCGATAGACCAGCGCGGTGTCGATCGCCACGCCCAAGGGCGTCGGCAGCGACACGGGCGTGACGCCGTCGGTCGCGCGCACATGGCCCAGGAAACAATCGGGACCGTCCTCGCCTCTGAGCGGGAAGGCGGTCATCTCCACCCGCACCGCATAGCCGCGCGCCAGATGGAACGGCGAGATCTGCCACAGCCCGCACGGCGTCGCCATCATCGCCTCGCTCGTCGCGACCGCGTCGGCGCGATATTGCTGCGGCAGCAGGTCGAGATGGTCGCGCCCGCGCATGTTCACGCCGGCGACCTGGTTGTAGCCTTCGCCGCTGACGCGGATGAGCGCATGCTCCGAGCCCTGGCGCGGCGCATCGAGCAGCACGAGGTTTCGCAGCAGGTGTCGCGCGCCCGCGGGGTGGAAGTCCGAGCGCCGCGGCACCGGCGCGTCCCTGCGCAGCGAACGCCAGAACGCCTCGAACGCGCGGCTCTCGTCCGAGCGTTGCAGCGCGTCGTCATCCAGGGTTGCCGCCACAGCCATGGCCCAAGCTAGGGGTTGAAACGTTAAAAGTCTCGCTAGAACCGGGTGACAAGCTTATCGATGTCCGGCCGCACGCGCTCTTCGAGCGTGGTTGCGGGATGGCCGATATAGACGAAGCCCGCGACCCGTTCGCCCGGCTGCAGGCCCAGCCGTTCCCCGACGCAGGCATTGAACGCCGGCCATTCCGTCAGCCAGTTGGCGACGAAGCCGAGCGCGGTCGCCGCGAACAGCATGGTCTGGCACACCGCGCCCGCGGACAGCTCCTGCTCCCAGGCGGGGATCGGGATGCCTTCGCGCACGCGGCTGATCACGCCGACGACGACCGGCGCGCGCACGAAGCGGCCGCGCTCCATGGCGAGGCGCTCGGGCGTCGCGTCCTGACGGGGCAGGCATTCCGCCAGCACTTCGCCGAAGCGCGCCCGCGCCTCGCCCTCGAACAACACAAAGCGCCATGGGAATAGCTTGCCGTGATCGGGCACGCGCGCGGCCGCAGTCAGAATCGTGCGCAATTGCGCTGCGTCCGGCCCGGGCCCGGTCATCGCCTTGGCCGAGCCCGAGCGGCGCGTCAGCAAAAGATCGATGGCGCCGGGCGGGCGCCGGTTGAGGGTTGCAGAGTCCATGACTGTCCTATGCGAAAGCGTGAGGGGTTGAGATCGGGGGTTTAACGTTCCGGTGAACGTCCTATCTAAAAGCGGCGCGCTCGAATAGAATAAACGCGATAGAGGAGCCTTGTATGGCCGCAACTGCCGAGAAAATAGCCGCCTGCGATCCGGTATGGTCGGCGATGCGCGACCAGGCCCGGGGCCTGGCGCGGTCCGAGCCGGCGCTGGCGAGCTTCGTGCACGCCACGATCCTGAACCACGACCGGCTCGAGGACGCGCTGAGCTACCACCTGGCCAAGAAGATCGGCGGCGACGACGTCTCGCCGATGCTGGCGCGCGAGATCTTCGTCGAGGCGATCGCGGCCGATCCCGAGATCGGCGCTGCGGTGCGCGCCGACCTGTCGGCGGTGTTCGACCGCGACCCGGCCTGCCACAGCCACGTCCAGGCCTTCCTGTTCTTCAAGGGCTTCCACGCGCTCGAATGCCACCGCATCTCGCATTGGCTGTGGACCAAGGGGCGCGAAGGGATGGCGCTGTTCTTCCAGAGCCGCATCTCCGAGCTGTTCGACGTC
>Ga0213876_10000473_pt1 | contig 32032 bp, 32 predicted proteins | sample BarmaccomBMRX_R9_FD_160113 | JGI IMG/M metagenome (GOLD analysis project Ga0213876, IMG submission 160113) | Root-associated microbial communities from Barbacenia macrantha in rupestrian grasslands, the National Park of Serra do Cipo, Brazil - RX_R9 | ecosystem: Host-associated > Plants > Roots... | reverse complement strand
TGTCATCCAGTTCTTCCGCACCAGCCAGGGACGCTCGGGCGCATCGAGCGTCTGGCAGGTCGACCTGACCGGCGCCCACGAGCGCCGCATCCCGACGCCGCTCGACGGCTCCGACCCCGCCTGGGGACCCATTCTTCCCTGAAGTATCGAGGAGACAGCGTGATGAGAAACCTGGCCCTGATCGTCGCCACGGCCGCCGCGGTGGCGCTGGCCGGCTGCGCCAAGAAGCCGCCGAAGATGCTGCCCCCGCCGCCGGCGTCGGGACCCGGCGACGCGGCCGGCGGGACCGGGGCGGGAACCGGCCCCGGCTCCGGCGGAGTCGGGACGGCGGCGCTCCCCGGCTCGCGCGCCGACTTCCTCGCCAGCGTGCCGTCCGACCGCGTCTTCTTCCCCCTCGATTCCTATTCGCTCGACGACCAGGACCGGGCGGTGCTCGACGCCCAGGCGGTCTGGCTGACGCGCAACCCGCGCGTCCGCGTCACCATCGAGGGCCATTGCGACGAGCGCGGCACCCGCGAGTACAATCTCGCGCTCGGCGACCGGCGCGCCAACGCGGCGAAGAACTATCTCGCCGCCAAGGGCATCGACCCGGCGCGGATGACGGTGGTCAGCTACGGCAAGGAGCGGCCCGAGGCGCTCGGCTCCGACGAGGAGAGCTGGGCCAAGAACCGCCGCGCCGTGACGGTGCTGCCGGAGTAGGGGGGGAAAGAGCACGTCATCCTGGCGAAAGCCGGGATCTCATGGAGCAGGGCGCGGGGTCGGTGGTCCAGTGCGTTTCCGGATGGAGATCCCGGCTTTCGCCGGGATGACGGTCACTCGTCGCCGTAGATCGCCACGCTCTTCCCCTCCGGCCCCGCCATGCCGCGGTACATGCCGGGCGTGTTGAAGGCGTAGGCCGCCTGCCCGCGCGGCGTCACCACGATCACGCCGCCGCTTCCCCCGAGGCTGCCGACGTCGGCGACGACCTTGTCCGCCGCCGTCGCCGCGTCCTCGCCGAGCATCCGCATACGGGCGCAGATCTCGTGGGCGACCGCGGCGCGGATGAAATATTCCCCCGCGCCGGTCGCCGAAATCGCCGCCGCGCGGTCGTCCGCATAGGTGCCGCAGCCGATCAGCGGCGAATCGCCGATCCGGCCCCACCTTTTGCCGGTGAGGCCGCCCGTCGAAGTCGCCGCGGCGACATGGCCGTGCACGTCGCAGGCGACGGCGCCGACGGTGCCGTATTTCAGCTCCTCGTCGAAATAATGGCTTTCGTCCGCCTTCATCAGGTCGAGCTGGTGGCGCCGCGCCGGGGTGGCGAACCATTCCGGCCCGACCTGCTCCAGACCCTGCTCGCGCGAGAACTGGTCGGCGCCTTCGCGCGACAGGAGGACGTGCGGGCTGTGCTCCATGACGGCGCGGGCGAGGCTCACCGGGTTCTTCGTCGCCGTCGCCCCCGTCACGGCGCCGGCGTTGCGCTTCGCGCCTTCCATGATCGCCGCGTCGGTCTCGATCGTGCCCTGATAGGTGAAGACGGAGCCCCGGCCGGCGTTGAAATGCGGGTCGTCCTCGAGGCTACGCGCCGCCGCCTCGACCGCATCGAGCGCGCTGCCGCTCCTGGCGAGGATCGCCGACCCGGCGTCGAGCGCGGCGGCGAGACCGGCGCGGATCTCCCGCTCGTCGGCGGCGCCGAGATTGGCACGCTCGATCACCCCGGCGCCGCCGTGCACCACGATCTTCCAGGGGGAGGGGGCGTCGGTCATCTTGGGTCCTTCGGCGGGCGAACGCTTGAGCGGCGCGCTCTATCCGCCGCCGCCCGCGCCTTCAACGCGCGATCACGCTTGCGCAACGACTTTCATATAATTATGATATCAGTATTGCGAGGGAGGTTTCGCCATGACGGACATTCGTGAATCGGATCACAAGGCGCTGCGCCTGTCGGTCGAGCGGCCGGCATCGACGCTGAGCGGCTACCTGATGCTGCTGGTGCTGCTGCTGACCCTGGTCGGCGGGTTTCTCGGGCTCGGCATGGCGGCGACCCCGGGCAGCGAAGCGGCCGGCACGCTCCTCATGATCGGGTGCGCCCTCGGCTTCGTGCTCGTCGTCAAGGGCTTCTACCTGCTCCAGCCGAACCAGGCCGCGGCGATCCTCCTGTTCGGCTCCTACAAGGGGACGGATCGCTCGACCGGCCTGCGCTGGGTGCTGCCCTGGTACAGCAAGTCGAAGATCTCGACGCGGGCGCGCAACGTCACCTCGGAGCGGCTTAAGGTCAACGACCTGCGCGGCAACCCGATCGAGATCGCCACCAACGTCGTCTGGCGGGTGACCGACACCGCCCAGGCGCTGTTCGACATCGACGACTACGCCAAGTTCGTCTTCGTCCAGATCGAGAGCGCGGTGCGGGCGATCGGCGCCAAATATCCCTATGACGATATCGAGCACCAGGAGACGACGCTGCGCGGCCATGCCGACGAGGTGAACGAGGAGCTGCGCGCCGAGCTGCAGGACCGGGTGCGGATCGCCGGCATCACGGTGGACGAATGCCGCCTCACCCACCTCGCCTACGCTCCGGAGATCGCCCAAGCGATGCTGCGCCGCCAGCAGGCCGAGGCGGTGATCGCGGCGCGGCAGAAGATCGTCGTCGGCGCCGTCTCGATGGTGGAGAACGCGCTCCAGCTGCTCTCCGAGAAAGGGGTGGTCGAGCTCGACGACGAGCGCAAGGCGGCGATGGTCTCGAACCTGATGGTGGTGCTGTGCGGCGAGCGCGACACCCAGCCCGTCGTCAACACCGGTACGCTCTACCAGTAGTGCCCGCCGTGCCGCCGCCGCCCAAGAAAGCGTTTCCGCTGCGCCTCGAGCCCTCCTTGTGGCAGGCGCTGGAGCGCTCGGCGGCGGCGGACTTGAGGAGCGTCAACGCCCAGGTCGAATGCCTGCTGCGCGAGGCGTTGCAGCGGCGGGGCGTCAAGGTGGCGCCGCCGGAGCCGCGCAAGCGTGGCCGACCGCCGAAGGAGGAGTGACAGACGACCCTGCGGCGATTGTACTGACGGCGTGACAGCAAGCGAGCCGCCCCAAGCAGCAGATCAGCCAAAGTAGGCGTGAGAGTCCGCAAGCCGTCATGCTGAACTTGGTTCAGCATCCAGGGTGAGTGGGGCACGAAGGGTGGAGGCCTGGACCCTGAAACAAGTTCAGGGTGACGGGGGAAACGTGTCCCTGCTACGCTTCGTCTTGAAGTCGTCGGTGCCTAGATCGCTGATTCAGTTGCATTCATTACGCTGGCGTCTAAGCGCTTTTTTCGCGATGATCTTCATGCCCAAGGGTGGCGCGGCGCCGAGTCGCGCGGGCTGAGACGAGGGGCAGATCATGGCTATCATCAACGGAACCAGCGGCAACGACACGCTCACCGGGACTTCGGGAGCCGACCAGATATTCGGCTTCGGCGGCGACGACACCTTGTACGGCGGCGGCGGCAACGACCGCCTCGACGGCGGCACGGGCGCCGATACCATGTACGGCGGCACCGGCAACGACATCTATTTCGTCGACGACGTCGGCGATTCGGTCATCGAATATTCCGGCGAAGGGACGGACGAGGTGCGCACTACCCTCGCCTCCTACGCGCTCGGCGCGAATGTCGAGAATCTGACCTTCACCGGCAGCGGCGGCTTCACCGGCACCGGCAACGAGCTCAACAACGTCATCACCGGCGGCGCCTCGAGCGACACGCTTTACGGCAACGACGGCTACGACCAGCTCTACGGCGGCGGCGGGGACGACAATCTCTACGGCGGCGACGGCGGGGACGTCCTCTCGGGCGGCACCGGCGCCGATCACATGGAAGGCGGCACCGGCGACGACGTCTACATCGTCGACAATGTCGGGGACGTGGTGGTCGAGAATAGCGGCGAGGGCAGCGATTACGTCTACACCACACTCACCACCTACACGCTGCCGGACAATGTCGAAGGCGGCCAGTATAACGGCACCACCCCCCTCGACTTCACCTTCACCGGCAACGCCCTCGACAACGTCATGTACGGCGGCGGCGGCAACGACGTCCTGAGCGGCCTCGACGGCGCCGACACGCTGCGCGGCCAGGCCGGGAACGACACGCTCGACGGCGGCAACGGCGACGACCTGCTGATCGGCGGCGCCGGCGCCGACACCCTGACCGGCGGTGCCGGCGCGGACATGTTCCGGATCGGCTATTACGAGAGCGGCACCGGCGCCGGTGCCGACCGGATCACCGATTTCACCAGCGGCGTCGACCAGATCGACCTGTCGGGCTGGGATGCGAACACCAACGTCGCCGGAGATCAGGCGTTCACCTTCGTGGGCAACGCCGCCTTCACCTCGACGGCGGGTGAATTGCGCACCTATTTCGACGGCACGAACACCTGGATCCAGGGCGACATAAACGGCGACGGCGTCGCCGATTTCGAGGTCAAGCTCGACGGCGCGGTCACGGTCGTCAGCAGCGACTTCGTCCTTTAGGCCGCGCCGGCACCGCATCCGCTCCGTCGTCATGCTGAACGTGGTTCGGCATCGCCGTCGGACGCGGCCGGGCGGGTGGAGAGCCGGACCCTAAAACGCGTTCAGGGTGGCGGCGTGGGCGAACAGCGCCGGCGCGACCCTGGGTCGCTCAGCGCTCTAGGCGACCGCCGACGCTTCGGCTCCCGCGTTCTTCACGCGCGTGTTGAGGGCCAGCAGGAAACGCGCCGGCTCGTCGAGCGCCAGCGCCACGGCATGCACCCGGCGGAGCCGCCCGAGCGGGCCCGGCAGGTCGATGTCGCGCTTGAGGAGGAGGAGCACGTTGGGTTGCGCCAGCAGGCTCGCCTTCAGCAGCGACCCGGGCATGTAATCGGCCGGGGCGTAGCCGCTCTGCGCGAACGCGACCTCGCCGAGCGGGATCGCGGCGTCGACCAGCAGGCCGGTGCGGATCCGCAGGACCCGATCGCCCAGCAGGACGGGACGCCGGCCCAGCGAGAGGATCAACACCAGCATCGCCAGGAACAGGGCGGCGCCGAGGCCGTCCAGCACGCCGGCCGCGGTGCGGCTCCAGTGCCACATCAGCAGGTGCACGACGCCGATTTCGGCCAGCGCAAGAGCGGCGAACGCCCAGAGCATCGGCGCCACTTGCCGGCGGTAATGGAAAACGCCGGGCTCGGCCGGCTGCGGGTGCGCGGTCCCACCCATGAACTCCGCCATCTCTTCGATCTCCCCACCATCGAAGCCACGTTGTCGCTGGTAACGTTAGTCACCGGAAAATAAATAATCTGTCGCAACTTCCGCCGATCTGCCCGTTTTTTCGGCGATCGTCCACGGTACTTAGGCGGTAAGGGGCGGGCCGATCCCGGGATTCTGCACCCGATCCGCACGGAAGCGCCGCTTCCGCGACGGCGCCGCGGCGCCTATATGGGCCGGCATGTCCGTACGACCCTGGCGCGACATCGCGCGCCGCCCCTCCCGCCGCATCATGGTCGGCAACGTGCCGGTCGGCGGCGGCGCGCCCGTCACCGTCCAGACGATGACCAACACGGTCACCGCCGACGCGAAGGCGACGATCGACCAGATCCGCCGTTGCGAGGAGGCGGGGGCGGACATCGTCCGCGTGTCTTGTCCGGACGAGGCGTCGACCGCCGCGCTCCGCCAGATCGTGCGCGCCGCGCGGGTGCCGATCGTCGCCGACATCCACTTCCACTACAAGCGCGCGCTCGAGGCCGCCGACGCCGGCGCCGCCTGCCTCAGGATCAACCCGGGCAATATCGGTTCGGCCGAGCGGGTGCGCGAGGTGGTGGACGCCGCCAAGGCGAACGGCTGCGCGATCCGCATCGGCGTCAATGCCGGCAGCCTCGAGCGCGACCTGCTCGAAAAATATGGCGAGCCGTGCCCGGAGGCGCTGGTCGAGAGCGCCCTCGACCATATCCGCATCCTCGAGGACCACGATTTCCGCGACTACAAGGTCGCCGTGAAGGCGTCCGACGTCTTCCTCGCCGTCGCCGCCTACCAGCAGCTCGCCGAAGCCGTGGACTGCCCGCTCCACCTCGGCATCACCGAGGCCGGCGGCCTGAGGGGCGGCACGGTCAAGAGCGCGATCGGCATCGGGTCGCTGCTCTGGTACGGCATCGGCGACACGATCCGCGTCTCGCTCTCGGCGGAGCCGGAAGAGGAGGTCCGCGCCGGGTTCGAGATCCTCAAGGCGCTCGGAATCCGCAACCGCGGCGTCCGCGTCGTCTCCTGCCCGTCCTGCGCGCGCCAGGGCTTCGACGTCATCCGCACCGTCCAGACGCTGGAGGACCGTCTCGCCCATATCCGCACGCCGATGTCCCTGTCGGTGCTCGGCTGCGTGGTGAACGGCCCAGGCGAGGCGCGCGAGACCGACATCGGCATCACCGGCGGCGGCAACGGCAAGCACATGGTCTATCTCTCCGGCGTCACCGACCACCATGTCCGCGACGAGGAGATGGTCGACCACATCGTCCGCCTGGTCGAGGCCAAGGCGGCGGAGATCGAAGCGGCCGACGCCGCCGCCGCGGAGGCGGCCGAATAAGTCTTTCTTCACGCTCGGCGGCTAACCTGCGGCGATGTTGAAGCCGCTCCTCGTCGTGATGGGCATCGGCGCCGGCATCGGCCTGCTGTGGCCGACTGGGCATGCCTCGGCGCCAGGGCCCGCACCCGCGCGCGCGGTGGCGGCCGCGCCGGTCGCGCCAGGCGAAATACGATCCGGCTCCGGGCAGCAGACGCTCCTGAAACGAGCCTCCGGCGGCCATTTCTATACCGACGTCGAAGTCAACGGGCAGCTCGTCCACGTCGTCGTCGACACCGGAGCGACCGACGTCGCGCTCACGGTCGACGATGCGCGGCGCATCGGCATCCCCTTCTCCGAGGCGGAGTTCCAGGTCGTCGGCGAAGGCGCGTCGGGACCCGTCCGCGGCAAGGTGGTGACGCTGGACCGCGTGTCGCTCGAGGGAAAGGACGTGCAAGGGGTGCGGGCCGTCGTCCTCGAGGGCTTGCCGATCTCGCTTCTCGGCCAGGGTTACCTGTCGCACGTCTCGGTCGAGATGAGCGGCGACTATATGCGGCTCGACTAGCCCGCGCTGCGGCGCGCGGCTAAGCGCGCGCCATGGCGGCAGGCGGGCAGCAGCGCGGGATTGCGATTCCCTTCGGCGTGGCGCTGCTCGGCATCGGCGTCTTCTCAACCATGGACGCGGTGATGAAGGGACTGGCGCTGTCGATCGGCGCCTACAATGCCTTGCTCTGGCGGACGGCCGCCGGCGCGCTGCTCGGCGGCACCGTGTTCCTCGTCCGCCGAATGGCCTGGCCGCGCGGCACGGCGCTCCGCATGCACCTCGTCCGCGGCAGCATGTCGAGCGTCATGGCGGTGCTGTTCTTCTGGGGCCTCGCCCGCGTACCGATGGCGCAGGCCATCGCCCTGGCCTTCATCGCGCCGCTCGTCGCGCTTTATCTTGCGGCGCTGTGGCTCGGCGAGAAGATCCGCCGCCGCGCGATCCTCGCCTCGCTGCTCGGCTTCGCCGGCGTCGCCGTGATCCTGTTCGGCCAGGCGCGCGCCGAGCTCGGCCGCGATGCGCTCGAGGGGTCGATCGCCATCCTCTGCTCCGCCGCGCTCTACGCCGGCAACATCATCCTGATGCGGGCGCAGGCGCGGGTGGCGGGGCCGGTGGAGGTGGCCTTCTTCATGAGCGCGATCATGAGCGCCTGCTTCCTCGTGGCGGCGCCGGTCTTCGCGGCCGTGCCCCCGCGCGCGGCCTGGCCGGCCATTCTCGCCGCCGCCGCGCTCGCCTTCGCGTCGCTGATGCTGCTCGCCTGGGCCTATGCCAGGGCCGAGGCCCAGCACCTGGCGCCGACCGAATATAGCGGGTTCGTGTGGGCCGCCTTCTACGGCTGGCTGGTCTTTTCGGAGCCGGTGCGGCCGTTCACGCTGGCCGGCGCGGCGATGATCGTCGTCGCCTGCCTGATCGCCGCGCGCACGCGCCTTCCCGCGGAGCATGCGGAAGGGGCTATCTAGCGCTGCCGAGCACGTTGATGGTGAAGGCGAGCACACCGAGGTTGAAGACGAAGGCGGCGAAGCAGTGGCAGGTGACGATCCGCCGCATGCCGGGCGTCGTCACGCCGGTGTCGGAGGTCTGGAACGTCATGCCGAGGGTGAAGGCGAAATAGACGAAGTCCGAATAGCTGGGCTTGCCGGTGCCGGAGAAATCGAGGCCGCCGACGTCGCCGCCGGCCTTGCGGTCGCGGCTGTAAAAGAGATGGGCGTAGTGGAGCGCGTAGACCATGTTGCTGAACAGCCAGGCGAGCGCCAGCGTCGCGACGATCGCCGCCTTCATCGGTCCGCTCGGCGGCTCGCCCTTCTGGAGCTCGGCGCCGACGGCGGTGAGCACGGTGAGCATCACGATGCCGGTGACGACGAGGAGGAGCGCGCGATTGGCGTCATTGGCGGCGGCCCGGGCGCGGATGCCGGGGATGTCGGTGCCGAACAGCGGCCAGAGTGAGACGAGGAACACCGCCGAGGCGACGTCGAAGCCGCTCATCACGCCTGTCCGCCAGCCCCATTCGACGCCCGCGAAGGCGCCGCCCGGGACGAGCAGCGCCAGGAAGACCAGGAAGCGAACCGGCGCGATGCGGTTGCCGATGGAGGGGGCGGTGCGGGTCGCCATGGCCGCGACGCTAGCCGAGGAGGGCGGCGCGCGCTAACCCAATCGCATGGCCTGGCTCTTCCTCATCCTCGGCGGCTGCTTCGAGGTCGGATTCACCACCTGCCTCCGCTTCGTCGATGGGTTCCGCAACCTGCCGTGGACGTTGGGCTTCCTCGCTTCGGTGACGCTGTCGATGGGTCTGCTCGAGATCGCGTCGCGGACCATCCCGATGGGCACCGCCTACGCCGTCTGGGGCGGCATCGGCGCGCTCGGCACCGTGATCGTCGGCATCGCCTTCTTCGCCGAACCGGCCGGCGCGGTGCGCATGCTGCTGCTGCTCGGCCTCATCGGCTGCATCGTGGGGCTGAGGGTGGTCGCCTGACCCGCCGCGCGAGTCCCGACGGGGGACAGATAGGCGGAAGCGCTCGCGGCGTCCCGCTTGACCTGTCCGGCCGGTGACTGACAGGTTGGGAGATCGTTCGCTGCGCTGGGGGAGAGCGCATGAAACATCTACTTGCCGCGACTTTGGCTGGCGCAGCGCTCATGTTGGGCGGGTGCGCGGGAAATGCGTTGCGCGTCGAAGCGGCCTCCGAGGTCAAGACCAAGGCGGACAGATTCGTGGCCGACGCGAACGCCGCGCTCGAAGAGGCGAAGGCACGCCGGCTGCGGGCCAATGCGGCGGTGGTCGCGAGCGATCCGTCCTGCGAGCCCCTCGCCGTGATCGTGGTGCAGACGCGGACCCGCCGCGGCAAGGGCAGGGTGCCGCTCTGTGCGCCCAGTATCGCGCCGAAGCTCGGATACGATCTGCAAACGCTCGAACTGCGCCCGATCTCCGAAGAGGCGCTCAAACCGACGATATTGCTGATCAGCGCCGTCGGCGATTACGGCGCCGCGCTGGGGAAGATCGCCGATCGGCCGGACGCCGACATCTCGAAGGAACTCGGCAGCCTCGCCGGCAAGGCGAATTCGGCGGCGGCCCTGGCCAAGGCGGTGCTGGGCAAGTCCGTGGTCATCCCGGACGCTGAAAAGCTGCTGGCGAGCGACCAGGGCAAGGCGGCTACGGCTCTCCTGCAGTTCGTCGAAAGGCTTGCCAACGAGCAGCGCAAGGTCCGCGACATCAATCGCTACGTCGCCGAGCACGGCGATAAGGTCGAGCAGGTCGTCCCACAGCTCAGGCAGCAAATGCGCGACTGGATTCTCCTCGTTTCGCAGGGAGACGCGGAGATCTATCAGAGGAGCCTGGTGAGAGCCTATGCGAGCGAGCGGGCCAAGATGAATTTCGATCAGCGGCTCGCATTCGCCACGCGCGTCAACGAGAGCCGCGCCGAGTCGGCGGCGGCGCCGGCCCGCGCGGACGCGATCGACGACGCGCTGGATGCGTTCGCCGCCGCCGAGAAGCTGTTGCGCGAGCGCCTCGCCGGCAGGTTCACGCCGGAAGAGAAACGGCGTATGGCGAAAATCGCCGGCGCCCGAATGGTCGAGGCCCTCGGGCTCATAGCCGACACCGTCATTGCCTTTGGAGGGATCCGATGACGACACGCAGAGCAGCTCTCGACGCAGGGCGCGAACTGCGCGAAGCGCTCAACGCCGCCGCCGACGACGGGCGTTTCGAGGAGGCGGACCGGGACGTGTTCAGCACGATCCACCTCAGCGTCACGCGACATCTCGCGAACTTCGAGGGCCGGCCTTGCTGCGGCGAGGAATCCCCTCGCTATCGCGGATTCACCGAGACGGCGGCCGCGGCCGCAGAGGCTGTTCGGACCTGCAGCCCCACGTCGGCCGCGTCGGTGAGCGACGCTCAGGAGCAGTCGCGCCGCGCCGACGGCATGCTGCCACCTATCACCGGCTCCTCCTGAGTCCCTGACGCTGCCGTTGCCCGTCGACCGCGCCCTCTTTGCCTGGGTGCAGGAGGCGCTGGAGCCGCTCGGCGCCGTGATGATGCGCCCGATGATGGGCGCCGCGGTGCTCTATCTCGACGGCGTCATCTTCGCTGTGCTCGACGACGAGCTCTGGTTCAAGGCCGACGCAGAGAGCGCCGCGGTGTGGGACGAGGCGGGCTGCGAACGGTTCAGCTTCACGCTGAAGGACGGCACCGTCGAGTCGATGAACTATCGTCGGGCGCCGACCGACGTGTATGACGATGCGGAGGCGATGGAGCGCTGGGCCCGCCTCGCCCGGGAGGCGGGGACGCGGGCGGCGGCGAAGAAGAGGCCGCGGCGCAAGCCCGGCACGGGGCCGTCATCCCGGACTTGATCCGGGATCCACCTCCTCGTTTCGAGGCTACCGAAGAAGGGGGATTCCGGCCTTCGCCGGAATGACGGGCGGATTTTCCGGTTCTGCCTTTAGCGTCCACCGGGCTGGAAGTGCGGGGCGAAATCCGGGCTGTCTTCGATCGAAGGGTAGAGCTTGGGGTCGGCGCGCTTCATCGAGGCTTGCTCGTAGGCGTAACCCAGGGAGAGGATGCGGGCGTCGTCCCACCTGGTGCCGATGAAGCTGAGGCCGACCGGCAGCCCCTTGATGAGGCCCATCGGCACGGTGAGGTGCGGATAGCCCGCCACCGCGGCGAGGCCGCCGGCGCCGCCGCCGGACACGCGGTCGCCGGTCACGGCGTCGATGAACCAGGCCGGGGGCATGGTCGGACCGACCAGCGCCACCACCTCATTCTCGCGCAGCAGCCGGTCGATCCCCTCCGGCCCCGCCATCCGGTAGGCCGTCTCGCGCGCCTTGACGTAATCGGGGTCGGCCAGACCCTTGGTCTTCTCCGCCTCCTCGAACGTCTCCTGGCCGAACAGCGCCAGCTCGGTCGAGGCGTGGGCGCGGTTGAACTGGATGAGGTCGGCCAGCGTGCGGCTCCGCACCGCCCCGGGGGTGGTCGCGAGATAGGCGTTGAGGTCCGCCTTCAATTCGGTCAGCAGCACCTGGAACTCGTTGCGGCCGATCTCCTGGCGCCCCTTGAACTCCTTGATTTCCACCAGGATCGCGCCCTGGTTGCGCAGCGTCCGGAGGGCCTGCTCGAACAGCGGGTCGGTGTTCGCGAAGCCGGCGGCGAAGCGCATCACGCCGATGCGGGTGCCCTTGAGCGACTGGGTCGAGAGGGTGTTGACGTAATCGACTTTGTGGCGGTCGGCGTCCGCGGTCGCCGGATCAGTCGGATCGGTGCCCGCCATGGCGCCGAGCACCAAAGCGGCGTCGCGCACCGTCCGCGTCATCGGCCCCGGCGTGTCCTGGCTGTGGCTGATCGGCACGACGCGGCTGCGGCTGACCAGACCGACGGTCGGCTTGAAGCCGACGATGCCGTTGATCGAGGCGGGGCAGGTGACCGAGCCGTCCGTCTCCGTGCCGATCGCCGCCGGCACCATCCCGGCCGCCACCGCCGCGCCGCTGCCGCTCGACGAGCCGCACGGATTGCGGTTGAGGGCGAAGGGGTTGCGCGTCTGGCCGCCGACCGCGCTCCACCCGGAGATCGAGCTGTTCGAGCGGATGTTCGCCCATTCCGACAGGTTGGTCTTGCCGACGATCACGCCGCCCGCCGCGCGCAGCCGCGCCACCAAAGGCGCGTCGCGGTTGGTGACGTTCTGGGCGAGGGCGAGGCTTCCCGCCGTCGTCGGCAGCGGCCCCAGACTCTCGATATTGTCCTTGATCAGGATCGGCATGCCGGCGAGCGGCCCCTTCGCCTTGCGCCGGTCGATCGCCCTTGCCTGGTCCATGGCGGTGGGATCGACGGCGATCACCGCGTTGACCCGCGGGTTGAGCGCGCGGATGCGCTGCAGCGCCGCCGCGGTCTGCGACTGCGCCGAGGGGGCGGGCGGCGGCGCGGCGAGGGCGGAGCCGCCGGCGAGGGCGGCGGCGAGCAGCGTGCGAAGCGTCATTCCCATATCTCCGTGGCTCAAAGCGGCGCGAGCAGGGCGTCGAGCGTCCCGCGGCCGCCCCCGGTCTGCTGCAAGCGCGGGTAGCGCAGGCCCCCGTGCCAGTCGAGGTCGAGCGTCCGGTAGGTGTCGCCGCTCTGGACGAGCAGGTGGACCGGCTCGCGATTGTCCTTCGCGGCGCGGATCGCGTCCTTCAGCGCGTCCCCGTCGAAGGTCCGGCCGTTGACCGCGACAATGGCGCTGCCGACGGTGAGGCCGGCATTGAAGGCGGGGCTGTCCCAAAGCACCGAGCCGACCTTGCCGCCCTGGGTCGCCACCGTGAAGCCGCCGGAATAAGTGAGGTCGACGGCCTTCGACTTGCGCTCGCCCTGCTTGAACCAGTCGGTCGGTGTGTCGGTGTAGACGAGCTTGTAGCCGCCCTCGTTGATCCCCTCGAGCGGCGCATGCTCGGTATAAGCGTGGATGCGGCGATTGAGGTAAGCGGCCCAATCGTAGGGCTGCACCCGGTTCAGCGTCGCGACGACGTCGTCGAACGTGTAGGTGAGCTCGCCATAATCGCGGTCGTTGACGCCGAAGAAGGCCTTCGCGAAGTCGTTGATCGAGCGGCTGCCGCCCGATTGCTGGCGCAGGATGCGGTCGACATCGAGCCAGATCAGCAGGCCTTCGTTGTAATAATCCTCCGAGCGCTGGAAGCTGCGCCACGCCTGCGGCGCGCGCTGGGCGATGATCGGGTCGTTGGTCGTGTCGATGAGCGGCCGCCACTGCCGCCCGGGGGTCGCATCGTAGGTCGCGGCGATGGCGGCGAGGGCGTCCAGCGTCTCCTGCTTCGACAGCATGCCGGAGCGGGCATCGAGCACATAGCCCCAGAATTGCGTCTGGCCCTCATAGACCCAGAGCAGGCTGTCCTGCATCGGCGTGCGGTAATCGGGCGTCCACAGGTCCTTGCCGCGGCGGTACTTGCCGTCCCAGCTGTGGCTGTATTCGTGCGGCAGGAGGTTGCGGTCGCGCTGCGCGTTCTTCCACTCGGTGAAATAGCCGGGCGTGACGCCGTCCTCGGAGCTGCGGTGATGCTCGAGGCCGATGCCGCCCAAATTCTTCGAGATCGTGAAGAGGAAGTCGTAATGGTCGTAATGCTGCGCCCCGAAGGCGCGGACGGCCTGCGTCACCAGGTTCTTGTGGAGCTGGATCACCTCCGGCGTCGCGGCGAGCTCAGCCTCGGTGTCGGCGATGGCGTCGATGGCGACATCGTCGCTGAGCGGGATGCGGCGATAATGCGCGCCGGCGATCAGCGGCGAGTCCGCGAGGATATCGTATGGCGTGACCGGATAGGTGATGGTCGACGTGCCGGCGCCGCTCGCCGGCCGCAGCGCCGTCGCGACGTGCCAGCCCTTCGGCACGGTGACGGTCGGCTCGACCATGATGTTGCGGACGTAATAGCCCGCCGGATAGAGCGAGGTCGCGATCCACTGGATGCTCGCCATGTCCGGCGTCATCACCGTGCGGCCCTGATTCTCGGCCGTCGGCGCGAGGAACATGAACTCGACGTCGATCGACCGCACGCCCTGCGGTACCGGGACGTGGAAGGCGTAGACGTCGAGCGTGTCGCGCACCCATTCGAGCCGCTTGCCGCCCGCGGTGACGACGAGGCCGGCGACCTTGCTGATCTGGCCGCTTGGGCTGTGGTTGCCCGGCAGCCATTTCGGGTAGAGCAGGACGAAATCGCCGGCCTGCGGCACCGGGATCGTCTGCTTCACGCGGAAGATGCGGCGCTGGAGGTCGGTGGCGTCGACATGGAGCTTGATCGTGCCGGGGAAGCGCACGTCGCGCGCCGGCGGGATGGTGTCGACCCTGGGGGCCGGCGTGGCACGGGTGAAGTTGGCCGGCACCTGCGCTGAGACGGGGGCGGCGGCCGGCACCGCCGCGGCGGCGGCGAGGAGGAGGGCGATGAGGGTGGGACGCATGGGGAGGACTCCGGGGCGGGACGGCGCGCAATGGCGCATCGCCGCCGCCCCTGTCCAGAGGCGGGAGGCTTTGATTTTGCGGCGCTTTGATGCGAAGCCGGCGCGATGAAGGTCGCGATCTGCATCCCCTGCTACGGCGATACCAAGGCCGACTTCACGATCAGCCTGGCGCGCCTCGTCGCGCGCAGCCTCGCCGCGCCCGGCACGCCCGCTACGCCGCGCCTCGAGATCGAGACCTTCCTCGCCACCTCGTCCGACCTTGTCGCCAACCGCACCAACCTCTTGCAGCGGGCGATGGCCTGGCAGGCGCGCTACCTGCTCTGGCTCGACGCCGACCACATCTTCCCGCCCGACGCGCTGCTGCGCCTGATCGCGCGGCGCCTGCCGGTCGTCGGCTGCAACTATCCGCGCCGGACGCAGCCGACCGGCCCGGTCGCCAGCCGCATCGACGCCGGCGGCCGGTGGGAGCATGTCTGGACCACCGAGGCGAAGGCCAAGGCGGACGCGGTGGAGGAAGTGGCGGTGCTCGGCCTCGGCCTCTGCCTCGTCGACATGCTCGTCTTCCGCGACGTCCAGGCCCACGTCGAAAAGGGCGTGGGCTGGGAGAACTGGGCGCCGTTCGACCGCAAGCGCCTCCCCGGCACCAATGCCCGCATGGGCGAGGACGCTTCCTTCTTTCAGGAGCTGCGGGAGGCCGGCGTGAAGATCTACGTCGACCACGCTTTGTCGTGGCAGGTCGGCCATATCGGCGAGCGCGTCCTTACCAACGCCGATGCGGAGAAGGAGCGGGCGGCGTTCGCGAACCGCCCCGGCTGAGGTTTGCAGGCCGGGAAAAAAGTGCGAAGGGCGCGCCGATGAGCAAGGGCCCCCAGCGCGTCCGCGGGACGCAGGACATTTTCGGCGAGGAGGCGGACCGGTTCCAGCGCGTGGTCGCCGCTTTCGACAAGGTGCGCCGGCTCTACGGCTTCCGCCGCGTCGAGACGCCTGTGTTCGAGGCGACCGAGGTCTTCGCCCGCTCGATCGGCGAGACCAGCGACATCGTCTCGAAGGAAATGTACACCTTCCCCGACCGCGGCGGCGACAGCCTGACCCTCCGCCCCGAATTCACCGCCGGTCTCTGCCGCGCCTACATTTCCGAAGGCTGGCAGCAGCACGCCCCGGTCAAGCTCGCCACCCACGGCCCGGTCTTCCGCTACGAGCGCCCGCAAAAGGGCCGCTACCGCCAGTTCCACCAGCTCGACGCCGAGATCATCGGCTCGGGCGAGCCGCTCGCCGACGTCGAGCTTCTCGTTCTCGCCCACCAGCTGCTCCAGGAGCTCGGCATTACCGAAGGCGTGATGCTCCAGCTCAACACCCTGGGTGACGCCGCGACCCGCGACGCCTGGCGCGCCGCGCTCGTCGCCCATTTCGAGGCGCACCGGGCGGAGCTCTCCGAGGACAGCCTGGTGCGGCTCGACAAGAACCCGATGCGCATACTCGACAGCAAGGACCCGCGCGACCGCCCGGCGGCCGACACCGCGCCCGCCATCGACGAATTCCTGACGGACGAGGCCCGAACCTTCTTCGAAAAGGTCACCGCCGGGCTCGACGCCGCCGGCGTCCCCTGGACCCGTAACGCCCGCCTCGTCCGCGGCCTCGATTATTACCGCCACACCGCCTTCGAGTTCGTCACCGACCGCCTCGGCGCCCAAGGCGCGGTCATCGCCGGCGGCCGCTACGACGGACTGATCGAGGCGCTCGGCGGTCCGCCGACGCCGGCGGTGGGATGGGCAGCGGGAATCGAACGACTGGCAATGCTCATCGAGACGGTGAAAAACCGTCCTCTCATTGTGTCTATCATAATTGAAGATGAGCAGGATCGGGGCCGCGCGGAACTGATCAAGGCACGGCTTCGCGCCGGCAACATAGCCGTCGTTGAGGCCTTCCGCGGCAACGCGAAGAAGCGAGTGGAGTGGGCGAAGCGCGAGAAGCACGACGGTATTGTATTCGTTAGACCAGAGGGCCACCCCCTTGGCGCGTTCCATCTCCAGCGTCTCGACGAAGGTGCGGGGGAAGAGCATGGACGAATACGGACAGCTGTGTTCGCAGCCCTTGGCGAGCCGATGATGTTGTCCAGCGTGAAATCTGAATGACCACCATCTCCGACGAGCGGATCGCGCAGATCGAGGCGCGGCGGGACGAGTTGCAGAGCGCGATGTCGTCGGCCGACGTCGCGCCGGAGCAGTTCGTCAGGCTGTCGAAGGATTATGCCGAGATCGAGCCGGTCGCCGCGGCGGCGCGGGAGGTCCGGCGCCTCAGGGCCGAGCTGTCGGCGCTCAAGGAGATGACCACCGATCCCGAGATGCGGGAGATGGCGGAGGAGGAGATCGGCGCCCTCGAGCGGGCGCTGCCGGAGGCGGAGCGGGCGCTGGCGCTGAAGCTGCTACCGCGCGACGCTGCCGACGACCGGCCGGCGATGCTCGAGATCCGCGCCGGCACCGGCGGCGACGAGGCGGCTTTGTTCGCGGGCGACCTGCTGCGTATGTACCAGCGCTACGCCGACGCCAGGGGGTGGCGGGTCGAATTGATCTCCGCCAGCGCGGCCGAGCTCGGCGGTTACAAGGAGGTGGTCGCCTCCGTGACAGGGCCGGGCGTGTTCCGGCGGCTGAAGTTCGAGAGCGGCGTCCATCGCGTCCAGCGCGTGCCGGTGACCGAGAGCGGCGGGCGCATCCATACGTCGGCGGCGACCGTCGCGGTGCTGCCGGAGGCGGAGGATGTCGACGTCCATATCGACGAGGCGAAGGATTTGAGGATCGACGTCTACCGCTCGTCCGGCCCCGGCGGCCAGTCGGTCAACACGACCGACAGCGCGGTCAGGATCACCCACCTTCCGACCGGGCTCGTCGTCATCCAGCAGGACGAGAAGTCGCAGCACAAGAACAAGGCCAAGGCCCTGAAGGTGCTGCGCACCCGCCTCTACGAGGCCGAGCGCGAGCGGCTCGCCTCCGAGCGGGCGGGAGCGCGCAAGTCGATGGTCGGATCGGGCGACCGCTCCGAGCGCATCCGCACCTACAATTTCCCGCAAGGGCGGGTGACCGACCACCGGATCAACCTCACCCTCCACCGGCTCCCGGAAATCCTCGAAGGCCAGATGGACGAGCTGCTCGACGCCCTGATCGCCGAGGACGAGGCCGAGCGGCTGGCGCATCTCGATGAGACCTAAAGCCCCTCCCCTTCAGGGGAGGGGTTGGGGGTGGGGGATGTCGTCCTGACCGCTCCGGCATCCGGAAACCCCGACAGGCCCCACCCCAACCCCTCCCCTGAAGGGGAGGGGCTCACCGTGGGCGGAGTCCTGAGCGCGGCTTCGCATCCGCTGGCATCGGTCAGCGACACGCCTCGCCTCGACGCCGAGCTGCTGATGGCGCACGCCCTCGCGGTTCCGCGCGAGGAGGTGCTGCTCCAGCGACTCGACGAGCCGGCGCCCGAAGCCTTCGATTCCCTCCTCGCCCGCCGCCTCGCCCATGAGCCGGTCGCCTACATCACCGGTCGCCGCGCCTTCTGGACGATCGAGTTGGAGGTGGGGCCGGGCGCGCTGGTGCCGCGTCCGGACAGCGAGACGCTGATCGAGGCCGCCCTGGCGCATTTCGGAAGCGCAAGCCCGGCGCGGATCCTCGATCTCGGCACGGGGCCCGGGACGCTGTTGCTCGCGGCCCTGTCCGAATGGCCCGACGCCAGCGGCGTCGGCGTCGACGCCTCGGAGGCTGCGCTTGCCCTTGGCCGCCGCAATGCGGAGCGCCTCGGCTTCGCCGGACGCGCCGAGTTCCGCCTCGGCGACTGGACCAGCGGCCTTGCGGGCCGCTTCGATCTGATCCTGTGCAACCCGCCCTATGTCGAGGCCGGCGCCGAGCTGCCGCGCGACGTGGCGGAGTGGGAGCCGCCCGAAGCGCTGTTCGCAGGCCCCGACGGCCTCGACGACTATCGCCGCCTCGCCCCCAGTCTCGCCCCGTTCCTCGCGCCCGGAGGCGCCGCGTGCATCGAGCTCGGTGCAGGCCAGTTCGACGCCGTCGCGTCCTTATTTCGTCACGCCGGCTTCACGATCAGAGCCTACAAGGACCTTTCCGGACGGGATCGCTGCCTCATTGCAACACGTTAACCCACGTCATCATCTTTTCCGCTTGGAAAAGCCGTACGCGCTGGCTACATAGGGGGCCAGGGACGGGGTCATCACAGCGTCAGACATGCGTGAGGCCAGCCGTCGCCGACCCCCGATTGCTTAGCCGTTCCCGGACGGCCGCAGCGTGAGGTGGCTTGGAGCCGCGCGTGCGGCCTCCTGCCTTGGGGTCGTGCACGAAGTTCAACGCGGCCGGGAGGGCCCGGCTGCCAAGTGGCGAACAGGACCACGAGGACGAGGACTTACTTTTGATCAACAATCGTCAGAACGGCCGCCGTCGCGGCCGCGGCGGCGGGCCCCGCTCGCCGAACCAGGGACCTTCGGGCAACCGCCAGGAGAACCGCTCGCGCGGCAATGCCGCCCAGCTGCTCGAGAAATACAAGTCGCTCGCCCGCGACGCGCAGATGCAGGGCGACCGCGTCCAGACCGAATATTGGCTGCAGTTCGCGGACCATTATTACCGCGTGTTGAACGAGAATCGCGCCCGCTTCGAGGAGCAGCGCCCGCGCCGCGACGACTTCCAGGACGAGGAGGACGAGGGCGAGGAGCAGCTGCAGGCCGGCGAGCATGACGACGGCGACGAGGCCGACGAGGATCGCGGCGGTCGCGGCGAGCGCCAGGACCGCGGCTATCGCGGCGACGGCGACCGGCCGCGCCGCGAGTTCCGCCGGGACCGCGAGTTCGAAGGCCGCGGCGGCCGCGAGGCGCGCGACAATCGCGAAGGCCGCGACGAGCGTCCGGTCCGCGAGGCGCGCAACGGCGACGTTCGGCCCGAGCGCCGTCCGCGCGACGAGCGGCGCGACGCGCCCGAGGAAGCCGGCGAACGCATCTCGCTCGACGTGCTGCCGCCCGCCATCTCGCCGCCGATGACCGTGGTCGAAGGCGACGCACCGGCCAAGGCGCCGCGCCGCCGCACCCGCCGGCCCCGCGCCGACGAGGGCGGCGAGGAGATCGCTCCGGCGGCCTGAGCGGCACGTCCTTGAACGAAAGAGGCGGCCTTCCTCCCGGAAGCGCCGCCTTTTTCGCGTCAGGCCAACCACTTGACGGGATGCGCTGACCGGCACAGTCTCGATCCCGCAGGGGAGGCGCGCATGATCCGCAACGTCGTCATCACGTTATCGCTCGCCGCCGCGGCGGCGCCGGTCGCGGCGCAGACCGCACAAGGACGGCTGTCCGTCACCATCTACAACGACAATCTCGCGCTCGTGCAGGACACGCGGCAGATCGCCATTCCCGCCGGCGTGTCGCGCCAGGAATTCCCGGACGTCTCGGCCCAGATCCGCGCCGAGACCGTCTCCTTCGCCGCGCCCGATGCCGGCATCGTCGAGCAGAATTTCGACTATGACCTGCTGACCCCCGCCAAGCTGATGGAGAAGGCGGTCGGCAAGACGGTGACGATCGTGCGGGTGAACCCCTCGAACGGCGCCGAGACGCGCGAGCAGGCGAAGATCCTCGCCGCCAACGGCGGCGTCGTCCTCCAGATCGGCAACCGCGTCGAGGTGCTGCGCGACGACGGCATGCCGGTGCGCGTCATCTTCGACCAGGTGCCGCAGAACCTGCGCGCCCGCCCGACCCTCTCGATCACCGTCGACAGCAGCCGGGCCGGCGTCCGCCCCGCCCAGCTCACCTACCTGACGCCCGGCCTCGGCTGGAAGGCCGATTATGTCGTGCTGTTCGACGAGGCGGCCAGCCGCCTGGACGCACAAGGCTGGATCACGCTCAGCAACACCACCGGCACCACCTTCAACGAGGCGAACGTCGTGATGGTCGCCGGCACGCCCAACCAGGAAGGCGCCGAATATGAGCGGCGCGGCGGGCTGCGCCAGGCCGGCACCGAGAGCGGCACCCGCGAGCGGCTCGCCGATTATTATCTCTACCCGCTCAAGCAGCGCACGACGATAGCCAACCAGCAGACCAAGCAGGTCAGCTTCCTCGACGTTCGTTCGGTGCCCGGCCGCAAGGTCTATGTCTACGAGGTGCCGTGGCTGCAGGGCCTGACCTATGCCCAGAGCGCCAGCACCGCGATCCTGTTCCGCAATTCCGGCACCGACGGCCTTGCCGACCAGCTCCCGGCGGGTACCGTGCGGGTCTACATGAAGGACCAGCGCGGCGACCCGCAATTCGTCGGCGCGAACGCGATCGGCCATATCCCGATGGGCTCGGAGGTCGAGGTCCGCACCGGCGCGGCGTTCGACGTGCTGGTCAAGCCGGTGGTCGAGAAACGCGAGAAGCTCGGCGACCGCAAGTGGCGCACGACGATGCGCTACACCCTCACCAACGCGCGCCCGCGGCCGGTCACGGTCGACCTCGTCCAGAACGGCCTCGAATGGGTGTGGGAGGACACGCGGATCGTCGAGGAGAGCCTGAAGAGCGAGCGCCGCTCCTCGGCCCAAGCCACCTGGCACGTGCCGGTCCCCGCCAATGGCGAGGCGAGCGTCACCGCCACCTTCGAGACCCGCTACTGACGTGGCAATGCTGCGGCGCCTGCTGAGCGCCCTGCTCCTGCTGGCGGCCTCCGCGACGGCCGCTTTCGCCGCGCCGCCGGTCGTCGTGTCGCCCAGAGCGGAAGCGGTCGCGGTCACCGTCTACCGGGCTCCGCTCCGCTCGGACGCCGACCTCGATCTCGATTGGCTGCGCGGCTACGCGCTGATCACCGAGACGCGCACCGTCCGCCTCCCGGCCGGGACCAGCGTCGTCCGGTTCGAGGGCGTCTCGGACGGCATCATTCCCGCCAGCGCCATCGCCCAGGGGCTGCCCGGGCCCCCCGGCGAGAAGAATCGCGACGCGCGGCTGATCTCGGCCGCCTCGCTGGTCGAAGCGGCGCTCGGCCGCCGCGTCCACGTCCGCCGCACCGACCGGAAGACCGGACGGATCACCGAGAGCGAGGCCATCCTGCTGTCGGGCCCCGACGGCATCGTCCTGCAGACCCGCGAAGGCTTCGAGGCGCTGCGCTGCGCCGGGCTCCCGGAGACCCTGGTCTACGATTCGCTGCCCGCCGGGCTTACCGACAAGCCGACGCTCGCCGTTACCACGACCAGCCCGGAGGTGACGGTGGCGACGGTCCGCCTGAGCTATCTCGCGACCGGCTTCGACTGGCGGGCAAACTACGTCGCCGAGGTGGCGCCGGACGGCCGCACCCTCGATCTGTTCGCCTGGCTGACGCTGGCGAACGGCAATGGCGAGAGCTTCGCGGACGCGCGCACCATGGCGGTCGCGGGCAAGCCCAACGCCGAGGACAAGCAGGAGGAGCAGCCGGATGCGGGCGAAATCCAGTTGCGCTGCTGGCCGCAGGGGCGCACGCACGAAATCCCGCTGACGGGCCTGCCCGCCGTCGGGGATACGCTCAACAGCCTGCCGCAGACCTACGCGAGCGACGCGATCGTCGTCACCGGGACCCGCATCCCGAAGCCGAATCTGGAAAGCCCGATCCCGATCACCACGGTGGTGGCGACCCAGGAGGAGCTCGGCGACCTCAAGCTCTACCGCATCCCCATCCCCGTCACCGTCGCCGCCCGCGGGCAGAAGCAGGTGGCACTGCTGGCGCGCAAGGCGGTGACGTTCGAGCGCCGCTACAGCTTCTGGCTGCGGACCGACGATCGCGACCCGGATCCCGAACCGGTGCCCGTCAGCATGCTTCTGCGCATGGAGAACCGGAAGGAGAAGGGTCTCGGCCTGCCGCTTCCGCAAGGGAAGGCGGCCGTCTTTCAGAGCGCCCACGGCCAGCCGCTCCTCGTCGGGGAAACGGCGATCGAGGACAGCGCCGTCGGTCAGCAGGTCGAACTGTCCGTCGGCCAAAGCAACGACGTTCGCATCGCTCACCGCATCGTCCGCAAGGGCGACGAGGGGGATGACGACGACGGCGCGGGGGAGGCGGTCGAGCGCAAGCATCGCCGCGCGCGCTACGATCCCACCTACAATCCGCGCCCGGAGCTGCACGAGGTCGAGCTCAGCAATGCCGGCCCCGTCGAAGCGCTCGTCGAGGTGATCATCGCCGTCAACCAGCCGTGGGAAGCGGTGAGGCCGAGCGTGCGTCTCGGCGTCAAGGACGGTCGCAAGCTCTGGCTCGCGCGGGTGCCGGCGCAGGGCCGGGCGCGGCTCTCATTCACGCTCCGGCCGGTCCCCAAGCTCCTGCCCAGGCGCCCCGACGACGAGCGCGACGAGGGCGACTGAGGCGGACGCGCAACAATCCCCGGCCGATGGCCGGGCCGCGGCGCGGCGGCGTTGACACGGCAGCTTGCCGTGTCACAGGCTGCCCCATCCACGGGGGGAGAAGCCGAATGCGCGCCTGTTTCCTGTTGCTTGCGAGCGTTCTGGCGGCACCCGCCGCGGCCCAGCCGGCGCCCGCGAATCTCGCCGTCACCATCTACAATGACGACCTTGCGCTCGTGCAGGACACGCGCCAGCTCGATCTCCCCGCCGGCCGTTCGCGCCAGGAATTTCCCGGCGTCTCCGGCCGCATCAGTCCGGAGACGGTGACTCTGTCCGGTACCGGCGTCGGCATCGTCGAGCAGAATTTCGACTTCGACCTGCTCTCGCCCTCCAAGCTCATGGAAAAGGCCGTCGGCGAGGAGGTGACTTTGCTCCGGACCAATCCCGCGACGGGTGCCGAGACGCGGGAGCGCGCGAAGGTGCTGGCGGTGAACGGCGGCGTCGTCATCCAGGTCGGCACCCGGATCGAGGTGCTGCGCGACGACGGGCTCCCCGTCCGCGTCGTGTTCGATCACGTGCCGCCGAACCTGCGCGCCCGTCCCACCCTGTCGGTCACCGTCGACAGCCGCCCCGGCGGCGCGCGGCCGGTGACGCTCAGCTATCTCACCAAGGGCATGGGCTGGAAGGCCGACTATGTCGCGCTGTTCGACGAGCAGGCGGGGAAGATTGACGTCCAGGGCTGGGTGACGCTCACCAACACGACCGGCACGACCTTCGACAATGCCGACACGGTGCTCGTCGCCGGCGACCTTTCCGACAGCAACGGCGGCTATCGGCCGGCGCGGCGCGGCCGGACGACGCGTCCGGGCACGGAGAGCGGCGACCGCGAGAGCGTCGGCGACTTCTACCTCTATCCGCTCAAGGAGCGGACGACGATCGCCAACCAGCAGACCAAGCAGGTGAGCTTCCTCGACGTGAACGGCGCCGCCGCCCGCCGCGCCTATGTCTACCGCTCCGGCTGGCTCGCCACCCGCGACGAGGCGGAGAGCGCCGACAGCGTCCTCCAATTCTCGTCGAGCCGGGATCAGGGTCTGGGCGATGCGCTGCCGGCGGGGACAGTCCGGGTCTACCAGAAGGACGCGCGCGGCAAGTCCCAGTTCGTCGGCGAAAACCAGATCGACCACACGCCGATGGGCTCCGACATCTCGCTCGCCACCGGCCAGGCCTTCGACGTCAAGGTGAAGCCGGTGGTCGAGAAGCGCGAGAAGACCGGCGACAATCGCTGGCGCACGACGATGCGCTACGAGCTGTCGAACGCCCGCCCGAACGCCGTCACCGTCGACCTGGTCCAGGCCGGCTTCTGGGGCGACAGCCGCGTCCACGACGAGAGCATGAAGAGCGTCCGCCGCTCGGCCGACGAGGTGCTGTGGCGGGTGCCGGTGCCGGCCAACGGCAAGGCGACCGTCACCGCGACCTTCGACACGCGCTACTGAGCGCGGCCCTTGCGCTTGCTCGGCCCCCTGTTGCTCGCGGCGACCGCCGCGGCGCCGCCGCCGCCCCCCGCCGCGGCGCCGGCCGGCCCGCCCGTCGCCCTCTCGAAGGCGCCGCAGGCGACCGCGGTCACCGTCTACCGCGCCCCCTGGCGATCGGCGAGCGAGGCGATCAACCTCAAATGGCTGAACGGCTATGCGATGATTACCGAGACGCGGCGGGTCAGGATTCCGGCCGGCGAATCGGACCTGCGGTTCGAGGGCGTCGCCGGCGGCATCCTCCCGCAGACCGCGATCGTCGCGGGCCTCCCCGGCGACGTCGTCGAGAAGAACCAGGATGCGTGGCTGCTCTCGCCCGCCAGCCTGATCGACGCGTCGCTCGGCCGCCGCGTCCACCTCCGCCGCACCTCGAAGAAGACCGGTGCCGTCCGCGAGGAGGACGCCGTGGTCCGGTCGGGACCGGCCGGGGCGGTGGTGATCGACACGCCTGCGGGCACCGAATCGCTGCGCTGCAGCGGCCTGCCGGAGACGCTCGCCTACAACCGCGTGCCCGAGCGCCTGTCGGCCAGGCCGACCCTTTCGGTGCGGGTGCGCAGTCCCCGTCGCGTCGCCGTCACGGTCACCCTCTCCTATCTCGCCAGCGAGTTCGACTGGCAGGCCAATTATGTCGCCCGGGTCGCCGCCGACGAGAAGAGCGCCGACTTCTTCGCCTGGCTGACCTTGGCGAACGGCGGCGAGACCGGCTTCGCCGACGCGCAGACCCAGGCGGTCGCCGGACGCCTCAACCGGCGTGAAGTGCGGGCGAGGAAGGCGCGGGCGGAGCCGCTGACCCTCAAATGCTGGCCCCTCGGCACCACGACGAGCAATCTCCCGCCCGCCGAGCAATATGAGCAGGAGGAGATCAGCATCCGCGCGATGGCGCCGCCTCCCCCGCCGCCGCCGCCGCCCCCGCCGCCCCCGCCGCCGCCCCCACCCGCTCCGATGATGGCGCGGCAGGAGTCGCTCGGCGACCTCAAGCTCTATCGGATTCCGATCCCGGTCACCGTCGCGGCGGCGAGCCAGAAGCAGGTGGCGCTGCTGGTGCGGCAGGGGGTGAAGGTCGACCCCGTCTATCGCAGCCGCATCTGGCTCTATCAGCCGGCGTCGGTCCAGTCGGTCGAGCGGCTGCTGAGGACGAAGAATGTCGCTGAGCGCGGGCTCGGCGTGCCGCTGCCCGCCGGCGGCGTCCTGCTCATGAAGGAAGGCGGCCTGCGCCCGCTGGTCTACGGGAAAGGCTCCCTCGAGGACAAGGCGGTGGGCGAGGACGTCGAGATCGGCCTCGGCGCGGCGACCGGGGTTCGCGCGTCCGCGAGGGTCGTGTCGCCCAAGGGCTTCTGGACCACGCAAGTCGAATATACGATCGCCAACGCCCGCCCCGTCCCGGTCGCGTTCGAGCTCGAATTCGACGGCGACGAGTTCGGCTTCTTCCCCGAGACGGCGCTCGGCCGCAAGAACGGGCGGCCCGTTTGGGCGGTCACGGTGCCCGCGAACGGTCGTGCGGTGCTGCGCTACCGCTATTCGAAGCGCTAGGGTCGGAAGCTTCGGGTCCGAAACGAGTTGCCAGGCGCGCCGCGAAATCCGATGATGCGCGTTCCTAAAGGGGGGAAGGGAGTCTCGCGATGCAGAAGGATCCGATCGGCACGGCCGCCGTCAATTGGCTCGACGCGAGTGGCCAAGTCCACATCCGCGTCTATTCGAGCGACGGCTACAATGTAACCGAGCGTTGCTGGGACGGGAAGGGCTGGACCAACGGCAGCTTCAAGCAGAGCGGCGAAGCGGTGTCGGCGACGAGCTGGATGGGCAAAGGCGGCCTGTCGATCCGCGTCTATTGCACGTTCCAGGACGTCACCACGGAATGGTGCATCGACCAAGGCGGCGGCTGGTACAAGGGCGCCTATTCGGTCGCGTAATCCCCGCCGCCGGGTTGGGCGGCGCGAAGCGGTCTCGGCCGCGCGTCGTCTTCGAGCGCGGCCGCCAGGGCAATCGCCCGCCTCCGGGCGCGTCGGCGTGCGGGGCGTGGAGGCGCGCCCGAAGCGCCGTCCCGAGACGACCGCGCGGTCGACGTGATCATGGCGAACCACAGCAGCGTATAGAGGCAGTGCTCGCCCCGAGCGCCGCCCTTCCGCCGAGGAGCGGCCACGTCGCCTGCACCTCGACGGCGGACCGAGCACCAATGGACGCTTTGCATCCGCGGCTCGTCATGCCGGACTTGTTCCGGCATCCACCTTTTTTCTTCGACATCAGGTGGTTGGAGGAAGGTGGACCCCGGATCGAGTCCGGGGTGACGATTCAACCTAATCGCTCAATGCTCTAGACCCTCAACGCTCTGGAGGCGGCGCTCGCCTCGAGCGCCGCCCTTTGGCTGAGGAGCGGCCGTGCCGCCCATACCAAGGGCGGACCGAGCACACTCACGAAGGGGTTTGTATCCACGGAACCTCCGTTTCGGAGTCAGTCATTTCGTTGGTATCGTCGAACAGCCGTATAATCTCGAAGTCGACTTTTGATGTTCATGAGTCGTTCTCGATGGAGGTCATAGTGAACGGAAGCACACTTGCAGCAGTTGCATGGGCAGGATCGCCCGGCCATATCCGCGTCTATTCAAGTGACGGGACGAAAGTGATTGAGCGTGGCTACGACGGCAAAGACTGGTTTACGGGATCCTTCAACAAACCGGGGCAGAAGGTAGCAGCTGTCAATCTTTCTTCACACGGTATTCGAGTATACGTCACAAATGGCGGAACCACGCAAGAATATGGCTACGATGGCAATGGATGGTTCAACGGCGGTCTATCAATCAGCGGCGAAGTAGTAGGGGCGGCAACATTCGGCGCCGACAAAATCCGCGTCTACTGCCGAGTCGGCAATGGAATAGTTGAAAAATGCTATGACGGCAAGGGCTGGTACGATGGGGGCTATTCCCCCTCGTAGATAAAGCAGGGCTGCCGCCCGGTCGGCGGCAGCCCTCACCTGGGCGGTAACCTTCATTCGACGCCATCACCGCGCTCGCCGCCGCCCGGGCGAAACGGGCGTTTTTCAGTCGCCGGGCAGCGCCCGGGGTCGCGCCTCGGCGTCGAGGGCGACGAAGGTGAACAGGCCTTCGGTCACCTTGACCTGCCTGGTGCCGCGGTCGCGGTCGGCGACGACCTCGATGCGGATTCCCATCGAGGTGCGTCCGGTCCGCTCGATGCGCGCATAGACCGAGATGATGTCGTGGAGCAGGATCGGGGCGATGAACTCCATCGCCTCGATCGCCACCGTCGCCACCGGCCCCTGCGCGCGCCGCGACGCGACGATGCCGGCGGCGATGTCCATCTGGCTGAGCACCCAGCCGCCGAAAATATGGCCGTTGGCGTTGATGTCGCCCGGCCGCGGCACGACCCTCAGGATCGGCTCTCCGCGCTGCTGCGTCACGGCCTGTCGCTCCGGCCGGACGCGGCGTCGTCGTGGCCGCCGGCATTGCTGAGGAAGGTGAGGCCCATCAAAGCGGTGCCGAGCAGCACCGACAGGCCGACGCCGGCGATGGTGGCGATGACGAGGTGGATCGGCATCGGGCTGCCGCTCAGCTTCAGGTAGGTGAGCGCGGCGACCACCGCGAGCGCGGCGGCGAGCGCCATCCAGCGCATCAGCTTCTTGTAGTGGATCCAGGCGCGGTGCGCGCGCTCGAGCTCGCGCGGATCGCGGCGGCGTGGAATGGGATCGTGGCGGGGCATGGCCGCCATGTGGCCGCGCCGCACGGCTTCATCAACCCCGCGCTTTCCTTCGTGCGCGCGTCGTGGGACAAGGCCGGCCCGAGTCGCGTCACCCTCAACAGGAGCAGGCGATGACCATAGCCGCGATACTCGAGAAGAAGGGGCGGGAGGTCGCATCCCTCTCGGCCGCCGCCAGCGTTCGCGAGGCGGTCGCCTTGCTTGCCGAGCGCAGGATCGGCGCGGTGCCCGTCGTCGACGGCGGCAAGGTCGTCGGCATCTTCTCCGAGCGCGACGTCGTCCAGTGCCTCAGCCGCGACGGCGCCGCCGTGCTCGACTGGCCGGTGTCGCGGGCGATGACGGCACCCGCGATCACGGTCGAGCCGGGCGTCGGCATCCTCGCCGCCCTCTCGCAGATGAGCCGCCGCCGCATCCGCCACCTGCCGGTGGTCGAGGACGGCCGGCTCACCGGCATCGTCTCGATCGGCGACCTGGTCGCCTACCGCATCGCCCGCATCGAAGAGGAAGCCGAGGCGATGCGCGCCTACATCCAGAGCGCCTGACGGGCTTTACCGGGCGGCAAGCCGGGGCTGCTAAGGCGCCGCAATGACCGACGTGCCGGCCATCTGCATCGCCGTCCTCGCCCATAACGAGGAGCGGCGGATCGGCGCCTGCCTCGCCAGCCTCGCCGCGGCGCCGGCGGAGGCGGCCGTCCGCGTCGTCGTCAACGGTTCCTCGGATGTCACGGCCGCCGTCGCGCGCGAGGCGGCGGACGGTCGCCGGAACTGGTCCGTCCTCGACTATGAGGAGGGCGGCAAGGCGCGGAGCTGGAACCGGTTCCTGTTCGACGACCTCCCGGCGTTCAGCCCCGTCCACGTCTTCGTCGACGGCGACGCGGAGGTCGCGCGCGGATCGATCGAAGCGCTCGCCGCCGCGCTCGCGTCCAGTCCCGCCGCCAATGCCGCGAGCGCGATGCCGCTCAACGGCCGCAATGCCGCCGCCTATCGCCGTGCGCTGATCGCCAGCCACGGCCTGTTCGGCGATCTCTATGCGCTGCGCGGCGATTTCCTCGCCCGCATGAAGATGCGCGGGCTGCGCCTGCCGGTCGACCTGGTCGGCGACGACAGCCTCATCGGCGCCCTCGCCAAGACCGATCTCGGCGGCGAATCGCAGTGGGACGATGCCCGGATCGTCCCCGTCGCCGAAGCCGGCTTCTCGTGCGAGCCCGTCAGGATGACGGCCGCGAGCCTGCGGCTCCAGCACCGCCGCCTCGTCAATTACAGCCTTCGCCATTTCCAGAACCGCATCGTATCGCACCTGATGCGCACGGCCGGGCCCGGGGCACTGCCCGAACGGCTCGCGGACCTCTATGGCGAGTGGCTGCCGCGATTCGCGCCGCGGCCGCGGCACTGGTGGTTCGACCGGCTGGCGCTGCAGCGGATCAGGCGGGCTGCGCGCGCCGCCTGATCACCAGCCCGAGCACCTCCTCGACGAGGGCGGGCGCGCCGATGCGGAGCAGCAGGGCATAGGCGCCCGCGCCGGCGCCCGCGAGGAGGGCCAGCAGCGCCGGCGCCGGCAGAGGCGGCAGCAGCGCGCGCAGGGCCCAGACCGTCGCCACCATCCCGATCGCGGCGAGGAGGCTCGGCGTCACCGCGTCGGCGAGGCCGCCGAGGGTGATGCCGACATGCCGCCGCGCCTGGAAGCAGGTCGCCGCGCACAGCAGGGGGAAGGCGATCGTCCAGCCCCAGGCCATGCCCGTCGCCCCGAAGTGCACGGCGACGAGGAAGGTCGCCGGCATCAGCACCGCCCCGCAGGCCGAGATGCGCGCCGTCACCTGGGGCTTGCCGACGGCGTTCAGCGCGGGGGCGAACAGGATCTGGAGCGTCATCCACGGCATGGCGAGGGCGAGGATCGAGACGAGCGGCGCCATGGCCAGCCATTTCGGGCCGAACAAGGTCTCGACCGCCGCCGGCGCGGTGACGGCGAGGCCGAGATAGAGCGGCAGCGCGATCGCCATCACCAGCCGCACCGCGGTCAGGAACGAGGCGGCGAGCCGCGCCGGGTCCTTCTGCAGCCGCGCATAGGCCGGGAAGGCGACCTCGTTCAGCGGCGGCACGAAGCGGGAGGAGAAGATCTGCGTGAGGAACAGAGCCTCGGCGTAGAGGCCGAGATTGTGCGGGTCGAGGACGCGCCCGGCAATGAACACATCTGCCTGACTCTGCACCACCCAGAACCCCTGATTGACGAGCAACGCCCCCCCGAAGGCGACCATCGCGCCGGTGCCTTTCAAGTCGAAGCTGGGGACGAGGAGGCAGCGCGTCGCGGCGACGAGGCCGATCGCCCGCGCCCAGAAGATGACGATCGGGGCAATGACGAGCGTCCACACGCCGGCGCCGGCGAGGGCGAGGCTGATCGCGGTGGCAGCACCGAGCGCGGTCGCGGCGACGGTGACGATCGCCAGCGGCCGGTACTGAAGCCGGCGGATCAGCAGCACCTCCGGAATCGCGACGAAGGGCGTCGAAAGATAGAGGAGCGACTGCCAGCGCAGAAGCGTGGCGATGGCCGGCTGGTGGTAGTGCGCCGCGGCGAGTGGCGCGATGGCGAGCTGCGCGAAGGCGAGGCCGCCGTTCAGCAGCAGCAGGAGGCCGAAGGTTTGGCGCAGCCGATAAGGCTCGATCCTTTCGGCGCGGATCAGCGAGCTCGCGAACCCGTAGCCGTTGAGGAAAGTCAGGAACGCGAGGATCACCTGGGTCATCGCGAACAGGCCGTAATCGGCGGGATTGAGGATGCGCACGACGAACAGCGTCGAGCCCCAGCTCAGCACCTGCGCGACGATCTGGCTGCCCGAGCGCCACAGCACCGCGCCCTTCACCTGCTCGCCGAGGCCGGCCGCGCCGCTATCGGCCGCGGCCAGCGCGGCTTCCTCCTCGAAGCTGGTCTCGACCGGACCGGGGCCGGCGCCGTTCCACTCGGGCGTTTCCATCGCCGCGCGCTCTACCGGAAAGGGGTTAAGCTTGCCCTTCCGCTTCGGCCGTACGGCGGGGCCCGCGAAAAAAGCGCGACAGGGGGTTGCCAGCCGCGAAGCCCCCGACTAGATGACCCCTCGCCCGGCGGGGACGGCGCCAATCGCGTCGCTAACTCGCTGGAAACTCTTTGAAAATCGAGCTTCGAGGACCTTGAAGGTCGGGTTCGCCCCTCCTATCTGGGTCCTTGTGAAGGGCGCGCCTTTGGGTGGACGTCCTGTTCTCAATCTCTCCTTCGCGTCTGCCGCGAAGGCCGGCGGGATCTCCGCTCGGCCGTCGCGGGCGCCGCGGGAGCGTTCGGGTCCGCCGGGAACGGCGGCCTGGGAGCTTCGGAAAGTTTGCGGAAAAAAGTCGTTGACGGGCGGAAAAGCCGCTCATATATGGCGATCCACCGGCGGGGCACGGCTTTCGGCCTGCTCCCGTCTGCGTCTCTTAACGATCGGTAACCCGGTTGCCCCGGTTCAAGGGGAAAGAGACGCGTCGGCTCTTTGACATTGTCGGTTTTAGATGAAGGGACATGTGGGCGGCGGCCCCGGTCGGCGATATCCTCTGGGTGTCGCGCGGATCGGTAAAGCCAAGCCGTTCCAGGGTTCCCAGCAAAGTACGACTTTGATGGGGTCCCCGTTGGCCGCTTGAGCTTCGGCTCGGGCGCGTCGACATGTCCTCTTACATATCCACAGTAATATGTATTTGTGCAGGAACGGCTCCCAGAGATGCCGGCCTCCTCTTCGGGTTTTCCCCTGAAGTGGTTGTCGGACATAAACTTGAGAGTTTGATTCTGGCTCAGAACGAACGCTGGCGGCATGCCTAACACATGCAAGTCGAACGAGACCTTCGGGTCTAGTGGCGCACGGGTGCGTAACGCGTGGGAATCTGCCCTTCGGTTCGGAATAACTCAGGGAAACTTGAGCTAATACCGGATAACGACGTAAGTCCAAAGATTTATCGCCGAAGGATGAGCCCGCGTAGGATTAGCTAGTTGGTGGGGTAAAGGCCTACCAAGGCGACGATCCTTAGCTGGTCTGAGAGGATGATCAG
>Ga0213876_10000472_pt1 | contig 32061 bp, 30 predicted proteins | sample BarmaccomBMRX_R9_FD_160113 | JGI IMG/M metagenome (GOLD analysis project Ga0213876, IMG submission 160113) | Root-associated microbial communities from Barbacenia macrantha in rupestrian grasslands, the National Park of Serra do Cipo, Brazil - RX_R9 | ecosystem: Host-associated > Plants > Roots... | reverse complement strand
TGTACCGGCAGCTGCGTGGTACCCATCAGGCCGCCCACGAATGCATTCTGCCCGCCCGAAACGTGGCCGGTGGAATAGGCGTAGCGCACATGGCCGAAATTGTAGCCGATCAATCCACCCACATCGGACTGATCGCCGGCGATCACCCGGCCGATGGCATAAACATCCTGCACATGGCCGTGCGCGTTGCCGATCAGCCCGCCGGCCTGCGCGCTTTGCGCGCCCTCGACGGAGACATTGGCCCAGGAATCCGCGACAATTCCATAGCTCAACCCCGCCAGCCCGCCCAGCGTGCCGTCGAAATCCGTGCGCACCGTGCCGCCGTCGACATGGCAGTTGAAAATTACGCCGCCATTGTAGGCGACCAGTCCGCCGGCGATGTTGGTGAAGGTGTTCTCGGCGAGCACGTTTATTTTCGCCATGCCGAGATTGCGGATGGTGCCCTTGTGCTTGGTGGCCGCGAACAAGGCGATGTTGTTGTCGACCGTATCCCAGATGGCGAAGTTCGAGATGGTGTTGCCGAGGCCATCGAAGGTGCCGGCGAACGCCGTCTGCACCGGCACGCGGGTGTATTGTCCATCCGCCTTCGCATTGTAGTTGTTGGCCAGCGCGATGAAGCTCTTGGGATGCGCCGCCACCGCGGCGGCGAGATCGGCTATCGAATTCACCAGCTGATAGTCCTGCTCGTCCATCGTGAGGCGGCTGGCCGTGTCCCAGAAGCGAACGGCGCCTTTCTGGAACACCGGGCCGCCCGCAACCTTGAGGTCGAGATGGGCCGTGCCCTCCACCGTGATGGTGTCGCGGACGTAGATATTGCCGTTCGATTCCAGGGTCAGCGCATGCGAGGTCGCCCACGCCAAAGGCGCGGCGATAATCATGTCCTGCCCGGTGAGCGGATACGTCACCACCCGCATGTCCGACGACGCCAGCAGCGCCGCCAGATCATCGACGTTCATCACGGCATTGGGCGCGGTCGCCATGCATTCGCCGGCGGAACAGTCCATGTTCTTCGTTGGCTTGTTGGAGATTTGCAGCGTCGCCTGCGCCGATGAAACCGCTACCGCCACAAAGGCAACCGTCAAGCCTGCCAGTCTGAATTTCACGCCCAGCCTCCCCGAAATCAAGCTGCCTTTGGATTGTCGCATCGCCGCGGGTTTGTGTCCACGCGTCGGATCACCCGGCACGCGGCACGGCGTAGCCCTCGAAACTGGTGGCGCGAAAAGCCGGCAACTGTTCAAGACGTTGCCACAGCGCGTCGAGCGCCGGGAAGCGTTGCGCCGGAAAATCATCTGGCGCCGTGACTTTCAGATAGTTAATCATGCAGCCAGTGGTGATTTGTGCCTGATCGAGCGCCCCACCGGTTGGCCAATCGAGCGATTCCAGTGCCGTCAGGGCGCCGTTTCCCTGCGTCAGGCAGCGCTCGATCCATTCGGGCCAGCGGTATTGCGACGGGCGGATGAGGCGCTCGTAATTGGCGGCACCGAACTTGTCGACCGCGCCGGTGGCGAGCGCGATGCGGCGTAGCGCGTCGCGCCGTTGCGGGCCACCATGCGGCAGCAGAGCGCGCTCGCTGCCCACCTGCTCATCCAGCCAGTCGAGAATAGCGCCCGAGTCGATCAGCGTCTCGCCGCTGGCGAGAACGAGAGAGGGAATGCGCCCCAGCGGATTGGTGCTGCACATGGAGTCGAAATCGCCGAATACCGAGCGCGTATCGTGCTCGTAGTGGAACTCCGAGACCTTCAGCGAAATCGCTACGCGGCGAACATAAGGCGAGTCGTACTGGCCAACGAGGATCATTGACACGTTTTGCGCGTTTGCGCTCCGCCGATCAATGCCCTGGAAGGCTGGCTGTTTCTTGTCTAGCTTTGCTCGGCAGCCGCCTGGCGCTGAACGTCGGCGATGAGCTCGACGATCATCGGCCGGACCTTGGCGACGTGATCCAGAATTCTTTGCGGCATGGCGTCGACATAGGTCACGAACAGATCCAAAACCGGGTGCGCCGCCACTGGGCCGAGCGCGCGGACCTGCGCATCCACCTTGGCTTTGGCATCCTTGAACTGGCTGTAGAAACCACCGACCTGCTCGCACATCAGCTGGTCGATCGGGCCGATAGACTGCTGGGGATGCAGAGGAAGGCCCCCCATCGCAGCCTGCGTTTCCCGGTCCATCGGCAGGTAAGCGATGTTCCAGTCGTCATAGGGCATCAGGTTCATTAGTTTGATGAGCCACTGGCCGAGTTCGCTGTTGAACACGGGTTCGGCAAGAATGAAGAAGGGCCGGATGGCGTTGTGTCCATGACGGCGCAAGAGATCGTCCTCGATGCGGGTCCGGCGCGCGTCCTGCAACTCCAGCGACCGCTTTACCCGGCGCTCGAATTCGGCGTCGTCGGGGATGATATTCGCCGGATGGTTCGGGCCGATGCCAAGCGATCGCAGCATGTCGCCATGCTTTCCCGCGAATACCCCTTCGCCGAAAATGCGCCGCTTGCCGTCTGAATCGATCCGAGGCTGCGGAAACGCGGGAGCCGCCGCAGCCTGTGTCTTGCGCCTGCCAAACATGGGGATTTCCGACGAGCTTCACCCGCGAAAGTAAGCAAGGAAGATTAAAGAGCCGTTCAGTCATTCCCGGGGATCACTGCCCAACAGCCCCGTAGGTCACACCCTCGCGTTCGGCTGCGATCGCGTGCTGCCATTGGATGAGGGTGTCGGCGGCCGCCTCAATCGGTGTTGTCACCGTTAGATCGTCGATCCAGGTCACAAACTCGCGGCCAAAGCTCTGGCGTTGAAGCCGCCACTGTGTGCGTACGCCGATATTTCCCAGGTTGTATTTCACGTTGGTGGCGAGTGCATTGAACCCCGCATCGTCGAGCAAGCTATCGCGATGCTGGTAGAATCCTTCCTCCCAGCTGTAAAAGCTCGCGCGCCAATACGCCGCGAATTGCCGAAGAGCGATGTCGGAAATATCGACCGCGCAGTGCCGCCCCTTCCCCATCGCTTCGCTAAGAGAGGCATCGGTGAGGCTGAGGACGATATCGACGGTGCGAGTCGATCGTGCCTGACGGATGAAGGCACGTTGGTTCCTCTCCGCCTGCTTTATCTGCCGATTAATCTGGCGAAGCTGGAAATAGAGAAACACCAGCGAGATCAGGACGGCAATTCCGCTTACAAAGCTGCCGAGCGCTGCCAGGTTCGAAAGTGTCATGCATCCCCGCCGCAGTGCGTCCGCCAGGCGATCCTAGAACGTCATGATGCGATTTGCAGCCTGGCAAGCAAGCTTTGGAATTCGCGTTGCCCTCGAACTGCTGGCGTCACGCCGATTGCCGGTCCGAGGCCTCGCTTTGCGCCGACGTGGATGACCCAGCGCATTCCACCCGGTCACGGCCGTTCTGCTTGGCGCGATAAAGCGCGGCATCGGCCTCGCCGATCACCGCCAGGCCCGAACCGCCGTGGATGGGATAGGCGGCCACGCCGGCCGACAAGGTGACAAGCCCCAGCGCCTTCCCGCTCAGCCGCACGTGCAGGCGCTTCACCGCATCGCGCAGACGTTCGGCGCGTTCCGCCGCGATCTCCAGGCTGGCGCCTGGCATGATCAGCGCGAACTCCTCGCCGCCGTAACGCACCGGAATGTCTTCGTCGCGCGCGTGCCGCGACAGCAGCAGTCCGAATTCCGCCAGCAGCGCGTCGCCGCCCTGGTGTCCGTGCGTGTCGTTGAAGCGCTTGAAGTGGTCGATGTCGATCATCACCACGGAAAGGGGCTCGTTGCGGCGGCGCATGCGCGCCACCTCGCGCACCAGCGCGTCTTCCAGATAACGCCGGTTGAACAGGCCGGTCAGCGGATCGCGCAGCGACTGGTGCCGCAACGTCTCCTGCAGGCGCAAATTGGCCAGCGCCAGCGACAGCTGCTCGGCAATGGTCTGGATGGTCTGCTGCTCGATTTCCGTGAAACTGTAAGGACCGGAGACGCTCATGGCGCCAATCGTTTCGCCCTGTGCGATCATCGGCAGGCAGAATGTCGGATCGCCTTTTTCCGGCAGGTGCGCGCAGAGCGGCTCGTTGCCGCCGCTGTGGTGCAGTCGTCCGCGGCGCAGGCCCCAGCATTCGTCCGGCGCGAACTCGATGGCGAAACCCGCGCCGTCTCCGATCGCCTGTGAGGCCTCGATCATATCGCGCGAGTTGCTGAACAGGCCGATCGTGCCGCGGATATTGGGAATAAGCTGTTGTAAGTGGCGGGCGGCAATGGAAAGCGCCTCACCGGTGTTGCGGCAGGTTTGCAGCAATTCGCCCAGCAACGCGATCGAGCGGCCGGCATTGTCGCGCAGCTGCAAGTCGGCGAGCGAACACTGCAGCCGCTCGTTGGTCTCGTAAAGCTTGGTCTTCGCCGCTTCGCGTTCTTTCGTCTCGCGGCGGATGCGCCAAAACACCAGCGTCAAGATCACAAGGCTAGCGAGAAGGGCGCAGACGCAGGCAATCAGTGCCGAGGTGGCGAAGAAATTCACGCTGCCGACGCGCTGCTTCAACAGACGGCGCTCCTCGTCGCCCATCTCCTTCGTGAGAGCGAAGATGCGCTTGGCATTGATGCGGTCGGTCTTGTCCGCGACCAGCTGATCGGCGGCTTTGGTTTTCCCGCCGGCGGCATCCGCGACGGCCAAATTCATGCGCGCGAGCTCTGCGCTCATCGCGTCGTGCAGGCGGTCCAGCCGCTTCTGCTGGTCGGGATTGTCGGCCGTGAGCGCGCGCAACGTGGCGATATCGGAATAGATGCGCGGAATGTCGGTGCGGTAAGGCAGCAGCAGGACCTTGCTGCAGGTTGCCACGTAGCCGCGCTCAGCGGACTGCGCATCGACAAACCGCGCGGCGGTGAGATCGATGGTGTCGATAACCTGATAGGTGTGCTCAACCCAGCGGCTGGAGCTGATGAGCTGCGTCACGCTCTGGAAAATCAGGCCGCTGACCACGAGCAGGATCGCGCCCACGGCAAAGAACCAGAACTTCACCTTGGTGCCGAGCGTGCGAAACCTGTCCGCCAATCGAGTCGTAACCGCCAACGCCGAGGTCTCAAATGCGACCCGGGCAGTGTGACGCCATCGTGGTTAAGGCTTTGCTAGCCTCAAGCGGCGTGCGGAACGGCGCCCTTGTTAAGCTGGGCATAGGCGCTGTTGATGCGGATCATGTTTTCGGTGGCGAACTCGACGAGGTCCTCGCCCAGGCCGGCCCCTCTCACCCGGTCGGGATGATTGGCGCTGGAAAGCTCCCGATAGGCCCGCTTGATGTCCTCCGGCGAGGCCCCTTCGCGCAGCCCAAGTATCGAATAGGGACACTTGCCTTTGGTGGCGGCATGGCTGGGCGGCATCCGCACCTGCCGGATCGCCGATTTGGCAAGCGCCAGATGCTCGCCGCCCGTTTCTACCGGCAGGAACTGGCGATCGTCGTTCAGAAGGTCGGTGATCCGGCCCTGCATCGGCAGAAACACCTTACCGCGCAGCAAGCCGCCATCGTTCAGAACGATCTCCACAGGAACGGCGTTGCGCTGAACCACGCGGGAACTGCTGTAGACGTTGTCTCCAAGCCGCATCGTTAATGGCCTCCCGCCAGCAGATTTCTCTGGAGGCTGCAAGCGGCGGGCCAGCCATTCGCGGGAGACTGATCTTGCCGCCGAGAATCGCCGGAATCATGCGGCGTTGCGTTCGACCCAATTGGCGAAGGCGCCGAGGAAGTTCGTGAGAAGCTTGCGCGTGCCTTCGCTGACGAGTTTGCCGTGTTCGTCGAACAGCGTGGCGCAGGTGCCGATGTAAACCTCCGGCTGCTGCAAGGTGGGCATATCGAGAAACACCAGCGATTGCCGCAGGTGATGGTTGGCGCCGAAGCCGCCCAGCGAACCCGGCGACACGCTGATGACGGCCGCCGGTTTCTTCGCCCAGGCGCTCTGGCCGTAGGGCCGCGAGGCGATGTCGATGGCGTTTTTCAAAACACCCGGCACCGAGCGGTTGTATTCCGGGGTCATGAAAATCACGGCGTCGGCGGCCGCGATGCGCTGTTTGAACGCCACCGATTCGGACGGCGGATCGGCCTCATGGTCTTGATTGTAAAGCGGCAGGTTGCCGATCTCGACGATTTCCAGTTTGAGGGACTCTGGCGCCATTTCCATCAGCGCTTGCGCCGTCATCCGGTTGAACGACCCTTTGCGCAAGCTTCCCACCACCACAGCCACATAACGCGCCATTCAGTTCTCCAACGTTTCATCGATCCCAGATAACGCTAGCACGCCAACCACGTTGCCGCATCCGCCAATCCGAAATTGTTTCCGTTCACACCCTATTGATGCCGATGATGGTCACAAATGATGAGAATGGCGGTTGGAGGTACCCATGAGATTCACCGTTGGGTTGCTCACCACCTTGCCATTTGTTGTCTCCATCGCACACGCGGACGACAGAGCAATGCTGGTCCGCCAGACGCAGGAAATGTTTGATGCCGTCACCGCCGGTGACGCGAAGGTGTGGGACAAATACCTCGCACCCGGCGCGATCTATGTCGATGAAGCCGGTGTGGTGAACACCCGCGCCGATCTCATCAAGCAGATCACGCCGCTTCCCAAGGGCATCTCCGGCAATATCAAGGTGAATGCCGTGGCGTTTCATCAGACTGGCGACGTCGCCATCCTCGTGCATCGTGACGACGAAACGGAAAACTATTTCGGGCAGACCCTGCACGCAGAATATCTGTCGACCAACACCTGGCAGAAAACCAAAGACGGTTGGCGGCTCATCGGCGAGCAAGTCCTAGCGACTTTGAAAGAGCCCCCGCCGGTTGCGCTCGCGCCGGCAAAGCTCGACGAATACGCCGGCAGCTTCCACCCGAAAGACGGCAGCCTGACCTACACCGTCGCGCACAAAGGAGCGAAACTCATGGGAACGCGCACGGGCAGACCCGCAGTGGAATTGCAGGCCGAAGCCACAGACGTATTCTTCGTCAAAGGCCAGCCACGCATCCGCAAAATCTTCCAGCGCGATGCTTCAGGCCGCATCGCCGGCTTCGTCGACCGCCGCGAAGGCCGCGACGTGGTGTGGTTGAAGCAATAAGACTAGTTCAAAGCTTGGTCCAGATCGGCGATCAAATCGTCGGCGTCTTCGACACCGCACGAGAGCCGCACCAGCGAATCCGAGATACCGAGGATGTCGCGTTTTTCCGGCGGCACGGAAGCATGCGTCATGATCGCGGGATGCTCGATCAGCGACTCCACGCCGCCCAGCGATTCCGCAAGGGTGAAAAGGCGGCAGCGTTCGAGGAATCGTTTGGTGCCGGCAAGATCGCGCTTGAGCACGACCGTGACGATGCCGCCGAAGGCTGCCATCTGCTTCTTCGCCAGCGCGTGTTGCGAATGCGATTCCAGCCCCGGATAGATCACGCGCGCCACATCTTCCCTACGCGCTTCCAGCCAGCGCGCGATCTTCAATGCGTTGGCGCAATGACGTTCCAGCCGCAGCGCCAGGGTTTTCAAGCCGCGCAGCGCCAGGAACGAGTCGAACGGCCCGGCGATGGCGCCGACCGCGTTCTGCAGGAACCGCAGCCGCTCGGCGAGCTCCAGATTTTCGCCCACCACGGCGCAGCCGCTCACCACATCCGAATGGCCGTTGAGATATTTGGTGGTGGAATGCACCACGATATCGAAGCCGTGCTCCAGTGGCCGCTGCACATAGGGCGAGGCGAAGGTGTTATCGGCCACCGCCACGGCGCCGCGTTTCTTCGCCAGCGCCGAAATTGCGCCGAGGTCCGCAAGCTTGAGCAGCGGGTTGGTCGGCGTCTCCACCCAGATCATTTTCGTTTCTGCGCGGAGCGCGCGCTCGATATTGCCGATGTCGCTCATATCGACGAAATCAAACGCCAACCCGGCGCTGGCTTTGCGCACCCGCTCGAACAGCCGGAAGGTGCCGCCGTAAACATCGTCGCTGACCACGACGTGATCGCCGGTCTTCAGCAGATCGAGAACGGTGGATTCCGCGGCCATGCCGCTGGCGAAGGCGTAGCCTTCCGTGCCGCTTTCCAGATCGGCGATGCAACGCTCGAACGCCGCCCGCGTCGGATTTTGGGAGCGCGAATATTCGTATCCCTTCGTGACCCCCGGACTTTCCTGCGCGTAAGTGCTGCTCGCGTAGATCGGCACCATCACCGCGCCGGTGGTGGGATCGGGATGCTGGCCCGCGTGAATGGTGCGCGTGGAAAATGCCAGCCGGTTGCTGCCACGTGTCTCGGTCATGGATTGAGCCGCAGGTGATTGATGAGATCGACGCGAGTGATCAAGCCCACGAATTTTTCGTTGTCGAGCACGATCGCCACTTCGTTGCGTTCGAAGATGGGCGGCAGCACGTTCATCCTGTCGCCCACCTGCACGGTGTGCAGCCGCGCCGTCATCGCCGTGCGCACAGGGTCCTTGAATTGCTGGGTGCGGAACTCGTCGTGCCCTTCCACATGAGAAAGGATGTCGCTTTCGTCGATAATGCCGACGATGCGTCCGTCTTTCAGAACCGGCAGTTGCGAGACATCCGAAATGCGCATGCGGTTATAGGCGACGAGCAGCGAATCGTCCGGTCCGATGGTGACCGTGCCACCGGATTCATGCGGACGTGAAATCAGATCGGAAAGGTTTCCGGTGAGCTTGCGGTCGGCGAGCCCCTGCTCGATCACCCAGAAATCGTTGAACACTTTGGAGAGATACTTGTTGCCGCTGTCGGGCACCAGGGTGACGACGCGTTTTGGCGCGGTCTGTTGGCGGCAGTAGCGCAGCGCCCCGGCAAGCAGGGTGCCGGTGGAGGAGCCGCCGAGAATCCCTTCCTTCGACAGCAACGCACGCGCTGTTTCCACGCTTTCCTTGTCGGAGATCGCGTAGGCCTCTTTTACCAGCGACAGATCGCAGTTCGGCGGCACAAAATCTTCGCCGATGCCTTCCACCGTCCACGAGCCGGCTTCGGTCATCTTGCCGGTTTTGATCAGCGGCGCGAGAATCGAGCCGACCGGGTCGGCCAACACCATTTCAGTCTTTGGCGACACGCGCGCGAAGAATTGGCCCAATCCGCTCAAGGTGCCGCCGCTGCCGACGCCGACAACAACAGCATCCACGTCATGTTCCATCTGCTCCCAGATTTCCGGACCGGTGGTGGTTTCGTGCGCTTTGGGATTGGCGGGATTGGCGAACTGGTTGGCGTAGAACGCGCTGGTTTCATCCGCGATGCGCTGTGCCATGTCCTGGTAATATTCCGGATGGCCTTTGCCGATGTCCGAGCGGGTGATGCGCACATCCACACCCATGGCGCGCAAATGCTGAACTTTCTCGCGCGCCATCTTGTCCGGCACGATGAGGATCAGCTTGTAGCCCTTGACGATGCCAACCTGCGCCAGACCGAGGCCCGTGTTGCCCGCGGTCGCTTCGATGATGGTACCGCCGGGCTTGAGGCGGCCATCCTTCTCCGCCGCCTCAATCATGGACTTTCCGATACGGTCCTTGATGGAGCCACCGGGGTTCTGGCTTTCCAGCTTCACGAACAACCGGCAGGAGCCGGATTCGAAACGGGTCAACTCCACCATCGGGGTATTGCCGATAAGGTCGAGGGCGGATTTGAGGGGTCGATCGCGGGAGGACATGGTCAGCCGTGTTTTCGGAAACTTAGATAGCTGGGCGCGGCGGCGAAAGCCAATTCACTGTCGGGCCGTTGGCATCGCGGCGTCCGGAATGGAAAAGCCCGGAAGCGCGATGCTTCCGGGCTTTTCCGTCCTGGGTGAACTTCGAAGCGTGAATTACTGAGGCGGGGCTGGTTCTTCGGGTGTCTTCTTCTTCGGCTTTCGCTTGTCCTTTTGCTCCGCATCCGAGCTGCCTGATCCCGCGGAAGACTCCGTACTTGGCCGCGTCTCGCGAGGATTCATGGCACCGTGGCCTTCGGCTGGCGCCGTGCTGCCGGTCGTAGGGGAATCTGCTCCACTTGCACCGGAATTCCGGTTGCGCTGGCGCGGACTTGTGCTTTCCGTGCTGCCACTCTCGCCGGTCGCTGCGCCTGGCGCGGCTGTCGTGCCGCCGGGCCGGTGCCGTATCGTGCCGCCTGGGCCCGAACTTTCGGGCGACCGCATGTTGCCGGAATCGCTACCGGTCCCGGAGCCTTCGCTGGCTCCGGTCGTGTCACCACGGTTGCCGCCTCTGCCAGATCGCTCCGTAGACGGACCACTCATCGATTCCCCGGAGGGATTGCGCATGCGGCCGTTGCTGCCGGATCGCTCAGTTGACGGGCCGGTCATGGACTCGCCCGAAGGATTGCGCATGCGCCCGCCGGTGGCATCGTTATCCTGCCCGCGCGCCTTCCCGGGTTGCTCGGCCGACGGAGCGGTCATCGTTTCGCCGCCGGGATTGCGCATGCGGCCATTGCCGGTTTCGTTCGATCCCGCAGGCCCGCTACGGTCGGCCGGTTCGGCCGCTGTACCCGCATCGCCCTGGCCGCCATTCCCGCGCCGCGCAGCCTTCACATCGATGGGATGCGCCGCGCGCTCGCGCACGCGGATCTGCTTCGCTTCGTCCACTGTCGTCACCACGGCGTTCGGCTTGATGACAACCCTGGCGGAGACTGGCGCAATACGGCGGCCCGCGGCGCGCTCAATCACGCGCACGTCGATGCCGCGATTAACGACGCGATTGTTGACGATCTCGAATTTCGTAATGGGACGCGTGCGGCCGAGCACAATCTTCACGCGATCGCGCGGCACCACGAAACGGCGATAGTCGCGCTGCACCAGGTGGCGGTTTTCCACGAAGACGAAGAAGCGGTCCGGGTCGACGCGGCCGCCATACCAATTCCGGTAGAAGTTGAGGCCGATCGGGCCGAGCCGCATGCCGAAACCTGGGCCGACGCCGGAGATGAATTCCTCGTCCGGGGGCAAGGGCATCCAGCCAGTGTAGTCGTCGCCTTCGCGCCACAGTACCCACGCCGGAGCCCATGTGTAGCCGGGCACCCAAAGCCACTGCCATCGCGGATCGTACACCCAGCGGCCGTAATGATAGACCACGTCATCGATCCGGTCTTCCGAAACCCAATACCAGCCGTACTCGTCCGTCAGCTCCCAATAGCCGTTTGTGTATGGCTGGAAATCAGCGCCAACCAGCGCTGGCCGCGGGCGCCACACATCGCCCCAAACGGGATGGCGGAACCACCGGCCTTCGGGGGCCAAACGATTGTGGAAGAAGTCGAAGCCAAGGCGAAATCCGGTCTGCGCAGAGGCCGGAACGGTGAGGGCCGGCAGGGCCGCTCCCGAGAGGAGAAGAAGCGTCGCACAGGCAGCAGAAGAAAGAACTCTCGGCATTCAGGCGCTCCCTTGAGTGATTGGCCGCTAGGCCGACACGGCAACATGTCCGGTGCATGCTATGTTCCCCACAAATCGGGCGAATGTACGGCGGGAGCAATTTGAATGAATTTCCTTAGCGATAACGCCTACGGCGCGGCCCCGGAAATCCTTGCCGCTATTGCCAAGGCCAACGACGGTGCGGCGCCACCCTACGGCGACGACGAAATCACCTCCCGGTTGACACGGAGGTTCTGCGAAGTCTTCGAGCGGGAGGTGGTGGTCTTCCCGGTCGTGACGGGCACGGCCGCCAATGCGCTGGCACTGGCTGCGCTTGTGCCGCCCTATGGCGCCATCTTCTGCCACGAGGAAAACCACATCGCGGTGGACGAATGTTCGGCGCCGGAATTCTTCTCCGGCGGCGCCAGGCTGGTGCCGCTGAACGGCGTGCACGGCAAGATCACGCCTGAAACGATTGAACGTGCACTGCCGCTTTTCCAGCGCGGCGTGCATAGCCCGGTACCCTCGGCAATCTCGATCACGCAGGCGACCGAGCGCGGCACGGTGTACAAGCGCGACGAAATTGCTGCTCTGTCTGAATTGGCGCGCCGCCATCGAATGACGATCCATATGGACGGCGCGCGCTTCGCGAACGCGCTTGCGCATCTTGGCTGCACGCCTGCCGAGTTGACGTGGAAGGTCGGCGTGGATGCGCTGTCTTTCGGCGCCACGAAGAACGGGGCCTTGTGCGCGGAAGCTGTCATTCTTTTCGATCCCTCGCGTGCGCAGGATCTGGAATACCGGCGCAAGCGGGGCGGTCATCTTATTTCGAAGATGCGCTTTATCTCCGCGCAACTCGAGGCTTATCTGCTTGATGATCGTTGGCTCAACCTTGCGCACGCCGCCAACGCAAACGCGCAAACGCTGGCAATATCGCTGTCCGGCGTGGCGGACATGCAACTGGCGGAGCCTGTTGAAGCCAATGAAGTGTTCGTTTGCATGCCTGTCGCGCTCGCGGCGAAGCTCAAGACTTGCGGCGCGACATTCTACGAATGGGATTTGCCAGCCGATGATCGCGTGCTCATCCGGCTGGTCGTTTCCCCCCTGACTCCGGACAGCGACATTCAGAAATTCATCCGCCTTGTCCCAAGCTGAATTCGCAATTCATTCCGGGTTCAGCTTGCTGAACAGCGATTGCACTTTGACGCTAATGATCTGTCTCCGGCGTACTTTTTTCTGCCGTGCACGAACTATTTTGCGACAGTGATGGCGCAAATTCCAGCGCACTCGCGTTACCGAATTGGAGGGAGAGCGATACCCAAGGAGGTTGAACCATGAAGAACTTTGGAAAGGTCGCCCTCGCCGCGCTCGCGTTGGGCGGAACCGTTGCAATCACCACCGTGCCTGCGAATGCTCGCGTGGCGGTGGGTATCGGTATCGGTGTGCCGGCTTACGGCTACGGCTATTATGGCTATCCGTACCCGTCATACGGCTACCCCGTGGCATATGGCTATTATGGTCCCCGCTACTGGTGGCACGGCCGTTGGTATTATCGGCATCGTCCGTATTGGCATCGCCATTGGCGGCGCTGGTAACAGATGGTGCGCAAGACAGCCCCGGAGAAATCCGGGGCTGTTTGTTTTGCCTAGATACGGCCCACCAGCGTAATCGTCCCTTCCTGTGAGACGGATCCGTTGTTGCCGCGCAGGTAATCGTAGTTCACGCCGATCGACCAGGCACCCGTCGTGGTCGCCAGACTGCCGCCCAGCACGACATTGCCCTTCTCGGGATCTGGCCCCGTGAGCGTGAAGCCGGTGCCGGGCGTCCCGGCGAACGAGGCGGATAATTTCTCGGCATTGGCAAGAAAGTCGTACCGGTAGCCGGCGCGCGCCTCGGGCTGCAGGTAGAAATCGCCCAGGTTGAGATCCTGCCGCACATCAAGGCCACCAAAAATACGGGCGGATTTGTAGAAGATCGATTTCACATTCAGATCGAACGCATCGCCGCCAGCCAGATCCCCGCCACCATGCTCGCTGTAGCCGTTCTCGCGCATCACCATTCCGTCAACGCTCAGCATCGGCGTGAACACCGTGCTTCCGGTCGTCAGGACCACGCCTGTTGTTAATCCAAGCGCGCCAATCGCGGTGTCGCGCTTGCCTTCGGCCGTCCGGCTGATGCCCCCCACATTGATCGTTCGCCTGCCATCCAGCTTGCCCACGCCCGCGCTCGCCTGCGCGTCGAGGAACAGTCCGCGGCCGCGCCAGTCCGAATAGCCGGTGAGCATCGCCCACTGAGTGTTGGTACTGCTGTTCTGCGGCTGCTTTTCGTTGATATCGCCGGAGTAGAAAGTCAGCGCGCCGCCATAGCGCCCGTTCGCCGGATCGCCACCGTCCAGTCCGAGCACGAAGCCGAAGCCGGTGTCGCGATAGCCGATGGTGCCGGCATCGGCACTGGCGTTAAGGCTTAAGTTGAACTCCTGCCCCCAGAGCGTGAGGTCCCCGGGCTGTCCCGCATACATGCGCAATGCGCGCTGCCGAGCGCCGACCGGACCCGAAGCCTGATCCGTGATCGCAACAGCGATCGCGCGCCCCGCGCCGGTCACGTTCGGGGCGAACTGCGAGTAGACGCGCTGGTAGAGCGCCTGGCCTTCTGCCGGCGTCAACGGCACGCCATTCACCGGAAGGCCGGCATTGATCACGGCGGCGCCGAGCTGATCGTCATTCACCAGAGCAAGGTTGGCGACCGGGAACAATTGCGCCGCATAACCGGTTAGCCCAATCTCCTGGGCCGTCTTCGGTGTGAGAGTAAGGACCAGCTGGCTGCGATCCGCCGTGTTGTTCACGTCCAGGCACTGATCGGTACCGTTCTCGAACAGGAATGGCACGGTGGGACAGATCTGGTTTTGCAACGCGCTCAGGCTCAGTTGAAGCTGGTTCAACGGCGCGTCGATCAAGACGAACTGCGAGGCCTCGCCGGGTGTCTGTCCGGACAGGAACGACTGGAATGGCAGGCTTATGATGGCCTGCGGATTGAATAGCACCTGGCCGCTGGCGGTTATGATTCCCCCGGCGGTGGAATTGACCGCGAGATTGTAAGTCTGCGAAAGGGTCAGGCCCAACGTCGCTCCGGCGCCGACGGTCAGATTGCGCACCACAAAGCGCTGATCAAGGTCGATGGAATCGTTGGTCTCGGTGAGTATGCCGCCCGGATTGAGAACCACGTCCAGTTGACCGCCCGCACGATCGGTAATGGCGCCGGTCACCGATGCAAAATCGTCGATCTGCAACAGATCGATGCCACCTGAAGCCGTCCCGCCGAAGGCGACGTCGCCGTTGATGGTTGCCTGTTGATTGCTGTCGCCGTGCACATGCAGGAAATCGGCGGCATTCCCCAGAATGATGTCGCCGAGGATGCTCCCGCTATTGTCGATCTGTGTGTCCTGCGTTGCCGCGGCCATATCGATGGCGATTGCCACTTGCGAGTTGTTGTCGAGCTCCGTGGCGACGGCAAGGATGGCGCCGGAATTGTCGATCTTCGTCAGCGTCCCGGACTGATCGTAGATCGCCCGCGCCGTCAGCCCGGAAAAGCTGGTGTCGGTGATGTTGGCAAATGCGCTGATCGTCCCCTGGTTGACGATTTGGCCGAGCGTTCCGCCGGGATCGATATGGATGGCAACCGCGCTTCCGCCGAGCGCCGAACCGTCATAGCGCGCGGTCACCGTTCCGTTGGCGGAGCTGTTTTCGTTCGAATTGAAAAAGACCGGAACGTTGCCGCCATCGCGAATCCATAGCCCCGTGACCGACATCAGCGCGAGCTGATGGTCGTCCCCGTTTGCGGACGCGCTGATGGTGTTGGAGTTGAAAAAACCCGTCAGCAGGTTGGCGGAGAAACTTCCCGCGCCCTCGATCTGAACGGCAGTCGTGCTGGTCTGATCGACATTGGCGGGGTTGGCCGTAATCGAACCACGGTTGATGAAGCTGTATTGGCCGTTCGGATCGGCGAGATTATATTGCGCGATGTCAAGATCGCCGGTTGGCGTGGCGCCGGCGCCGGCCGGCGAGATCAGGATGACGGGAAAGGCGCCATTGCCAATAATCGTCCCCGCGACCGTCGCGTCGGTAGAGTTTACCGGGCCGTTGTTCAAAAAGCCGCCATTGATGTCGTTGGCGATCACGATCGCCGAGCCGCCGATGGGATTGCCGGTGTCGCTGGTTCGCGACGCCGCTCCGACGGCGGTGATGGTGCCGTCATTCGTGAAGTTGCCGCCCACCGCGCCAAGCAAAGCGAAGGCTTGGCTGGCCGCGCCGCTGGCGCTGACCAGAGCAGCGTCACCGATAGTGATGTCTCCAGTGATGGCATTTCCGGCGGAATTGTTGTCCACCCAGACTGCGGTCGAACCGCCCGTGCTGGTGGTACTGGTGGGCGTGACCGCGAGAGAGCCGTTTACGGTCAGATTGCCGTCGAGCACGGAATTCGGCTCGATCCGCACGCCGTAAGATGTATCCCCCCCAACGGAAAGGGAGCCGCCGGTATCGATCAGCAGATCGCCGACAAGGGTGGCCGGGGCGGTTTCGCTCGTGCCGATCAGCAGGCCCGTCATTGAGGTGCCGCCGGTAATATTCGTCGATCCCGCGAGAGTAATGTCCCCGTTCATCGTCGTGTTGTCGGCGATGTGGATGCCGACGGCGCCGTTCCCGGTAACCTTAAGCGCGGAGCCCTCCCCAAGATTGATCCCGCCATTGAAGATGCCGGTCGCATCTCCATTGGCAATGCCCACGAGAATCCCGGTCTTGTCCGTTCCCGTGCCCGACAGATCGATAATGCCGGTGCTGTCCAGCGCCGCGACAGTTGCGCCGGGACCATTGCCGGCAGCAGTTGCATCGAGCTGAACGCCGATCGCGCCAATCGTGTTCAGGTTGCTGATCAAGCCTTGGTTGGTGACCGTATTGTTGGAATCGATTTCAACGGCGGGACCGGCAACCGTCACCACCACGGAGCCTGTGGACTCGATCAGGATGTCGGCCGGCACGCCGTCTGCGGCCGTGCTGGTCTTGATCTGCTGAGTCACCTGATCCTTGATGTCGGTGAAATCGTCGCCCAGCACAGGGGCGGAAAGCAGGGCGGCGGTAGCCGCGGTCAGCATCAAAACGCGCTTCGACAAGACGAACCCCTTTGTCGCTGTTGTGAACCGTTGCCGCCGGGAACCCTTGCATATGTGGCCCAGCCCGGGGCGCGCAAAACACCCTGCCGCACCCTGGGGCGGGGACATTAGCCATAATCCGCAGGCCCGCGCCAGACCAAATTTACCATTTCTTTACCGGTATTTAGCGGATGTCCGCCCGGTGGAGAGACCCTCAGAGACGCCCCCGAAGGCCGGCAAACACGGTCAACGGCGCGCCGGGACTTAGCGAGCGCGGATTGTCCGCGTTCGGCACTTCCACCATCGGTACGTCCCCCACAGGCGAGAAGGTGCCAAAGGTTTCGTACGGGGTGTCAAACAGGTTTTCGATGCCGCCGAAAACCTCCCAATGCTCCATCAACCGGTAGTTCGCGGCGATATCCACCACGGTATAGGGCCGCGTTTGCGGATTGAGATTGGATTCGTCCCCCCGCAGGAACTGACCGCTGGCGTAGCGGGCTGAAGCACTGACGCTCCACACTTCGCTTGGCTGGTAGCCGAAGTTTAGTTTGACGAGATGCTGGGGGATCGATGGTAGAGAGTCGCTGGGCTTCACATGGATCTGGCCACCATCGTCGGCGCGGGGATTGTCCGGGCTGTCCAATGTCAATGCTGTCTGGAAGGTCGCATCGGTGTAGGCATAGCTGAGCGAAGAGAACCAAGGCGCCGAGGTAACCTCCGCTCCCAAATCGAGGCCCTGCCGGCGCGTGGTTCCGATATTCCGGAAAAAGGCGCGGCCGGTGATGGGGCTTGCCACGAACATGATGTCGTCGGCGGTTTCAGTTCGGTAGACTTCACCATGCCATCGTAGGGTGGCCGCTTCTATCTGGATAGTCCCGCGTGCCCCCGCGTCGATCGTCTGCGCGGTGACCTGTTTCAGCGGTGGATCGGCGACGAAGAAGTTCGTCAGGCTGCAGGGTGCATTCTCATCGGCGCAGGAGAATTCGGCGGGCGTCGGTGCGCGGTTCGCCTGTGCGTAGCCCATGTACAGTGTGGCTTCCGGCAGAACTTTGTAAGTCATTCCGGCGGCCGGATTGAAATGCGTGAATTCATGCGATCCGTTGAGCGCCGTGCCGAGCTGGTCGTCCAGGCGAATGTGCGCGTAGTTGAATCGCGCGGAAAGATTTAGCGAGAGCCGCGGCGAAAGCTTGAGAATGTCGGCGGCATAAGCGCCGAAATAATCGTTGTCACTCTGCACTTTGACCGGCGCGATTTCTCCGCTTGCGATGTCGATGGTGATGCCTTGCCCAATAAATCCGCGGTCCAGCGACAGCCCACCGAGATCGGATTGGGCCTCGAAATCCGCGCGCCCTGCATCGTAGGCAAGCCCGGCGATCAGCTGGTTCTCGAAACCGAAAACTTGTTGCTGCAAACTGGCCTGCACGCTGCCGCCGAACCCGAGTGTGTCGGTCGAGGTTTGGTTCAGCTGCGCGTACGAGCCACCGTCGAGGAAATCGGGGATGGGATTGCCGGTTCTGTCCGTGACGATGGTTTCATCTTCCAGGCACAGCTCGCCGGAGTTGCACGGCGCCACCTCGCTGGCGTCCCCATTTTTGGTGCGCTGGCCGAGATGGCTCACATAGACGTTACCCTGCAGCGCAAGGCCCGGTTCAAGTTGAACATCGCCGAACAGATTGGCGAGGCCGTAGCGGTTGTCGGTCTTGTCCGGAAAAGTGAAAACGGCGGAGCGGTCCACCGCAAGCAACTGAACCGGCGAGGTTCCATTTCCCGTCAGCGCGTTGCTGGTGCCCGCAAGATCGAGATGCAGCTCCATACCCCGCACCTGCCAGCCGAAATCGGCGAAGGCTTGTGCAAGATGCGACGGCGAATGATCGCGCCAGCCACTGTCGGTCAGCAGCGTGCCTGCAACATAAAGCGATGTGGTTCCGTCGTTTTGACCGAACTGAACGGCGCCGGCTGTGCGCCCATGGGAAGCGGCGTACGCCTCCGCCTCCGTCCCTTGCCACGCAAAGCCGTCTTTCATGCGCACAGACACCGAGCCGCCAAGCGCGTTCATGCCAAAGACAGGATTGGAGCCTTCGAGTGTCAGACGCTCGATCGCGATGTCCGGAATCACATCCCAGTTCACCGCATCGCCGAACGGCTGGTTGAGCCGCACGCCATCGACATACACAGCAAGCCCCTGCGCATCGCCGGAAAGGGGCGAGGCTTCGAAACCGCGATAGAAAAGGTTCGGCTGGAATGGATTGCCCTGCGCTTCCGAAAGGGAAATCCCGCTCGCCATGCTGTCCAGCCCGCGCAAGATGCTCGCCGGCCCGAGCCGGACCAGATCGTCGCTGGAAAATGTCTGGACGTTTACCGGAACGTCGTCGGTATCCAGCGACGTGCCGGGAAGCGCGCTTCCTGTGACAACGACGGTCTCAACCTCCGCGCGCGCGACGCTCGCAAGCAGCAAGGCGGAACAAACACTCGTCCCAAGTCCCGAAAAAAACTTCACTGGGCCGCGCGGACCGCCATACGACCGGCACGCTGACGGATAAATTGGCCGAGGCGTTGCAGCGAGACCTTTGCCTCCTGCAGCTCGGCATTGCCCTGAAACAAATGCTGCATGCCGTCATATATCTCGACGCTGATGGGGATATTCGCTTCCGCCGCCTTGTCTCCGATGCGGCTGGCATCGTCCTTCAGGATCTCCTGACTGCCGGCATGCACCATGACGGGAGGAAAATCGCGAAAGCTTGCGTAAATCGGCGACGCATAGGGATCCGCGGGACTCTGTTTCTTCAGGTATTGGCGCGCGGTGAGAAACAGCAAGTCCCAGGAGAGCGCTCCGTCATTCCTGGCGTTTGCCAGAATCGAACCACCGGCGAGCGTCAGATCCGCCCATGGCGACATCGCCAGACAGGCCGCCGGCAGCGGCATCTGGCCGTTGCGGATGGCGAGCAGCGCGGCGAAAACAAGCCCGCCGCCCGCGTCATCCCCGGCGAGCACTATCGACGACGGCTCGACACCCTTTTGCAGAAGAGCGCGATAGGCATCCACGCAGTCCCGCAGGCCGGCGGGGAACAGGTACTCCGGTGCCAGACGGTAGGCGACGGAGAAGGCCTTTGCGAAGCCGTGATCGCACAGCCGCGCCACCAGCGAACGGTGCGTCTGCGGCGAACCGGTGACGAAACCGCCGCCGTGAAAATACAGGATGACGCGCTCCGGCGAGGAGCGGTCCACCGTCACCCATTCGCCCTTGGCGGGGCCCAGCTGGGCGGCCTGAAACTTGGCGTCGGCGGGCGGCGGGGAGAAGCGCTGGAAGGTGGCGGCAAACCGCTGGCGCAGGTCGGCAATATCGGCATCCGGTTCGAGGCGCGGTGCGCGGGCAAGCGGAGAATTTTGCCAGATGGACATGCGCGGCAAGCGTTGGATGCGGAACCAGAATAGGCCGCGCCTGCCAGCCTGTCACCCCGCTTGTGCGGGCCCAGGCAAAAGGCCGGGTGCAACACACCCGGCCTTTCCGCTACTCAAGATGATTATCGAAGACGCTGGCCAGAATTACGCGGCCTTGGCGCGGCCCTCGATGGTCTTCAGCTCCGGCGCGTTGATGGAGATGCGGCGGGGCTTCTTCTCCTCAGGCACGATCTGCTCGAGCTCGACATGCAGCAAGCCGTTCTCCAGCTTCGCGGCCTTCACTTCGACATGGTCGGCGAGCTGGAAGCGGCGCTCGAAGGCGCGGCCGGCAATGCCCTGGTAGAGCACATTCGTGCTCTCGGACTTGTCGCCCTCTTCGCGCTTGCCCGAAATGGTGAGCACGCCGTCATGCAGCTCGACGTTCAGGTCCTTCTCGGCGAAACCGGCGACCGCCACCGTGATGCGGTAGTGGTTCTCGTCCGCCCGCTCGATGTTGTAGGGCGGGTAGCCGTTGCCGGAATCGTACTGGGAAACCTGATCCAGCATGTCGAACAGCCGGTCGAAGCCGACGGTGGAACGGAACAGCGGGGAAAAATCGAATCTCATGGTCACAACCTCCTAAAAGCGATGTGGTTTGGCAGCCTCGCCCCTTAGCGGCCCGAGGCCTTGCTTCGCCCGGATGCCCTAAGGCCACCCGGACTTTCCCTAGATAATTTCGCGCCTTTGGCGCTTCAAGGGGGCGAGTGACAGCATTCTTTCAGCGGAATCAGCGAACACTGTTCGCTGAAACGTTGTTCGTAGGCATTGCGGCACAAGCAGCTGATTTATAAAGAAGAACTGCCGAGGGTTGTTTTCCGAAATCTGGCCTCTCCCCCTCCTCTCTTGCAGAGAGTTCCCAAAGTTCCCATTCGAACCTCCGAAAAACGAGAGGGTACCCCCCTTCCCCTGTTCTTCCGAACCGCCCCGGAACCACAAGATGTTGTGGCTCCAGACCTGCCGATGCAGTCGTTTTTCAAAAGCAGGGGGGCCCCCTCGTTGAAACGTGTGTTCCGCAGGGCCCCAGGTACAATGAATTGTTTGCGGGGGATCGCGGGATTGGCGCCCAAGTGGAAGCGGAGGCTCCACCGTGTTTCCTGCAATGTTGTGACGTCCTCTTATCACACAAACCCGCCTTCAACTGCCTACATCCATGATTCGGAACATATAAGGAACATTCCGGATAGTTCAAGGGGCTGTTATTTGCAGCCTTAGGCATGCTTACGCTGCATCAGCGACGGGAAATTGGGGACGTTTTGAGCAGCAGCAGGATTATCCGCCAAGAGGCCTTTGGCGCTTATTTGCAGGCGCTGAAAGAATGGCAGCGCTCGGAAAAGACCGAGCACACCGACCGCGCCGCCATCGAGCGCTTATTGAAGGCTTTCGCTGAAGAGGCGGAAGGCCAGCCAAAGGTACAGCACGAGCCCAAGCGCATTGCCGGTAAGGGCGCGCCGGATTTCAAAATCACGCGCGCCGGCATGATCGTCGGCTATGTCGAGACCAAGGCGCTCGGCGAGAATCTGGAGAAGGTTCTGAAGTCCGATCAGATCACGAAATACAAAACCCTGCGGCGGCCAATCGTTCTCACGGACTATTGCGAGTTCATCCTTCTGAATGAAAGCGGCGCACCCAAGCGCGCCGTACTGTGCTCGGCAGACGATCTCGAAAATCGGAAATTCACACCGCGCGAGGATCGGGTCGAAGCGGTTGCCAAACTGTTGGAAGGTTTCTTCTCGACCGCGCCGGAAGGAATCGACAATTCGCAGAGGCTCGCGTTGGCATTGGCGCGGCGCGCGCATGTGCTGCGTGACGGGCTGACGGAAGAACTGGTCCGCCAACAGCGCGACAACAGCGGCGAAAAGCTGCTGGGATTGTACGACGTCTTCCGCACGCAAGTTTTTCACGCACTGAAAACGTCTGAGTTCGCTGACGCCTTCGCGCAAATGCTGGTCTACGGCATCTTTCTTGCCAAGCTGAATGCAAAGCCCAACGAGAAAATCACGCTACAGAATGCCAAGGCCAATGTGCCCGGCCCCTTCCGCCTTATCCGCGAGTTGGTGTCGTTCCTCGATGAGCTGGAGAAAGACCAATATGTCGAAATCCGCTGGGTGATCGCGGAAGTCCTGCTCATCGTCAACGAGCTGGATATAGGCCGCATCCATCAAGACCTCTCCTTCCGCGGGCGGAAGGCGTTAAACCGCAACATCCGCGCGCGCGACGAGGAAGAGCACCGGCTGTTCGAGCGCGATCCTTTCATCTACTTCTACGAGGACTTTCTGCGCGCCTACGACAAGGCGACCAGCAAGAGCCGCGGTGTCTATTACACGCCGCCGCCGGTGGTGAACTTCATCGTCCGGGCGGTGGACGACATCCTGAAAACCAGCTTCGGCATCGACGAAGGCCTAGCGAACAGCAAGGTCACAGTGCTGGATTTCGCCTGCGGCACCGGCACCTTCCTGCTGGAAGTTTTCGAGCGCATTTTCGACAACATCGGCGGGCCGGATAAGGCCAAGGCGAAGAAGGTGGTCGCCGAACACATCCTTCAGCATCTCTACGGCTTCGAATATCTGCTCGCGCCCTACACCATCGCGCACCTCAAGCTCTCGCAATACCTGCACGATAAGGGCCATCCACTGGAAGGCAACGAGCGGCTGCAGGTGTTTCTCACCAACACCTTGGAGCCGGTAACGGTTGACCCGGATCAGGCGAAGCTTTGGCCAGTGCCGGCGCTCGCCACCGAAATTCGCGAAGCCGATGCCGTCAAGAAGAAACAGATTTTGGTGATCACCGGCAATCCGCCCTACTCATATCAATCGCAGAATGTAGGCACATGGATCACAACCGAGATAGACGCCTACCGCCTTGTAGATGGAAAGCGGATGAAGGAGCGGGTAACCCAAGGTTTGCTCGACGACTATGTAAAGTTCATCCGCTTCGCACAGACCAAAATGGATGCGGTGGAAGAAGGTGTCGTCGGCATCATCACCAACCATTCATGGCTGGACAACCCCACGTTCCGCGGCATGCGGCAATCGTTGATGCGCAGCTTCGAGCAGATTTACGTGCTCGACCTGCACGGCAATGCCAAAAAAAAAGAGCGTGCGCCCGATGGCGGCAAGGATGAGAACGTTTTCGATATCGAGCAGGGCGTGGCAATTAGCCTGTTCGTGAAGAAGTCCGGCTTAGAGCGCGGCGTCTGGCGAGGCGACGTGTTCGGCAAGCGCCTGCGGAAATACAAGCTATGCGCAGAGACTGTCGCCAACGAAATCGAGTGGACCTCAATTGACCCCGCACCTTCCTTCTATCTCTTTGTGCCTCAAAACAAGGCGATCAAAGCCGTCTATGAGCGCGAAAAATCTCTTCGTGATCTATTCGCGGTAGGCGGCTCCGGGATGATGACCAACCGCGACAACCTGACGATACACTTCACTGAACAAGAAGCCTGGGGAACGGTGCAGGAATTTGCCAGTGCAAGTGAATCGGAAGCGCGACGGAAGTTCCGACTCACTAAAGAGGCTCGTGATTGGACGGTTTCGCGGGCGCAAAAAGACCTTCGAGATTCCGGCCCGAATAAAGAGGGGGTCGTAAAGGTCGCTTATCGGCCGATGGACATTCGGTATACTTACTTCACCGGCCGAGCTCGCGGTTTCATCGGATGGCCTGTGGAGCAAATCTGGCGTAATATGCTTCGATCCAATGTTGCGCTTTCGGTTTCAAGAATGACCAAAGGCGAAAGTTTTGCGCATGCGTTAGCGACTGACCGCATGCCAGAAAAGATTTCGCTGTCGTCGAAGACTTCGAACAACGCATTTGTGTTCCCACTTTATGTCAACGGAAACGCCGAAAATTACTCCCCAGACTTCCGCGCGTTTCTGGATGCGCGGTACGAGCATCGCTATCGGCCCGAACAAATCCTCGGCTTCATCTACGCCGTGCTGCATGCGCCCACCTACCGCCAACGCTATGCCGAGTTCCTGCGCATCGATTTCCCGCGCATTCCCTTCCCGAGCGCAAAGCGGGATTTCGACGCGCTCTCGAATCTCGGCTGGGAGCTGGTGCAGGCGCACCTGCTGAAAACCCTGCCGCCGCTGAAACTGGCCGAGCTCGACGGCAAGGGCAGCGACATGGTGGAAGCCGTGCGCTACTCGCCGCAAGAACAGGCGGTCTGGTTCAACAAGACCCAATGCTTCAAGCCGGTGCCGCAGGAGGTGTGGGAATTCCACATCGGAGGCTATCCGGTTCTGGAGAAGTATCTCAAATCCCGCAAAGGCCGCGAACTTTCGCTCGCCGAAATCGAGCATTTGCGCGACATCGCCCGCTCACTCTCCTTCACCGTCGCCCAAATGGCGAAGATCGATGCCGAGTATCGAAGTGCATTTCCGGATCAAAAATAGTTGTCATGGTCTGCGAAGGCGGACCACCCAGTAAGGGCGCGTCCGCGCGCTCGTGAGTCATCGAAGCGCAGACGCGCTTCGGCTGGGTGGCCCGGTCAGGCCGGGCCATGACAATGTTGTGGATCGATAGGCTCTGGATAACTCGGCGTCACTGCTCGCCCGGGTGGCGTGCTTCCGGCAAAATTGGAGGGAAGAAGGTGATTCGCGGGAAGACGCGTGGGACTGGCGCAGCAGCACAATCTGTTTGCAGAAGAGGAGCTGCGGCCTGCGCGCTACGTGCCCAATCCGCAGCACGTCCGCAACAGCCTCAAGAGTCTGCTGACAGAGATGCGCGCAGCGGAGCGCTGGCCGTGGCAAGGCGCTGTGCTGGAACTCTATCGCGATATCGTGCCGCCGCAGCTCTATGCCGAGCTGCCCGATGCCGAAGAAGCCGCGCGCTGGCGCAGGGATATTGAAGCCGAAGTTGTGCGGCTCGACGCGGCGCGGTAGCCGCCGCCAGGCTGGTCCCGTCCGCCGAATTCAGGTGCTTGGCTTTCGCCAGCCAAATCTGGCGACTCCTTTCTCCCGGCAACGAAACGGCTGAGATCGGCCCGGGAACCCGGAGCGGCATTTGGCGTTTTTGTTCGCGTGACGGGATTGCGGGACGGGGATGAAACCCAAAAAATCTCTGATGCTGGCTCTGGCTTTCTCGGCGCTGTGCGCCGCGCAGGCCCAGGCGGATCCCGCGCTTCAGCAGATCGCGTGGAACAACACCGCGCGCCACGGCAGCGTTAACGATGCCGCGGTGGCTTCCATCGATCCGGCGCAGCGCATTGCACCCTCCATCGAGCAGCGGCTTCGCGACAACCTCAGCGCGGACGCGCTGGAGAATTTCGGACTGTTCATCTATGTGAGCAAGGCCGCTTCCGGTCCCTGGGCGCAGCGCATGCTGGTTTTCCAGAACATCGGCGGCGAGCTGCTTCCGCTCTACAATTGGCCCGTGTCGACGGGCCGCGAAACGATCGAGCAAAACGCGCGCGGCGTCGAGATGGCGACCGCCACTCCGGCAGGCGCCTATCAACTCGATCCGAAGCGGTTCTACGAAGAACACCGCTCCACCCAATGGAACGAGCCGATGCCGTTCGCCATGTTCTTCAACTGGAAGAACCATGGCGTTCAGACCGGTTTGGCGATTCATGCCGCCTCGGATGCGGAAGTGGATCGGCTTGGCAGCCGCGCCAGCGCTGGATGCGTCAGGCTCTCGCCCGAAAACGCGCAGACGCTCTTCACACTGATCCGGGACAATTACAAAGGCATGGCGCCGAAATTCGGCTTCGACAAATATTCCGGCACGATCATGAACAATGGCCTGATCGAACACGACGCCAGCGGAAACGTTAAAATGGCGCCGGGCTATCGCGTGCTGGTCTACATCGACGAATACGGCGGGGAGAGTCTGGAAGCCAGGGCGTACTAGGAGCCCGCCGGCAGCGCCTTACATGATACCCTGCTTCGGCAAGATCCGCCTGGTTTCGATCCATTGCATTTGAAGCGTTTGCCGTCCATCCGTTGCGGCGGGCGGAGCGATCCCTCATATTTCTCCCCGATGGCATTGCTTCGCGGCGGCGCTTGATTCGCGCGGAGCGGCAGGAGGTCAGGCGTATGAGTGGCGAAGAGATCAGGCCCATCATCGAGCGGCTTGGGAATATCGTGGGCGCGGATTCCGGCCTCGGGGGCACGCTGAAACTGGATTTCGGCGCCGCCGGCAGCGTTTTCATCGACGGCAAATCCAGCCCCAACATCGTGTGCGACGGCGAAGGCAAAAGCGCCGACTGCACGATCGCCGTCAGTCTGGAAAACTTCCGCCGAATCTCCACCCGCGAGCTCGACCCGATGAGCGCCTTCCTCACCGGCAAGATCCGCGTGGCCGGCGATATGGGGCTCGCCATGCGTCTTGGTCCCATCTGGCAGAACGCGCGCGCCAGCGGCCGCGCCTGAGTTGCGCGCGCTCGCGCCGGAGGATGTCCAGCCCCGCTTCGCGTATGGGCGGGACGGCAAATTCCTGCGCATCGCCACGCTCGAGGCAGCGCCCGGACTGACGCCGCGCGGCGTCTGCGTGCTGCTGAACGGCGCAACCGAATTCATCGAGAAATACATCGAGGTGATCGGCGAGCTGCTGGCCCGCGGCTATCATGTCGCCACCATGGACTGGCGCGGCCAGGGCGGATCCTTCCGCGCGCTGCGCGAGCCGTTGAAACAGCACATCGGCGATTTCCGCCAATACGATTCCGATCTGCGGGTTTTTCTGGACAAGGTGGTGCACAATCTCACGCCCCGTCCGCCGTTCGTCCTCGCTCACTCGATGGGCGCGCATATTCTGCTGCGCGCGCTGCACGAGCATCCCAAGCAATTTTCGGCCGCCGTGCTTCTGGCGCCAATGCTGCGGATACAGACGCGCGGTTACTCGCCCCGCATGGCGCGCCTGCTGACGCTCGCGCACAATTTTATCGGCGGCGAGACGCACTGGGTGCGCGATGTCATGCGCGATCCGCTGCAGGCCACTTTCGACAGGCAGCTCTGCACCTCGGATCCGCAACGCTTCCAGCGCACGCAGGCCATGCTGCGCGAACATCCAAACCTGCGCGTCGCCGGTCCCACCTGGGGCTGGCTTGAAGCGGCGTACCGCTCGATGGAGACGGTGAACGCGCCCGGTTACGCGGAAGCCATCACCACGCCGGTGTTGGCGATAGGCGCGGGACGGGACCGCATCGTGGATACCGCCGCCATTCGCGATTTCGCGCGCCGCTTGCCCGATGGGCGCTATGAAGAGATTGCCGAGTCAGAGCACGAAATCCTCATGGAAAACGATGCCATTCGCGCGAAATTCTGGGCGATGTTCGATACTTTTGCGCTGCAGCACCTGTAACGAAGGACTTAAACCTCTGTAATAATGTTGCTCTTGTGCCACGCATGGGCTGAACTTCGCACTTGCAGCATGGACAAGGGAACGTCCGCACCTACATCGCGTATTCTAGGCGGCCTTGGCGGGAGGGTGGGCCATGTGAGGCGTATTCATAAGGAGATCCACGATGCGTTCCCATTCCATAATTGCCGGCGGATTTGCCGCGGCCCTTCTCCTCTCTGTAGCTCCAGTTTCTGCGCAGCCGGTTATCGGCGGTCCGTTTTCCGGCCTCTATCTGGGCGGCAATGCCGGCGTCGCCTTCGATCCCAACCATCTGAGCTTTACCGACAGGACCGGGGCCGGCGCCCTGTCTTTCGACTCGCGAGACAATAACGACCGCTTCGTGGGCGGCGCGCATCTCGGATACAACTGGCAGCCCGGCGGCATTCTGTTCGGCGTCGAAGGCGACAGCGACTTTGGCAAGGACATCGATTATCTGGCGAGCCTGCGCGGTCGCGTCGGCATCACCACGGGACCGTTCCTGATCTACGGCACCGGTGGCGCCGCCTGGGAAGGCTCGCACGAGCATTTCAATGTCAGTTCGGCTGCGGGCAACGCGAGCTTCGACCGCAATATCAAGAAGACCGGCTGGGTGGCCGGCGGCGGCGTGGAAGCCTTTGTCATGCCGGCCGTAAGCGTCGGCGCGGAAGGACTTTACTATCACTTCGGCGAGGACACGGCGAACCTCGCAACTCCCGTGCCCGAGAACTTTTCTGTCAAGGACGACCGCAATTTCCCGTTGGTGCGCGCGCGTCTGACCTACCACTTCGGCTTCTGATCCCCTCGAAAATGTGCCAACAGCCGGCCTGCGCAAAGCGGGCCGGCTGTTTCTTTTCACGGGATCGGCGCACGCCGATTGCAGCGGGAGCCGGGGCAACCGAAACTGGCAAGGATGATTCTGCCGGTGCCTGCGTGAGCTTCCGCATTCTCGGCCTCGATCCCGGCCTTGCCCGCATGGGCTGGGGCATCATAGATGTGTCCGGCACGCGCCTTACACATGTTGCGCATGGCGTGTTGCGCAGCGACGCGAAAGCGGAGTTGCCGCAGCGCCTGCTTTATCTGCATCAAGCCATTGCCGAAGTGATCGAACGTCTGCGGCCGGCGGCGCTCGCCATCGAGCAGGCTTTCGTGGCGAAGGATGCCTCCGCCGCGCTCAAGCTGGGGCAAGCGCGCGCGGTGGTGCTGCTGGTCGCCGCGCGCAAGGGACTGGCGATTGCCGAATATGCGCCCAACCACATCAAGAAATCGGTCGTCGGCGCCGGCCATGCGGAGAAGGCGCAGGTGCAGGCGATGATCCGGCATCTGCTGCCAACGGCGCAGGTAGAATCGGCGGACGCTGCGGACGCGCTCGCCTGCGCCATTGCGCATGCGCATTTTTCCGGAACGCGCGCGAAAATTCTGGCAGCGTTGGCGGGCGAAATGGACACGCGTTTGCCGTCCGGCGGAGCGGGCGGCAAAAAAGTGGCACTCGGATGATCGGCAAGCTTTCCGGCATTGTCGATTCAGTCGCGGAAGATCATGCCGTCATTGATGTCGGCGGCGTCGGCTATCTGGTTCACGCGCCGTCTTCCACTCTCGGGAAGCTTGCGGCAGGCGCGGCAGCGTCGCTGATGATCGAAACCAAAGTGAGCGAGGAGGCCATTCGCCTCTATGGTTTCTCTACGGCGGAGGAACGCGAATGGTTTCGCCTGCTGCAAGGCGTGCAGAATGTCGGCGCGCGCGTGGCGCTGAACGTGCTTTCGGCTTTATCGGCCCGCGAGCTGGAGCGGGCGGTGGCGCTGGGCGACAAGACGGCGGTGGGCCGCGCGCAAGGCATCGGGCCGAAGCTTGCGACGCGCATCGTCACCGAATTGAAGGACAAGGCACCGGCCATGATGCTGCGCGGCCATGCCGAGGACGGCGCGGCTGCCATCGCCGTTGCGCCGCGCGGACCGGAGGCCGACGCCGTCGCGGCGCTGCTCAAGCTCGGTTATTCGCAGACGCAGGCCGCCGAAGCGATCGCCCGCGCCGCGCGAGAGCTGGGCGAGCACACGCCGCTCGATGCGCTGATCCGCGAAAGCTTGCGCGCCATGGCGCGGTGACTTAGACTGACTAGTCAGACTAGTCAGGAGAGATTTGCAATGGACAATGGTTGGGCAGTTCAAGATGCCAAGGCGCGCTTCGCAGAGTTCTTGCGCGAGGTGGATGCCGCGCCGCAGATTATCACCTACCGGGGAAAGCCGAAATACGAGGTGCGGCTCATCGAAAATGACGGCGCGAAGAAGGCGCAACCCAAGACGCTTTATGAAATTTGGAAATCGGCGCCGAAGGTACCGGGGTTCAAGCTGCCGCCGCGCCGTCGTGAGAAGCCGCGAAAAATCTTCTGATGTTTCTGCTCGACACCTGCGTCGTTTCAGAGGGCAACCAGACTCGCCCGAACGCAAACGTCGATGCTTGGCTTGGGGCGCAGGACTCGGCCGTTCTCTTCATCAGCGCGGTCAGCGTTGGAGAAATCCGTTTCGGCATTGAGCGTCTTTCTCCCGGAAAGAAGCGCCTGGATCTGGAGCGATGGTTCGATGAGATTGTCCTGGTCGGTTTCGCAGGGCGCGTCGTAAGCTTCGATTTGAAGGCATCGCTCTTCTGGGCGCACCTTCGAGCAACATACCCAAATGGCAAACTGGCCGATGTGCAGCTGGCCGCAACCGCGCTTGCGCATAACCTTACGTTCGTCACGCGAAACGAAAGAGATTTTCGTTTCGATGGTCTCGAAGTCGTCAACCCGTGGCGCGCATGATGGCCGCCACTACTACACCCGAACGGCTTGTCGCGCCGGAGAGGGGCGAGGACGACACGCTCGAATCCAGCCTGCGGCCGAAGCGGCTGGCGGAATTCGTCGGCCAGCAACAGGCGCGCGAGAATCTTTCCATTTTCATTCAGGCGGCGCGCGAACGTGGCGAGGCACTGGATCACGTGCTGTTTTCCGGCCCGCCCGGCCTGGGCAAAACCACGCTCGCGCAGATCGTGGCGCGCGAGCTCGGCGTGAACTTCCGCGCCACTTCCGGTCCTGTACTGGCGCGCGCCGGCGACCTCGCCGCCATCCTCACCAATCTCGAGCCGCGCGATGTGCTGTTCATCGACGAGATCCATCGCCTCAATCCCTCGGTGGAGGAAATCCTCTACCCGGCGATGGAGGATTACGAGCTCGATCTCGTCATCGGCGAGGGGCCTTCCGCGCGCTCGGTAAAAATCACGCTGGCGCCGTTCACCCTGGTCGGCGCCACCACGCGCTCCGGCCTCATCACCACGCCGTTGCGCGACCGCTTCGGCATTCCGGTGCGGCTGAATTTTTATTCGGCCGATGAGCTGCTTTCGATCGTGGAGCGCGGCGCGCGGGTGCTGGGGCTCGATCTGATCAGCGACGGCGCCCGGGAGATTGCGTCGCGCGCGCGGGGCACGCCGCGCATCGCGGGGCGATTGCTGAAGCGCGTGCGCGATTTCGCCAGCGTGGCCAACCGCGGCACTGTGGATGCGCACGTTGCCGATGAAGCGCTGACGCGGCTGGAAGTGGACAAGCGCGGGCTCGACGCCTTCGACCGGCGCTATCTGAAGCTGGTGGCCGAATCGTTTGGCGGCGGCCCGGTGGGGATCGAAACCATTGCCGCGGCGCTGGGCGAAGCGCGCGACGCCATCGAGGAGATCGTGGAGCCGTTCCTGCTGCAGCAGGGCTTCGTTCAGCGCACGCCGCGCGGGCGCGTGCTCACCGGCGCCGCCTTCGAACATCTCGGCCTCGCCACCCCGCCCCGCGACCCGTCGCAGATTGGATTGTTTGCGGGCGAGGGGGATTAGGGGCCAACATCGGAATGAACTTCGAGATCGTGGGCGAAATTTCGCAAGCCCAAACGATGGCCACCGGATCAAGTATTCGCGAGATCGCGCGCCTACAGAAGATTTATGGTCGCGGCCGCTGGCGCAAGCGCAAGGGGATCGGGCGTGTCCGCTTGGACGATGGCAGTCTTTGCCTTGCTGAAATACACTGGTATGAAGCAAGCGGTATTGGCCGTAAGGAATTCAAGATCAAAGCGCTGCTCGAAAGCGAATGAGCATGAACCGGACTTCGGCAAGGCAATTGGTGATCTGCATCGAAAACGACGGCTACGCCGCCTCCCTCGAAAAGCGAAAAATCTATGTGGCCTTGTGCGACCAGGCGGCGGCAAAACACGGCCTATTGCGCGTCATCGATGAATCCGGTGAGGACTACCTTTACCCGAAGAGCTTTTTCCGGCCGATCGAATTGCCTCAAACCATCAAGCGCGCGGTGCTCGCGGCCGCATAGGCGCATGCGAGATGTTGAAAAGTGCGGTCGAGGGCGATCTGTTCCCCCACTCTCCCGCCACCAAATTCCGCACTGCGGACATCAGCGATGCACAGTTCGCACAAACTTGGTGGCGGGATTGCCCGGCACCTCTCCCGCAAGCGGGGGAGGATAAGGTTCGTGGCTGCGCTTTCCCCGTAAGCGAACAGTACGTTAGAATTGCTCGATGGAAGCGATGGTTCGGCGGGTTGTGGTGCTTGCGGTGGCGCTGGGGCTCACCTGGATGGTGTTTTTCGGCGCCAATTACTTCGGAGTGGTGTGGACGCATTATTTCGCCGGCGAACCGGACAATAAAACAGGCGAGGTTTCCGTGAATGTGCTGCCGGCAAAGCCACAATGTCCACCGGGCAAAGTGTGCTGATGGCGCACGAGCCACAATCCGGCCGGTTCGAGGGAAAGGTTCATATCCTGCCGATCCGCATCTACTACGAAGACACCGACCTTTCCGGCATTGTCTATCACGCCAACTATCTGCGCTACATGGA
>Ga0213876_10000471_pt1 | contig 32066 bp, 30 predicted proteins | sample BarmaccomBMRX_R9_FD_160113 | JGI IMG/M metagenome (GOLD analysis project Ga0213876, IMG submission 160113) | Root-associated microbial communities from Barbacenia macrantha in rupestrian grasslands, the National Park of Serra do Cipo, Brazil - RX_R9 | ecosystem: Host-associated > Plants > Roots... | reverse complement strand
TCTCAGCTTAAATATCATGTCGGAACAAGCACTTGGAGAGTGACTTTGCATGGCCCGCGCACGGTCGCCAGGACAATCTCGAGGGGTACAGGGGAGTCAATGGTCGTACACAACCAACTCCACGGGCCGAAGATAGGGGCTGGGCGCCCCTGGGAACAATTTCGATGGTTGGCATTAGCAGCCTTCCGACGCGGCAATGTGACCAGGACCCAGACTAAAGGACCTTGTGCAGCTTGTCCTGGACTGCACCGTCGGATCACTCCCGGGGAATTCCTATCTCCTTGATCACCCGTGCATATTTTTCAAGCTGCGCACGCGTCATGGCGCCGAGCTCCGCGGCCGAGTCGCCGCGGATGGTGAAACCCAGATCTTCCAGCTTGCGGCGCACATCCGCATCCCCCAAGGCCTTGAGGACTTCGGCATCGAGCCGGGCGATGATGTCCTTGGGCGTCCTCGCGGGCGCCATGATCGCAAACCAGGAGTTGAACACGAACCCGGGCAAGCCGGATTCCGAAATTGTCGGCACGCCCGGAAACTGCGGCAGCCGTTTCGGCGTGGCCACCCCGATCAGTCGAAGCCGACCGCCACGAACCATTGCGGCCACCGTTCCCAGCCCCTGGAAGCCGACCGGAATCTGACCTCCGGCGATGTCGGCCGCCGCCTGGGTCGCTCCTTTGTACGGCACGTGGGTCAGCGAAATGCCGGCGCCTGCTGAAAACATCGCCATGGCAAGATGCTGCGGACTGCCCGGGCCGCCTGAACTGTAGTCGATCCTGCCGGGCGCGGTCTTGGCGGCGGCTATCAGATCGGCGGCGCTCTGGTAGCTGGTCTGGTTGCCGGCAACCAGCCCCCACTCGACGGTGGCAACCAGCGAGACCGGCTCGAAATCCCTGAGGATGTCCCACCGCAAATTCGATTGCAGGTTGGGAACGATGGTCATGATGCTGTCGTTGAAGCCGCCGATCGTGTAGCCATCCGGCTGGGCGCGCGCGACCTGCTCGGCCCCGATCAGACCGGAGGCGCCCGGCTGGTTCAGGATCACGATCTGCTGGCCCATGTTGTCGGCCATCTTCTGGGTCACGATGCGGGCCGCGACATCGACCGCGCTCGCCGCCGCCAATGGCACGATCATCTTGATAGGGCGGCTCGGATAGGGCGACGTTTGCGCGAAGCCAAGGCCCGTCCAGGCCAGCAACGCCGACGCAGAAACAAGCAAGCGCCAATGCTGCATGCGCGAACCCCCTCCCGATCAGATCGGTCGCGTGATCCGGCAACCCGGTCGCGATTCTGATCGCAGATTGCGCTGACGTGTCGGGATTGGCAATCCGGGGGGAGGGATGCATGCCAGCCAGAGCCAGGGCGGTCGAATGCACCGCCGCAGCAAGTTCAACCGGTCACGATCTCAGAAGCTACGGCGCCGGAGCTGCGACGCCGATGTGTCGCGCGTCTCCGCGCGGCCGCGCTGCGAAGCTCCGGTCTGGGAATCGGCCCAGGCCAGCACGCCGGCAAAGCCCACAAAAACCGCGACTACCGCTATGCTCATGATCAACGCGTCGAACGGCATCGCAACTTCTCCCTGTGTCGTTTGGAAGGTTTGTCGCGCATGTGCGCGAGCTGCGGTTTGATCGGGATCAAGATGGGCGGCGATTTTGCTGGTCCGACTGGCCCCTCTGCTACGCGGCGGCAAGCGCCTCGGCGCGGAGAGGCGCTGGCCGAAGGTATCGTGACCGGACACCCCAGCCACGCCCAAATCGAACTCACGCCCGACCAGATTCATGACCTCTTATCGTTGCTCGAAACCCTCGAATAGCGGACGTGAAGCCTCCGCGTAGGCCACCACTATGTCTTGCCCCACTGCTGCGCTTGACATGCCTCCAGGGCGAGCCTTGTGGCGCAACCTTCGCCTCAGGCCTGAAGTCTGAGCGTGACGTTACAGAGGTCGCGCTCGGCCGGATCCGACTTCACCGAAAATCCGAGACTGCGGCACATTTCCAGCATGACGGTGTTCTCCCGCAACACGTCGCCGGAGATCTGCTTCAAGCCTTCGGCTTTCGCGTATGCGATGATGAGCTGCATCAGCTCCCAGCCGAGCCCCCTGCCCTTGAGGTCCGAGCGCAGCAGGATCGCATATTCGCCGGTATCATAGATCGAATCGGAATGGATGCGGACGACGCCGACAAGCTCGTTCGTCGCCTCGTCGAAGGCGACGAAGGCCATCGCGCGGGCGTAGTCGAGCTGGGTCAGGCGCGCGATGAACGCGTGAGTGAACTCCTTGATCGGCGCGAAGAACCGGAGCCGCAGGTCTTCGCGGCTGACGTGGCGCAGGAAATCATGGATCAGCGGCTCGTCCTCGGGACGCATCGGCCGCGCAAAGATCTTCCAGGTGTCCTTGACGCAAAAATGCCGCTCCCATTGCGAGGGATAGGGCCGCACCGCAAAATTGCCGGGACCCGATCCCTTGAACCTGGGTTCGACATGTCCGACCGCTACGCGGGCGTCGACGGCGGTGACGCTGGTTTCGTCGGCCAGCAAGGGATTGATGTCGAGCTCGCGGATCTCGGGAATGTCCGCGGCCATTTGCGACAGCCTGACCAGCGCCATCGGGACCGCATCCGCCTTGACCGCAGGCACGTCCCGATAGGCGGATAGCAGCCGCGACACCCGGGTGCGCGCGATCAGGCTCTCAGCCAATTGCAGATCGAGTGGCGGCAGCGCCAGCGCCTTGTCATTGATGATCTCCACCGCGGTGCCGCCGCGGCCGAACACGACGACAGTGCCAAAAGTCGGATCGTCGGCAAGCCCGAGGATCAGTTCGCGCGCCTTGGCCCGGACCACCATGGCCTGCACGATCACGCCGCCGATCCGTGCCTCGGGACGCAGCGCTGTCGCCCGCGCGAGAATCTCGGTTGCCGCCGCGCGGACCGCTTCGGGCGTGGTCAGGTTGAGCACGACCCCGCCGACGTCCGATTTGTGGACGATGTCCCGCGACATGATCTTCAGGACAACCGTTGCGCCCTGAGCAAACAGTTTGGATGCATGGGCGACCGCCTCGTCGACATTGGCGGCGGCAAAGGTCGGCACCATGGGGATGTCGTAGGCCTCGAGCAGCCGCTTCACCTCGACCGGATCGAGCCAGTGACGGTCATCGGCGATTGCGCCGGCGACGATCTGCCGCGCAGCGACGACATCCGGCCCAAAAGCGTCCGGCAGCTCCGGCGGCACCCGCGTCAGAATCTCGATGACCTCCCGATGGCGCACCAGGTGCATGAAACCGCGCACGGCATCGTCTTCGGTCGGATAGTTCGGAATCCCGGCCTCATTGAGCGTGTCGATGACGTTCTGCTCGGCGCCGATCCATGCCGCCAGCACCGGCTTTGCGGCGCGGCGGAGGCGCTGCCGATAACTTGCGACGAGGCTTGCGACGGTGGCCGCGGTCTCGGCGGCGGACGCAATGGCGGTCTGAACATTCATCACCAGCACGGCATCGTTGCCCGCATCGTCCAGCAAGAGCTCGAGCGCGGCGGCGTAACGCGCCGCATCGGCGTCGCCGACGATATCAACGGGATTTGACCCGGACCAGGTCCGCGGCAAGGCGGCGTCGAGCTTCTCCTTTGTCGCCGGTCCGATCGTCGCCGCAATGCCGCCGAGTTCGCACAAGCGATCAATCGCCAGCACGCCGATGCCGCCGCCATTGGTCAGAATGGCCAAGCGCTTTCCAGTGGGAGCTTCGACGCGACCGAGCGTCTCGGCGCAATCGAACAGCTCGCGCAAGTCGGAGACCCGCAGCATCCCTGCGCGACGAAACGCCGCTTCGTAAACCGCATCGGATCCCGCCAGCGCGCCGGTGTGGGTTGCGGCCGCCCTGGCGCCCTGCGCCATGCGGCCCGACTTGACGACCACCACCGGCTTGACCCGCGCCGCCGCGCGCGCCGCCGACATGAACTTCCGCGCGTCCTTGATGGACTCGACATAGAGCAGGACCGCCTGGGTCCTGGCGTCCAGCGCAAAATGATCGAGCAGATCGGCGATATCGACATCGAGCTGATCGCCGATAGAAACGATTCCGGAAAATCCGACGCCGCGCGGCGCGGCCCAATCCACCATGCCGGCCGCGATCGCACCCGACTGCGTGATGAGCGCGAGTTTCCCGGGACGCGGCATATGCGCGGAGAAACTGGCGTTGAGGCTGATATCCGGCATCATGATGCCGAGGCAATTCGGCCCGATCAGCCGCATGCCATATCGCTGGGCGGCCCGCTCCGTGGCTTCCGCCAGGGATCCTGCACCATGGCCGAGCCCGGCACTGACGATGACGGCGCCCACCGTCCCGCGCTCACCGGCTTGCTCGACCAGGCCGGGTATTGCCGCAGCCGGCGCCGTGATGACGACCAGTTCGGGAACGAAAGGCAGTTTGTCGAGGCGATCCACCCCCGCCATGCCCTCGATTTCCGCATGGTGCGAGTTGACCAAGCCGAATTCGCCCCTGAATCCCGCTTTGCGAATGTTCGCCATGATGGCGCGGCCGACGGAACCCGGCCGCGGACTTGCCCCGATCAGCGCAACGGAACGCGGCGACAGAACATTTTTCAATCGATAGGTCGACATTGCCAGGAGTGGCGGGCCACACGGCCCGCAAGCTGCTCTTCTCAGGGATCTGACGCGGCTTGTAACTGGGTGTCAGCGTGACATCATAACCCAGCAGGGTGGCCGCCCCATGACGGTCTTGGTCGCGCCGCCCCATATGATCTCATTCAGCCGGGAATGGCGATAGGCGCCCATCACCAACAGATCAATTCTGTTCGATCGCACATGGGCCTCAAAGATCTTTCCAACCGAACTGCCGTCGATCCTGACGGTCTCGAATGATGCTGTGACGCCGTGTTCGGCAAGATGACCAACCAGCGCTTTCCCCGATCGCAACTCATCGTCTGACCGGTTGTCGGTGGCCGTGATCACCCGTACCGAAGCAGCGGCCTGAAGCAATGGCAAGGCATCCGCAATCGCTCTTGCGGCGGGCGCGCTATGATCCCAGGCGATCAAGATATCGTCGAGCGTTACGGGCAATTCGGTCGCCAATTCCTCGGGACACAACAGCACCGGCCGACCCGACTTGAACAGCAGCTGCTCGATGATGCTTTCAGATTGATCGCTGTTGGCCTTGACGGGAACCAGGGACAGATCCCTCAATCGGGCCTGCCACGCGAGCGCCGGCGCAATCTCGTCGCCAGGCAGCCGTCGCAAGTCCTGCACGTGGCGCACCCCGAAGCGGGTCGCGGCATCATCGAATGCCCGGAGAAGGCCGCGTGCGTCGGTGGTGCCGCGCAACGTTTCGCTTCCGACAGCGTCATCCGAAGCGAGAAGCGCGAGCTTCGGCCGAACGGAAACATCCTCTTCGACCGCCACGGCATCGATCCTCGCGGCCAGATCGCCTGCGACCGCAACACATTTCTCGATCGCCGCTATCGCGCGATCATCGGGCTCCCCGACCAGCGGCAAAAGGACGTCCTTGATCGGCATGCGCACTCTCCTCGTCCGTGAACATTAGGGCTTCGCGGGCGTTTGTTCTTGATCTCGATCAAGGTGCCGCGTCATGAGGATCACTCGCCCCAACAATCGTTGACAGAGGTCAAGACTGGTATCCATTGCCCCGGATAGGTGTTGCTGCAGCCGCCCGGGCCGCTCAGGTCGGAGAACACAAATGCACGCGATGGGATTGCCTGGCTCGGATACACTTGCGGGGTCTGTTCGTATTGCCGCCATGGAAAATCTCTGCGACCGCCCGCTCTTCACCGGCTATACGCGCGACGGTGGCTATGGCGAAACTCCGGACCGGGCAGATCCTTGGGAGCTGCGGTGCTCCGGCCATGAGGCAGTCACCCATTTAGACATGACGCAAGGCGCGCGCCGATGACGAGTTCCGAAACCGACGACAGCCAAGCACGCGTGTTCGCGTTCCTGACAAACCCGGAACAGCATCCGTGCACGCACCGGATCGATACGCATGCCGCGTCAGTCTTCCTCGAGGGAGCGCGGGCCCTCAAGATCAAGCGTGCGGTTCGCTTTCCCTTCCTCGACTATTCGAGTCTCGCGAAACGCAAGGCAGCGTGCGAGGACGAGATCAGGATCAACCGGCCATTTGCGCCAGAGATCTATCGACGGGTCGTGCCGATCACGCGCGCGGAAAACGGGTCGCTCAGCCTCGATGGCGACGGCACGCCGGTGGAATACGCCATCGAAATGACGCGCTTCGACGAACGGCAGACGATCGATCATCTGGCTGAGGCCGGCCCGCTCGATCCCGGGCTTGTCGATGCCATTGCGGACGCGGTCGCGGCCTCTCACGCGATCGCCCCGCCTGCAGACGGACAGGCCTGGACCGCCTCGATTCCCCGCCTGATCCAGGGCAACAGTTCGGCGCTGCACGCCTTCGGCAGTTCTTTTGGCGGCTTTGCGCCCGCTGCAATCGACGATCTCGACAACGCATCGCAGGCCGCGTTTGCGCGCGTTCGAAACCTGCTCGACATCCGCGGACGAAGCGGATTTGTGCGGCGATGCCACGGCGACCTGCATCTGGCGAACATCGTGCTGATCGATGGCAAGCCCGTGCTGTTTGACGCGATCGAGTTCGACGAGACGATCGCCACGGTGGATGTGCTCTACGATCTGGCATTTCCGCTGACGGATTTTCTCCGTTATGGCCGGCCGGAGGCGGCCAACTGGCTGCTGAACCGCTATCTTGCCATCACGGCGCCCGAAAACATGCAGGCATTGGCGACGCTTCCGCTGTCGATGTCGATTCGTGCCGCCATTCGCGCTCACGTCGTGCTCGCACGGCTGAAGCGGGCCGGTTCGGAATCCGACAAGGCGGCGATGACAGCGACCTCGCGCCGCTATTTCGATCTGGCCTGCACGCTGATCCATCCGCCCGCGCCGATCCTCATTGCTGTCGGCGGGCTGTCAGGAACCGGCAAGTCGGTCCTGGCGCGCGGCATCGCGCCGCTGGTTGCGCCGCTGCCAGGCGCCGTCATCCTGCGCAGCGACGTCTTGAGAAAGCAACTTTTCGGACTAGGCGAAACCGAGAAACTCCCCGCCAACGCCTATGAGCCGGAGATCAACGTAGGGATCTACGAGGCAATGGTCGACCGCGCGCGGGAAATGCTATCGCAAGGGCATTCCGTCGTGGTCGATGCGGTCTATGCGAAGGAAGAGGAGCGCAATGCCATTCGCGAGGCGGCGCGCAAAGCCGGCGTAGGCTTCGCAGGCTTTTTTCTCGTGGCGGACCTCGCCACCCGACAAGAACGTATCGCGGGCCGAGGCGCCGATGCCTCCGATGCAACGACCGAGATTGCCGCCACCCAAGAGAGCTATCGGATCGGGACAGTCGACTGGACCATCGTCGATGCCAAGGGAACGCCGGATACACTGGTCAAGCGATGCCAGGCAGAAATCGCCGGCGTGCCCTTGGCACTCTAAACCCTGATTGGGTTAGTCTCACTGCGTCACAAAGTCTTTGCGCACGCGCCGCGGGACGCGGTGGTCGTGACTGCGCCCTTGTGTGGAGAAAATCTGCCAGAATGTGCAAACGGGCGGTTCTCACCAACCGCCCGTTGCTGGAACTAAGCCCGCTGCGCCAAAGGCCATGAGCCTGTTAGAGAGCGTGGGACAGCTCCGGTGTCTTCCTCAACCCGAACAGTTGCATGGGCTTTGAGCCCGAACCGAGCAAAGAAGGGAGTGGATGATGGCACAAAATGACGCTGTTGTCGTCGGCATCGATGTCTCCAAGGCCAAGGTGGACGCGTGCATCCGTGCGCTCAAGCTTTGCCTGGCCTTTCCGAGCACGCCAGAGGGACGAGGTAAGCTGGTTGGCTGGTTAGCGCAAGCACAAGGTGACCAAGGCGGTGATGGAGGCGAGCGGCGGCTATGAGCGGGACTGGGCCAAGGCAATGCGCCAGGCCGACATCGAGGTGCGGATCGTCGACCCCAAGCGGGTTCGCAACTTCGCGCTGTCGGCCGGACGTCTGGCCAAGAACGATGCGATCGACGCGGAGATGATCGCCTGGTTCGCCGAGACCTTTAGCGAGGGGGCCACTCAGGTCTACGATGCGGCCTGTGAGGAACTGCAGGCGCTGGTGAAGGCACGCTCAGCGCTTGTCAATGTCAGGGCGCGCCTGCAATGCCAAAGCGAGCACGCCGCGCCCGGCTTGGTGCAGAAAGCACAAGCCCCCGTTCTGAGATGCTTGGACAATGAGATTGCCAAGCTCGAGGATGCGATCTCCGCCAAGGTGAAATCCACTCCGGATCTGGCTGAGCGCGCTGAGATCATCGAGGGTGTGCCCGGGCTCGGCGAGACCACTGCCACAAACCTCGTTGCAGGCCTGCCCGAGCTCGGCGAAGTTAGCGACAAGATCGCCAGTGCCCTGATCGGCGCTGCCCCTTATGACGACGACAGCGGCAAACGGCGTGGCCACCGCCAGATCAAGGGTGGACGCCGCTGGGTGAGAAACGCCATCTACATGCCCTGTGTCGGCGCCGCCAGGCTGAACAACCCTGTCCTCATGGCCTTCTATGATCGCCTGATCGCCAGGGGCAAAAAACCCAAGGCGGCGCTCGTCGCCTGCATGCGCAAGCTGATCGTGATCCTCAACACCATGCTCGCGCGGCGGCCGAAATGGGATCCCAGCCGCTACGCGTTGCGGTGAGCTGAGCGAGCGCGCTCTTACCGCGCTCGGTCCTCGGCCGAGCGCATGCCAAGCCAACAGACCGGCGAGCCGACGGGGTCAAGGCCTTCAGCCGCCGAAGGCGGTGGCGCGCCTTCGCGCCAGCCTTGAGGTCGGCCGATCGCCGGGCTACTTCTAACACAGTTGCTCTTGATTTCAGAGGGACACGAATGCCGCTTGACCCGGGCATATCCTGCCGCGGGAACATGGAGCGCCGTCTTCTCTGCTGTTTGAAAATGTTGATCTGGATTTTGCCTGGGCGCGAAGCTCGTCGCTCCGAAAGGCGCACGGCGTGCTGTGCGACCCAGTCTGTGCGTTGCCACAATTCTGCAGAACCCGCTGGGTTCCCGGTCCGAAACGAAAGAATGCGCAGAGCGCACGCCAAACGTTGATTTTCTTCCGTAAAACCGCGGGAGTCCTGCTCGCGCTGGCGACTTGACGTCTGCTGAGGCTGCCTTCAGTGTCGCCCGCGATATTGATGAAGAGAGACTTGGGGAGAAATCAAGATGATGCCGAAATTCGCGCTCGCCGGGCTGCTCGCGCTCGCGGTCTGCGCACCCTTTGAAACTGCATCTGCGCAAGACCCGCTTGGCGGCGCGCTCGTGGGCGGAGCGGCGGGCGCCATCATCGGTGGCGCGGTCGGTGGCGGCCGGGGGGCTGCGATCGGCGCCATCGTCGGTGCGGGAACCGGGGCCGCAGTTGCGGCGCATGGCGAGCCGCGCCGGGGCGGTTACTATTATTACGACAGAGGCTGCTACCTGCAGCGTCCTGATGGCGCCTGGGTGCGCTATCCCCGCCGCTACTGCGAATATTGATCCCGTCAGGCGTGGCCTGATCGCGCCAAAAGCTCGGACGCATGTGCCAACCGATCAAGGCTTTCAGCGATCACTGAAAGCCTTGATGTTACCGCGGCACCACCGCGGTGGCTTCGATCTCGACGCGCGCGGCCTTTTCGACGAGGCGGACGACCTGAACGAGCGCCATCGCCGGATAGTGCGCACCAACGATCTCGCGATAGATGCGGCCGAGTTCCTTCAGATTCGCAAGGTATTCGTCCATGTCGACGACATACCAGGTCAGCCGCACGAGATGCTCCGGCCGCGCATCGCCTTCGGCGAGAATCGCCGCAATGTTCTGCAGCGTCTGGCGCACCTGACCGACAAAGTCGGCCGCCAGATGTTCGTCGCGATCCCAGCCGATCACGCCGCCCGTCACGACAATTCGTCCATCGGCGGCCATGCCATTGGCATAGCCTTTCGGCATCGGCCAGCCGCTCGGCTGCAGGATCTTCGCGGGCGCAGAAGCGCTGTCCTTGCCGAGAGGCAGCACCGCGAGTGTGGGCCCTTTTTGGGTGCTCACCAGGTGTTCTCCATCATCTTGATGCGTTCATTCCGCGGCCATGCCGGCCGAGGCACCGCCTTGCGCCATCTGCCGCAAGGCAAAGCGCTTCAGCTTGCCGGTCTCGGTCTTCGGCAGTTGCGCCACGAACTCGATCGCGCGCGGATATTTGTAGGGCGCGATCTCGCGTTTGACATGGTCCTGCAACGCCGCCGCCAGCGCGTCGTCGGCCTCCAGGCCGGAGGCGAGCACGATGTAGGCCTTGACGATCATGCCGCGCGCGTCATCGGGCGCGCCGACCACACCGCACTCCGCCACTGCGGGATGGGACAACAGCGCCGCTTCGACCTCGGGGCCTGCGATGTTGTAACCCGAGGAGATGATCATGTCGTCGGCACGAGCAACGAAGGAAAAGCGGCCCTCTTCGTCGCGGACGAAGGCATCGCCGGTCAGATTCCAGCCACCCCGCACATAGTTCGTCTGTCGCGGATCCGCGAGATAGCGGCATCCGGTCGGCCCTCGCACTGCGAGCTTGCCGACGCTTCCCACCGGCAGTTCGTTCATCTCGTCGTCGACGATCTTCGCCTCATAGCCCGTCACCGGCCGTCCCGTTTTACCCGCGGTGGCGTCTTCGACCCGATTGGTGATGAAGATGTGCAGCATCTCCGTGCTGCCGATCCCGTCCAAAATGGGCTTGCCGGTCTTGCGGGTCCAGCTTTCGAACACCGGCGCGCGCAGCGTCTCGCCGGCCGATACCGCAAGGCGCAGCGACGACAGGTCGGCTCCCTGCTCCATCGCCGCCATCATGGCGCGATAGGCGGTCGGCGAAGTAAAGCTGATCGTGGCTTTGTAGGTTTCGATGATCTTGATCATCTCGCCGGGGGACGCGTTCTCGAGCAGCGTGGCGGTCGCGCCGAACCGCAGCGGGAAGATCGCAAGTCCTCCAAGGCCGAACGTAAATGCAAGCGGCGGCGAACCGACGAAGACATCATCGGGCGTAACTTGCAGGACTTCTCTGGCGTAGCCATCCGCGATCATCAGGAGGTCGCGATGAAAATGCATCGTCGCCTTGGGTTCGCCTGTTGTCCCGGAGGTAAAGCCGAGCAAGGCGACATCGTCCCGGCCGGTCTTGACCGCATCGAACCGGACCGGCTTGTTGAGCGCCACGCGATCAAGCTCCGCATCATGGTTCGACGTGCCGTCAAAGTTCACCACCTGCTTCAGAAAACGACTGGTCTTGGCGCAGGCGACCAGTTCATCGGCGATGCGGCTGTCGGTGAGCGCCAGCGCGATCTCCGCCTTGTCGACGATCTTGCCGAGCTCGCCGGCGCGCAGCATCGGCATGGTGTTGACGACGACGGCGCCCGCTTTGGTCGCAGCCAGCCATGCCGCCACCAGCGCAGGGTTGTTGCCCGAGCGGATCAGGACGCGATTGCCGGGCTTGACCCCGTAATTCTCGACCAGGGCATGGGCCAGACGGTTCGACCAATCCGCGAGTTCCTTGTACGTGCGCTGGCGGCCGTTGCCGATCAGGGCGGTGTGATCGCCAAATCCCTTTTCGACCATGCGGTCGGTCAGCTCGACACCGGCGTTCAGATAATCGGGATATTGAAACTCCGACCGGTCGAGCAGCAGATCCGGCCAATGTTGGAAGGGCGGAAGATTCCGCCGCGCAAAATCGTCAACATGACCCGAAGGACCCAGCCTCGGCTCTTGACCTGACATTTCCATCGCTCCCTCGCTCCTGAAGAAACGGCTCGAGACCAACAATCGCGAACGCCCGGCAGCGCTTTATCCTTAAACATTTTAGGCTTAAAATAATTTTGCGCAATAGTTCAAATCGGCGTTTCCTGCCCCTTTCTGTCCCTGAGATTTGCCTGTGCCGCGGCGCCCGCATCAGCCTGACCGGCGCTTGGCCGAGTTTTGTGCCGACGCCTTGGTCTTGGCCAAGAGCCGCATCAATTCACGGACATCCTTGGGCGTCAGTTCCGAGAACATGTCGGCGATCCAGGTTTCGTGTTCGGCCGCCATCTTGCGGAACTCGGCGCGGCCGAGCTTGGTCAGGCGGATCACCTGCACGCGGCGATCAGTCGCGGATGTGCGCCGATCGAGATGCCCGGACTCGACGAGACGCTCCACCAGCCCCGTGACATTGCCGTTCGAGACCATCATCCGCTTCGACACATCGGACAGGGTCATACCATCAGGCGCCTTGTCGAGCTGGGCCATCAGATCGAAGCGCGGCAGCGTGACGTCGAAGCGCGCGCGCAGCCGGGTGCGCACTTCGCCCTCGATCAGGGTCGTACAGGTCAGGAGCCGAAGCCACAGCCTGAGTTCGTCGGCGTGATCTTCCGGTTGCTCGACGGCCTTGGTCTCGGAATCCAGCATCATGCTCGCATGCCCTACCCGCGCGGCGCCGCTGCCGGCAATCGCGGGCGAGCCGGCATTGCTTTAAGTTTCGAACAATTTGGGAGTCGCGGCAAGTCAAAGCCCCGTCTGCGCTACGCTTTCGGTCGGCATTTCTTTAGGCTTCAAATAACTGGCGCGGGGATTGCATGCCGCCCTCGCGGGGTCAGGCGCGTCAACGGCGTCGCTTGCGGCGAAAGCCTTCATCAGAATAAGCTCGAAACGGATGAGCGGGTTCAATTGGCGTGGACCCCGATGCCGATCGAGGGGAGCATAATGAAAAGACAGTTGAGTTTGGCCGTGCTGGTCGCGTTGTGGAGCGTTGCCGCTGTCCCGGCCTTGGCACAGGACAAGATCAAGATTGGCGTCATCGTGACGCTTTCGGGACCGGCGGCCGCGCTTGGCCAGCAGGTGCGCGATGGTTTTGCGCTCGCGGTCAAGGATCTGGGCGGCAAGATGGCCGGGAAAGATGTCGAGGTCGTCGTGGCAGACGACGAGCTGAAGCCCGACGGCGCGGTCACCAAGGTGAAGGGCCTGCTCGAACGCGACAAGGTCGATTTCGTCGTCGGCCCGATCTTCTCCAACATCCTACAAGCGATTCACAAGCCGGTCATCGACAACAAGACGTTCCTGATCAGCCCGAATGCAGGTCCGTCGAGCTACGCCGGCAAGGAGTGCAGCCCGTTTTTCTATGTGACCTCCTATCAGAACGACCAGGTGCACGAGATCCTCGGCAAGGTCGCGCAGGATCGTGGTTACAAGCGCGTCTATCTGCTGGTTCCGAACTATCAGGCAGGCCGCGATTCCGTCGCGGGTTTCAAGCTCGACTACAAGGGCGAGATCGTCGAGGAATCCTACATGCCGCTGGGCTCGCTGGACTTCCAGCCCGAACTCTCCAAGATTGCATCGCTCAAGCCAGATGCCGTTTTCACCTTCATGCCGGGCGGCATGGGCGTCAACCTCGTGAAGCAGTACAGGCAGGCCGGCCTCGCCGACAGCATCCCCGTGCTCTCCGCGTTCACCGTCGATGAATCGACCCTGCCGGCACAGCAGGATGCCGCGGTCGGCATGTTCGGCGGTGCCGACTGGGCCCCCAATCTCGATAATGCCGCGAGCAAGAAATTCGTTGCCGGCTACGAGGCCGCCTACAACGGCGTGCCCGGCACCTACGCTATGCAGGCCTACGACGCCGCGATGCTGATCGACAGCGCGGTCAAAGCGGTGAAGGGCGATCTCTCGAACAAGGATGCGGTCGCTTCTGCGCTGAAGAAGGCCGATTTCGCGTCATTGCGCGGCGGCTTCAAGTTCAACACCAACGGCTATCCGATCCAGGATTTTTACCTGACCAAGGTCGCCAAGCGTCCCGACGGAAAATTCCAGACTGAGATCGTGCAAAAAGTGTTCGAGAACTATGGCGACCGCTATGCCAAGGATTGCGCGGCAGCCAAGTAAGCAAGGGAAAGGAAACACATCGCCATGAGGACCGAGATCGCCGGCATCACGCGGGCCAATGAGGGCATCCAGGGCATCACCTGGAGTATTCTTGGCCAGACCTATGTGCCGAAAAGCCTTTCCGACCAGAGCTTTTCCTGGCACGCGACATTCCCGCCGGGGACGTTCGTGCCACCGCACATCCATCCCGATCAGGACGAGTATCTCTACATCCTGGAAGGCCGGCTGGACTTCATGCTCGACGGCGCCGATGAGTATGCCACTCCTGGAGATACCGTGCGCCTGCCGATGGGCAAGCCGCACGGAATCTTCAACAAGTCGCAGCAGCCGGCAAAGACGCTGTTCTGGGTGTCACCGACCCGCAGGCTCTACGATCTGTTCTGGGCCATTCACAACATGAAGCAGCAGAATCCGGAAGAGGTCATCAAGCTCGCGGCCGAGCACAATATCCACTTCCTGCCGCCGCCCCCGGCTTAGCCAAGGGACCGCCTTGAGGACTAACGCGAGACGACCCGCGCGGCAAATCCCGCCCGCGCGGCATAGCCGCGGACGATCGCCTCGCGCGCCTCGTAGTTCAGGATCGTGTCGACGTCGGTGAAGCCCTGGGGCGCGAGTTGCTCGACGGCGTCAATGACGCCCTCGGGGCCGCCGCGCCGGTTGGAGGCGACCACCTCGGCGGTCATCGGCAGGCGCTGCCGCTCATAGGCGACAAGGGCCTGGCGCGGGTGCTCGGAGCGGGCCAGCGCATCCGCGAGGCTGCGGGCGTCGAGAATGGCCTGGGACGCCCCGTTCGAGCCGACCGGATACATCGGGTGCGCGGCATCGCCAAGCAGGGTGACGCGGCCGCTCGACCAATACGGCAAGGAATCGCGGTCGCAGCAGGGGTATTCCCAGAACTCCGGCGTCGCGCGCACCAAGGCGGCGAAATCGACCTGGGAGATTGAGAAGCCGGCGACATGCGGCATCAGCTCTTCCGGCTTGCCGAGCCGCGACCAGTCCTCCCGACGCGGCGGCGGCGTCGTGCCGTCCCCGATCTTGACCAGCACCGCCCAGTTGGTCAGGCGGCTGGCTGGGCTCGACCCTTCCGCGATCGGATAGATCACCGCCTTGGCGTTGAGGCCACCGGCGATGATCATGGATCGTCCCGTCAGGAAAACGGGCCAGTCCGCGGCACCCCGCCACAGCATCAGGCCATTCCAGCACGGCGGTCCCTCTTCGGGAAACAGCGTCTGCCGAACCTTGGAGTGGATGCCGTCGGCGCCGATCAGAATATCGCCGCGCGCCGTGTGCGTGTGAGCCCCGCTGCGGTCAAAGAAATAGCCGGTCACCCCGCCCTCGTCCTGGGTGAACGCACCGAGGCGGCAGCCGGTGTGGACGGCGTCGTTGCCGAGCCGTTCGAGCACAGCCTGATGGATGACGCCTTGCAGGCGGCCGCGATGAATTGAGAATTGCGGAACCTCGTGGCCGGCATCGAGCCCGCGCTTTTCGTGCCAGACCTGCTGGCCGTGCCGGGTCAGGTAGAACAGCTCATGGGTGCGGATCGCGACCTCATCGAGACGATCCAAAAGGCCGATCCCGGCGAGCTCGCGGATCGCATGCGGCAGCGTATTGATGCCGACGCCGAGCTCGCGAATGGTTTCCGACTGCTCGAACAGCTCGCACTCGATGCCCCGCGCCCGCAGCATCAATGCCATGGTAAGGCCGCCGATCCCGCAGCCAACGATAACCGCCTTCATGGCCTGAACTCCGTACCCCAACGCCGACCAATGCCGCCGGAGAGGGTCGCACGGCCGCTTACTCCGCCGCAAGCGGCTTTCGCGCCTCCTCCCTGAGCTCGGCCCGGGTCTTCGGCTTAGCCTTAATCTTCAGGTCTTCGAAGTCCTGCCGGTCCCGCAAGCTGTTGCGGAAGATCTGCTCCTTGCCGGGCAGATATTGCGGCGGACAGAACATCCCGTCAGCGCCGTACCAGGCAGCGGCCCTCATCGTGAAGGAGGGATCAACCAGATGCGGCCGGCCAAGCGCTACGAGATCGGCCCGCCCGGCGGCCAGGATGGTGTTGACCTGATCCGATGTCGTGATGTTGCCGACGCACATGGTGGCGACCCGCGCCTCGTTACGCACCTGATCGGAGAACGGGGTCTGGAACATGCGTCCATAGACCGGCTGGGCATCACGCACGGTCTGGCCGGTCGAGACATCCACCAGGTCGACGCCGGCCTCGGCGAAGGCCCGGGCAATCTGGACCGCATCGTCGCCTGTGATCCCGCCCTCTGCCCAGTCGGTCGCGGAAATGCGCACCGACATCGGCTTGTGTGCCGGCCATGCTGCCCGCATCGCCTGAAAAACTTCCAGCGGAAAGCGCAGGCGGTTTTCCAGTGAGCCGCCATAGGCATCCGAGCGCGTGTTCGTGAGCGGCGAGATGAAGCTTGCCAGCAAGTAGCCGTGGGCACAGTGCAGCTCCAGCATGTCGAAGCCGCAGCGCTCGCCACGCTCTGCCGAGGCCACGAACGCGGCCTTGACCGCCTCCATCGCGGCACGGTCCATTTCGCGCGGCACCTGGCTGTCGGGAAAGTAAGGAATTGGCGACGCTGAGATGACGTCCCAGCCGCCTTCCTCAAGCGGCCGGTCGATCCCCTCCCACATCAGTTTGGTGGCGCCCTTGCGGCCGGCGTGGCCAAGCTGCAATGCGAATTTAGCGGCGGAGTTGGTGTGCACGAAATCGACAATGCGGTGCCAGGCGACCTCCTGCTGATCGGTCCACAGACCAGCGCAACCGGGCGTGATCCGCGCCTCGCGGCCGACGCAGGTCATTTCCGTGAAGATCAGGCCGGCGCCACCGATCGCGCGCGATCCATAGTGCACCAGATGAAAATCGGTCGGCACACCCTCCTTGGCCGAATACATGCACATCGGCGAGACCACGGCGCGATTTTCCAGCCGCATGTCGCGCAGTTTGAGCGGCTGGAACATCGGGGCGACTGGCTTTTCGACATCGACGTCGAGCCCGCGCGCCTGCACCAGCCGCGCAAAGGCCTTATCGACCTCGGCGACGAAACCCGGCGCGCGCAGCGTGAGATTGTCATAGGTGATCGCCTTGGAGCGGGTCATGACGCCAAAGGCGAACTGAACCGGGTCGAAATCCCAGAAGCGGTCGACATGTTCGAACCAAACCAAGGAGACGTCAGCGGCGTGCTGGGTCTTCTCCACTTCCTCGCGGCGCCCCTCCTCGTAGTCCTTCAGGGCGGCAGCGACGTCAGGCGCGCGCGCCATCGCATCGGCAAGCGCAATCGCATCCTCCATCGCGAGCTTGGTTCCTGACCCGATCGAAAAATGCGCGGTCGCCTTGGCGTCGCCCAGCAGCACCATGTTGTCCTTGACCCAGCGCGTGTTGCGGATCATCGGAAAGTTGCGCCACATCGAGCGATTGATCAGCAGCGGATGGCCATCGAGAAACCAGCCGAAAATCTCGGCCATGCGATCGGCCGACTGACGCTCGTCCAGACCCGTCAAGCCGGCGCGCCTGAAAGTCTCCGGGTCGGTCTCAAAAATCCAGGTCGAGCGCCCGACCTCGTATTGATAGGCGTGGGCGATGAAGGGCCCCCACTCCGTCTCCTGGAAGATGAAGGTGAAAGCATCGAGCGGCCGCGTCGACCCCATCCAGGCAAACATGTTGGAGCGCAGGTCGACCTCGGGCTGGAAGTGATCGATGTATTTCTCGCGAAAGCGGCTGTTGATGCCGTCGGCGAGAATGACGAGGTCGGCTCCTTCAAAGCGCGCCTCGTCGCCGATTTCGGTCTCGAAGCGCACGTTGACGCCGAGCTCGCGGGCGCGCTCCTGCAGGATCAGGAGCAGCGTCCGGCGCGAACAGCCGCAAAAACCGTTGCCGCCCACCCGGTGCACCGTGCCGCGGAAATGCACCGCGATATCATCCCAATAGGCGAATTCCTGGGTGATGCGGCGATAGCTCGGCGGATCATACTTCTCGAAATTGTCGAGGGTAGCATCGGAGAACACCACGCCGAAACCGAACGTGTCGTCGGGGCGATTGCGCTCATAGACCGTGATATCGGCGCCGGGACGCTGCTTCTTTAGCAGGATCGCTGAGTAGAGGCCGGCCGGACCACCACCGATGACCGCGATCTTCATGATACCCTCCAAGAGCAGGCTATCGATCCGAAAATTATTTTAAACCTAAAATATCTTGTCGCAAGTTTCTCTTCAAGGGCTCTGTTGCGCGAACCCCGGTCAGTTGCCCTGGAATACCGGCTTGGCTTTATTCGAAAAGGCCTCGAAAGCGCGCTCGAAATCGCCTGTGGTCATGCAGAGCGCCTGGGCCACAGCCTCGGCCTCGATGGCTTCCTCCACCGACATCGCCCACTCCATCGCCAGCATGCGCTTGGTCATGGTGTTGGCGAAGGTCGGCCCCTGCGCCACCCCTGCAGCCAGCGCGAGCGCCTGCGGCAGAACCTGATCGGCCGCGACGATCCGGCTGAAGAAGCCCCAGCGCTCGCCCTCCTCCGCGGTCATGAAACGACCGGTATAGAGCAGTTCCGAAGCACGCGATTGCCCGATGATGCGGGGCAGGATGGCGCAGGCGCCCATGTCGCAGCCGGCAAGCCCGACCTTGTTGAACAGGAAGGCGACCTTGGCGCCGTTTGCGGCCAGACGCATATCGGAGGCCATGGCGATGATCGCGCCCGCCCCGGCGCAGATGCCCTCGACCGCGGCCACGATCGGCTGCGGGCAGGCTCGCATCGCCTTGACGAGATCGCCGGTCATGCGGGTGAAGGCGGTCAGCCCCTTGGTGTCCATTTTCACCAGCGGCCCGATGATCTCGAACACATCGCCGCCGGACGAGAAATTGCCGCCCGCACCCGTCACCACCACCGCTTTGAGTGCATCATCGAAGGCGCAGGCACGGAAGAAATCCGTGAGTTCGCGATAGCTCTCGAACGTCAGCGGATTCTTTCGTTCCGGGCGGTTCAAGGTCACGGTCGCCACGCCATCGGCCGCCGCGAGCAGGAAGTGCTGGGGCTGATATTGTGCCAAGGGCAGCGTGACGGGATTGGCTGGCCGGCTCATGGGTCTTTCCTCATCAATCGCGATTGTTGTTGATTTCAAACTTCACCGCCCGCGACCGCAATCGCCTGGCCGGTAATCGCACCGGCGCCCGCGCCGCACAGCCAAAGCACGCTATCGGCGACTTCAGCCGTCGTCACCAGGCGCCCCCGCGGGTTATGACGTGCCAATTCGGCAGTCGCCTGTTCTCGGCTGCGGCCGGTCTTCTTGATGATGTTGTCGATGCTGCCCGCGACGAGGTCGGTATCCGTGAAGCCTGGGCAAACAGCATTGACAGTCACGTTGGTAGCCGCCAGCTCCAGCGCAAGCGAGCGGACCAAGCCCACCACGGCATGCTTTGCCGCAACATAGGCGCTGACATAGGGATAGCCCTTGAGGCCGGCGGTCGAGGCGATGGCAACGATGCGACCATAGGGACGATCCCGCAACGACGGCAGAACCGCCTGGATGGAATGGACGATGCCCATGAAGTTCACGTCCATCATGCGCGCGAACAGCGCGGCGTCGGACTTCATGAAGGGGGCGGACTCAGCGATCCCCGCATTCGCAACCAGGATATCGATCGGCTGTCGGCCCGCAGCCTCCGCGATCGCCTCCTCCAGCGCTGAACGATCGGCAACGTCGGCAACGCCGGCAAAATGCGCGGCGCCGGCGCTGATCGCCTCATCGAGCGTTGCACGATGACGCCCGATGATCGTGACGGTTGCTCCACTGCGCGCAAGCGTCGCTGCGACCTCCCGTCCGATGCCGCGGCCGCCGCCGGTCACCAGCGCGTGCGTGAAAGGCGGCAGTGCGGACATGCGCGAGCTCCCGAATTGCCAGTAAAAGCCGACCCTCGATATATTTTAAACCTAAAGCTTTTGCAAGGAACAGGCGGTTTACGGAGGCCAACTGAATTGCCCGCTTGCCTGTCGCGATGGACCAATTGCTTTAGGTCTAAAATTATTGCTTCCCATCCGATGCCGGCCTGTTAGCATGCTTAGAATATGCGAGACAGGAGCCCTGCGTCCATGGCAGCGCCGATGCAGACCAGTGATGGCCGCTTCAGTTATGAGGCTGCCGGAGATCCCGCGGCACCGCCGCTGGTCTTTCTGCACGGGATTGGCGGCGCCGCGCGGGCCTGGCGGCGCCAGATCTCAGATTTCGGCCATGACTATCGCGCCGTGGCCTGGGACATGCCGGGCTATGGTAGCTCGGCGCCGCTTGCAACCGGCACGATCGCGGCGCTCGCCGACGCACTGCAAGATTTCCTGATAGCGATCGGCGCAAGCAAGCCCATTGTTGTCGGCCACTCGATCGGTGGCATGATCGTGCAGGAATGGCTTGTCAAGCATCCCGCAGCCGCCTCTGCCGTGATCCTGGCGCAGACCAGTCCGGCTTTCGGCAAGGCCGACGGCGACTGGCAAAAATCCTTCATCGAAGCGCGGCTCGGACCACTCTCTCGCGGCGAGACCATGGCATCGCTCGCGCCGGGACTGGTTGCCGAATTGGTCGGAGATAACCCTGACGCGGACGGCATGGCGCTGGCGCGCGACTGCATGGCCAGCGTTCCCGAGGCGAGCTATCGCGCCAGCATGATGGCGCTCGTGGGATTTGACCGGCGCCACGCACTCAAGGATATCAAGGTACCGACGCTGATCTTGTCCGGTTCGAGGGATAGGAACGCACCGGCGCCTATGATGGCCAAGATGGCGAGCTACATTCCGCGCGCGACTTATGTCGAGCTGGACGGCGCAGGCCACCTCGTCAATCTCGAGTGTCCGAATGCCTTCAATTCGGCAGTGAAGCAGTTTCTCGCGACCAACGCGGCAGTAGCAGGGGTGACGGCATGACGCTGCAAGTCAGCAAGAACGTAACCGCGGTTGGCAAGGTCGACGCGCCGATCTTCGATGCGCAGGCATTCCGCCTGAACGATGAACAGGCCGCCATCATCACGCGAGCGCGTGAACTCGGCCAGGCCGTCTTTGCCGGGCGCGCCGCCGCCTTCGATCGTGACGCAACTTTTCCGACCGAGAATTACCGCGACCTGCACCGGGCCGGCCTGTTGGGAATTTCGATTCCGAAGAAGCATGGCGGGCTCGGGGCCGGCTATCAGACCTACGCGCTCGCGGCGGCCGAGATCGGGCGCTATTGCGGCGCGACCGCGCTGACCTGGAACATGCATGTCTGTTCCACCCTGTGGACGGGTGCCCTCGCCGACGATCTCGATATGGATACCGAGATGCGCGCCGAGCACGAGCGGCGACGTGCGGTCCACTACAAGCGCATCGTCGACGAGGGGGCGATCTACTCGCAGCCATTCTCGGAAGGTGGCGCCGCGGCAGCCGGCGGGGTCGCCTTTGGCACCGAGGCCAAGCCTGTCAATGGCGGCTGGATCGTCACCGGCAAAAAAATCTTTGCCTCGCTAGCAGGCCATGCCGACTATTACGGCGTGCTATGTACGGAGACGATGGAAGGCGAAAAGGCCTCGCGTCGCAACACGCTCTATCTCGCCATTCCTGCGAAGACCGAGGGCGTCTCTGTGGTCGGCGACTGGGATCCCCTGGGCATGCGCGGCACGGTCTCGCGCACGTTACTGTTCAAGGACGTGTTCGTGCCGGAGGACGCGGCTCTGATGCCGCGCGGGGTCTATTTCCAGGCCGCGCAGCGCTGGCCGCATATGTTCCTGACACTGTCGCCGACCTATATGGGTCTCGCGCAAGCCGCCTATGATTTCACCGTCCGCTATTTGCGGGGTGAAATGCCGGGCACGCCGCCGGTCAAGCGGCGGATGTATCCGACCAAGCAGATCGCGGTCGCGCAGATGCAGATCAAGCTCGAGCAGATCAAGGCGATCTGGTTCCAGGCGGTCACGGAGGCCTGCGCGAATCCAAGCAAGGAGCAGGTGCTGCGCGCTTATGCCGCGCAATACTCCGTCATGGAAGGCGCCAACGAGCTGGCGGCGCTGGCGATCCGCACCTGTGGCGGCCAGTCGATGCTGAAATCGCTGCCGCTGGAGCGAATCTATCGCGACAGCCGCTGCGGCTCGCTGATGTTGCCGTGGACAGCGGAGCTTTGCCTTGACAGAATCGGTCGTGAGGCGCTGTACGAGCCCGGCGAAACGGATGAGTGACAGTGGATCTCTGCAGCCTGATTGAGCGGAACGCCGCTTTCGCGCCCGCCAAGCCTGCGATCTTGTTCGAGGGCAAAACCCTGACCTACGCGGCGTTCAATGCCCGCATCGACCAGCTCGCGCGTGCCTTGAAGGCCGAGCTCGGCGTCGGGCGCGGTGATCGCGTCGCAATCCTGAGCCTCAATCGTCCGGACTATCTCGTGCTGCTCTATGCCTGCGCGCGGCTCGGTGCCATCCTGGTGCCGCTCAACTGGCGGCTCGCGGCTGCCGAGCAGCTTTTCATTCTATCCGACGCCGCGGCCAAGGTGCTGGTCCTGGAACAGGCTTTTGCGGGTATCCTGCCGGCACTCGAAAAATCCCTGCCCGACACCACGGCCGTCGGGCTCGATTTCGCGCCTGATCGCGGCATCTCATTTGATGCATTGCTGGCGGATGCCCGCGGTGACGGCCGCAACCCGCACACCGACCTCACTTGCCCGCTGCTGATCGTCTACACTTCGGGTACGACCGGCAGGCCCAAGGGCGCCGTGCTGCGGCAGGATGCCTTGCTGTGGAACGGGGTGATGAGTCAGCACATGCACGCGCTCACCTCTGACGACCATGTGCTGACCGTGCTGCCGTTCTTTCACGTCGGCGGCCTCAACATCCAGACCACGCCCGCGCTGCATCACGGCGCAACTGTCACGGTGCATGCGCGCTTCACGCCGGACATGACGCTTGCCGCGATCGAACGCGACCGCCCGACCTTGACCGTTCTGGTGCCGGCGACGATCCAGGCGGTGACCGATCATCCAGCCTGGGCCACCACCGACTTGTCCTCGCTCAAGGCGATCGCGACCGGCTCAACCATCGTTCCGCAAGACCTGATCGATCGCTTCGTCGCACGCGGCATCCCGGTCCTGCAGATCTATGGTTCGACCGAGACCTGTCCGATTGCCGTCTACACGCGTCTTGGCGGCGATCTGTCGCGCGCGGGATCGACCGGCCTCCCCGGCCTCTGCTGCGAGGCGATCGTCGTCGGCGACGCGGGCGAGGAGCTGCCGCCGGGAACGCCGGGCGAGATCGCGGTGCGCGGCCCGAACGTGTTCTATCAATATTGGGGCAATGAAGCTGCGACACGCGAAGCGCTGCGTGACGGCTGGTATCGGACCGGCGACATCGGGCTGCGTGATGACGACGGCTATTTCTGGGTTCACGACCGCAAGAAGAACGTGATCATTTCCGGCGGCGAGAACATCTACCCTGCGGAGGTCGAACGCGTGCTGCTGGAACACCCCGATGTCGCCGAATGCGGCGTCATCGGACGGCCCGATCCGCGCTGGGACGAGGTGCCCATCGCCTACGTGATTAGACGATCCGGCGGCTGCGCCAGCGCGGACGAATTGAGAGCGCATGTCCAGATCCAACTTGCCCGATTCAAGGTGCCGCGTGAATTCGTGTTCGTCGACGACCTGCCGCGAACCGCACTCGGCAAGGTGCAGCATTTCATGCTGAAGCTGCGTGACGCAGCAGCGCAAGGAGATGCGGCGTGAAGATCGCAGTGCTCGGCGGCGGTAACGGCTCGTTCGCGGCCGCCGGTGATTTTGCCCTGCAGGGCCACGATGTGAGGTTGTGGCGACGCGATGCCGATGCGGTGGCGGCGCATCGGGTTGCTGGCTCTTGCATTGTGGTCAAGGATGTCGACGGCCGCCATGAGGCCCGCCTTGGACTCGTCACCACCGACATCAGGGCGGCGGTGGATGGGGCCGAGTTGATCCTCTGCCCGGCGCCGGCATTCGCGCAAGCCGATATCGCCGGGCAGCTTGCACCCCATTTGCAGGATGGCCAGGTCGTCTTCCTGCCTCCGGCCACCTTCGGCTCGATGGTGTTTGCCGGGGCGGCACGAGACGCCGGAAACACTGCCCGGGTTGCTTTCGCCGAAACCGGCACCCTGCCCTGGCTGACACGCAAACACGGTCCATTCGAGGTCGCGATTACCATTCGTGCCAAACGGCTGCCGGTCGGCGTCTTCCCGTTGACAGAGGCTGCGCGCGCGCTTGATGTGATCGGCCAGGCCTTTCCGGGCGTGATAGGGCCCTGCGGCGATGCGTTGTCGGGCGCGCTGATGAATGCGGGGCCGATTATCCACCCGCCATTGATCGTGATGAATGCCGGGCCGATCGAGCATTTCGAGCGCTGGGACATCCACAAGGAAGGCACGCAAACTCCGATCCGCCGGGTCACCGACGCCCTCGATGCCGAACGCATCGCGGTCCGCGAGGCGCTCGGCTACGGCGCACCGCATTTTCCACTGGCCGACCATTACGCCAGTGAAGGCGAAATCTGGATGTATGGGCGCGGCTCGCATGATCGCCTCACTGATTCCGGCGATTGGCGCGAGCGGCTGGTGTTGACCGAACATCGCTACATGAGGGAAGACCTGCGGATGGGCCTCTCGTTGCTGATCTCAGTTGCGGAATTGGCCGGCGTTGCGACGCCGCTGGCCCGCGCGTTCCTGAGCATCGGTGGCGCGATCTGCGGCGAGGATTTTTCGGTCACCGGACGGACACTCGCAAGCCTCGGGCTCGGTCACCTCGATCGCAACGGCTTGCAGGCATTGCTGTGGGAAGGATTTGCACAATGACGTCAGAGCGACCCGCGATCGCCTGTCTCGGGGCTGGCCGCATGGGCCGCGGCATTGCCGTGGCCTTTGCCTATGCCGGTCATGCGGTGATCATGATCGACGTCAAGCCGCGCACAACCGATCAGTTCAGCAAGCTGGAATCCGAGGCGCTTGATGAGGTCCGCAAGACTGTCGGCAGCCTGATGCGCTTCGGACTGCTGAATGAGAGCGAAGCGGAAAGGGTGGGCTCGCGCGTGACGGTCGCGCCTTTGGATGCGAGCGCGAGCGTGCTTGCCGGCGCCGGTCTCGTCTTCGAGGGCGTGCCCGAGGTCGTCGAGCTGAAGCGCGATGTACTCGCCGCTGCTTCGAAAGACGTGCGGCGCGATGTCATCATTGCTTCTACGACCTCGACCATCCTGGTCGATGATCTGTCGGGCGCGATCGAGCATCCCGAGCGCTTTCTCAACGTCCATTGGCTGAACCCGGCTTATCTGATCCCCCTGGTGGAGATCTCGCCGGGCGTGAAGACCAATCAGACAGTTGTCGATAGGGTTACGGCGCTGCTGGAAGGCATCGGCAAGGTACCGGTGGTCTGCGCCGCAAAGCCCGGTTTCATCGTGCCGCGTATCCAGGCGCTCGCCATGAACGAAGCCGCGCGCATGGTGGAAGAAGGAGTCGCCACGCCCGAAGACATCGACAAGGCGATCCGCTACGGCTTCGGCTTTCGCTATGCGGTGCTGGGGCTTCTCGAATTCATCGACTGGGGCGGCGGCGATATCCTGTATTACGCGAGCCGTTACCTGGAGGGCGCGCTCCACAGCGATCGGTATCGCGCCCCGGAGGTGATCTCGAATAACATGCGCGACGGACGCATCGGCATGCGGACGGGAGCCGGCTTCGTCGATTATTCAGGCCTCGACATCGACGCCTATCGCGAACGGCGCCTCGCGGCGATGGTCGACCTGCTTCGGCATTTCGGCCTGGCGCGGCCGCCGGTGGTCTAGCCGAACACATCCTGCAAGACGCCGGCGCGCACCACGGCCACGCCGTCGAGTTCGATGGTGGTGCCCATCATCGGCAGATCGAAATGTCCGGCTGTATGGCGGCCCGCAAATTCATTGGCTCCGGTCGAGAACAGGAAATTTCCGGACACCGCGCGCAATTCGGTCCCGTTGGTCTCACGCTGGTCGTACATCGAAAGGGCTTCGTAGCGTGCGCCGGGATTCATCCCGAACCCGACATGCGAGACCGCATAGGCCTCGCGGTCGCCCCAAGCAGCAAGATAGGTCCGCATCATCGCCGCGTCGGTTCCATCGCCCTCGAGCTCGGTCACATAATCGTCCTTGAGCGTCATCTTCACCGGCGAGGTCAGATAGCGCTTGAAGGTGAGATTGATGTCGCCTGGCGACATCACCAGTGTGCCGCTGATCGTGCCGCTCTTGGGGAAGCTGACGACGATGCCGCCCGGCCAATGCGCCAGCGTCCCCGGCTTGTCGGTCCAGCCCCAAACACCGACCGTCGAGGCCCCTGTCATGTCGACGCTGAGATCGCTGCCAGCTTTCGATGTCACATGCATACGTTTGGTCCCGCGCAGCATCTTCGCCGCTGCGCGCACGCGTTTCTCCAGCGCCAGGTCCGGAACCATGCGCTCGAGCGCTTCGGGATGCTCATTGGAAATAACGAGGATGCGGGCACCCGCTTTCAGGATTTCCGGTGTCTCGGCCGCATGCATCAATCCTTCGATCGTGCAGTCGACCACGAAGCCTACCTGCTGCAGCGCAGTGACGACGGGCCCGAGCCGCTGGATCGCTTCGCTCGCACCCGTCGAACGCACCGGAATGCCATGGCGATTGCGCGGACTGGGGACGACGATATGAAAGGGTCGCGCGCCCATGCGCAGCAAGGCCAGTTCGGCGAGATGAACGTTCAATTCCCGGGACTGCGTCTCCGAAAGAATAGCAGCCGCGTCACCAGGCTTCACCGCACAGCGCTCAAAAATCTCGCAGAACGCGTCGATCCATTTTGCCTCGATGCGATCGGCCAGCATGCTTGTCCTCCGATTGGCTCTTATCAGACTTCCGGGAAACCGCGGAGCAGATAGGACCGCAGCGCGCCCAGCGCGCCGTTCAGAATGAGTCCCAACAGCGAAATCGTGATCAGCGGCACGAACATGTCGACGGCCTGAAACGTGCGAGCGGCCGTGACCAGGACATGACCGAGGCCGTCCGTCGACGTGATCATTTCGGCCAGAAATACCACGATGCAGGAAATCACGAGCCCGATCCGGCAGCCCGTGAGAATCGAGGGGGCCGCGGCGGGAAGGATGACCTTGAACAGCACTTCCCGCGGTGGCGTTCCCGCCGCCAGCGCCGACCAGACGAGTTTCTGCTCGACGGTCGAAGCGCCGTAGTAGGTTGAGAGGAGGATCGGGAACAGGGCGTCCGCGGTGACCAGTGTAATCTTCGATCCGTGGCCGAAACCAAGCAGCAGAAGGAGCGCCGGATAGAGCGCGACCTTGGGCAAGGGCGCCAACACGCGCACGACCGGACGCACCGCGGAGTTGATCAGAGGACTGGCCGCGGCAGCGATGCCGATGGTGACGCCGAGGACCACTGCAATTAGGAAACCCGCAAACAAACGGAACAGCGTCGCCGCGACGTCCTGCTCGAACGTCAACGTCGTCAGCTGCTGAGCGAGCCTGCGAAACACCAGCCCCGGCGGCGGCAACAATGTCGCCGGCGCATAGCCGAACGACACCAGCGCTTGCCAGAGCGCAATGACGAGCGCGAGCGGCACCAGGCCAAGCAGGAGATCTTGCGCACGCACGGTCATGAGAAGCTCAAGGGCATGTCGAATTGCGGCTCCGACCATCTGACAAGCCGTGCGCGCAGCGTCTCGAACATGGCGTCGAGACAAATTCCCATCGCGCCGATGATGATGATCATCGCGAACACCAGGTCGTATTCGCCCATATCGAGCGCATTGAACAGGATGTTGCCGGCGCCCGATTGCCGCGCAATCATTTCGCTGGTCACCATTGTGATCAGCGCCAGCACGAGGCCGGTCCGGCAGCCGGTCAGAATCTCCGGTAACGCCGCCGGCAACACGATCCGGACCATCCGCTGCGCGGCCGAAAGCCCCATCGCGGCGCCGGACCAGAGCATCTTCTCCTCGACCGACTTTGCGCCTTCAAAACTGTGGTAGATCACCGGCAGACTGACGCCGAGAAAGATCACCAACGTCTTCGACAGGTCGCCGACCCCAAGCCACAGCATGATGATTGGCATCAGCGCCGCCTTCGGCACCGGATAGATCACCATCAGCAGCGGATTGAAGAAGGACGCGACCGCGCGGCTGCGGCCCATCATGAGGCCGAGCGGGACCGAGACGACGATAGCGACCGCAAAGCCGATCGTCATCCGTCGTTGCGAAGCAAGAATGTTGATCAGGGCCTCCTTGTCAGCAAGGATGAGCGGTATCGCGCGGATTGCCGCCCAGGCGGTCGGGAAACTGTCGTTCTTCAACGCAAGCGCGGCGATTTGCCAGAGCACCAGGAGGCCGAGACAGGCAAGCCACGGTGCCGCGCGCGTTCCCGGGATGAACCGCGACCTCACAGCGCGCTCCCTTGCACGGGGCCATCATCGAACATCCGCTCGATGTCGACGACGTATTTCTGGTAGCGCGGATCGAGCAGAAGTTCGCTGCGATGACGCGGGCGCGGGAGATCGATGTCGATGATCTCCCTGATTCGTCCGGGCGAGCGCGTCATCATCACCACCTTGTCGGACAGGAACACCGCCTCTTCCACCGAATGGGTGACGAACAGCACCGTCTTCCGATCGCGCTCCCAAATGTTGAGCAGGTCGTTCTGCAACCGCGTGCGGGTGTGGGCGTCCAGCGCCCCGAACGGCTCGTCCATCAGGAGCACTTCCGGGTGATAGGCGAGCGTCCGCGCGAGCGCGACTCGCTGCTTCATGCCGCCCGACAGTTCCTTCGGATAAAAATCCTCAAAACCCTTCAGGCCGACCATCTCGATCAGGGCGCGGCACTGAGCTTCTGCCTCCGCAGTTTTCACGCCCTGCTGGCGTGGACCGTACATCACATTGCCGAGCACGGTCTTCCAGGGAAACAACGCGAACTCCTGGAAGACGGGACCGCGATCGGGACCCGGCCCGGTGATCGCCCTGCCCTTCATCCGCGCGCTTCCCTGTGTCGGACTGACGAAACCTCCGACAATGTAGAGAAGCGTCGACTTGCCGCACCCGGACGGACCGAGAATGGAGACAAAGGCCCCATCCTCGATGGTGAGCGAAATGTCGGACAAGGCCAGATGGTCCTGCCGGGCGGACGTCTGAAACATCTGCGAGACATGATCGATCTCGATCATGGCGGTCGCTTGCCCGGGAGCCCGCACGGGCTGTGCTTTGGCCTCAGTTCGCGATGGCAATACGTTCATTCCGCTCTGCTTCTCGGCCGCTGCCGGCGAGGCCAGACTAGGACAATGGCAGCCCGAACGACAGGCGAAACTAGTCGAACCATGGCCATTCCGCGGCACCGGCGTGGGTGACGGCGCCTCCGGGCGCCTGACCAACCAGACGGGCATATTTTGCGAGCGCGCCTGCCCGATGGCGCGGCGGCCGCGGCTTCCACGCCTGCCGGCGCTCGGCGAGTTCCGCGTCATCAAGCATGACGTCCAACCTGCGCGCACCCGCATCGATCCGTATGGGGTCGCCATCACGCAGCAGCGCCAGCGGACCGCCAATGAAAGCCTCCGGCGAGACGTAACCGATACACATCCCGCGCGTCGCGCCGGAAAAACGGCCATCGGTGATCAGCGCGACCTTCTCTCCCATGCCCTGGCCATAAATCAGCGCGGTCACGCCTAACATCTCGCGCATCCCGGGACCGCCGACCGGGCCCTCGTTGCGGATGATGAGGGCGTCGCCGGCCGCATAATTTCGGTTGCGCACGGCCTCCACGCACGATTCCTCGTCCTCGAACACGCGCGCCCGGCCCTCGAACATCAGGTTCTTCAGGCCAGCCACCTTGATGACGGCACCATCGGGGCAGAGATTGCCTTTCAAGACCGCGACTCCACCATCCGGCATGATCGGCGACTTGGCCGAGCGGATGATCTCACCGTCGGGCGCGCTGGCGCTCCCATACTCCTCGGCGATGGTCCTGCCCGAGATTGTCAGACAACCGCCATCAATATGGCCGCTCTCAATCAGGGTACGGATCGCGACCGCGGCGCCGCCGATGTCGTAGACATCTTTGGCTGTGTATTTCCCGCCCGGACGCAAATTGCCGATCAGTGGCGTTCGCGCAAAGACCTCCCCAACATCGTCGATGGTGAAGGGAATACCAGCCTCATTGGCTATTGCGGGCAAGTGCAGCGCGGCGTTGGTCGAACCGCCGGTCGCGGCAACGATCGCCGCGCCGTTCTCGAGCGCCCTGCACGTCAGGATCTCGCGGGGCAAGGGACCGCCCTGCTCGAGCATCCGCATGACAAGACGTCCAGCCTGGCGCGCAACCTGCGCACGCTCGGCATAGACGCCCGGGATCATGGAGACGTTCGGCATCGTCAGGCCCATCGCCTCGGAGACCATCGCCATGGTGTTGGCGGTGAACTGGCCCGCGCAGGCCCCGATGGTCGGCAGGCAGGTCCGCTCGATTCCCTGAAGCGTCGCTTCGTCGATGTCCCCGGTCATGAAACCACCGACCGCCTCGTAGGAATCAAGCACGGTGAGTGTCTGCCCTCCGAACTTTCCCGGGAGGGCGCTGCCCCCATAGATGAAGATGGATGGCACGTTGCAGCGAACCATGCCCATCATCACGCCGGGCAGTGTCTTGTCACAACCGCCAAAGCCGATAAGTGCATCATAGGCGAGGCCGTGAACCACGGCCTCGATCGAGTCCGCAATCAATTCGCGCGAAAACAGGGAGAATTTCATCCCCTCGTGATTCATGCTGATGCCGTCGGATACCGAAATCGTGGTAAATTCCCGTGGCGTTCCGCCAGCCTCCGCAATCCCTTCCTTGGCTGCGTCGACCTGGAAGTCGTGGGTCATATTGCAGGGCGTCTGTTCGCCCTTCATGCTGACGACCCCGATCATCGGCTTGGCGAGCGCCGCGTCATCCAGGCCCATTGCGCGCATGAAGGCACGGTGCGGCGCTCGGTCCAGGCCGTCCGTGGTGACGCGGGATCGCCATTTCTTCTCGGGCATCAAGTCTCCCTCGATCGCTCCGGCAGCTTGCGAAACGATCCCCCGATCCTGCCTCGGCCTCGCCGGCTACTCGATCGGCGCGACGATCGTCGGGTGCTTGAACTGCGCGACATCCAGCTTCGGCAGCATGCCCGTCTCGGCATAGATGTCGAACATTTTCTGGATGGCCGGAAAGTTCGGGGCAGCTCCAGGATCGCGCCCGAAGTCATTGTCCTTCAGCAGATAGGTGTCGAGCACCTGAACCGGCGCCTTCAGCTGTTCGGAAACCACTTTTAATGTTTCCTCGCGATTGGCCAGCGCCTTTTTCATGCCCAAGGTAATGTCGCGAACGTAAGCCTTTACGAGATCCGGATTTTTGTCGACGAAATCGGCGCGGCACGCCTCAAGGATGTGCACAATGTTCGGCATGGCCTGAGACAGCGAAAACAGCTTGCGCGTCCCGCCCTTGGCTTCCGCGCGCGCCGCAAACGGCTGGTTCATGTTGACCGCGTCGACCCGTCCCTGTCGCAACGCATCCTCGGACACTGCAAAGCCGACTTCGACGAGCTTGATGTCCTTGGCGGGATCGAGGCCGTTCTGCTTCAAGAGCATGTTGAACGGCCCTTGCGTACCACCACCGATGACAGAAATGCCGATGGTCTTGCCCTTGAGGTCTGCGATGGTCTTGATCGGCGAGTCATCCATGACAGCCCAATAGACGGAAAACCCGCCAGGCTTCTCGAACACATGCTGCGCCACGATGTAGGCCTTCAGGTTGCCGCCGACCACACCATTGGCGAGCGAGAGCGGTGCTTGGGTCGCACAGTCAAGCGCGCCTGCAGCCAGCGCCTGGGTCATCGGAGCCGTGCCCTGAAACTGGGTCCATTCGATGTTATAGGTCTTGCCGAGATCGGGAAATTCCGCGGGGCGGCGCATCATCCAGTATTTCGATTCCTCGGCCGGAATGGTCCAGCCGACCCGGATGGTCGGTTGTGCATGAGACGGGTGCACGCTCCCGAAAAGGGACACCGCCATTGCAGCCGCCAGAACCCATTTGGAAACCGTCCGCATCCTGCCCACTCCGCCTCTTCCCCGCGCCAACCGACGCTGCCGCCTGTTTGACCTGACGCATAAACCTTTCATGGTTCAAATAA
>Ga0213876_10000470_pt1 | contig 32134 bp, 38 predicted proteins | sample BarmaccomBMRX_R9_FD_160113 | JGI IMG/M metagenome (GOLD analysis project Ga0213876, IMG submission 160113) | Root-associated microbial communities from Barbacenia macrantha in rupestrian grasslands, the National Park of Serra do Cipo, Brazil - RX_R9 | ecosystem: Host-associated > Plants > Roots... | reverse complement strand
ACCCCAACCCCCCAACCCCTCTCTTGCCTTTCCCCCGCCTCCGTCGCAGGAGGCGCGGCCATGAGCGCCACTCTCCACGCCATCGGGCCTGCCCGCGCGCCTTCGCTCGAGCCGATGATCCAGCTCGTCGCGGGCGACCTCAACCACGTCAATGCGGCGATCCTCGAGCGGATGCAGAGCCCGGTCGCTTTGATCCCGGAGCTCGCCGGTCATCTCATCGCCGGCGGCGGCAAGCGGATGCGGCCGATGCTCACGCTCGCGTCCGCTCGGCTGCTCGATTATCCGGGATCGCGGCATCACAAGCTCGCGGCGGCGGTCGAGTTCATCCACACCGCCACCTTGCTGCACGACGACGTCGTCGACGGCTCCGGCCTGCGCCGCGGCCGCCGCACCGCCAACGTCATCTGGGGCAACCCGGCCAGCGTGCTCGTCGGCGACTTCCTCTTCTCGCGCGCTTTCGAGCTGATGGTGGAGGACGGCTCCCTCAGGGTCCTGCGCATCCTCTCGCGTGCCTCCGCGGTGATTGCCGAGGGAGAAGTCGACCAACTCACCGCCCAGCGCCGGGTCGAAACCGGCGAGGACCATTATCTCGCCATCATCGGCGCCAAGACCGCGGCCTTGTTCGCCGCCGCCTGCCGCATCGCGGCCGTCGTCGCCGAGCGCGACGAGCGGGTCGAGGAGGCGCTCGACGGCTACGGTCGCAACCTCGGCATCGCCTTCCAGCTCGTCGACGACGCGATCGACTATGCGAGCGACGAGGCGACGATGGGCAAGGACGCCGGCGACGATTTCCGCGACGGCAAGGTGACCTTGCCGGTAATTCTCGCCTACGCCCGCGGGTCGCAGGATGACCGGCAGTTCTGGCGCGCCGCGATCGAGGAAGGGGTGAACGACGACCCGGCGCTGGCCCGCGCCACCCGCCTGATCCGCGACAGCGGCGCCCTCGACGACACGCTCGCCCGCGCCCGCACGTACGGCCAGCGCGCGATCGACGCGCTGGGTCCGTTCCCGGCGGGCAAGGCGAAGGCCGCGCTCATCGAAGCCGTCGAGTTCGCCATCGCGCGGGCCTATTGAGCGGCGCCGTGGCGGGCGGCGCGGACGGCGCGGTCGAGCGTCGAACCGTGATACAGGTCCAGGCACTGGAGCAGCGAATAGGAGCCCGGCACCGAGCCGCCATAAGGCTTGGCGAGCTGGGCGCGGACCAGTCTGTCGATCGCGTCATACGTTTCGATACCGTAATCGCCTCGCTCCAGCAGCGCTCCGGCCGTCCGGGTCGCGTCCGCGCCCGCCGCCTCGCCTTCGAAAGCGATGGCGACGCACCGGCTCAGCGCCCAATCCTTGAGCCGCTGCTGCTGCTCGGACCGGTGGGAGGGTGGCGGAGCCGCGCGCGCTTCGGCGTGGCCGGCCAGCAGCAGCGGCAGCAGCGCGAGCGCCGAGCGGATCATTTGAGCAACCAGAGCGACGCCGTCTCGGGCGTGAACGCGCCGTTGTCGGGGTCCTGCGCGAGGTGGCAGCTGTCCTGACACATGGCGCCGTTCCAGAGCGTGACGTGGCCGGCTGCATCTGACCAGCCATGGCCTTTCACGATGAGCAGGCCTTTGGAACCGCTAAAATCTGCAGGTTTGGGAGAAGCGACGGTCTTATCAGGCTTTCCAAACGTGTTGGTGACAAAAGACATCATGTCCTTCACCCGGTATATGTACCATTTTTTATCGGCGCCACTCACCGAGTCGTAGCCGGCCTTCGGAATAAGTACACCTGAATAGTTCAGAACATAGCTTATCCTGATCGGGCAAGCGTTCACGAAGATTTTTTCATCAATATTATACTGTACTTTGCCACCTATTTTTTTACCCACCTTCGCAACGCTTACGTTCACATCCCGGAACTTGCTCCAAGCGATATCGAACGATGGTCGATTCACTGACACGGCTGCCTCCCCCGGTAAATCGAATGGGTTTGATAACATACGAAGGTCAAGCAGGCCACTCTGTCCCTGCTGTTGAGAAGTATCCGTTTTTTCAGAACGTATCTCTGACTGTCCGCACGACCGCACCCTTCCGATCCGCCGCCGACCCGCACTTGGTTGCCCCCGCGGCCGCCGTCGAGGTACGGCGCGCAGGTGAGCGAACTTCCAATCCACGCCGTCCTCCCCGAGCTTCTCGCCGGCCTGCGCGATCGCTCCTCGGCCGTGCTCGTCGCGCCGCCGGGCGCCGGCAAGACGACCGCCGTCGCGCCTGCTCTCCTCGCCGAACCGTGGTGCGGCGGGGAAATCCTCCTCCTCTCGCCTCGCCGCCTCGCCGCCCGCGCCGCGGCGGAGCGCATGGCCGAGCTCGCCGGGGAGCGGGTGGGAGAGACGATCGGCTACGCGACGCGCCTCGATACGAAGCGCTCCGCCCGAACCCGCGTCCTGGTTCTCACCGAAGGCATCTTCCGCAGCCGAATCCAGGCCGATCCGGAGTTGGCCGGCGTCTCCGCCGTGCTGTTCGACGAGGTGCACGAGCGCAGCCTCGACAGCGATTTCGGCCTCGCCCTCGCCCTCGACGCGCAGGCGGCGCTGCGGCCGGATCTCCGGCTCGTCGCCATGTCGGCGACGCTCGACGGGGAGCGTTTCGCCACGCTCATGGACGACGCGCCGGTAATCGCCAGCGAAGGCCGCGCCTATCCGATCGCGCTGCGCTATCTCGGCCGTGCGGCGGAAAAGCGGATCGAAGAGGAGGTCGCCGCGGCGATCCGGCGCGCCCTCAGCGAGACCGAAGGGGGTCTGCTCGCCTTCCTGCCCGGCGTCGCCGAGATCGAGCGCACCGCCGAGCGCCTCGCGCCGCTTCCGCCCGGGGTCGCGCTCCACCGCCTCCATGGCAGCCTGGAGCCGCGCGAGCAGCGGGCGGCGATCGCTCCGCCGCCGGCGGGCGTGCGCAAGCTGGTGCTCGCCACCTCGATCGCGGAGACCAGCCTCACCCTCGACGGCGTCCGCGTCGTCGTCGACAGCGGGCTCGCCCGCCGCCCGCGCTACGACCGCGCGGCCGGGATCACGCGCCTGGTCACCGAACGGGCCAGCCAGGCCGCCGTCGCCCAGCGCGCCGGCCGCGCCGGTCGGCAGGCGCCGGGCGTGGTCTACCGGCTGTGGGAGGAGGCGGCGAACGCGGCGCTGCCGCGCTTCGACCCGCCCGAAATCCTCGAAGCCGATCTGTCCGCCCTCGTCCTCGACTGCGCGCTGTGGGGCGTCCCCGACCCGCGCCAGCTGCGCTGGCTCGATCCGCCGTCGGCCGCGGCGGTGGCGGAAGCGAAGCGGCGGCTCGTCGCGCTCGGCGCCGTCGAGGCGGACGGGCGGCCGACGCCGCATGGCCGCGCCGTCGCCGCTTTGCCCCTCCCCCCGCGCCTCGCCCACATGCTGATCGAAGCCGAGGCGCGCGGCTGGGGCGGCACCGCGGCAGAGGTGGCGGTGCTGCTGTCCGAGCGGGGGCTGGGCGGCAACGACGCGGACCTGGAGATTCGGCTGAGGCGCTGGCGCGGCGACAAAGGGCAGCGCGCCGACGCGGCGCGGGGGTTGGCACGGCGGTGGCGCAAGATGATCCCCCTGCCCGCAAGGGAAGGGCCAAGGGTGGGTTCCGGCGGCGCCGGCCGAAACTCGGGCTCATCGGAGGCGCTGCGCGCACCCACCGCCGGACCCTCCCTTGCAGGGAGGGACAGCGAGATCGGCCTGTGCGTCGTCCTCGCTTACCCGGATCGCGTGTCCCGGCGCCGTGCCGCATCGGGCGAGGACTGGGTCTCGGTCGGCGGCCGCGGCTTCCGCCTCGATCCAGCCTCGCCGCTCGCCCGCGCCCAATGGCTCGCGGTGGCGGAAGTCTCGGGCACCGCCGCCGGCGCCCGCATCCTGTCCGCCGCGGCGATCGAGGAGGCCGAGGTCCTCGCCCTGTTCGCCGACCGGATCGAGACCGGCGCCAGTCTCGCTTTCGACCCGGCCACCGGCACCGTGCGAGCGCGTTCCGGCCGCCGGCTCGGCGCGATCACCCTATCCGAAGGCCGCGACGCCCGGGCGTCTCCAGAGCAGGTCGCCGCCGCGCTGGTCGAGGGCGTCCGCACCCATGGGCTCGACCTGCTCCCGTGGAGCGAGGGCGCCCGGTCGCTGCGGCGCCGCGCCGCCTTCGCGCGGCGATTCGACCCGGCACTTCCCGACCTGTCCGACGAAGCCCTGCTCGCCACCCTCGATGCTTGGCTGCCGTTGCTCGTCGCGGGCAAGGCTTCGCTGCGGGCCATTGACCCGGCGGCGCTCTCCGGAACGCTCGACGCGCTGCTCGGCTGGGAGGGGCGGAAGGCCGTCGATCGCCTCGCCCCCCAAGCCTTCGAAACGCCCGCGGGCAGCAGCCACGTCATCGACTATGAAGCCGAAGCGGGCCCGACGGCGACCGCCCGCGTCCAGGCGCTGTTCGGTCTCGACGAACAGCCCGCGGTCGCCGGCGGCGCCGTCCCGCTCGTGCTAAGCCTCACCTCGCCGGCGGGGCGGCCGATCCAGACCACCCGCGATCTTCCGGGCTTCTGGCGAGGGAGCTGGACGGCGGTCGCGAAGGAGATGCGGGGCCGCTATCCCAAACATCCCTGGCCGGACGATCCGGCGCGGGCGGACGCGACGCTGCGGACGAAGAAAGCCCAGAAGCGTTGATTTGCGCGGCGCGCTCGGGCAATCGGCGCGGCGAACGAAGGAGCAGGCCATGGCGGCGGCGCGGATATTCCAGCGGTCGAAGAATGCGATGCAGTCGGGCCAGGCGCGCGCCGGCGAGTGGATCCTGCAATATGAGAGCCACCGTCCGCACAGCCCCGACCCGTTGATGGGCTGGTCCGGCGGCGGCGACACGCAGAGTCAGGTGACGATCGGCTTCCCCACGCTGGACGCCGCCAGGGCGTATGCCGAGCGCCACGGCCTTGCCGCGCACGTCGTGCCGCCGCCACCCGCGCGCAAGCTGCGGCTCCAGAGCTACGCCGACAATTTCAAGTAAGCGCCGGCCGGTCAGCCCAGCAGGCGGCCCGCCAGCAGCAGCAACAGCTTGACATCGGCGCAGGCACCCTCGGCGCGCTTCGCCTCGAGGAAGACGTCGACCTGATCGAGCGCGATGCGGTGGACCTCGATCTGTTCGTGCGCGTCGACGCCGCCGCCTTCGCCGACCTTCGTCAGCTCCTCCGCGCGCAGCAGGGTAAAGGCTTCCGACGACATGCCGGGTGAGGCGTGGAAGCGGCCGAGGTCGACCATGCGCCCGGCCCGGTAGCCGGTTTCCTCCTCGAGCTCGCGGATCGCGGCGGCGGCGATCTCCTCCCCCGCGGTCTCGTCGCCGACGAGGCCGGCCGGGAGCTCGACGCACTTCGCCCCGACCGGCACCCGATATTGCTCGACGAGGATGACGTGGCCGTCGTCGATGGCCAGGATCACCGCCGCGGTCACGCCGCGGGTGCGCGAGACATATTCCCACGTCCCCTGCTTCGCGACCTTGAGGTACTTGCCTTCCCAGACGATCTGCTTGGGCCCGTCGCTGCCCGCGGTCAAAGCTCGATCACTCCGTCGGGTATCTCGTTGGGGTTGTCGCCCGGCACGGCCGGCACGTGGGCGGCAAGGACCGCGCCGATCCCGGCGACGGCCTGTGCCATGCCCTCGCCGGGCCGCCCCGCCTTCACCTCGGCGACGAGGGCAGCCATCGCCTCGCCCCACGCGGACGATTCGACATTGGCGTGCACGGTCTCGTCGACCACGATCTCGGCCTGCCGCTCCGCCAGCGACACGTAGAGGAGGACGGCCGTCTTGCGCTTGGTGCGGCCGAGGCAGGTGGCGCGGAACAGCTCGCTTGCCCGCCGGCGCACGCGACGGACCTTCGTCGAGCGGGGGGTCAGCGCCATCCGCCACGGCAAGTAGGCGAGCGCGTAGCGCACGACGAGGAACAGGAAGATCATCTTGGCGAAGATCAGCAGCATCAGCAGGTGCAGCCCCGCCGACGCGTTCCAGCCGAACACGAGGGTCATCCACCAGTCGATCCAGGCGACCGGCGTCACCGCGGTGCCGGCGGGCACCAGCAGCATCGCCAGCACGGCGTAATGCAGCCCGACGTCGTGATAGGCGTCCGACTGCGGCGCGACGATGGTGACGATCTCCGCATCCGTGTGCCGCTCCGCCGCGGCCACCGCCTCGGCGATGCGCTGCCGATCCTGATCCGAAAAGCTCACCATGATCCCGACGCTCCCCCGCCGCCGAACGAGCCGCCGCCGCCCGAGAAGCCGCCGCCTCCGCCGCCGCCCCAGCCGCCGCCGCCGGAGCCCCAGCTCCCGCCGCCGCTTCCCCAGCCGCCGAGGCCCGGTCCCCACAGGAACACGCCCGGCGAGCGGCCGTAGCGCCGGCCGTAGGTCTTCCTGCGCTTCCGGAACATCGACAGGATGACGAAGAGGATGATCACCCCCCAGAAGATCAGCGGCACGAACGAGCCGCTGCTCCGCCGCGCGTGCGTCGCCTTCTGCCCGGCCGCGGCCGCGCGCTTTTCCGCTTGCTCCTGCGGCGCCTGGAGCTGCTGGACCAGCGCGTCGACGCCGGCATTGATGCCGCCCGGATAGTCCCCGCTCTTGAAGGCGGGAACGATCTTCTCGTCGATCACGTCCTTGTTGAAGGCGTCGGTGAGGATCGGCTCGAGCCCGTAGCCGACCTCGATCCGCACCTTATGCTCCTTCGGCGCCACGAGCAGCAGGGCGCCGTTGTTCGCGCCCTTCTGGCCGATGCCCCAGGCCCGGCCGAGCTTGTAGCCGTAATCCTCGATCGGATAGCCTTGCAGGTCCGGCACCGTCGCGACGACCAGCTGGCGGCTCGACGCCTGCTCCAGCCCGGCGAGCTTCTGAGTCAGCGCCTGTTGCTGCTGCGCATTGAGCAGCCCCGCCGTGTCGACGACGCGGCCGCTGAGCGGCGGGAACTTCTGTGCGAGGGCCGGCGACGCGACGATCGCGACCAGGAGCAGCAGGAAGCGCAGGATCCGGTTCATCGGCGGGCCTCTCGTGGCGGCTGTGGACGCCGCGTGTCGCGTGCGAGGACGGCGGCGATCCGGGCGACGCCCGCCTCGGCGGCGGCATCGTAGCGCGACGCCTTGAGCAGGGGGAGGAGGGGGTCGCGGACGATCGCGGCGCTCCTCGCCGGCGTCAGCAGTCCTTCGAGCCCGCAGCCGACCTCGATCCTCACCTTGCGGTCGTTGGGCGCGACGACGAGCAGGACGCCGTTATCCAGGCCTCTGCGCCCGATCCGCCAGCCGTTGCCCAGCGCGCGACCCCAGGCCTCGATCGTGCGGCCGCGCAGGTCCGGGAGGGTCACGACGACGAGTTGGTCGCTGGTCGCCGCCTCCAGCCGTGCGAGCCGGCGCGTCAGCGATGCCCGCGCCGGCGCCGACAGGATGTGCGCCTCGTCCACCACCCGGCCGGTGAGGCGCGGGAGGGTCGCGTCGCCTGGTGCCGCGCTCGTCGCCCCCTTGCACGCTCCGGCGGAGAAGGTCGCCGATACCCGGTCGGAGGCCGGCGCGGCTGCGGGCCAGGCGACGAGCGCCAGCGAGAGGGCGAGGGCGGCGGTGCGGCGCACCGGCGGGCCGATCAGTGGCCGGACGTGTTGGTGTCGAAGTTCACCGTCGGCGCGGCTTCCGCGTTCGGGGTCGTCGCCTGGTACGGGACCTTCGGCTTGGCGCCGTAGAAGACCTTGGCGCCGATCACGTCAGGGAAGGTGCGGATGCGCGTATTGTAGGATTGCACGGCCGAATTGTAGTCGCGGATCGCGATCGCGATGCGGTTCTCGGTGCCTTCGAGCTCGGTGATCAGGGTCTTGAAATTGCCCTGGCTCTGGAGCTGCGGATAGGCTTCCTGGAGCCGCTGCAGCGACAGGGTCAGGCGGTTCTGCGCCTCGGCGAAGCGCTGCATCGCCGCCGGGTCGGAGAGCTGGTCGCCCGTCACCTGGATCTTGGTCGCGTCGGCGCGCGCCTGGGTGACGCCGGTCAGGATCTTCTCCTCGGACGCGGCGGCGCCTTTCACGGTCGAGACGATGTTCGGGATGAGGTTGGCGCGGCGCTGATAGTCGGCCTGGACGTCCGCCCAGCGCGCCTTCACATTCTCCTCCGCCGTCGGGATCGAGTTGATCCCGCAGCCCGCGAGCGAGGCGGCGGCGACGGGCGCGAGCAGCAGGGCGGCGATACGGTTGCGGGTCATCGAGAAGTCCCCTCCCTCAGGTGTGTTACACGTGTAAGTAGGCGGTCCGCTCGGGCGCCGCAACTCCGCCCCTTCAAAAATCGTGCGCCGGCGCCTATATCGGCGCTGCCGGGTTCGCCCGGCTATGGCGATAAAGTGTTGCGTGCAATAGGCGCAGCGGACCCGGGGGCAGTACCCGGCGGCTCCACCACTTAAGCCGAGCGGCCAGCACGCGTGAAGCGTGCCGGCCGAGCGGCTCAGCTGATGGGGCCGAACCAGGATCGACGTGTGTTGAAAAGCGCAGCTTTCGCCCGGAATGGGACCACCGCAACGGCCCATCACACAAGTGCCAACGATAACGAGGCGCTCGCGATTGCTGCGTAACTGAAGCCTCACGGCTAAGGTTACAAAGTCAAAAGCGCGGTCGGGCCGCACCGGGCAACAGAAGCGGACACCAGCGGCCGGGGGAGGGCCGGGCAACAGAACCTCCCCACTTCCCTCTTTTCGGAACGCCGCGCGCCTGCGATGAGGCGCTATGGCGTATCGCTTCGTCCTTGCCCTCGCCGCCGCGCTGCTCGTCGCGGGCTGCCACAAGGCGCAGGAAGAGAATGTCGAGGCGCAGGCGGCCAACGCCTCGCGCGATCTGCAGGAGCGCTACAACGCCCTCGCGGCCGAGGCGGAGAACGGCGCCGACGCGGCCGCCGCCCCGTATGACAACGAAGCCGACGCCCTTCTCAACCAGATGTCGGCCAATGCCGCCCGCGCCACCGGGGCGATCGTGGTGAGCCCCCCGACGGCCCCGCCGCCCGTCAGCGGCGCTCGTCCGCGCCGCTGACCACGTTCCTCCGGCGGGAAGCCGAAGGCGGGGCCCCACGCCCCCTCCTTCGACCCCAGCGCCAGAGTCGAAACTCTGCCCCCGCGCGCAGCCTAACATAAAATTGATCTGCCGCCAGTCGAACAAATCACGTGCTCAGTCGGCGGTGCGTGGCGCGACGCCCGCCGTGCGCAACCTCCGCGCCGGCTGCTTGCGGAGCGCCTCCCTCAGCAGCAGCAGACGGGCGCGATAGTCGGCGACGACGGCACGGCTGCGCGCAAGGCCGCGTTCAAGGCGCCTCGCCGCCCGTTCGCTCCTTTCTGCCTGCTCCTGCGCCACCGCACATTTCCTTGATCCAAATCAGGGTGAAAACCGCCCGCATCGCGGGAGGTTGCCGCAGTTCCACTGGCGAAACGGCCTTTGTGCTGTATCGGCACCGCCGCCCCGGCCTGCGTTAGCGGCCGTGGTCCGCTCTTGACCGGCCGCGCGCGGCTGGATGTTATGGAGACGAGGGGGGACATGCGATGATCGACCTGCTCCTGTCGGCCGCCGCCGCCGCGGCCGCGCCGTTGCTCGCGGGACCGCTGGCGCCCATGGCGCCGCTCGTCGGCCATTGCTGGGCGGCGGACCTCCCGGGCGGCCGGCGTGACGTGCATTGCTTCGAGGCGATGTACGGCGGCCGGTTCGTCCGCGACCGGCACGAGGTCGGCGGCGGCGGCGCCCATTATCTGGGTGAAACGATCTACGGCGTCGAGCACGGCGAAATTGCCTTCACCTATTGGAGCAGCGACGGGGAGACGGTCCGCGGCACGATGCGCGGCGATGGTCGCCGTCTGGACTTTGGCGAAACCGCCGTCCGCAATGCGGCGGGCCGGGAGACCGGGTTGCGGACGGTATGGCTGCTCGCCGATGACGCCTACGACGTGCGCTGGAACAGCGACGATCCGCGCCTCAACCGGACGATGCATTATGTGCGCGTCGGGGCGTCGGCCTTGGCAAGGTGATGCCTGTTCCGTCTCGCCGCCGGAACATGCCGGGGGCCGCGTCGTTCGAGACCCTTGCCCGCGACTTGACGGGCTCAGGGAGATGGACGCCATGAAGAAACTGCTCCTGGCCGCCACCGCCGCCTCCGCGTTGATGGTGTCGGCGTGCGGCGACAAGAACAAGGACGCCGCCCAGGCGGTCAACGAGAGCCAGAACGCCGCCGCGGCCGCGGATGCGGCTTCGCTGGAGGCGAACGCCGCGGCGAACGCGACGATGAACGCCGTTACCAACGGCTCGGACAAGGCCAAGGAAGCCGCCGGCAGCGCCGCCGCGGCCGCCGGGGAGAAAGCCGAGAAAGCGGGCAAGGCGGCCGAGAAGGCCGGCGACAAGGCGAAGGACGCCACCCACTGAGTCGTCTCGAATGCGGCAGCGACCCGGGGCCCGGCGGGCCGCGGGTCGCTGCGCTTGCGCGCCCCGCGGCGCCGCTCAGGTGGCGGCGCTGAGGCTCTTGTTGAGCTGCTCCCACTGCATCCGGCCCTCGCGGACCGAGCCGTAGCAGGACTGGAGGAGCGCGCGCGTCTCCGGCGACAGCTCGGCGTCGTTCAGCGCCGCCTGCCATTTCTCGTCGAGATAGGATTCGCCGCGGTCGACCTCGGCGACCACCGCCTTGTCGTCCGAGCCCGTGACCTTGTCGCGGAGCGAGAGGAACTGGCGGTGCATCGCCGCGAGGATGCCGCCGTCATGCTCCGGCTCGCCGCCGAGCGCGCGGACGCGATCCCGAAGCCTGGTCACCACCTGCTCGCGGTCCTTGGCCCAGTTCCGGAAGCTCTCGCTGAACCGCTGGTTGGAGGCTTCGTTCGCCGCGTGGCGATAGCCGTCGACGCTGTCGATCGTCGTCTCGATGAGGCTGTTGAGGACGGAGATGTCGTGGCTCTGGTCGAACATGCATTGCTCCTTGTCGAAGGGTACGAGGGCGGCAACGCGCGGCGCGGCGCGGCGGGTGCGCGCGTCCGGCGCGGGAACGCCTCGCTCCGGCGCGACGTTCAACCCGCGAAAGGAGCGTCTCCTCATGGACGATAGCGAACGCGGCAAGCCGGCGAGCTTCGATCGCCGCACCGGCGAGGTGCACGGCAGCGGCTCGGGCGCCGGCGGCGGCGGCAATCCGAACGAAGATTACGATCAGGATCCGGAAAACGGGTCCGGCAAGGACCATGTCGGGAGGCCCCGTCCGGGCGGCGAGGGCGTCGCCCGGCCGGTCGATCCCGACGAGGGAGTGTGACATGGCGGGCGAGGGCAAGGGCCACCCGCTCCCGGCCAGTGAAGAGGCGCGGCACGCCGAAATTCCCGAAAGCGTCGAGACGGAAAAGGGCCGCGGAGACGATGCCGCCGCGGTCGTGACGCCGGCCGGGACGGCAGTGAACCCGGACGGGGAGCCGTACCGTTACGACGATGCCGGCCGCGGCGAACGGATTGAGGAGTAGGACGATGACCAAGGACAATTTCGACACGATGACGGCCGCCGAGCTCAAGGAGTCGCAGGCGGGCGGCGGCAGCGGCCGGTTCGGCGGGAACCAGGACGAGATGCAGCGCTCCGGCCAGGTCGGCGGCGGGACCGAGGCCGCGGACGTGACCAGTGCCGGCGGCTCGAGCGGCACCGGCGGCTACGGCTCGTCGCAGGACGTCGTCAATCAGCAGGACCAGCAGGCCCGCGGGGGCGCCGATTCCGGGCTCGCCGGCGGTGACCGGTCCGAGGCGCGCGGCGCCGGGATCTCGCGCGGTGAGCGTTTCGACGAGGAAGCGAATGGCGGCCGCGGCGCGGAGGACGTGTCGCCGTCGGCGGACGAGCTCGCCTTCGCCGAGGATCAGCGCGCGCATCAGGACCGCGGCCAGAGCGAGGCGGACGACGATTTCAACCGCGACGCCGGCTAGGCTCCTGCGCGCTTGACGGAACCCGGCTTTGGCCCGACCGTTTCGCCTCAGTTACAAGCTTTGGAGACGAACATGGCTGAGGGATCCAAGTCGGGCGGCCGGGGCGGCTCGAAATCGACGACCGAAGGCTTCACCGACGCGCTCAGGGAAGCGGGACAACGCGCGGCCGAGCTGGCGCAGAACCCGATCGCGCGGTCGATGCTGGCGGCCGGCCTGGTCAGCGCCGCCGCCGCGCTTACCGCCAATGCCCGCGTACGCAAGACCGTCGCCGATGCGAGCCGCGATGCGCTCGACACCGCCGGCGCCGCCGCGACCGGCGCCGCCGAGATCGGCGCCGCCATCGTCACCGCCGCCACCGACGCGGTACGCCGGCTGATCGGCGGCGAAGGCGGCGCCGCCGCGGCCGGTTCGTCCTCGGGCGCGTCAGCGGGCGGTGGCGCGAAGTCGGCGCGCGCCGGCGGCGGCAAGGCATCCAAGCGCGGCAAGGCGGCCTCCGCTTCGGCCGGCAGCCGGTCCCGTGCCAAAACGGCCAGCGGCTCCGGTGCCGCCAGGAGCGGCGGCCGCGCCAAGTCCGGAACCGGCGGTCCGTCGCGGGCCAAGGGCGCGAAGGCGGCGTCGTCCGCCGGCGGCTCTGCGGCCACGACGAGCGGGACCAGCTCCGGCGGGCGCGGCCGCTCCGGCGCGAGCGGCTCGACCGGCAGCGCGGGCAAAAGCGCCGGGTCCGGCGCCAAGAGCGGCGGGACCAAGACCGGCACCGCGAAGCGCGGCGGCGGCCGCAAGAAAGCCGGCGACGGCGCGGGCGCCTCGGCGTCCAGCGGGTCGAGCGGCGGCGGGTCCGGTAGCTAACCTTCCTGCCTCCCCATCCTCTGGATGGGGAGGCAATTCTTACAACACGTACTTCGACAGATCCGTGTTCCGGGCGATGCCGGCGAGCTGCTGGTCGACATAGGCGGCGTCCACCGTCACGGTCTCGCCGACGCGCTCCTCGGCGTCGAAGCTCACGTCTTCCAGCAGCTTCTCCATCACCGTCTGGAGCCGGCGGGCGCCGATATTCTCGATCTGGCCGTTCACTTCCGCCGCGATCCGCGCGATCGCCCGGATGCCGTCGTCGGTGAAGCGGACCTCGACGCCCTCGGTCGCGATGAGGGCGCGATATTGCTCGGTCAGGCTCGCCCGCGTGTCGGAGAGGATGCGGACGAAATCGGCCTCGGTCAGCGCCTTCAGCTCGACGCGGATGGGGAGGCGGCCCTGCAGCTCGGGCAGCAGGTCGGACGGCTTGGCGACGTGGAAGGCGCCGGACGCGATGAACAGGATGTGGTCGGTCTTCATCGGCCCGTATTTGGTCGCCACGGTCGTGCCCTCGATCAGCGGCAGCAGGTCGCGCTGCACGCCTTCGCGGCTGACCGAGCCGCCGCGCACGTCGGAGACCGCGATCTTGTCGATCTCGTCGAGGAAGACGATGCCGTTCGCCTCGGCGTCGGCCAGCGCCGCGCGGGTGACGTCGTCCTGGTCGAGGCGCTTGTCCGCCTCCTCCTCGACCAGCCGGTTCCACGCCTCGCGCACCTTCAGGCGACGGCGCTTCCGCGGCTGCTGCCCCATCGCCTTCGCCATCATGTCGGAGAGGTTGATCATGCCGACCTGGCCGCTCATGCCGGGAATCTCGAACGGCGCCGCCGGCGTCTCGACCACGTCGACCTCGACCTCGGCGGCGTCGAGATGGCCGTCGCGGAAGCGCTGGCGGAAGCTCTCGCGGGTCGCCTCGGAGGCGCCCTTGCCGGTCAGCGCCTCGAGCAGCCGGTCCATCGCCGCTTCCTCGGCCGCGTCCCTGACGGCGATCCGGCGCCGCTCCTTCTCGAGCCGCACCGCTTCCTCGACCAGGTCGCGCGCGATCTGCTCGACGTCGCGGCCGACATAGCCGACCTCGGTGAACTTGGTCGCCTCGACCTTGACGAACGGCGCGTCGGCGAGCCGGGCGAGGCGGCGGGAGATCTCGGTCTTGCCGCAGCCGGTCGGGCCGATCATCAGGATGTTCTTGGGCGTCACCTCGTCGCGCAGGTCGTCGCCGAGGCGCTGGCGCCGCCAGCGGTTGCGCAGGGCGACGGCGACGGCGCGCTTGGCCTCCTTCTGGCCGACGATATGGGCGTCGAGCGCGGCGACCACCGCCTTGGGGGTGAGGCTGTCGTTCATCCTGGCTTGGGTCTCCGGGGAAGGCACGGGCGCGGCGTTGGCGCGAGCGGCCGCGAAGCTGCTATGGCTGTTCATGGACGTTCACATGGTTGCGGGCCCGCCGGCTTGCAACCGGCGGGGAGGGAGGCGCGACATGAGCGGGATTCGGGCGCTGGTGCCGCTGGCGCATGTCGCCGACATCACGGCCTCCATCGCCTTCTACGCGGCGCTGGGCTTCACCGTCGCGAACCAGGTTATCCCGGAAGGCGAGGCGGTGCCCAATTGGGCGTGGCTGCGCAGCGACAAGGCCCAGCTGATGCTCGCCCGCGCCGCCGCGCCGGTCGAGGCGGAACGGCAGGCGATCCTGTTCTACGCTTATTGCGCCGACATCGCCGCGACCCACGCGGCGCTCGCCGCGGCGGGGATGGCGCCGGGTCCGATCGCCACGCCCTTCTACAATCCCGGCGGGGAGTTCCGCCTCGTCGACCCGGACGGCTACGTTCTCTACGTCGCGCAGATCTGAGCGCGGCGCGCTCACGCCGCGCCGACCTCGCCGATCGTTTCCACCGTGAGGTTGCCGTTGGTGTAGACGCAGATGTCGGCGGCGATCGCCATCGCCTTGCGCGCGATCGCCTCCGCGTCCGCCTCGTAATCGTAGAGCGCCGTCGCGGCGGCGAGCGCATAATTGCCGCCCGAGCCGATCGCCGCGACGCCCGCCGCGGGCTCCAGCACGTCGCCATTGCCGGTGAGGACCAGGGTCACGTCCTTGTCGGCGACGATCATCATCGCCTCGAGGTTGCGCAGGTACTTGTCCGTCCGCCAGTCCTTGGCGAGCTCGACCGCGGCGCGCATCAGCTGGCCGTGATGCTGTTCCAGCTTGCGCTCGAGCCGCTCGAACAGGGTGAAGGCGTCGGCCGTCGCGCCCGCGAAGCCGCCGATCACCGATCCGTCTCCCAGCCGCCGCACCTTGCGCGCGTTGGGCTTGATGACCGTCTGGCCGAGCGTCACCTGGCCGTCGCCGGCGATCACCGCCCTGCCGTTCTTGCGCACGCTAAGGATCGTCGTGCCGTGCCAGCTTTCCATGTCCGCGCTCCCGCTCGTCTGTCGGGCGCCATGTGGGAAAGGGAGGGCGGCGGCGCAACACGCACCGCCGCCCACCCGCCCGGTCAAGCCGCCGCGGCCTTATCCGTCGCGGCCGGCCTGCTCGCGGCGCCGTCATTGGCCGCGGCCGGCGCCGCAGGCGGGGCCGGATCGTTGGCGGCGGCCCGGGGCGGCGCCTTCACCGCCTGCTTCACCGCCTTGACCGCACCGATCACCGCCGGCGCGTTGGCGGCGATCGCCGGCAGCGCCTTGCCGATCGCCTTCAGCAACGATTTGAACGACATCGTCTTTCTCCTCTCTCTCTTGGTTCATGGGTGGTTGGAGCTCCCCTGGACGGGGCGCTTTCCCGTCCGCATCGGGACGGGATGGGTGCGGGAACATGCGGTGTGGCGGCGCCCGCGATTCGCCGCTACCTCGGACGCACATGGAAGTGCTCCTTCTCCTCTTCATCCTCGGCCTGGTGGTCGGCTATGTCCGCCTCGATGCCCGGCTGACGGCGCTGCGCCGCGAGGTCGAGGCGCTGCGCTTCGAGTCCCGCGCCGAGGTGCGGGTGACGGAACGGGCGCCCGAGCCGGAAGCGCCGCCGCTCGCGTCCGGGCTCGCCCCCGCGCCTGCCCCTGCGTCCCGTGCCGCCGCGCTGCTGGCCGAGCGTGAAGCGGAGGCCGCGGACGATCCGGCGCCGCCGATCCGCGAGACGCTCGGCGCGCTGTTTGAGCGCTATGTCGGCGGCCGCCTGCTGATCTGGGCGGGCGGCATCGCGCTCGCCGTCGCCGGCATCTTCCTGGTCCGCTTCTCGATGCAGGTCGGGCTGATCGGCCCCGCCGTGCAGATGTCGCTGGCGGCGCTGTTCGGACTGCTGCTCATCGCCCTCGCCGAATGGGCGCGGCGGCGGCCGGGGGCGCTGCCCGATCCGCGCGTCGGCCAGTCGCTCGCCGGGGCCGGCATCTTCGTCCTCTACGCGGCGGCCTATGGCGGCCTCGTCCTCCATCATCTCTACGGCCACGGCACGGCGATGACGCTGATGATCGCGATCACCGGCCTCGCCCTCGCCTTGTCGCTCCGCCACGGCGCCCCGACTGCCGTGATGGGCCTCGCCGGCGGCTTCGCGACCCCGTTGCTGGTGGGCGAGCGGCACGGCCAGATCATCCCCTTGCTCTTCTATCTCGGCCTGCTCGACGCCGCCTTGTTCGGCCTCGCCGCGCGCCGCGGCTGGACGTGGCTTGCCGCGGCGGCGGTCCTGCTCAGCTTCGGCTGGTCCGCCGCCTTGCTGTTCTCGACGCCCGACGACGCGCTCGCCACCGGCCTGTTCGTGCTCGTCCTCGCCGTCGGCGCCTCGCTGCCGCGGCCGGGGGAGGGGCGGCAGCTGGCCTTCCTGAGGCCCGCCGCGCTCGGGGTGGTCCAGCTCGCTTTGCTCGTCGGCCGCGGCGATCTCGGCCTCCCCGCCTGGGGCCTGTTCGCTTCGCTGTCGCTCGCCGCCTTCGTCCTCGCCGGCCGCGCCGGCGAATACCGGCCGATCCCGGCGCTGGCGCTCGCGGCCGCCCTGATCCTGCTCGCGGTCAAGGCCCTGCCGCCGGCCGACCCGCATGTCGGCGCGATCGGCGCCGGCATCGCCCTGCTGTTCGCCGCCGGCGCCATCGCCGCGCTGCTGCGCCGTCCCGCCGAGGCCCTGCTGTGGACGGCGGTGGCGTCGATCGCCTTTGCGGGCCCGCCGATCCTGCTGCGGACGCTGCGGCCCGAGCTGCTGCCGCTCGGCGCGTGGGGCGCGACCTTCGCGGCGGCCGCGCTCGGGCCGCTGGCGCTCGCTTTGCTCCGGCGCCTGGTCGCCGCGGAGGCGGCCTTGCTCCTTCTCGGCATTGCCGCCCGCGACCTCGTCCCCGAGGCCTTCCTCCCCGCCGCCTGGCTCGTCCTCGGCACCGGCGCGGCGCTGGCGGCCGCCCGGCTGCGCGACCGCGACCTCACCATCCTCGCCTACGCGGTCGCGGCGGTCGCGACGCTCGCCGGCATCGTGCTGGTGCCCCGCCTGTGGGAAGCGCTCGCGGCCTCCCTCGTCGGCGCCGCGATCCTCGCCGCCGACCTGCCGCCGGCGCTGCGCGCGCTGGAGACCCTGCTGCTTCCGGCCGGGCTCCTCATCCTCGTGTGGCGGGTGGCGCCGCGCCGCCTGCCGCGTCTCGGGCTGGCGCTGCCCGCGGCGGCGGCCGCGCTCGCCGTCGCGGGGGTCTACATCCTGTTCAAGCAGGCCTGGGGCCTCGCCAGCCACGACGATTATCTCGCCCGCGGTTTCGCCGAGCGGGTGCTGATCACCCAATCCCTGTTCGCGCTCGGCTGGGCCGCCTGCAGCGGGCGGGTGCCGGTGCCCGGCCTCGAGGAGGCGCAGCGGCGGACCCTCGGCACCGGCCTCACCGCCCTCGCCGCCGCCCGCTTCGCCTGGTTCGACCTGCTCGTCGCCTCTCCCTTGCTCGTCGAGTTCCGCGTGGGCGCGCTGCCGTTCGCCAACCTGCTGCTGCCGGCCTACATCCTCTCCGCTTTCTGGCTGTACCGCGCGCGGCAGGGCGCGCGCGGCAAGGGGCGTTCCGGCCTCTGGCTCAGCCTCTCGCTCGTCGCGCTCGTCGCGGGCACCCTGCTCCTCGTCCGCCAGGGCTTCCACGGCACGATCCTCAGCACGCCGGGCGTGCCGGCGACCGAATCCTACGCGGATTCGCTCGCCGCCCTGCTGCTGTCGATCGCCTTGCTCGTCGCCGGCATCCGCATCCCCGACAAGGCGGTGCGCCTCGCCGGCCTGCTGCTGCTCAGCGCCACCGCCGCCAAGGTGTTCCTGGTCGACGCCGCGAAGCTGGAGGGCGTGCTGCGCATCCTCTCCTTCCTCGGCCTCGGCATCGCCCTCATCGGCATCGGCAAGCTCTACGGCGCGGTCCTCAACGCCGAGGCCGGCCCCCGCGCCCCGGACGATCCGCCAGCGCCGGCCACCGCCCCCGAAGCCCGCGCATGAGCGTCGGCTTGCTGCTCGCGCTGGCCGCCGCCCCGCCCGGCCCGGGGCCGGTCAGGCTGATCCAATGCCGCATGATGGAGTGCGACTGGTCGCGGCGCGTGTCCAACCGGATCGTCCGCACCACGCCGCGTGGCCGGCTGCGCCAATATGTCGCGTGGCAGGGCCGCTCGATCCACCGCGACTCGCTTTACCCCGTGCGCTATGCGGGCAGCCTCCCGATCCGGTGGGGCAAGAGGCCGGCGACCGACTATGTGTTCTGCGCGCGCGCCCAGCCCGCGCTCGCCTTTCGGGCCGACGGCCGCTGGATCGCGCACGCCTTGGACCTGTTCCACCTCGCGGGCTACCAGGAGCCCTCGGCGACCACCTATCTCCTCGCCTGCCACGGCCGTTACGGCCTCGCTCCCGGTCCCGAGCGCGGACGCGCGCTGCGTCGCCTCGGCTATCGGCCGGGGACGCGAAGCGAGCAGGTATCGATCGACCGGCCGGAGGCGCTGGTCGCGCTCCCCGCCCGGCCGAACGACTAGCGCGCGCAGACCTTGTTCAGCACCTCGGCGGCGATCGACGTCGGCGGCGCGGTGCGCTTCTCCTCGGCGCCGCTGGTGCGGAGCACCGAGCCGTTCTTCATGTAATCGGTGGTGAGGTCGCTGTAGGAGCGGTCGCTGCAATCGGCGCGGCGGAAGGCGACATAGCCGTCGGCCTCGCCCTTCGGGCCGTCGGGGCCGTAGCGGACGCGCAGCTTGAACGTGACGATGGTGCCGTTGCGCGACACGCTGTCATTGTCATATTCGTAGACGCTGCCGTAGGTGTTCTTGCCGATATAGATCCAGTTGGACGCGAGCGCCGGCGTCGCGACGGCCGCGAGCGCGGCGGCAAACATGAATTTCATCCGCATTGGCGAGATCCTCCCCCGCGCCTTCCTGACTCGCGGGGCAGCCGATGGCAAGCGGGAACCGGCGGTGGAACGATTTTCCGGACGCTTGCGCCGCCGCCGCGGCGGGCGCAGAACGCACGAAATGTGCACCGCCACGCTCCCGACGGCGGCCGATTCCCGTACGGCGCCCGGGCCGCGCGGGATCCCCCACGAGCCGAGCGGCCGGGTCCGCCGCGGAAAACCGCGGCGGACCCGCTTTCCAGTGCCGCGGCGATCGCGCGAAACCCCCTCGTGCAGCTGCTGATCGACCCGGAAGGCGCCGACCGCAACAGCCGCGTCACCGGCATCCGTCTGGCCATCCTGCTCACCCGGCTCATGGAGCAATGGCGCCTCGGGCGCTTCGACGCCGAGAACGCCCTCATCATCGTCGCGGTCATCGCCATCACGTCCGAGAAGCTGGTCCGCGCCGGGCTCACCGACACGCAGCGCTCGCTCGAGGAATATCTTCCCCTCTCGCGCCTGCAGGGCTGCAACGTCAGCTCGATCTCCGCCGCGACCGGCATCAACCGCGAGACCGTCCGCCGCCGCGTCCGCCGCCTGATGGACGAAGGCGCCCTGATCCGCACCGAAGCCGGCGAAATCGCCCTCCCCCCCGAGCGCGTCAACGACGACACCGCGTTGACCCTGGTGCGCCGCCAGCTGGAAGCGGTGACCCGCTTCATGAACGAGTCGATCCGCGATGGCGCGGTGGTGGGGGAGTAAGCGACGTGCATGGGCAGCGGGCGTAAGGGCAGTGGCTGACTTCTCGGACTTTATCGTTTTCGCCGACGAGAGCGGCGACCACGGGATGCAGTCGATCAACCCCCAATTCCCGGTGTTTTCCTTGGTCTTTTGCGTCTTTCGAAAGGAGGAGTACGCCAACGAGGTCGAGCCCGCGGTGAGGCGTTTCAAGTTCCGCTGGTTCGGTCACGACGCCGTGATCCTCCACGAGCGCGAGATCAGGAAGCAGCAGAGTCCCTTTGACTTTCTCAAGGGATCCCCGGCGGTCAGAGCGAGGTTTTTCGATGAGCTGACGGATCTTATGTCGACCCTGAAAATGTTCGGATACGTTTCCGTCATCGACAAGGCCAAGCATCGGGCGAAATATGCAACGCCTTGGAATCCCTATGAGATTGCCATGCATTTCTGCATGGAGCGTCTGTGCGACCGGATGTTGGTCGAGCGCCAACGGGATCGCTTGGTGCACGTTCTTTTCGAGAGCAGGGGCGTGACCGAGGATCGCGACCTGGAGCTCGAGTTCAGGCGCGTTGCGTCCAACCAGTCACAATGGGGATGGCGTCGGGTCGACTTCAGCAAGCTGACGTTGGAGCCGGTCTTCGTTTCGAAGGCCGCGAATCTCGCCGGACACCAGATCACCGATCTGGTCGCTCGTCCTCTTGCGCTCATGGTGCTCCGGCCGGACCAGCCAAACCGCGCGGTCGAGGCGGTTAGATCGAAAATCTATGACCTTAAGGTCTTTCCATGAACGAAGGGGCCCCGGTCCGACCGAAGCCCCAACGTCGATCGAGAAATCCCCGATCCTTGTCCTCGGATATAGACATTTTTTCGGATATGGCAAAGGGCGGCCTCGGAACCGCGACACTTGAGGCACATCGAGGCCGCAACCCGCCATTGGGATTGTCGGCGGGGTGAATCCGCAAAAATGGTCGGGGCGACTGGATTCGAACCAGCGACCCCCACACCCCCAGTGTGATGCGCTACCAGGCTGCGCTACGCCCCGACCGGATGCCCGCTCACGGCCCGTCGAGGGCCGCTGGCGAAGGCCGGGGCTGTAGAGCGGCCCGCTGGCCAAGGCAAGCGCCTTGGCCGCCGGCGCTGCCTCCGGGGCGTCCCCCGGAGGCAAAGCGCATTCGATTCACACGTTCAAAGAGCCGTCCGAGTCGGAGAATAGATGTAGAACACAATCCGGAACAAGTCAAGCTCCTTTGGGCCGAGATGACACCATTATGGAACAGGATGAGTCCAATCTCGTCAGAGTCTTGGCACGGCCCTCCCTGCGCCCGCCGTCGCGTCCCGCACCGCCGACCCCTCCGCTTGCGCTTTGCGCCCGCCGCGTGATAGTCGCGCCGCTTTCCCGGCCCGCCGTCGCGCGGGCCGCCATCAGGTATACCGCATGCAAGCTTCCGCCCCCGCCGCAACCGGCGCCGCGTCGTCCGGAATGGAGAGCCTCATCGGCTTCGCGCCGCTGCTGCTCGTCTTCGTCATCATGTACGTGCTGGTGCTGCGGCCGCAGCAGCAGCAGGTGAAGACGCTGCGCCGCAAGATCGCCGACGTGAAGCGGGGCGACACGGTGGTGACCGGCGGCGGCATCGTCGGCAAGGTCACCAAGACCGACGAGGCCGAGGTCGAGGTCGAGATCGCGCAGGGCGTCAAGATCAAGGTCGTCCGCGCCACCCTCTCGGACGTGCGTCCGCTCAACGCCAAGCCGGCGAACGACTGACATGCTCGACTTTCCCCGCTGGAAGCGAATCGCCATCTGGCTCGCCCTCTTGCTGGGCGTGCTGCTCGCCGTGCCGAGCCTCATCGGCGAGACATACTCGAAGCAGATCGGCATGGGCGGCTTCCCGCGCATCAGCCTCGGCCTCGATCTGTCGGGCGGCAGCCATATCCTCCTCGAGGCCGACGTCGACGACCTCGCCAAGACGCGCGTCGCGGCGATGGAGGATACGATGCTCACCGCGCTCAAGCGCGAGACCCCGCCGATCGACGTGGGCGATGTTTCGACGACCAACGGCCAGCTGAGCTTCCTCGTCCGCGACCCCAGCAAGGTCGACGCGGCGATGGAGGTGGCGCGGCGCCAGACCAACGGTGTCGGCACCAGCGGCCAGCGCGACTGGGACGTCCGCGTCGTCGACGGCAGCCGTATCGTCATGGCGCCGACCAAGGCGGGCCTCACCAGCTTCATCAACGAGGCGATGGTCGGCGCCACCGACGTCGTCAGGAAGCGCATCGACGCGCTCGGCACGCGCGAACCGAGCATTCAGCGCCAGGGTACCCAGCGCATCCTCGTCGAGGTGCCGGGGTTCCAGAATCCGGCGGCGTTGAAGGCGCTGATCGGCAAGACGGCCAAGCTCGAGTTCAAGCTCGTCGACCAGAATGTCAGCCCCGCCGACCTCCAGGCCGGCCGCGCGCCCATCGGCAGCCAGATCCTGCGCTACGAGAACGGCGCGCCGATCGCGGTGCAGCGCCGCTCGATCATCACCGGCACCCAGCTCACCAAGGCGAATCAGACCTACGACCAGTCGAACCAGCCGGCCGTCGCCATCACTTTCAACGCCGAGGGCGGCAAGCGCTTCGCTCAGGTCACCCGGGAGAACGTCAACAAGCCGTTCGCCATCATCCTCGACAACGTCGTCCTCTCGGCGCCCAACATCAACGAGCCGATCCTCACCGGGTCGGCGCAGATCACGGGCAGCTTCACCGTCCAGTCGGCGCAGCAGCTCGCCATCGCGCTGCAGTCCGGCGCGCTGCCGGTGACGCTCAAGGTGGTCGAGGAGCGCACCGTCTCCGCCTCGCTCGGCAGGGATTCGATCCACGCCGGCATCACCGCCTCGATCATCGCCTCGGTGGCGATCGTCGTGTTCATGCTGGTCACCTACGGCCGCTTCGGCGTCTATGCGAACATCGCCGTCGTCCTCAACATCTTCGTCATCCTCGCGGTGCTGGCGATGCTGAACGGCACGCTGACGCTTCCCGGCATTGCCGGCTTCGTGCTCACCATCGGCACCGCGGTCGACGCGAACGTGCTGATCAACGAGCGCATCCGCGAGGAGCTGCGCCGCGGCCGCAACGTCGTCATGGCGGTCGAATTGGGCTACAAGGAAGCGAGCCGCACGATCTTCGAGGCCAACGCGACCCACGCCATCTCGGGCATCATCATGCTGCTGCTCGGCTCGGGGCCGATCAAGGGCTTCGCGGTGGTGCTGCTGATCGGCATCGTCACCTCGGTGTTCACCGCCGTCACCTTCACCCGCATGTTGACCGCGGGCTACATCCGCCGCCACCGGCCGGCGACGCTGCACATCTGATCGGGACCGACCCATGCGCCTCCTGAAGCTCGTCCCCGACAACACCAACATCGGCTTCGTCGCCCTGCGCGGCTGGGCGTTCGGCCTCACCGCCCTGCTCACCGTCGTCGCCGTCTTCGCCACCGTCACCCGCGGCCTCGAGCTCGGCGTCGACTTCGTCGGCGGCCTGTCGATCGAGGCGACTTTCCCGCAGCCGCCCAAGGTCGACGACCTGCGCGCGGTCGTCGACCGCCTCGGCGCGGGCGAGGCGAGCATCACCCAATATGCCGACAATCCCAAGACCGTCTCGATCCGCGTGCCGCCGCCCAAGAGCAGCGATCCGGGGGCGACCAACCGGGTCGTCAACCAGGTGCAGGGGGCGGTGACCCAGCATTTCCCCGGCGTCCATTTCGGCAAGACCGACAGCGTGACCGGCAAGGTCTCGAACGAGCTGATCAGGAACGGCGTCCTCGCCGTCGTCCTCGCCGTCTTCGCCATCGCCCTGTTCGGCTGGTTCCGCTTCGAGTGGCAGTTCGGCCTGTCGACCTTCGTCGCGATCGGCCACGACGTGCTGATGACGCTCGGTTTCTTCGCGGTGACGCGGCTCGAGTTCGACCTCACCATCGTCGCCGCGGTGCTGACCATCGTCGGCTATTCGATCAACGACAAGATCGTCATCGACGACCGCATCCGCGAGAACATGCGCAAATACCGCCAGATGGACATGCGCGGCATCGTCGATCTCTCGGTCAACGAAACCCTGCCGCGCACCGTCATGACCTCGCTCACCGTCCTGCTCGCTCTGGGCTCGCTGCTGATCTTCGGCGGCCACGTGCTGCGCGGCTTCACGGCCGCGATGATCCTCGGCGTCATCGTCGGCACTTATTCGTCGATCTACGTTTCCTCCTCGCTGCTCATCACCCTCGGCCTCAAGCCCCAGCCGGGCACCGCGCCGAAGGTGAAGGGGCCGGCGTCCGGCGCCGAGCGGATCGGCGGCGAGGTTCCGTGAGCCGCCGCTGATGGCGCGGCTCGTCCCCGACGAGGCGGCGCCCGGGCCGCTCGTCCAGGGCTTCGCCGGCACCGGCTTCTCCGTCGACGGGCGGGTCTATGCCGCCGTCTTGCTGACCCCGCTCGCCGCTGCTTCCTGGGATCCGCCGGCCGGTGCGGCGGCCCTGACGCTGGACCATCTGGCGCCGCTGCTCGCCCTCGAGCGCCCGCCCGAGTTCCTGCTGCTGGGCACCGGACCCGCGCTCGCCTTCCCGCCGCGCCCGCTCGTCCGCGCCCTCGACGAACGCGGCATCGGCATCGAGGCGATGGACAGCCGCGCCGCCGCCCGCACCTGGGGCCTGCTGCGCGGCGAAGGCCGCTGGATCGCCGCCGCCCTGATGCCGCTCGGCTGACGCGTCGCCGTCAGCGCGTATCGCGCACCAAGGCGGCCAGGTGGGCGTGGAGCGCCGCGCCGTTCGCTTCCCAGCTGAACCGCGCCGCCGCCGCCCGGACCTCCTCCGGCGCCGGCGGCTGGCCAAGGATGTCGCGCACCGCCGCGGCGATCGCCGCCGGCTCCCGCGCGGCGATCCTCCCCGCCGCGGGACGGTCGAGCACCTCGCGGGCGCCGCCCACGTCCGGGATCACCAGGGGTGTCCCGCAGGCCAGCGCCTCCACCCAGGCGTTGGCGAGGCCCTCCCGCTCGGACGGCAGCACCATCGCGTCGGCGGCCTGGAGCAGGGGAGGGAGGTCGGCATGGGCGACGGCGCCGGCGAAGCGGACCCGCGCCGCCACGCCGAGGCGCCGCGCCTCCGCCTCGAGCTGTGCCCGCTCCGGGCCGTCGCCGGCGAGGATCAGCGTCGCCTCGGGCAGGTGGGCGAGGGCGGCGATCGCCAGCGCCTGGCCCTTCACCGGCACCAGCGCGCCGACGCTGGCGAGCAGCGGGCCCGTCACGCCGAGCCGCGCCTTCGCCGCCGCTCGGTCGCCGGGGCGGAAGCGGTCGAGATCGATGCCGGTATGGTGGACGGCGATCCTCTCCTCGGCCATGCCCAGCGCCGCCATGTCGCGTATCAATGCGGCGCTCACCGCGAGCAGCCCGCCTGCGGCCTCCGCCGCCTCGAGCATCTGCCGGCGGACCTGCGGCCGCCTGCCCCAGTAAGCGATGTCGCTGCCCCGCGCCTTCACCGAGAAGGGGATGCCGAGGGCGCGCGCGACGTGCATCGCCGCCACCCCGTCCGGCCAGAAGAACTCGGCATCGATGACGTGCGGCGCGAGCGATCGCGCCAGCGGCAGCACGCTCGCCGCCATGGCCCTGGCCGCGCCGGCTTCCCCGATCCGCGGCCACACCCGGAAACGGGGCCGGGAGACCCGGAGGCCCTCGAACGCCTCCCGCTCCGGAAGGCGCGTGCGCGCGGCATAATGGCGGTGGCGCGACAGCGGCCAGGCCGGCAGCCCGATCGGCGCAACCACCGCCACCTCCACCCCTTCGCGCGCCGCCAGCGCCTGCGTCTGGCGCAGCACGAAGCGCCCGAAATCCAGGCGGCCGGAATCGGGGAACAGGGTCGCGAGAGTCAGCACGCGCAGCATCGCGTCCCCGCTAGCGCAAAGTGATTAAACCGCCGTTCATCGGCCGCGTCCGAAGCAACCTCTCTCCGCTTGGCCTTGCCCGAACCCTCCGCTAAGAAGCCGTCCATGCCCCGTCGCTTTACCCGTCCGCTCGCCGCCCTTGTCCTCATCGGCGCGGTTCTCGCCCTCCCGGCCTGCGCCGGCCGCGGCAAGCATACCCGTGCCGATACCCAATATGTCGCGCGCGACGTCGCCACCCTCTACAATCTGGCGAAGAAGCAGCTGGAGCAGGGCAATTACGCCGCCGCCGCCGCCGTCTTCGACGAGGTCGAGCGCCAGCATCCCTATTCGATCTGGGCGCGCCGCGCGCAGCTGATGAGCGCGTTCAGCTATTACGCCGCCCGCGACTACACCAAGTCGACCGAATCCGCCCGCCGCTTCCTGTCGATCCACCCCGGCAACCGCGACGCCCCTTATGCTTATTACCTGATCGCGCTCAGCGCCTACGAGCAGATCACCGACGTCGAGCGCGACCAGACCTCGACCAAGCAGGCGCTCGACGCGCTCGGCGAGCTCGTCCGCCGCTACCCGGACACGCGCTACGCCGCCGACGCGCGGCTCAAGATGGACCTGGTCCGCGACCACCTCGCCGGCAAGGAGATGGAGGTCGGCCGCTTCTACGAGAAGCGCGGCCAGTGGCTCGCCGCCGTCACCCGCTTCCGTTCGGTGGTCGAGGACTATCAGACCACTAGCCACACGCCGGAGGCGCTGATGCGTCTCACCGAATGCTATCTGGCGCTCGGCGTGCCCGAGGAGGCGCGCAAATCCGCCGCCGTGCTCGGCGCCAATTACCCCGGCAGCAAATGGTACCAGCGCGCCTACGACCTCGTGCAGCGCCACCCGCCGCGCGAGGTGACGCCCGCCGCGGCGCCCGCGCCGGCGCCCGCCGCTCCGGCGCCTGCCAAGACCAGCGGATGACCGTCGCCCCAGCGAAGGCTGGGGCCCCAGGGGGTGAAGGCCTCGGGGCCTGTTCTCGCTGGGGCCCCAGCCTTCGCTGGGGCGACGTGCACGGGTGGCGGGGCCGCGCGCCATGCTGACCGGCCTCTCCATCCGCGACGTCGTGCTGATCGAGAGCCTCGACCTCGAATTCGGCCCCGGCCTCGGCGTCCTCACCGGCGAGACCGGCGCCGGCAAGTCGATCCTCCTCGACGCGCTCGGCCTCGCGCTCGGCGCCCGCGCCGACAGCGCGCTGGTGCGCCAGGGCCAGGTCCAGGCCGTCGTCACGGTGAGCTTCGAGCTTCCCGCCGCGCACCCGGCCCGCGCGCTGCTCGCCGAGAACGGTCTCGACGGCGAGCCGGGCGAGCCGCTCGTCGTCCGCCGCATCGTCAAGGCCGACGGCGGCAGCCGCGCCCTCGTCAACGACCAGTCGGCCTCGGTCGGCCTGCTGCGCGATCTCGGCGCGCTGCTGGTCGAGATCCACGGCCAGCACGACGACCGCGGCCTCTTGAACCCGCGCGGCCACCGCGCCCTCCTCGACGCATTCGGCCGCATCGACACCGCCGCCGCGGAGGGGGCCTACCGCGCCTGGGGCGAGGCCGAGGCCGCGCTCGCCGCCGCCCGGGACCAGCTCGACACGGCGGCCCGGGACCGCGAATGGCTCGACCACGCCGTCGCCGAGCTCGCCGCCCTCGCGCCGGAGCCGGGCGAGGAGGCGGCGCTCGCCGCGCTGCGCGCCAACATGCAGAAGGGGGCGCGGCTCGCCGAGGATCTCGGCGCGGTCGCCCAATTGCTCGACGGCTCAGAGGGAGGCCTTGCCTTGCTCCGCCAGGCGGCGCGCCGGCTCGAACGGATCGCCCCGGAGCATGGGCGGCTCGACGAGGCGCTCGCCGCCCTCGACCGTGCCCTGATCGAGGCCGGCGATGCCGAGGACCGCCTCGCCGCCGCGGCCGAGGCGCTCGCCTTCGACCCGCAGCGGCTCGAGGAGGCGGAGGCGCGGCTGTTCGACATCCGTGCCCTCGCCCGCAAGCACCGCGTCGAGCCCGACGCCTTGCCGGCGCTCGCCGAGGATCTCGCCGCCCGCCTCGCCGCGATCGACGCGGGCGAGGAGGGGCTGGCCCGTCTCGAAGCCCGCGTCGCCGCGACCCGCTCCGCCTATGAAGGCGAGGCCGCGGCGCTCACCGCCGCCCGCGCCGCCGCCGCCGCCCGCCTCGACGCCGCGGTGGCCGCCGAGCTCGCGCCCCTGAAGCTCGACGCGGCGCGGTTCCGCACGATCGTCGATCCGCTGCCCGAGCCGCAATGGGGCGCCCGCGGCCGCGACCGCGTCGAGTTCGAGGTCTCGACCAATCCCGGCGCCCCCTTCGCGCCGCTCGTCCGTATCGCCAGCGGCGGCGAGCTCTCCCGGTTCATCCTCGCGCTCAAGGTCGCCCTGGCCGAGCGCGGCCCCGCGCGCACGATGATCTTCGACGAAATCGACCGCGGCGTCGGCGGCGCCGTCGCCAGCGCCATCGGCGAGCGCCTCCACCGCCTTGCCGACGGCGCCCAGCTCCTCGTCGTCACCCACAGCCCGCAGGTCGCGGCGCGCGGCCGCACCCACCTCCTCATCGAGAAGAGCCACGCCGGCCTCGTCACCCGCACCAGCGTCCACCGCCTCGACGAGGCGCTCCGCCGCGAGGAGATCGCCCGCATGCTGTCCGGCGCCCAGGTCACCGACGAAGCCCGCGCCCAGGCGCTGCGCCTGCTGGAGGCGGCATGAGTTTGGTCCTCGCGCTTGCACTCGCACTGGCATTGGGCGCGGAGGAGCCTCGGCTTCCCGCCTGTGCGGAGCGGATACCGTCGGAAGCGACCGCGTGCGACGCCGCCATCGCCGGCGAGAAGGACGGCAGGATCGTGGCCCGCCTGCTCGTCGCGCGCGCCTACCGCCGCAACGAAGTGGGCGAGTACGACGCCGCCCTGCGCGATCTCGACGCCGCCGTCGCCGCCGACCCGGCTTATGCGACGGGGTGGCACGAACGCTCCTACACCCATTCCGAGTTGCGCGACTTCGTTCGCGCGGTCGCCGATTCCGACGAAGACGTGAAGCTTCGCCCGAACGACCCCAACGCCTATCGCGAACGCGCCTTCGCGCGGCATGGGCTCGGCGATCTGAAGGGGGCGTGGGAAGACCGCGCGAAGGTCGTCGCACTCGAGCCGCAGAGCCCCGGCGCTCGTGCCGCCCGCGGCAAGGCAGCCCTCTGGCTCGGCCGGTTCGACGAGGCTCGCGCAGACACCGAGGCGGCGCTCGCCCTCGCCGAGAAAGCGGGAAGCGCAAAGGACGCCGCGGAGGCGCGCGCGCAACTCGAGACGATCAAGCTGTGGACGACGCGCTCGGGCGCCGCATCGCCCGAGGCGGCCTGCCGCGCGGCGGCGAAACGCGGCCATTTCGACGAGAAGGGGCTGATCGGCGATTGCACCGCCGCCTACCTCGCGGCGAAGAGCCCCCGCGCCAAGGCGGAGCTGCTGACGTTTCGCGCGTTCGCCCAGATCGTCGTCGCGAACGATCCCGGCGCGGCGATCCCCGATGAGGCGATGGCCGTCGCGCTCGACCCGGACCATCCCGAGTGGCACGCCAATCTCGGGGGATCCTACGTCCGGGTTCGTCACAGCTGGGCGGGCCGGCGCGAGCTGGACGTAGCCATCCGGCTCAAGGACGGATGGATGGCGCGTGCCGAGCGCGCCGTTGCCCGGTACAACCTGCGCGATTTCGAAGGCTCCTTCGAAGACGCGAAGAAGTCCTTCGAGGAACGGCCGAACGAGGTCGCTCTCACGGTCCTTGGCGATCTCGCGCACGACCGACATGATGAAAAGTCGGCGAAGCTCTACTGGATGGGCGCCTGGCATCTGGGAGACCGCGACGACGGGCTGCGCGAACGGCTCAAGGCCCTGGGCGTCGCCGATCCTGACCAGGAGCCGGGGAATTGACGGCCGCCGCCGCCGGGGCGAGGGGAGGGGCATGACCGATTTCCGCCCCGTCCGGTCGAGCCATGCCGGCGCGGACCTCGAAGGCCTCCTGCTCCCGCTCGGCCCGGGCCCCCGCCCCGGTGTCCTGATCGCCCCGACCATCATGGGCCGTTCCGATCTCGAGCTCGGCTTCGCGCGGCGGCTGGCGGACCTCGGCTACACGGCTATGGTCGCCGACCTCTACGGCAAGGTCGGCCTCCCGCGCGAGCAATGCCGCGACGCGATGAACGCGCTCCTCGCCGACCGCGCCCTTCTCCAGGAACGACTCCTCGCCCTGCTCGAGGCCTTCCGGGCGCAGCCGGAGGTGGACGCGGGGCGCATCGCCGCGATCGGCTATTGCTTCGGCGGCCTGTGCGCCCTCGACCTCGCCCGCACCGGCGCCGACGTCGCCGGCGTGGCCAGCTTCCACGGCCTCTTCACCCCGCCCGGCAATCGCGACGGCACGCCGATCCGCGCCAAGGTGCTCGCCCTCCACGGCTGGGACGACCCGATGGCGCCGCCGGAGGCGGTCGAAGCGCTCGCCGCCGAGCTCACCGCGGCGGGCGCCGACTGGCAGATCCACGCCTACGGCAAGACGATGCACGGCTTCACCAACCCGAACGCGAACGCGCCGGAGAGCGGCCTCCAGTACAGCGCGACGGCCGACCGCCGCTCCTGGAGTGCGCTGGAGAATTTCCTCGCCGAGGTGCTGAACGAGATTGAGGCGACCTGATAAGGGTGCTATTGAGAGGTCATGAACGCGCCCTTCACCTCCGTCCTCCCGATCTTGGCGGATGCCTGCGTCGGCATCAGCGAGCTGAAGAAGAACCCGGCCGCCGTGATCGCGGCCGCGCGCGAGCAGCAGGTGGCCATCCTCAACCGCAACAAGCCTGTCGCCTACGTCATCTCGCCGGAAGTGTGGGAGTATCTTTGCGACCTCGTCGACGACCTGAAGCTGGGGAACCTTGTCGAGGAGCGGCTCGCGGAAGGGGATGAAGGCGTAGAGGTGTCGCTTGACGACCTATAAGCTCGTCTTCCTTCGGAAGGCGCGCAAGGAATGGGAGAAGTTGGGAGAGACGCTGCGGCGCCAGTTTCGCGCCAAGCTCGCGGAGCGGCTGCGTCACCCTAGGGTGCCGAAGGATGCCCTTCGTCGGCAGCGCGATTGCTACAAGATCAAGCTCCGGAGCGCCGGCTATCGTCTCGTCTACCGGGTGGATGACGATCGCGTCATCGTCACGGTCATCGCGGTCGGGGAGCGCGAAGGGGAGTACGTCTACTCCGACCTCGAATCGCGTCTCGCGGAGGGCCAGTGAACGAAGCCGAAGCAACCGCCGAGCTGGAGAAGCTCGCCCGGGAGATCGCCCACCACAACCGCCTCTATCACGCCGACGACGCGCCGGAGATTTCCGACGCCGAGTACGACGCCCTCGTGCGCCGCAACGCCGACCTCGAGGGACGCTTCCCCCATCTCGTCCGACCCGACAGCCCCTCGCGCGCGGTCGGCGCCGCCCCGGAGGGCCCGCTCGCCAAGGTCCGCCACGCGCTGCCGATGCTCAGCCTCGACAACGCCTTCGCCGACGAGGAGGTGGCCGATTTCGTCGCCCGCGTCCGCCGCTTCCTCAAGCTTGCCGACGACGAACCCGTCGCGCTCACCGCCGAGCCCAAGATCGACGGCCTGTCCTGCTCGCTGCGCTACGAGAAAGGCGCCCTCGTCCTCGCCGCCACCCGCGGCGACGGCGCGACGGGAGAGGACGTGACACCGAACGTACGGACGATCGCCGACATCCCGCGGCGCCTGCCATCGGAAGCCCCCGACCTCTTCGAAATCCGCGGCGAGGTCTACATGTCCAAGGCCGATTTCGCGGCCTTGAACGCCCGCCAGGCCGAATCCGGCGGCAAGATCTTCGCCAATCCCCGCAACGCCGCCGCCGGCTCGCTGCGCCAGAAGGACCCGGCGATCACCGCCGCCCGGCCGCTGCGCTTCTACGCCCACGGCTGGGGCGAAGCCTCCGCGCTCCCGGCGGACACCCAGCTCGGGGTCATGCGCGCCATCGAACGCTGGAGCGTCCCGCTCTCGACCGACCTCGAAGTCTTCACCGACATGGCGCCGCTGCTCGCCTTCTACCGCGGCATCGAGGCGAAGCGCGCGGACCTCCCCTTCGACATCGACGGCGTCGTCTACAAGGTCGACCGGCTCGACTGGCAGCGCCGCCTCGGCCAGGTCGCCCGCGCCCCGCGCTGGGCACTCGCACACAAATTCCCGGCCGAGCGGGCCCAGACCACGCTCGTCGCCATCGACATCCAGGTCGGCCGCACCGGCAAGCTGACGCCCGTCGCCCGGCTCGAGCCGGTCGGCGTCGGCGGCGTCACCGTCACCAACGCGACGCTCCACAACGCCGACGAGATTGCTCGCCTCGGCGTCCGCCCCGGCGACCGCGTCCTCATCCAGCGCGCTGGCGACGTCATCCCGCAGGTGCTCGAGAATCTCACCCCCGACGCCGATC
>Ga0213876_10000469_pt1 | contig 32156 bp, 38 predicted proteins | sample BarmaccomBMRX_R9_FD_160113 | JGI IMG/M metagenome (GOLD analysis project Ga0213876, IMG submission 160113) | Root-associated microbial communities from Barbacenia macrantha in rupestrian grasslands, the National Park of Serra do Cipo, Brazil - RX_R9 | ecosystem: Host-associated > Plants > Roots... | reverse complement strand
TGTCCAGTGCGTCCGCCGGGCGTTGGGAACGAGCGCGAACACTGTCCCCTTCTGCTGGCGGCCGCCGTAGTAGGTGGTGCCGTACAAGGTTCCATCAGGCGCCAGCGTGAGAGCGTCATATGGCGTCTCGCCGTCCGCGCAGACCTCCTCATCCGGACAGAAAGTATAGAGGACCTTGAAGGCTCCTGCGGCGGAACTGCCTGCGCCAGCGAGGCTCAATCCCGCTACAAGGGCGGCCCACCAGGCGGCGTGCCGTATGAAGTGACTGTCGCGCATGCAGAACCCTCCCGCTTCCCGCGAATGCGCCAGCCTCGGCTTCGTTCCTGAGGGACGGAATTCACACGCCTCCTATTCCATGGCATCCGCTTGATGGCGCAAGCGCTTGATGGCGCAAGCGCGAGGCTTGGACTATTGGGATGGCGGTGCCGTAAGACCGCGAGTTCCGAATGCCGACTGCGCCGCGCGCGCGCCGCAACTATCGCTGGTATGATCTGAACCCGCGGCGCCTGGGCGGCTGGTTCGCGGGACTGGTCCGTGCGCTGGCGGCGCCACTCGGTAAAACGGCCAGCGCGCGGACCGCCGCGCACACCGCGAATCGGCTGGCGCCCATTGTGCCGGTGCACACGCCGCGTGGCGTGCTGCGTTTCCGCTGCCCCAGCTTCACCGCGGCGCGCCGCGCTACCCGGTTTCTTGTGAGCGAGCCGGAAACGCGCGCCTGGCTGGAGGAATATGCGAAGCCCGGCGACCATATGTGGGATGTCGGCGCCAATGTCGGCCTGCACGCGCTCTACGCCTGCCTGCTGCCGGGCGTGACGGTCACCGCCTTCGAGCCGGTGCCGAACACTTTCGCCGTGCTGGCGGACAATGTGGCGATCAACGGTTTCGGCGAGCGCGCCAGCTGTTTGTGTCTCGGACTTTCCGATGCGAATGCCATGGTGCCGATCTATCTCACCGATGCGGATGCCGGCACGACGATGCACGCGCTGGGCGCACCGGTGAATGTGGCCGGTGCATTCGAGGCGGCCGGTGTTGTGAATGTTCTCACTGCGCGTGGCGACGAATTGGTGGCGCGGTTCGGCGTCACGGCGCCGCGGCATCTGAAGATCGATGTCGACGGCCACGAGCTGCGCGTGCTGAAGGGCCTGCGATCGCTGCTGCCCGGGGTGCGCTCCGTCTGGATCGAAATGCTGGAAGGCGCGCATAATGCCGACGAGAATTCGCGCATCGAGTCGCTGTTGACAGAGGCCGGCTTCGAGAAGCGCCATCGCGCCGGCATGAACCAGCTGTTTGTCAAATTGCCGCGTTCAATTTTGTGTCGAGCGTCACGAGTTCGGCCCGCATATGCCGTGCCAGCAGCAGATAGCTCGCATCGTAAGCGCTGAGAGAAAGCAGTTCCGCCGCTTCCACAGTAGCCGCGGGATCGACTTCATAGAAATCGATTGGGAATGATGGCAACTTCGCGAAACGCGCTAAGATGGCTGTTCGTGCTGTAGGGTTCTTGCGCAGTTTCTTGAGACATACGCTGCTCATTTCAAATGGCAACAAGGTGGGTGCGATCAACCGGTGACCTGCGAGGCGCGCTTCGATCTCTTTCTCTTCCGGTTCGCCAAAGATCAGTGCAGCCAGCGCCGAAGCATCGACGACCTTATCGCTCATCGCGGTCTTCGCGGACCATTCGCGTGGATTCAGCCGGTGTCTTAAGCGCGACCTTGCGAAGTTCTGTCAGCGCCTCTTCAAACGTCGTTTTTACATGCCGCTGGCCATCGCTGGAAAGGGCTTGCGCCAGGATAACCCTGAGTTCTCCCTGCAGCGACCGGTGATTGCGCTTGGCGCGACCGCGCAACCGTTCCAGTTCCTTGCTGGGTACATTCTTGATCGAAAGGTCGGGCATCGCGGCTCCAATATGGAGCCATATCGAAGCCGAAACGGAGCAGTAAATCAAGCCTGCATTCTTGAACTATTGCGCGGACGCTGATATGCGCCGCCATGGAACAGCCCTCTCCCATCCGCGAAGCGCTCACCTTCGACGATGTGCTGCTGGTGCCGGCGGCCTCCGAAGTCCTTCCCTCCCAGGTCGATACGCGAACCCGGTTCACGCGGACCGTCGAGCTCGGCATACCGCTGATCTCCGCCGCCATGGACACGGTGACCGAAGCCGGCCTCGCGATTGCGATGGCGCAGGCCGGCGGCATGGGCGTGATCCATCGTAACCTGTCCATCGAAGAACAGGCGGAGCAGGTTCGCCGGGTGAAGAAATTCGAAAGCGGCATGGTGGTGAACCCCGTCACCATCCAGCCGGATGCCACCCTGGCGGATGCGCTGGAGCTGATGGCGCGCTACAGCATCTCCGGCATCCCCGTGGTGGAGAGCCCCAATGCCAAAGGCGCGGGCAAGCTGGTCGGCATTCTCACCAATCGCGACGTGCGCTTCGCCACCGATACCCGGCAGAAGGTCGCCGAGCTGATGACCAAGGACAAGCTTGTCACGGTGCGCGAAGGCGTGCGCGCCGACGAGGCCAAGCGGCTGCTGCACCAGCATCGGATCGAAAAGATTTTGGTGGTGGACGAGAACTATCGCTGCGTCGGCCTGATCACGGTGAAGGATATCGAGAAGGCGCAGAAATTTCCCAACGCCTGCAAGGACGAGCGCGGCCGCTTGCGCGTGGCGGCAGCCACCAGCGTCGGCGAAGACGGCATCAAGCGGGCGCTGCAGCTCATCGAAGCGGAATGCGATGTGATCGTGGTGGATACCGCGCACGGTCATTCGCGCGGCGTGCTCGACACGGTGAACCGCATCAAGAAGGAATCGAACTACACGCAAGTCGCGGCCGGCAATGTGGCGACGGCGGATGGCGCCAGGGCGCTGATCGATGCCGGCGCGGACTCCATCAAGGTCGGCATCGGGCCGGGCTCGATCTGCACGACGCGCATTGTCGCGGGCGTCGGCGTGCCGCAGCTGACTGCGGTGATGGATGCGGTGGAGGCGGCATCGAAGCAGAATGTGCCGGTGATTGCCGATGGTGGCATCCGCTACTCCGGCGATCTCGCAAAGGCGATTGCCGCCGGCGCGCATTGCGCCATGGTAGGCTCCCTGCTGGCGGGCACGGAGGAAAGCCCCGGCGAAGTGTTCCTCTATCAGGGCCGCTCCTACAAAGGGTATCGCGGCATGGGATCGGTGGGCGCGATGGCACGCGGCAGCGCAGACCGCTACTTCCAGGCGGAAGTGCGCGATGCGCTGAAGCTGGTCCCGGAAGGGGTGGAAGGGCAGGTGCCGTTCAAGGGGCCGGTCGCCAATGTGGTGCACCAGATCGTCGGCGGCTTGCGCGCGGCGATGGGCTACACGGGCTGCCGCACCATCCCCGATTTCCACGCGCACGCGAAATTCGTTCGCATCACCGGCGCGGGCATGCGCGAAAGCCATGTGCACGACGTGGTGGTGACGCGCGAATCCCCCAACTATCCCGTCGCGCAGTAGCGCCATGGTGGAGGTGCGGACGGGGCAGGCACCCGACAAGATGTCCCGCGCCGAATTCAGCGCGCGTTTTAAGCGCTCCTATTACGATCCGCTGTTCGACCGGGAGCGCGATTCCATTGCGCGGCTCGAGGAGATTGCCTGGAAAGCGTATTGCGAGTCGCGCAAGTCGCCGAAGACGAGGAAAGCGGGAGAGGGCTTCGCCGATCCGGATTACGATTTGTCGGATGAATGGCGCGCCACGCATGAAGCGCTGCAGCGCGCGGTCATCCGGCAAAAGGATAAGAACGCGCCGTCGCGCGCGCTGCTGATCTGCGCGGCGTCGCGCAACGACGGCACCTGTCCAGGCGAGATGTCGAAGAGCTTCCGGCTGGCGAAAGAAGCGGAGAAGATCTTCCACGAGGCGCATGTCGAGGTCGATTTTCTCGATCTCAGCCATTTGAGTTCGGATTACGGCCGCAAGATTCATCCCTGCAAGGCCTGCATCTCCACGGCCATGCCGCTTTGTCACTGGCCATGCAGCTGCTATCCGAACCATTCACTGGGCCAAGCCGACGATTGGATGGCGGAGATTTACGAGCGTTTTGTGCTCGCGCATGGGGTGATGATCGTGACGCCCGTGTATTGGGGCATGGCGCCAGCTGGGTTGAAGCTGATGATCGACCGGCTGGTTTGCGCCGATGGCGGCAATCCCGATCCCAGCAGCACCAGCGGCAAGGATGCCGCCAAGGCGAAAGAAATCGAGCTAGAGGGATGGGATTATCCAAAACACCTTGCCGGACGTGTGTACGGTCTCGTCGTGCATGGCGACGTGGCGGACGCGAACACGGTTCGGGAGGGACTTGCGGGATGGCTCGACTGGACCGGTTTTATTTCGGCCGGAGCCGAAGCGCAGGTGGACCGCTTTATCGGCTACTTCGAGCCGTACGCCACCAGCCACGAGGCTCTCGACAAGGATGATGCGGTAGTGGAGGAAGCGCGCAACGTGGCGCGCGCTGTATCTAACGGCATCGCGGCGCTCCGCGCAGGCAAGCTTGTGCAGCCTGATGCCGGCCTGAAACCGCCGCGGCAGAAATAGAACTCCCCATGGTCGTCCTGATTGCCGCGCTTGCTTTTGGCGCCACCTTGCTCGGCGGGATGTTCGCGCTGCGCTTTCGCGATCGGCTGCATCTGATCCTGGGATTTTCCGCCGGTGCGGTGATCGGCGTGGCGCTGTTCGATCTTCTGCCCGAGGCCATGGTGCTGGCCGACGGCCACTACGGTCCGGCGGCGCTGTCGCTGTTCATCGCGGCCGGCTTCTTTGCATATCTGGTGATCGACCGGCTGGTGCTGCTTCATCCGCACACCCATGACGACGGTTCTCCCCCCGTTTACGGGGGAAGTGTCGCCGACGGCGACGAGGGCGGCGGCCCCCTCCACCATGCTTCGCATGGTCCCCCTGCCCCGCTGCGCAGGGGAGGAACCGGGGCGCCGCAAACGCGCGGTGCTGTCGGTGCGCTGACGCTTGCGGCGCACAGCTTTCTCGATGGTGTAGCAATCGGCGCGGGATTTCAGGCGTCGCCGGCGGTGGGCGCTATCGTGGCGGCGGCGGTGGTGACGCACGATTTCTCGGACGGCATCAACACGGTGGCGTTCGTGCTGCGCGGCGGCGGCAAGATGCGCCAGGCGCTGCCGTGGCTGCTGCTCGACGCCGGCGCGCCGGTGTTGGGCGCCGCCTCGACCTTGCTGTTCCACATCCCACAGGCGAGCATCGGTCTTGTGCTGGCCGTGTTCAGCGGCTGCTTTCTCTATCTCGGCGCCTCCGATCTGATTCCGGAAAGCCAGCATGCGCATCCCCGTGCTGCCACCACCTTGATGACCTTGCTAGGCGCGGCGGTGCTGTATCTGGCGGTGCGCGTGTGGGGCGGCGGATGACTCCGGCCGCGCGGCTTCAGGCGGCAATCGAAATTCTTGAACAGCTTGAAGGCACGCCGCTTCCGGCTGACCGGTTCATTCGCGACTGGTTTCGGCGGCGGCGTTATGCGGGCTCGAAGGACCGCGCCGCGGTTGGGGAACGCGTGTTCGATGTGCTGCGGCATCGCAATTCCTTCGCCTGGCGCATGCAAAGCGAAGATCCACGCGCGCTGGTGATTGCCGTGCTGCTGCGCGACGGCGAACCGCTGGAGTCCATCCGTACGCTCTTCGGCGGCGAGGGGTACGGCCCGCCGCCATTGAATGAAGCCGAGGTGCTGGCGCTGGAAATTCCGCCGCAAGGCGAGCCGCCACCGCATGTGCAAGGCGAATATCCGCAATGGCTGGAGCCGGAGCTGCGTCGCGCTTTCGGCGAGCGGCTTCATGAGGAAATGCTGGCGATGCAGGCCCGCGCGCCCATCGATCTGCGGGTCAATACGCTGAAGGCAAAACGGAGCGATGCTGTCGCGGAGTTGCGTGCAGAGGGATACGATGCAAATCCCACACCTTATTCGCCGCTCGGCGTTCGCATTCCCGCTGGCGCGAGCGGATTGGATAAGACCAAGCTGTTTTCGTCCGGCGCTTTCGAATTGCAGGACGAGGCCTCGCAAATTGCCGCGCTGCTGGTCGATGCGAAGCCCGGCATGCGGGTGCTCGATTGCGCGGCCGGCGCCGGCGGCAAGGCGCTGGCCATCGCGGCGCAAATGCGGAACCAGGGTAAGATTGTCGCCGCCGACATCGATGTTGGCCGGCTGGCGCAGATTGTCGAGCGGGCGAGACGTGCGGGTGTGAGTATCATTTTCCCTCCTCTGAAAGGGGAGGATCGAAACAGCGAAGCTGTTTCGGGGAGTGGTCATGTGATGGACCCCCACCCGAGCCACTGGCGCGCCTCGACCTCCCCCTTTCAGGGGGAGGAGACATTCGATCGGGTGCTGGTGGATGCGCCGTGCAGCGGCACCGGTACCTGGCGGCGGCAGCCGGAGCTGCGTTGGCGGCTGACGCCGGAACGGCTCGAAGTGCTCAAGAAAACGCAAAGCTGGCTGCTGGACGATGGAGCGCGCCACACCAGGCCCGGCAGTAGGCTGATCTATGCCACCTGTTCCCTGCTGCCGTCGGAAAACGAGGATCAGGTCACCGCTTTTCTGGAGCGCAACCCTGACTTCGCGGCCGTTCCGGCGCGCACTGTATGGGCCCAGGCGATTGGTACCGAGCCGCCGCCGGGCCTGGCCCAATTTTTCCACGCCGCGCCGCTCACCACCGGCACGGACGGGTTCTTCACGGCGGTGATTGCGCGTACAACAGAGGATGCTTGAACTCATGCGGGCGATGAATTTCAGATTGCTTGTCGTCGTGTTTGCGCTGCTCGCTCAGGATGCGGGCGCAGCCCAGCGGCTGATTACCTCGCCAATCGATGAACGCGTGCTTGTTCCTCTCGGCAACAACGTCCGGCCGGAGGCAGCGCCGGAAAACGACCGTGGCGTGTTGGCCGACAGGTTTCCTCTCAACGGGATCACGCTGCTGTTGCGCCGGCCCGAAGCGAAGGAGGCCGCGCTCGAACGGCTGATGGAGCAGCAAACGGACCGTTCGTCGCCTAATTATCACCGCTGGCTGACGGCCCGCGAATTCGGCGAACGTTTTGGCGCAGCGCCCGAGGATGTGAAAGCACTGCGCGAATGGCTGGCGGCGAAAGGTTTTCAGGTCGATCCGGTTGGTGCCGGACGACGCACCATCACTTTCTCCGGAACGGCAGGACAGGTGCGCGCCGCCTTTCACACCGAGATCCGTCGTTTGAACGTTCACGGCGCCAAGCACTTCGCCAATCTGACAAGTCCGCAAATGCCCGCGGCGCTGGCGCCGGCCGTGATCGGCATCGTGTCGCTCAACGATTTCATGCCCCGCACCGACCGCATCAAGCCCGACTACACATTCCTGAAATTCGGAAAGACATGGCATGTCGTCGTGCCCGAGGATCTGGCGACCATCTACAACCTCGATCCATTGTTCGCGTCAGGGCTGTCCGGCGAGGGCCAGACCATTGCCGTCCTCGAGGATTCCAACGTTGGAAATCCGGATGACTGGAGCACTTTTCGCAAGGCGTTCGGACTGTCGCGCTTCCACAAGGGAAGTCTCGCGCTGGTGCATCCGCAAGGCGCGCAGGCCTGCGACGATCCCGGCATCAACGGCGCGGAGAGCGATGCCACCCTGAATGCGCAGTGGGCCAGCGCGTCCGCGCCGAACGCCGCCATCATCGTCGCCAGCTGCAGAGATGGCGTGCAGTTCGGCGGCTTTCTCGCCATGGAAAATCTCATCAATGGGGAGGACGTGCCGGGGGTAATGAGTCTCTCCTACAGCCACGGCGAAGCCTGGATAGGCGAGGTGGGGAACCGATACATCGCTTCGCTGTATCAACAGGCCGCGGCCGAAGGCGTGTCGATATTCGTCTCTGCGGGCGATGAAGGCCCGGCGGAAAATGACGGCCGCGGCGACAAGCCCATCCACGGCATCAGCGTCAGCGGCTTCACCTCGACGCCCTACAACGTGTCGGTCGGCGGCACGGATTTCGCCGACACGTATTTCGGAAAGGCAGCTGACTACTGGAACAGCAGCAACACGAAATTCCATGGTTCCGCGAAATCGTATATTCCCGAGTTCCCGTGGGATGATTCCTGCGCCAATGGCCCGCTGGCGAAATCGAGAGGCTATGCGCGCAGCTATGGCGCGGACGGATTCTGCAACCACGGCGGTCCGCTCACCTCCGTCGCGGGCAGCGGCGGACCGAGTGGCTGTGCGACAGGCACCGCCAGCATTCGCGGCGTGGTGAGCGGCAGCTGCAAGGGCTATCGCCAGCCCAAATGGCAGAGACTGGTTGGCGTGCCGAACGATCGTGTGCGCGACGTTCCCGATGTCGCGCTGTTCGCGGCCAACGGTTTGTGGGGACACTACTATTTGTATTGCGACACGGCGGAGAACGGCTGCACCGGCGAGCCGAGCAACTGGTCATCCGCCGGAGGCACATCGTTCGGCACGCCCATCTGGGCGGGCTTTCAGGCGCTGATCGACCAGAACGCGGGCGGACGGCAGGGCAATCCCAATCCGGAGCTCTACCGTCTGGCCGCAAACGAATATGGCGCGCACGGCAACAAGGATTGCAATTCTTCACGCAAAAATGGGCCGGATGCCGCTTGCGTCTTCTACGACGTCACCATCGGCGACAACGATGTGAACTGCCTCGGCCAGTTCGATTGCTTTCTGCCGTCCGGCACCAATGGCGTGCTGTCGAGAAAGGCCACGCGCTACAAGCCCGCCTTCCGCGCCGCGACAGGCTACGACTTCCCCACCGGCATCGGCACGGTGAACGTCACCAATCTGGTGAACGCCTGGGGGAGATGAATCTGGACAGCGTCGGTGGCGATCCGCTACATCCTGCCATGACGATTCCCGTTCTCATCATCGATTTCGGCAGCCAGGTGACGCAGCTGATCGCGCGGCGCGTGCGCGAGGCCGGCGTCTATTGCGAAATCGTGCCGTACAACCAGGCGGAAGCCGCGCTGGAGAAGGCGCAGCCCAAAGCCATCATTCTCTCCGGCGGGCCGGCGAGCGTCACGCTTTCGCATACCCCGCGCGCGCCACAGGCGGTGTTCGAGCTTGGCGTGCCGGTGCTCGGCATCTGCTACGGCCAGCAGGCGATGGTGCAGCAGCTGGGCGGCAAGGTGGAAGGCGGCCATGCGGCGGAGTTCGGCCGCGCCGAGATCGAAGTCACGGGGCAATCGCCGCTGTTCGATAACGTGTGGGCCATCGGCGCGCGCGACGATGTGTGGATGAGCCATGGCGACCGCGTGGTGTCGCTACCCAAAGGTTTCCATGTGGTCGCGCAAAGCGGTAATGCGCCGTTCGCCATCGTCGCGGACGAACGCCGCAAGTTCTACGGCGTGATGTTCCATCCCGAAGTGGTGCACACGCCGAAAGGCGGCGCGCTGCTGCGCAACTTCGTGCAGAACATTGCCGGCATCGCGCCGGACTGGAACATGCATGCCTTCAAGGAGGATTCGATCCGCCGCATCCGCGCGCAGGTGGGGAAGGGCAAGGTCATTTGCGGGCTATCCGGAGGCGTGGACTCCTCCGTCGCAGCCGTACTCATCCACGAAGCCATCGGCGACCAGCTCACCTGCATATTCGTGGACACCGGGCTGATGCGCGCCGGCGAAGCGGAGGAGGTCGTCTCGCTCTTCCGCGGGCACTACAACATTCCGCTGGTGCATACGGACGCGGCGGAGTTGTTCCTCTCGCGGCTGGAAGGCGTCAGCGACCCGGAGCGCAAGCGCAAGATCATCGGCGCCACCTTCATCGATGTGTTCGACGAAGAGGCGCACAAAATCGGCGGCGCCGACTTTCTGGCGCAGGGCACGCTGTATCCCGACGTGATCGAAAGCGTGTCGGCCATCGGCGGGCCGTCCGTCACCATCAAGTCGCATCACAATGTCGGCGGCCTGCCAGAGCGCATGAAGATGAGGCTGGTGGAGCCGCTGCGCGAGCTGTTCAAGGATGAAGTGCGCGCGCTGGGGCGCGAGCTGGGCTTGAGCGAACGCTTCGTCGGGCGGCATCCGTTTCCGGGGCCGGGGCTCGCCATCCGCGTGCCGGGCGAGATCACGCGTGAAAAGCTCGACGCGCTGCGCAAGGCCGACACCATCTATCTCGACGAGATCCGCAGGTGCGGATTGTACGACGAGATCTGGCAGGCCTTTGCCGTGCTGCTGCCGGTGAAGACGGTGGGCGTGATGGGCGACGACCGCACCTACGATCACGTCTGCGCGCTGCGTGCGGTAACCTCCACCGACGGCATGACGGCGGATTCCTATCCCTTCGAGCACACGTTCCTGGCACGCACCGCCACCCGCATCATCAACGAGGTGAAGGGCATCAACCGCGTGGTCTACGATGTTACGAGCAAGCCACCGGGGACGATTGAGTGGGAGTAGGCAAACGGTGGCATACAACGAAATTTCTATACTATTCAATGTCTTATGAACTAAGCGGCGAATGGCTCGATACGATTTGCGTGGCTTCTCCCTTGCACTGGCCGGCCTCGCGATATAACCTGTTGCAGGTTATATCAGTGCACGGACGCTCCACATGAACTTCAATCTCTATCTCGACGATCAAACCGCAAAGGAGTTGGACCGAACGGCCAAGAAGCTGAGCGAGACCCGCAGCGGATTGATCCGCAAAGCGCTGCGCGAATGGTTGGACAAGAAGGCGCTCGGCAGTCCCGGCTGGCCGCCGCTGATTCTGAATTGGCAGGGTGTTCCCGGCACGCCGCCGTTCGAATCCTATCGCGGTGAATTGCTGCCACCGCCGGAAGATGCCTTTTCGTGAAATACCTCCTCGACACCAATGTGCTGAGTGACTTCGCGCGTGGCGAGCAGGCAGTGACGGCACGGCTGCGCCAGGAGGCGCCGCCGCAATTATCCGTTTCGGTGATCACGGAGATGGAAGTCGAGTACGGGCTCGCGCGTAATCCCGATGTTGCGCCGCGTGTACGGGAAATCATGCGGACGTTGCTGAACGCGATATCTGTCTTGCCATTCGAACGCGAAGATGCGCGCGTGGCGGCGCAACTGCGCGCCGGCCTCAACAGCCAGGGCACGCCCATTGGTGCCTATGACTTGCTGCTTGCAGCGTGTGCCCTGCGGCGGGGCCTGAAGATTGTGACGCACAATGCGCGGGAGTTCGCCCGCGTTGGCGGGCTTGGACTGGAGGATTGGCATGGCGCATAAACCTTGGCGCGCCCGCATCATCAACGAGAAGAAGGGCATCAACCGCGTGGTGCACGACGTGACCAGCAAACCGCTGGGCACCATCGAGTGGGAGTGAATGTTACGGTTTTTGCTTTTGCACCGTCCAATTAAACGGGAAGCCGACTTCGTCGAAGTCGTCTGGTGTCGTTGGCGTATAAGTGAGCTTTAGCTGACGAGCGGGCAACACAAGTTGTTCAGACAGCAATTGTTCAAAGTGGCCTCGCATTAGACGCCTGTACTTAATTCCCGTGTCGATGTCCCAGTCGTCGTCGCCATCTATGCGCCTGAGTACGTTCTTTCCGTCGATAAATACGCCCTCGACACGATATTCATCGTCAACCTTCTTTGTAGCAATGGTCACGGCAAGCTCATGGCCCTTTCCTGGCAATGAGTAAAAATCAGCGTTCGCTGCGCTAAGTGCTTCAGCTATGAATGCGAAGCTCTTCTTCAAAGAGGTATGTCGCTGAAGGGCGAACACCTCATCGAAATACCGTCCCTTTATCTTAGATCGCAGCTCCGCCTTCGAGTCGAAGAAGATTTCGAAAAGCATTCCGTCCAGAACGGCCTTCCGCTTGTCCTCCTCAAAGCCGCTTGTTGCAGAAATGAAGTTTGCAATGAAGTTCTGGGCCGCGTTCGCGCTTCCGCAAGCGGCTTGGTAGATGTTTCGACCGATTACAAATAGGTTGTGAATCGACATCTTGTCGACGGAGGCATCGTTTAGGAGCGCTAACCCGGGATTTTGCAGGTACCAGTTGTGGGTTTTAAGGGCCGCAATAATCTGGTGGGACGTACGGCCTTCATCAAGAACGAGCAGCGAATCTGCCAAGGATGTATCCTTGTAGGTCGAGATCAATTTCCCTAGGCCCAAATTGAAATAGAATTCGCCAGACAACGAGGTGTGTTCCCATGACGTCTGCTTACCGTTCGTGACGGCGGCAACCGTATTGCGTACCCTCTTGAACATCGTCTCTATGGAGCAGTCGACGGTATCGATGTGTTGAAGCAGTGCGGCGGTATATGTGCCGTTTCGGCCGGTTCCGTCGCCCGCGAGCTCACCCGGAGATGTGGCAAAGCCTATGATCGTGCCTTTAGGAGCATACACGGAAGCCAAGCCTCGCATCTCTGTTCCACGATGCCACGCTCTTTCCCACGGATTATTTCGACAAGCATCCAGAACGATAATTTTCGTAGACACGTCGGACTTTGACATGGTGTCGATGACCTTATCTAGCGACAGTGAACTGTGCTTAGCATCGACCTCGCTCGTTGTATCAGTGTCTGTCGCTATGAGGTAGTTAACGCCCTCTATTTGTACGCCATGCCCGGCGAAGAAGAACAACCCCACATCGTTCTTCTGCAGAAGAACGTTAAACTCGCGAAGCTTCTTGTCCATCTGGAGCGCCGTGGCGTCTGAGGAAAGAATCACGTCGAAGCCATAGGACTTTAGCTTCGCCGCTAAATCATTGGCATCGTTCACGGGATTTTTGAGCGGCGTAATGCCGCTGTATTTCGCATTGCCATACACCAGCGCCGCTAATCGTCGCTTCAAGCGAGCCCCCTTGTTTCGCAATTCGACAAGGGCCGGCCGGTAAAGCCGCCTCGCATTGGTTATACGGCACGTATTGCGGATTTGGGAGACGGAAGTAAGTCCGGCTGGGACCGCCTCCAAGGTGCTTCTAAGGAAAGCCTATGGCCTTAGGACGATTTAGACTAATAATCATCTATGCGATTCAAGAGCCGGAATCTTCGCGCGCTGGCCGAAATGGTGATCGGCGATAACGACAAATTTCAGTATCGCTCCAGCAGCTACATCACCCAGTTCTTTCAGGAATGCGACCTTGATCTTATCCATAACGGCTCGACGCGATGGGCATGGACGTCTGATCGATTGGCAGAGTTGCTAAGTGAACCCTCGGAAGCGCCAAACACATTGCCTCCACGTTTTGTGCACGTCCTCCGGGTGCTGATGCAGAAAGGGGACGCAACCGAAAAGGATCCAGATCGCCAAATAGCCCTTGCTGAACTCAATAAGCCGCTAAGCCGCGAGGGATTTGAAGCATTCTACGGCGATGATAGCCACCTCTATATTCGCCATATCGGAACGCAAACCATTTCGGTCGCAATTTCACCCCATCGTCCATTTACGCCAGACGAGATTCGAAAGCGGGAGAGTCTGTCACGTTTCTTGGATGGATGTTCGGAAGACGACCTCATTGGGGAGGTCCTGCTCCCGTTATTCCGGCAGTTGGGTTTTCAGCGCATCTCCGCGGCGGGGCATAAGGACAAAGCGCTGGAGTACGGAAAGGACGTGTGGATGCGCTTCGTTTTGCCAACCCAGCATGTTCTCTATTTCGGGATGCAGGCAAAGAAAGGCAAGCTGGATGCGGCTGGTAGCACCCATGGCAGCAACTCGAACGTTGCGGAGATACACAACCAGCTTTTGATGATGTTGGGGCACGAGATTTTCGATCCAGAAACCAGCAAGAAGGTGTTAGTCGATCATGCTTTCATCGTGGCCGGCGGGGAGATCACGAAACAGGCCAAGAATTGGCTCGATGGAAAACTTGACGCTACCAGGCGAAGTCAAATTCTTTTCATGGATCGCGAGGACATTTTGAATTTGTATGTCGTTTCAGTATTGGCTTTGCCGAAAAGTGCTACTCCGCAGACACCGCTGCTAGATGAGATTCCGTTTTGATTTGGAGACCCAAGGTTTAATCCAACCGCATCTCGCCGTCCTCGTGCACTTCCTGGTCGAGGGCACGCCTCACGACAAACACCGAATCGATGGCCGCGCCGAGCTGGATGCGAAACTGATCGATCGCCTCCTGCATCTCCGGCGGCAGCTCTGCCCAGCAATCCAGCACCTGCCGCATCGCGCCTTCAATCGTTCCCACCATGCCGGTGATCGCAATTCGCGGTAGATCGCCATGGCTCCAATCCTCTTTCTTCGTAACGGCGGACCGGAAGTTCTATCTCTGCTCATCCACAGATATGGAGCACTATTGGGAAGGGTTCGGCCATGCGCATGGCTGGGTTTCCATGTTCGCGTATCGGCGCACGAGACAACACATCCCATCTTGGCGGGAGAGCCCCATCCGCGACCTTCGGAGCCACCGCCATGACACCAGCTATGATCAAGACCATCCTGCCCGCGCTTGCTTTGCCCGCCCTTGCCTTTGCTGCCGCGGCGGCACCTTCCGCGGCGCTGGCGGGCCAAGTCATCAACGTCCCCCATTTCAACAGCATCGCGCTGCATGGCGGTGGTGAGGCGACCCTGCGCTATGGTGACCGGCAACGTGTCGTGCTGATCAAGGGCGATCCGGCGATTGCGGAAATCCGCGTCAAGGACGACGGGATGCTGTTGCTGTCTCCCTGCCGTCATACGTGCTGGGGCAATCACGAGCTGGAGGTGGAGATAACAACGCCGTCCGTCTCGGAACTCTCCGTCCATGGCGGCGGCGATCTGCGTGCGGACCGCGGCTTCCCAAGACAGCCAAGGCTTGCGCTCTCGGTGCATGGCGGCGGCGATGCGAACCTTCGCGCGCTGCCGGCCGACAATGTTTCGGTTGAGGTTCATGGCGGCGGGGATGCGCAAGTCCGCGCCGAGCGCTCGCTGGCCGCGGAGGTGCATGGGGGCGGCGAGGTGCGCTTCTGGGGCCATCCGCAGGTGAGTTCGAAGACGTATGGCGGCGGCTCGGTGGAAAGCGGGGAGTAGCGCGCGTTCGCTGCGGGGAAAACCCGACGCGGCGGGCGCCTAGTCCAGCCTTCGCTCCATCTCGTGTACTTCCTGGTCCAGCGCGCGCTTCACGACGTAAACGGAATCGATGGCGGCCTCGAGCTGGACGCGAAACTGGTCGATGGCCTCCTGCATCTCCGGCGGCAGCTCCGCCCAATTGTCCAGCACCTGCCGCATCGCCTGTTCGATGGTTCCCACCATGTCGTTGATTGCAATTTCGCGGTAGATTTGCGCCATGGCGGCCTCGCTTGCCGATCACACCATCAGGATAACAGGATGCCAGCAGCACGGAAAACGAGGATGAAGACCAGCGGGCAGAAGACCGGATCCGTCCCCAAGCTCATCGACGCGAAGATCGGGAAGCTGGGGGACTGGCGCGGCGAGACGCTTAAGCGTCTGCGCGCGCTCATCCACGAAGCCGATCCCAAGGTCGTCGAGACCTTGAAATGGGCGAAGGCGTCGAACCCGTTGGGCGTGCCGGTGTTCGAGCACGAGGGCATTCTCTGCACCGGCGAAACCTACAAGGACAAGGTGAAGCTGACCTTTGCCGCCGGCGCCGCGCTGCCCGATCCTTCCGGCCTGTTCAATTCCAGCCTCGACGGCAATGTCCGCCGCGCCATCGATTTTTTCGAAGGCGGCAAGATCGACGAGAAGGCCTTCAAGGCGCTCATCCGCGCGGCCGTCGCGCACAACACCGCCAAGGCGAAGCGCTGATCGATCCGCCGTCATCGTAACGTCTTTTGCGCTGGCGCGTTCGCGGGCGTAGAACGCCCGCTTTCGGGGCGGCATTCCACAAGGATTGGGGTTCGGACGACCTTGGAAATGGCTGAGCTGTCGGGCTGGGATCGCTGTTCCACATCCGTCAGCTAAGGGGATGGCATTGAACTGGAGCAAATGGATCCGGCAGATCCATCGCTGGCTGTCGATCATCTTCACGGTGACGGTGGTCGCCAACTTCGCTGCAATGGCAATAGGCAAGCCGCCCATGTGGCTGGTCTATTCGCCGCTGCTGCCGCTGTTCCTGCTGCTGTTCACCGGACTCTACATGTTTGTGTTGCCGTACACCGCCAAATGGCGCAGTGGGCAAAATTAGATGGCCCGGCATTCCTCATCTGTCATCCCGCAAGGTGCTGCGTCGCTTACCGATCAAATGGTAGCTTGATATCCAGCGCTCGCGGTTGTTGCTGCTGAACCTATGGGCTACATCGCGCTCCGAAGGAACGCGATGTGCCCCAGAGTGAAAGCAAACAGCAGGATGTCGGGCCGGAGAAGCTTCGCCGGCATGTGAGGATTCTTGCCGATCTTGCCAAGCTCGCCGGCGACCCTGCCGACCTCGACGTTTTTCTCGACCGCGCCGTTATTCAGGTCGCGCGCGCTGTGGAAATCGATCATGTCAAGATTCTGCGTCATCGGCCGGCGACGGCCGATCTGCTGATTGTCGCAGGCGTGGGGTGGAAACCCGGGGTGGTCGGCACCGGGACATTGCCGTCCGATTTGCGTTCGCCGCCGGGCCGCTCATTCCAGACCGCGGAGCCGCTCTGCATACGCAGGCTGGACCGGCAACAGGAGTTCGAGCATTCGGACCTGCTGAAGGAGCACGGCATCGTTTCGCTCGCCAATGTTCCGATTTTGATGGACGGCGCCGCCTGGGGCGTGCTGGAGGTGGACAGCACGGTCGAGCGCGACTTCTCCGAGGACACCGTCGAATTCATGACCGCGGCCGGCGCCTTGATCGGCGCCGTGGTGGCGCGGCAGGGACGTGCATCCAGCGAAACGCAAAATCTGGAAGCGGCGGCGATGGAAGCGAGGCACAACGACATCCTGCTGCGCGAGATGCAGCACCGGGTGAAGAACAATTTCCAGCTCATCCTGTCATCGGTTTCCATGCAGAAGCGCCGCTACCGTTCCGATGAAACACACCGCGCGCTCGATGATATTTCGGGCCGCATCCAGGCCATCTCCCTGGCGCACGATCAGCTGGCGCCGCGTCACGCCAGCCAGGTGGTGAAGCTTGCCGATTATCTGCGCGCCCTGTGCCACTCCATCCGGCAGCAGGTGGAGTCGATCGAGATCGAAATCGAGGCGGACGAACTGGAACTCCCTGTCGATCGCGCACTGGCGCTTGGACTCGTTCTGAACGAGGCCGCGATGAACAGCATCAAGCATGCCTTCAAGGACGGGGGCGGGCGTATCTCCGTTCGCCTGCAAACCGGCATCGGCTATGGCGAGGCCCGGTTGTCCGTCTCGGACAACGGCAGCGGCTTCGAAATGCCGAGGGAGGGCGGCTCCGGCGTTAAATTCATGTCGTCGCTCGCGCGTCAGATCGGCGGGACACTGGAGCAGCAGAGTTCGCGCCAGGGCGCCACGATCTCGGTGACCTTTCCCGTGCTGGCTTAGACTGGGCCGGCTTCGATTCGATAAGGCGGACATGCACCACTCGCGCATCAACGGCATCCTGATCGACTGCAAGGTCGACGACATCGACGACGCAGCCCGCTTCTGGGCGGAAGCGCTCGGTCGGAAAATCGACCCAGGCCATCCCGGGAGCCGCGGCAATTACCGCATGCTGGAAACGCCGGCGGATGAGCTCAGCGTGCAGATTCAGCGGGTGGAGCATGAGAGCCGCGTACATATTGACATCGAAACGGACGACATCGGCGCGGAAGTGGCGCGGCTGGAAAAGCTGGGCGCGCGCGTGGACAAGCGCCTGGAACGCTGGGTTGTGATGCAGGCGCCCAGCGGCCAGCGCTTCTGCGTCGTGCGCGTGCAACGGGCCGGCTGGCCGAAGAATGCCAATCGGTGGGAATAGGAAGGTAGCGGCTGCTTGCCGTTTGAAATGGACCGTTGAATGGTCTAAATCTCCTCCATGCGTGTCGCGATCACCCAAGCAAAAGGGCAACTCACCGAACTCGTTCGCCGGGCGGAAGCCGGCGAAGAGGTGGTGTTAACCCGGCATGGCCAGCCCGCGGTAAAGCTCGTGCCGGCGGCGGCGAAACCGACCCGCGAGGAAAGAGCGGCCGCGTTGGATCGCATATGGAAGGCCGCAGCCAAGAGGAAAAAAGACGGCGGCCCCAGTGCAGCGCGCAGCCAAGACTATCTCTACGACGAGTATGGATTGCCGAAGTGATTGCCGTCGATACCTCGGCTCTTATGGCGATCGTTCTCCATGAGGCTGCAGGAGGTGCCTGCAAGGCAGCGCTCGATACGGATGAGAGCGTCCTCATTTCCGCCGGTACACTGGCTGAGGCCTTGATTGTTGCCGGCGGCCGGGCTGTGCGGAATCAGATGTTCGATCTCGTTGAGAGTATCGGCGTTGAAGTCGTGCCGGTGACTGACGTTTCTGCGCGGCGCGTGGCGGATGCGCACGCAAAGTGGGGAAGGCGAGCAAAAACGGCCGGTCTCAATTTCGGCGACTGCTTCGCTTATGACGTGAGCAAGGTGAATGGCTGCCCCCTGCTCTATGTGGGACGCGATTTTGCGCGTACAGATATCCAGAGCGTACTCTGAACGGGGCGGATGACGATGCGATCGCGAATTGTTGTCGGCGGAATGCTGGCGCTTGGCATTCTCCTGACTCCGGCGTTCGCCGCGGACGATGACATTCTTGCCCGCATGGCGCTGTGCAAGGAATCCTGGGCGGAGAGCAAGAGCGATCCGGCCAAGCTGAAACCCTTCGCGGACGATTTTCGCGCCAAATTCGCGCAGCACGAGCACGATGCCTATTTCCTGCCGACAGCGAACGTCTCGGTGCTGGGCCTTCGCGTCAGCCAGGCCTATCCCGAAAGCGTGGGCATGGGTGTCGGCTTTTCGCTGACGGTGGATGCCACCTTCGACGATGCGCGCAAGGCGCTGGAGAAGGCGCTCGGCAAGGCGCTGCAGAAATGCGAATCCGGCGAAGGCATGACGAACTGCGAACTCCAGATCGCGCGCCAGCGCACCGTCATGCTTATGGCGGAAGACAAGCCCGGCGCGAAACGCACGCTGATCGGATGCTATTATTTCTACGAGAAATAGGCATCTCTGCGTGAGCCAATTGGCTGGCCTTGCTTCTAGCGTTCACCAAAATGATAAGTTAAGTTTCTCCGATCCCGTCTTGGGTACGGGCGCGTAAACACCACAACGAGGTAGGCCAGCAACCACTTAAATCGCAATGCACAACTAGAAGGGGGAAGCCATGAAGCGAATGGGTCTTTTGTTCGTGGCTGTTGTAACCGCTGCAGGCGGTGTTGCGTGGGTAGCATCGTCATCGTTGGGACAGGACACCAGCGGCCAGGCCAGCACAGGCATGACTGCCGGAGCCACAACGCCAACCAACAACGAAATCGGCAAGCAAGTCATCGTTACGACAATTCCGCGCGGATACCGCGACTGGAAATTCGTTTCGGCGGCTCATGAAGCAGGCGAACTCAACGACATCCGCGTTGTGATTGCCAACGACAAAGCGATCAGGGCTTATCGCGCAGGCAGGCCCTTCCCTGAGGGCTCGATCATCGGGCGAGTGGCTTGGAAGATGGTTCCATCAGAGGAGAACAACAAGACGTTTGGTCAGGCGCAATCGTTCGTGCCCGGAGACGCACCCGACTGGTACCTCCAGTTTCTGGAGAAGGACACAAGGAAGTACGCCGACACGGGCGGTTGGGGTTACTCGAATTTCGGCAAGGACCTCAAACCGACGACCGACGCAAAGACGATGTACGCCTGCTTTGTCTTTCACCAGGCGGTCAAGGCACGCGATTACATTTTCACGAAATACGCGCCTTGAGACGCAGCGGAGCTGCCTTTGGTCGCCAGTGCAAAAAAGCGATGGCAATCAAAGGATAAAAATATTCTGTTCTTCTTATGTACTTATGCCGAAATTGCCCTTATATTCCTCCCATGATGACGCTGGAATCGGATACGGAGGAGACCAACGCGCCACGCAAGCGCGGGGCGCCCAAAGGCAATCGCAACGCCTGGAAACATGGCGCGCGCAGCGCCGCGGCCAAGGCGGAGCGCGCGGCTATCCGTGGGCGGCGGGTCGCGAGCCTGCCCGATGCGCGCGTGCTGCAACCGTCGCTTGCGCATGTCGATTGGGCCTACGCGCAGATCGAAGCCGGGGCACGGCGCGCGCAAAATTCGCCGAACAAAACGAACAATTCGGTGTGGCCGGCAGTGGAGGGGGAGGGGTGTACAAATTTTTCGCCGAACAAAACAAACAATTCGGTTTCGGCGGCGAGGGAGGGGGACCCCCCTCCCCATTTTTCGCCGAACAAAACAAACAATTCCGATTTAACGGGTTCCTCCCCTGCGCAGCGGGGGAGGGGGACCACGCAACGCGAAACGCGCGCGAGCGCGTTCGCAAAAGGCGTGGTGGAGGGGGCAAAACCGGAGCTACGCTTTGCCCCCCTCCCCGCCTACGGCGGTACTCTGCCCGCTTCGCAGGGGGAGAGCCACAATTCCGTCGCGGATGAACCGCCGCGAAGGCGCGGCGCGCCGAAGGGCAACAAGAACGCGCTGAAGCACGGCATGAAGAGTGCCGAGCGGCTCGCCTTCAAGTCAGATCTCCGAAAGTTCTTGCGCCGGATCCACGCCACATGCGGGCTGGCGCACGCGATCGCCAAGTCGCGCAGTAGCAGTAAGGGCGTGCCATGAGTGCGGCTCACTCCCTCGATCATCCCATCTGGTGGGCGCTGATCACGCGGCAGGCGCATCTGGCGCAGAGCAATGCGCGCGCCAGGCGTTATCCGACAGACGTGGCGCCGTTCGCCGACATGGTCGATATGTCTCCCGAGAGCTTTGCCGCGCTGCACGATCTGATGCAGCCGCGCGACACGCAGGTTCTGTTCACGCCGGAGCCGGTGAACGTGCCGCCGGCATTCGAGGTTGTGGCGGCAGAGGAAGGCGAGCAGATGATCGGTACGCCGGCCAATGTTCCGGCAAGCGACGTGAAGATCGTTCCGCTGGGTTCAGCGGACGTCCCTGCGATGACGGAGCTGGTTGCGCTCACCAATCCGGGCCCGTTCGCGCCGCGCACGCACACATTAGGCACCTTTCTCGGTATCAGGATCGACGGCCGCTTGGCCGCGATGATCGGCGAGCGCATGGCGCCCGGCGACTACACGGAGATGACCGGGATCTGCGTGCATCCGGATTTCCGCGGCCGCGGCTACGCGCAAAAGCTGATGGACGTTATCGCGAAGCAGATCGTGGCGCGCGGCGAGATTCCGTTCCTGCATGTGTACGCGCACAACGCACCGGCGATTGCGCTCTATCGCCGCCAGGGCATGAGCATCCGGCGCACCATGAATGTTACGGTGGTGCGTCGCCCATGACCGCATTGATCGAATTCGCATCTCCAACGTTTGATTGCCGAGAGAAAAGCATCGCGGTGTTTCATGGTTGACATGTCATCGTTCCCCATCACGAAGCGCTGGCCGGCGAAACATCCCGACCGGCTGCAGCTCTATTCCACCGCCACGCCGAACGGCGTGAAGGTCTCGATCATGCTGGAGGAGATCGGGGTCGCCTATGAAGCGCACTATATCGATCTCGGCGCCAACGAAACCTGGACGCCGGAATTTCTTTCGCTCAACCCGAACGGGAAAATTCCCGCCATCATCGATCCGGACGGGCCCGGCGGAAAACCGCTGCCGCTGTTCGAGTCCGGCGCCATCCTGATCTATCTGGCCGAGAAATCCGGCAAACTGCTGCCCGCGGATGCCGTGCTGCGTTACCAGACGATCCAGTGGGTGTTCTTCCAGATGGGCCACATCGGACCGATGTTCGGCCAGCTGGGCTTCTTCCACAAATTCGCCGGCCGTGAATTTGAGGACAAGCGTCCGCTGAAGCGGTACGTGGACGAAACCAAGCGCCTGCTCGGCGTGATCGAGGCGCGGCTCGATGGCCGCGACTGGATCATGGGTGGGGACTACACGATCGCCGACATCGCCATGCTGGGCTGGGTGCGCAACCTGATCGGCTTCTACGAGGCGCGCGATCTGGTGGATTTCGATGCTTTGAAACGGGTGCCGGCCTGGCTGGAGCGGGGCCTTGCGCGGCCCGCGGTCCAGCGCGGCCTGGCGATCCCAAGCCGGCCATAAGGCAGTTTTCGTCTTTTCCGGCACTCTGGCCCTCGGCTAGGCTGGACGTCGCGGAAGAGCTTGGCGGCAAAGGGAGAGTGCCGTGCTGAAGCATGTGCTGGGTCCGATTTTCAGGAAGGGCAGCCTTACGCTGCTTTTTCCCGGCGGGAAGTCGGAGACCTACGGAAACGGCGAGCCGCACGTGATCGCGCGGCTGCACGATCGCCGCGCCATTATCGAGCTCGGTCTCGATCCCGATCTGAAGCTTGGCGAGCTCTACATGGACGGCCGGTTCACGGTGGAGAACGGCGACATCGGCGATTTCCTGGATCTGGCGCTGAGCAATATCGCCGAGTTCGAGCCGAGCGGCATGAGGAAATTGTCTCGCCTGTTCCGCACGGCGACGCGTAGCATCCGGCAGTTCACGCCGGCGCGGCGCGCCAAACAGAATGTCGCGCATCACTACGATCTCTCGGCCCAGCTATACGACACATTCCTCGACGCGGACCGGCAATATTCCTGCGCCTATTTTGCGCGCGGCGACGAAACGCTGGACGAAGCGCAAGCCGCCAAGAAGCGGCACATCGAGGCCAAGCTGATGCTGGACAGGCCGGGGCTGAGGGTTCTCGATATCGGTTGTGGTTGGGGCGGTCTGGCGCTCGATTTCGCGCGCGATGCGCGCGCCCAGGTGCTTGGGATCACGCTTTCAGAAGAGCAGATCGCCATCGCCCGGCAAAGAAGCGAGAAGGCGCGGCTCGGCGATCGCTGCCGTTTCGAACTTGCCGACTACCGCGCACTCAACGGCAGCTACGATCGCATCGTATCGGTGGGCATGTTCGAGCATGTCGGCCTGCCGCAATATCCGGCATTCTTCAACAAGGTGCGAGACCTTCTGGCCGATGACGGCGTGATGTTGTTGCACACCATCGGGCGCGTTCAGGGCGGTCCAGGCATCAGCAATCCGTGGATCACGAAATATATCTTTCCCGGTGGCTACACGCCGGCGCTAAGCGAAGTGCTGCCGGCCATCGAAAACGCGGGATTGGCAGTCACGGACGTGGAAGTGCTTCGCATGCATTATGCAAAAACGCTAAAGCACTGGCAGCAGCGGTTCCGCGCGCATTGGGAGGAAGTCGCCAAACTCTACGACGAGCGTTTCTGCCGCATGTGGGACTTTTATCTAACAGTGATGGAAATTGCCTTTCGCCGCGAAGGCCTGGGCGTGTTTCAGATTCAGCTGGCGAAGAAGATCGCCTCGCTTCCGATCACCCGCGATTATATAGTTGAGACAGAGCGCGCAATGTCTTCCACGGCGGCGGAAGCGCGTTCCATCCGGGTGGCCTGAAGGCGCGCCGCTAAACCTGTGCATCAAACGCGATTACACTTGCGCGGGCGTGCGGCCATCGGTTGATTCGGTCTCCCCGCCGCAGCTGCTTGAGTAGATCACGCGTAAGATGGAACAGGAACTTTACCGCCACGTCCCCTACGATATCGAGATCGAGCAGGCCCTGCTCGGTGCCATCCTGGTTGACAATGCGGCTGTCGAGCGCGTCTCCGCGACGCTGAAGGCGGAGCATTTCTACGATCCGCTCCACCAGCGCATCTACGAAACGATGCATGGCCAGTTCGAGAAGGGCGGCATCGTCATCACGCCGCTTACGCTCAACGCGGCTTTGAAGGCGGATCCCGGCCTGATCGAGGTCGGCGGCCACGCTTATCTTTCCGGGCTCGCTGCCGCTGCGCCGGCCATGCCGAACGTGCGCGACTATGCGCGCATCCTGCACGATCTCGCGGTGCGCCGCGGGCTGATCCATATCGGCGAGGATGTCGTCAATGCGGCTTACGAAGCGCCGCACGACAAATCGCCGCAAACGCAAATCGAGAATGCGGAAAAAGCGCTGTATCGCCTCGCCGATACCGCGCGGTACGGCGAGGGTCCGCTCGACTTCGCGGAGTCGCTGCGGCGTGCGGTTGAGATCGCCGAGCGGGCGCAGGCTCGCGGAGGCAAGATCTCCGGAGTCTCGAGCGGCTTTGCCGATATCGACCAGTTGCTCTCTGGCTTGCAGCCATCCGATCTTCTCATCCTCGCGGGGCGCCCGGGCATGGGCAAGACCGCGCTCGCCACCAACATGGCCTTCAATGCCGCGCGCGCCTACGCGCAGGACATGGAAGACGGCGAAGAGGTGCCGCGTGGCGCGCCGGTGCTGTTCTTTTCCCTGGAAATGGCGGCTCAGCAATTGTCCGCGCGTATTCTGTCCGAGCAGACCGAAATCGAGATGTGGAAAATCCGCTCCGGACGGTTCGCCGATTCTGAATGGGAAAAATTCGTGCTCACCATGCAGGAGCTGTCCACTCTGCCTCTTTACATCGACGACACCGGCGGCATCTCCATTGCGCAGATCGCCGCTCGCTCCCGGCGCATGAAGCGGGAGAAGAACATCGGCGTCATCGTGATCGACTACCTGCAGCTGATCGAGCCGTCGCGCCGCGCCGAGAACCGCGTGCAGGAGATCACGGAGGTCACCAAGGGCCTGAAGACCCTGGCCAAGGAGCTGAATGTCCCCGTGCTGGCGTTGTCCCAGCTTTCGCGTGGCGTGGATTCGCGCGATGACAAGCGGCCCGTGCTCTCGGACCTGCGCGAGTCAGGCTCGATCGAGCAGGACGCCGATGTGGTGATGTTCGTTTATCGCGAGGAATACTATCTGAAATCGCGCGAACCGGAGACTGGCACTCCCGACCATGGCAAGTGGATGGAGAAAATGGAACGGGTCCATCGCCGCGCCGAAGTCATGGTGGAGAAGCACCGCCATGGCGCGACGAACAAGATCGACCTGTTCTTCGATGACAGATTCACACGCTTCAGCAATCTCGCGGCCGACGCCTGATTTCTCCGGCGCTAGTCGCCGGCTTCACCGTGCGGGCAATCGGCATCGTAGCCATGCCATGGATCGTTCGCCCGGCCGGAGTTGATGGAATAGCTCGGCGCAATGCGGCGGGCTGCAAAATATTGCCTGTGCGGCGGCGGAGTCCATCGCTCTGCATGGTCGTCGTAGTCATAAGACTGATGGCGATCGCCATCCGGCGGGGCGCTCTCATCGCGCTCGTCCCAATTACCGCGGTCCTGGTGGCGCTCTTTCCAACGATCATAGCGGTGGAAGCCGCGATCCTGGCCGTGCCATCCATGGTCGCGCCACGGGTGTCGCATTGCGCGTTCTGCCGGCATGTAGGATTCCGCGCTGCCTGCGGCTCCGCCGCTGTAGGAGTCCATGCGATGCGAGCCGCTGCGATAGTTGTAGGGCAGCGCGGCCACGCGATGGGATCGCTTCGTGGCCGATCGTTCGGTCGCCCAGCGTTTCGTGCGATGAGCAGCAGTTCGCGTCCGGTGTTCGGCGCGCTTCGTCATCCCAACGTGCTGCCGGTGGCGGTGTTCCATGCGGGCTTCGCGATGCACGCGGTGGTGGCGTGCCTGTGCGTAATGCTTCCCGACTTGCCGGTGATGGCGTGTCTGGGTGACCTTTTGGTGATTCACGTATCCCGGTCCCTGTTCGGTTCCCGTTTCCGGCAATGGTGGCGGTGTTGGCTTTTTCGCGGGAGCGGGGCAGTGGCAGCCCTGCTGCTGGGTGCAATGGCACGGCTTGGACGGCTGGCAACCTGCCACCGCGAAACTCGCCACTGCCAAAAACAACATGCCGGAAACCAAGCCGCGCATGGTAAACGCTCCCTTAGGGATATTCTGACCGATTTTGAAACAATGCCGGCGAGGATTCGCCTGAAATTCAGTGTGATAGTTAATTCGACTGAATCCCCGCGCCATGTTTCCGCCAAACAAACACCGCAAAGCGCAAGCATCACAGCGCGGCAGCAGAGCCACGATAATTGTGGATAAGGTTACCCACAGAAACCAAACCCGGCCAGGGGCTGCTAGGCTGTGGATAGGGCGACAGGAACAAGGGGTTGGTCGATGACGTATAGTCTTCAATTCCTCCGGGACGACGGTTCAGCGGCGTTCTACTACATGACTCAATGCGCGAGCGATGAGCAGGCCAAAGCGATCGCGCGTTCTGTGCTCAATCTTCAGTTCGCGGGCGTGGAAATCCTGCGCGGCGAGAAGCTGATCTATCAGGAATCGAAGTCGGGCAGGCCGAACTGAATTCTCGCGGATATTGTTCGGTGGGGCGGCCGTGGGGCTTTGACGCTTCCGATGACGCTGCCAATGTACGACCATGCACTCCACAGGATTTGAAGCTGCCCGCCTGACTGTCCGGGTCAATGCTCTCCTCGCGAACTACCATCGATTTGTCCGGCTTTGCGAGCCGGCCAAGGTCGCTCCGGCAGTAAAGGCCGATGCCTACGGATTGGGAGCGGCCAGAATCGTCGAGGCGCTGGCGCGCGCCGGTTGCGATGCCTTCTTCGTCGCGCGGCTGGAGGAAGGCATAGCACTCCGGCCGCTTCTTCCGCGCGCCCGGATTTTCGTGCTGGACGGCGCGCAGAAGGGAACCGCGCCAGCCCTCATTGCGCATCGTCTGATCCCGGTTCTCAACTCGCTTGCCGAGATCGACGGATGGAGGGCCGCCGCCCGCGAACACGGCGCGCCGCTCGACTGTGCCGTTCACATCGACAGCGGAATGAACCGCTTGGGGTTGGTCGCGGAAGAGCGCGAGATGCTTTCCGCGCACGCGTCCGAACGGCTGCGCGGCCTGAATGTGGTCCTCTGGATGAGTCATCTTGCCTGCGGGGACGATTGTGCTTCCCCGATGAACCGCCAGCAATTGGAGCGGTTCCGTGCAGCACTGGCGCATCTGCCCCCGGCGCCCGCCAGTCTTTCGGCGTCTGCCGGTGTGCTTCTGGGCAAGGAATACCACTTCGATCTGGTGCGCCCCGGAATTGGGCTTTATGGCGGCAATCCTTGTACGGAGCAGCCGAATCCTTTTGACGTCGTCGCGGTTCTCACCGGACGGATCCTTCAGCTTCGTCGCGTTGACAGGGGGGGGACCGTTGGCTACGGAGCCACCTTCCGCACCACGCGGCATTCGATCCTCGCAACTGTCGGATTGGGTTACGCAGACGGTCTCATGCGCGCCATTGGCAACAGGGGATTCGGCGCCATCGGGGGCAAGAAAGTGCCGATTGTCGGCCGCGTCTCCATGGATCTTGTTACCCTTGATGTAACAGACGTGCCTCGAGATTTGCTCGAAACCGGTGCCGACGTGGAATTCATCGGCGACACGATTTCGTTGGAGTCGTTTGCGGCCCTGGCCGGAACCGCCAACTATGAAATCCTGACACAGCTTGGCCACCGTGTGCCGCGGCATTATGAGCAGGCCGCATGAACGTGCTCGCGACCATCGGCCGTTTCACGCTGGGATTTTTCCGGGAAACGGGGCGGCTCTCCGTCTTCACGGGTGACTCCGTATCCGGCGTCGTGCGCCCACCGCTCTACTGGTACCTGATTGCGCAGCAAATGATGCGCATCGGCTTTTATTCGCTCCCGGTCGTCGGGCTCACAGCTTTTTTTACCGGCGGCGTTTTGGCGCTGCAGATTTACAATGGCGCCAGCCGGTATGGAGCGGAATCGTTTGTGCCCGTCGTGGTTCTGGTGGGCATCACGCGCGAGTTGGGGCCGGTAATCGCCGGGCTGATGGTCGCAGGACGTGTCGCCGCCGCCATTGCGGCGGAAATCGGCACCATGCGCGTGACCGAGCAGATCGATGCGCTGACGACGCTCTCCACCAATCCCATAAAGTATCTCGTCGTGCCGAGATTGGTCGCGGCCGTGATCTCGATGCCGATCCTCGTGGCGATTGCGGACTCCATCGGCGTGTTCGGCGGCTATGTAGCATCCACGCAGAGCCTCGGGTTCAACGGCGCCGTGTATATGAACAATACCATGAACGGGCTGACCTTCGACGACGTCTCGTCCGGCCTGATCAAGGCCGCCGTGTTCGGCTTCCTCATTGCCTTGATGGGTTGTTTTAACGGCTTCCATTCCAGGGGCGGCGCGCAGGGCGTCGGCAGCGCGACGACAAATGCCGTGGTCTCTGCCTCCATCCTGATTCTTGCCGCCAACTATCTGCTCACCAACCTGCTCTTCACGAAATAGGCGATGTCAGCGGCCGGCACTCCCAAAGTCGAGCTTCGAGGCGTCAAGAAGCGCTTCGGCGACAAGGTCGTTCTCGACGGCCTGGATCTGCGCATCGAGCCCGGCCACTCGCTGGTGGTGATTGGCGGCTCCGGCACCGGCAAATCCGTGATGATCAAATGCGTGCTCGGCATTCTGACGCCGGACGAGGGACAAATCTTCGTGGATGGGCAGGAAGTTACCAACCTTCGCGGCCGCGCGCGCGAAGAGGTTTTGCGGAAATTTGCCATGCTGTTTCAGGGCGCGGCACTGTTCGATTCGCTGCCCGTCTGGGAGAATGTCGCGTTCGGACTCATTCAGGGCCGGGGGATCGCCCGGAACAAAGCCCGCGATATCGCCATCGAAAAGCTCGCGAAGGTGGGCTTGGGCGCGGACGTCGCCCTGCTGTCCCCGGCCGAACTTTCCGGCGGCATGCAGAAGCGGGTGGGGCTGGCGCGCGCCATCGCCGCCGATCCGGAAATCATCTTCTTCGACGAGCCGACGACGGGCCTCGATCCCATCATGGCCGACGTCATCAACGATCTCATCATTTCGACGGTGAAAGACCTCGGTGTAACCACGCTGTCCATCACGCACGACATGGTAAGCGCGCGAAAAATATCCGATCACATCGCCATGCTGTACAAGGGCAAGATCGTATGGGGCGGCCCGACCAGCGAGATCGATCGGACCGACAACCCCTTCGTGGATCAGTTCATCCACGGCCGCGCCGACGGTCCCATCAAGATGGAAGTCCGGGCATGATGACAGCCGCGGTGCGGGGCTGAAGGCCGAGAGCGGTATCTCGTTGGAATCGAGCCTCGGACGCAGCGCTAACTTTCCGACGCCTGCTGTTCCGGCTGCCAGAGCTCGATCTTCGTGCCGTCGGGATCGAGTATCCACGCGAACTTCCCCATGCCGTCCATCTGCTGGCGGCCGTTCACCTCGATACCCTTCGCCTCAAGACCGGCAAGAAATTCGTCGAGGTCGTCCACGGCGAAATTGATCATGAACTCGCGCGACGAGGGGTTGAAATGGCCCGTATCCTTGTTGAAAGGCGCCCATACCCCATGCGGAGGACCGGCGCCTTCCGCGCATATCACCGCGCCGCCCCAGTCCTCGATGCTCAAGCCCAGCTTGTCGCGATACCACGACGATAGCGCCTGCGGGTCTGGGCTGTGAAAGAATACTCCGCCAAATGCCGTGATACGTGCCATTCGAAGCTCCTGTTGTTTTGGCACGATAGCGGCTTCGGTCGAATTCGGACAATGCCCCAGCTACGGCCATTCGGAATTGGGTCAACACATCGCTAGAATGCGATTCTGATTGCCGGTTCCATCGCATGAAGCAGCAGCAGATTCAGTACTGCACCTCGCCGGACAGCGTGCGGCTTGCCTATTCGGTGATGGGCAAGGGAACGCCCATCGTGCGCGCGGCGCATTGGCTCACGCATCTGGAATACGATCTGAAGAGCCCTGTCTGGCGGCACTTCGTGCTGGGTCTGGCGCATCGTCACAGGCTTGTCCGCTATGACGCACGGGGCGAAGGGCTGTCGCAGCGCGAGGTCGGTAAAATCAGTTTCGACAAATGGGTAACGGATATTGAAACGGTTGTGGACGCGGCGAAACTGGATCGTTTTGTCTTGCTCGGTGTTTCCCAGGGCGCTTCGGTTTCCGTTGCCTATGCTGTCCGCCATCCAGAACGCGTCAGCCATCTCATCCTTCACGGTGGATTTGCGCGCGGATTTCTTCACGCCGGCGATCCGGAAAAGCAGGCGCAGAATCTTGCGCTGACGCGCGCCATTGTTCGCGAGGGCTGGGGTAGGGATGAAGATACTTACCGCCAGTGGTTCACCTCGCAATTCATTCCAGATGCGACAGTGGAACAGGCGCGCTGGTTCAACGAACTTGAGAAGGTGAGCGCCACGCCGGAAGTCGCGGAACGTCACCTCGTCGCCAGCGCGCAGATCGATGTTGTGGACCTTCTGCCCCAGGTGCGCACGCCGACCTTGGTGACGCATGCGCGCGGAGATTTGCGCATCCGGTTCTGGCGCGGACAGGAACTTGCCGCTGGGATTCCCGGTGCCAGGTTCGTGCCTCTGGAAGGCAACAACCATCTCTTCCTGGCCAACGAACCGGCGCACCGCGCCTTCTTCGATGCCGTGGCGTCGTTTCTGGGCGATCCGCCGGTTCGCGGATCGTTGCCCGGTTCTGCGTCGCTCATGGAGCGGATCGAGACCGGCATTCGGCAGTTCGAGCAAAATTGGTTCATGAAGATTGTCGCCATCCTGGCGGCGATTACCGGGCTGGCGATTTTCTTCGTGGAAGTCTGGAAAATGTGGCGTTGATCGGCATGGCTCGCACGCTTTCTTTCGTCTGCCAGTCCTGCGGCGCAGCGCATTCCAAATGGTCGGGCAAATGCGATGCCTGCGGCGGCTGGAATACGATCGTGGAGGAAGGCGCGCCAATCCCCGCCGGCGCAGGCGCGCGGCGCAGCAAGGGCCGCCCGTTCGCGCTGGAGGATTTGAAGGCGGCGGATGAGCTGCCGGCGCGCCGGGTGACGGGAATCGTGGAATTCGACCGGGTGTGCGGCGGCGGTCTGGTGCCGGGCTCGGCGCTGTTGATCGGTGGCGATCCCGGTGTCGGCAAATCCACGCTCATTCTGCAAGCTCTGGCTTCGCAGGCACTGCAAGGCGGACACGCCGTTTATATTTCCGGCGAGGAGGCGATGGCGCAGGTGCGCATGCGCGCCGCGCGAATGGGAGTCGCGGAATCGCCTGTTGCGCTGGGGTCCGCCACCTGCGTCGAAGATATCTTGAGCACGCTCGAAAGCGGCCGGACACCGTCCGTGGTTGCCATCGATTCCATTCAGACGATCTGGACGTCGGCTCTCGATGCGGCGCCCGGCACCATCGCGCAGGTGCGCACCGCGTCTTTCGATCTGGTGCGTTATGCCAAGGCAACCGGCACTGCGCTGCTGCTGATCGGACACGTCACCAAGGACGGACAGATTGCCGGCCCCAGAGCAGTCGAGCATCTGGTCGATGCGGTGCTCTATTTTGAAGGCGAGCGCGGGCATCACTTCCGCATCCTGCGCGCGGTGAAGAACCGGTTCGGACCCACGGACGAGATCGGCGTTTTCGAGATGACCGGCCGCGGGCTCATCGAGGTGAGCAACCCGTCGGCCCTGTTTCTTGGCGACCGCAGCGGCACCGCCCCGGGCACCGCCGTGTTCGCGGGGCTGGAGGGGACCCGGCCGCTATTGATCGAGGTTCAGGCGCTGGTTGGCCCGACCGGATATGGAACGCCGCGCCGGGCCGTCGTGGGCTGGGATGCCGGCCGGCTCTCGATGCTTCTTGCCGTGCTGGATACACGTGCGGGGCTCGCAATGGGGGGGCACGATGTCTATCTCAACGTGGCAGGCGGCCTCAAAGTGGGCGAGCCGGCGGCCGATCTGGCGACTGCCGCGGCGCTGATTTCGGCCTTTGCCGGGAAGCCACTTCCGGGTGACTGGGCTTTCTTCGGCGAGATCAGCCTTTCGGGCGCCGTGCGGCCGGCCCCGCAATCGGAATTGCGTCTCAAGGAGGCGGCAAGACTGGGCTTTCGAACCGCTGTCGTGCCTGAGGGTACGAAAGCAGAGGGCTTGGAGTTGAAGGCAGTGAGAGACGTGACCGATCTGGTGTTGCTCACAGGGGGCGAACTCCGCCAGTCGGAGCGCCGTGGTAGAATCGAGTCGCATGACTGACCTGCACATCAACGGGGTGGATCTCGCCGTCGCCGCGATCCTGATCCTGTCCGTCTTCTTTGCCATATATCGCGGCTTTGTGCGCGAGACGCTCTCGGTTTTCGCCTGGGCAGCGGCGGCGTTCGCGACGCTCTATTTCGGACGCTACGTCGCCGCGTTGCTGACATCGTACATGTCAGAGATGCTGGCGGAGGTTGTGGGCCACACGGCGGTATTCCTGCTCATCCTGATTCCATTGGCCTTCTTTGCGAATCGGATTTCATGGCGGGGACAAGAAATGC
>Ga0213876_10000468_pt1 | contig 32312 bp, 31 predicted proteins | sample BarmaccomBMRX_R9_FD_160113 | JGI IMG/M metagenome (GOLD analysis project Ga0213876, IMG submission 160113) | Root-associated microbial communities from Barbacenia macrantha in rupestrian grasslands, the National Park of Serra do Cipo, Brazil - RX_R9 | ecosystem: Host-associated > Plants > Roots... | reverse complement strand
TTACGGTTTTCCATTTCGTTGGTTTTCCATATACCCCCTCGCCAGCGATGATTGCTTTGATAACGACGTCCTCTATCTTGGAGTTGACCCCCTAACGTCCCGCACACTGTCCAGATCTAAAAGGACATCCTTGACAGTAGGGGACCGCCTTCAGCGCGATGAGTGCGCGGGCCCGGCAACCATCGGTTTCAGCCCCGCCGGCCATATGACGTCTGCATCTCAGACCGATACCGTTGAAAGCAACGAGAGTTCATCCACCCATTGCGGTAATTTTTCGAGGATGTCCGCATTACCCTGGAAAGCAGACATGCGCATCGACGATCAAGATGTCTGCTTTGGGCCAGGAGCGGTCATTCGATCACCTCGTCGGCGCGGGCAAGCAGTGTTGACGGTACGGCCAAACCGAGGACCTTGGCAGACTTCAAATTGATCAGCAATTCGAACTTTGATGCCAAATAAATCGGCATCTCACTCGTCGGCGCCCCTTTCAGGATGCGGTCGATGTAACCCGCGAGGAGATGATAGACGCGCGCAAGTGACGGTCCATAAGCTATGAGCCCTCCACTTTCGAATTGCTCGCGATACGGAAAAACCATCGGAAGCCGAGCATTGTCCGCAAGCTCAACAATCAGCCGCCGGTAGGTTACATTTTCCAATTGATCACTAACGATCACCCCGTCCACATGCCCATGCACCATCGTGCTTACGACGCGCCGATATTCTTCCTCTTGCATTGGACTTTCGATCGGCGGGCCCAGGACCGCGATTCCCAACTGAGCCGCATTCTCCTGCATCGCGTTAATCTGTGGCAGCTGCCATATCTGGCGCGATCCAAGGAACCCCACTCTCGATGCCGTCGGAATAGCCTCACGCAAGACCTGCAGACGCTTGCCCCAAATCTCGAGTCCAGCCTCAACGCTGACCCCGGTGATGTTGCCACCAGGCCGCGCGAGGCTCACCACAATGCCGTAAGGAACGGGGTCGGCCATGCTCGCGATGACTGGGATCGTGTGTGTCGCCGCTTTGAAACTTAGAACGAGCCGCGACGCTGCTGTCACGATGGCGTCCGGCCTTGTGCTCACCACATTGCCGCAGAGCTCTGGAAAGCGCTCCTCCCGACCGTCGCCGGAATATCGCGCCACAATAAGATTCTGCCCCTCGACGTAGCCAAGCCGACGTAGCTGTTTAAAAAGCGCGGAATAATATGGATTGTCGCCGGTTTCGTTCATGTCGTAGACGGGCGCCGACGGGTGAACAATTGCGATGTGATAGGTCTTTGGCGTCTGCTGCGAGCGTGCTGTGAGCGGCCATCCTGTCACCGCACCGCCGATGAGGGCCATAAACTCGCGGCGTTTCAATCGGTCGATCCCCATAAGATCCTAGGCGGTCCATGGCCGGATTGCAGCATAACGAATTGGCATTTGTAAATCAGCCAAGCCGAGGTCCGGTTAGGGTCATTAGCGGACATAAAGGCGCCCGCACCCGAATGTCAGCTATTCACCCGAAGGACATCGTTCTACACAGTCGTGACGTCGGCTTTGGGCCACAAGCAGTCATTCCGACTTCTCGTAGACGGCGGCGCGGTCGTCGCGCGGCAGGGTAATGATAAACTCGGTGAATAGGCCCGGCTCCGTCTCGAGATCGATCGTGCCGCCGTGTTGTTTCACGATGATGTCATGGCTCATCGAGAGGCCAAGCCCAGTTCCTTCGCCGGCGGGCTTGGTGGTGAAGAACGGATTGAATATCTTTACTCCCGGCGGGATACCGGTTCCGTTGTCGCGAATGCGGATTTCCACCCTGTTGCCGAGGTTCTTGGTGGCGGCACTCAGGACAGGCTCAAAGGTCTCGTCAGCCCCCTCCGACTTACGCTTGATTGCGGCATAGAAGCCGTTGGAAATTAGGTTGAGGAGTGCCCGCGTGATCTCCTGCGGGTATACCTCGACCGCGCCCGCGTCGGGATCGAGGTCGCGCTGCAGAGTAATCTTGAAGCCGGATTTCTCCGCTCTCGCCCCGTGATAAGCGAGGTTGAGGCTTTCCTCCACGATACCATTGATAGCGGCGGATCGGTGCTCGCCACTTCCTTCACGCGAATGCAGCAGCATGTTCTTGACGATGGAGTCGGCTCGCTTGCCGTGTTGCACCACCTTTTCGAGATTATCCTTGAGCGTTCCCGTGAGTTCATCGATTTCAGCGCGGAGCGTCTCGCCGAGCACAGCGGGATTGAGCGCATCCCTTAGTTCGTCAGTCAATTCTGCCGACAACGCTGCAAAATTGTTGACGAAGTTGAGCGGGTTTTTGATCTCATGCGCGACGCCGGCGGTGAGCTGACCGAGGGAGGCAAGCTTTTCCGTCTGGATCAGGCGGTCCTGCGCGGTGCGGAGGTCTTCGAGGGATTTTGATAGCTCGCGGGTGCGCTGCTGCACTTCGTTGAACAGGCGCGCGTTCTCGATGGCGATCACGGCCTGATCGGCGAAGGACGTGACGAGCTCGACCTGCTTGTCGGTAAATGCCTGGACGCGCCTCCTGGCAATCACGACCGCCCCGATCGGCTCGTTCTCGCGCAGCAGCGGGACACCAAGCGCAGTGCGCTGGCCGGCCAATAGCGTCGACTCGCCCAGTGTGTATTCGTGGTCAGCCGACACATCGGCGATTTGCACTGTGCGGCGCTCCAGCACGGCGCGACCGGTGATGGTGCCTCGGTCAGGTACAATCGGGTGCTCCTCGAGGAAATGGACATATTCCTCGGAAAAGCCCACCGCGGCGCCGGCTCGATACAGATCGCCCTCGCGGCGCATGATGAAAGCCATGTCGGCATCGCAGAGCCGGGCAGCCGAGGAGACCAGCGTGCTGAGGACAGCCTGCAGATCGAAGGCCGAACGGCTAATCACCTTCAGCACGTCCGCTGTCGCGGTCTGCTGCTGCAGAGACTCTTCGAGATCGCGCGTCTTGGCCTGCACCTCCACAAACAACCGGACATTGCCGATCGCTATTACCGCCTGATCAGCGAAGGTCTGGAGTAGAGCGATTTGCTTGTCACTGAAGGGCTTCACCTCGGTGCGACGCAGCACAATAGCGCCTACGCTTTCATTCTCCCGCAGCAAAGGCATGCTCAAAAGGGTCCGAGTACCGTTAAGGCGAGAGATGCGTTGCCCTTCTGGAAATTCGGTGCCCTCAGCGGACAGCACGTCATGCAAATGGATCGGCACCTTGTCAACCACCGAACGCCCTGTTACCCAATTTCGGCTAATCGGGTTAACGGGCCGATTTTGAAAAGTTACGTGTATCGGGCCGTAATGCGCGCGATAACGCAAGTTGTCGCCATCCCGCAAATGTACAAGAGCATCGTCCGCCTCGCAAAGTTCGCAAGCACTCTCGACGATCGCTTGGAGAACCGGCCCGAGATCGGTCGGCGAGGAAGCGATCACCCTGAGAATATTGCTGCTTCCGGTCTGATAAGTCAGCGCCTCGCTAAGGTCGCGCGTCTTCGCCTCCACCTCGTTGAACAACCGCACGTTCTCTATGGCGATCACGGCCTGGGCGGCGAAGGTCTGGATGAGTTCGATTTGCTTGTCGCTGAACGAGCCAACCGCGAACCGGAGCAGGCTGATGACACCGAAGGTCTGCCCATCCCGAACCAGCGGCACTCCGAGTGCCGCCCTGAAGCCTATTAGCTTTTGTGCATCCTGACGCTTGAAATCCGGATCGGCAACTACGTCGGGCAAATGAACAATACGGCCGCCGACAATTGTCCGCCCAAAGATTGAGCCGCGATCAGGCTGGCCCGATTGCTGCGCGAGATGACCTATCCATTCGGGTTTACAGCCAAACGTCGTAGCTAGCCGGTAATCACTACCTTCCCGGTATCGTATCGTCCCGATGTTGGCCTCGCACAGCCCACACGCCGACGCGAGCAGCGCGTCGAGTACGGGTTGAAGGTCAAATTTCGAGCGACTGATAACCTTGAGCACGTCGGCAGTCGCGGTCTGCTGTTGAAGCGCCTCAGTGAGCAGCTCTTGCGTGTGCGCGAGTTCGCGTTTTCGTTGCTCGAGATGCTTTCGCAGGTCAGCTGCGGAGGACCGTTGAGTGGCGGCAGTAGTTGGCTGCTTGTGGCGTCTCACCTTTGGCTTGTCGGAGCGGCGCGTCGTCATAGCTTAGCTATCCGGTAGGGGACCGACCCAGCGCGCCAAGCTGGCGTGACGAGTGGTAACCCTGTTAGCAAGGCTCTCAACTGCAGGATCCGCGAGTGGAACCGAAAGTAGCACACCATTGCGGATAGGGAAGTAGCCCTCCGATCTAGGCGCGACAGGGCGTCACACCAGGTCGTCGGATGAGGTTCGCGAATATGTGCTGCGGTGCAACGTAGACCGATGTGGAATCAATTGCGTCACTTTCGATGCGCCGGCGGTGTCTGCTCCCTCACTAACGGCCAAACCAGCAACCCGCCAGAATGGTCGCTACACTTTCAAACATTGGTCTCCTCAGCGAGATCGACGCCATGATACGCTAAGCCTTTTGCGTTACGAGCGCCCGGTCAGGTGGCCCATGAAGCTCTTCTATGCACCCGGTTCTTCCTCTCTGCTCCCGCATATCGTTCTTCGTGAAGCGGAGCTTCCATTTGAGCCCATCAGGATCAATGAACATACTAAGGCCATTTCGGGTGGTGGCGACTTCAGAAGCGTGAATCCTCTGGGGTATGTGCCCGCGCTTGTGCTTGACGATGGAACCTTGCTCACTGAAGGAACAGCGATTGTTCAATACATCGCCGATCTGGTCCCAGAGAAGAAGCTCGTGCCTCCGAATGGCACGATCGAACGGGCCAAGTTGCAGGCTTGGCTTAACTTCTGCGCGAGCGAGATGCACAAGGGCGGTTTCTCACCCCTGTTCTACAACGGCATTCCAGAGGAGGGTCGAGACGTGTTTCGTCTCCGGCTCAGAAGCCGCTTCTCCTACCTTGACGCACATCTCTCATCGAACAAATACCTGATGGGCAGCGAGTATACCGTAGCCGATGCTCATCTTTTCGTGGTGTCGAACTGGGCAAGCTGGGTGAAATTTGACCTGTCGCCATTTCGAGCCGTTCTCGAGTTCCGCGAGCGGGTAGGCGCACGTCCTGCTGTAATTGCCGTGCTCAAGACTGAGGGCCTTTATCCGATGCCAACCTCTCAGCCGCATTGATGACGGTCATGTTGACCTTCCGGATTGGGTCAGAGCCGATCTTACGGGCCCTTCCCAGCGATGTCCGATTGTTCCCTGATATCGGCCCTGTCGGCGGGCCACGCACGTTCAATTGGGCAAGCCGGCTTCTCGCCAGGCTTCGGCAAAGGGCTCGAACACATCAGGCACAACGCCGACAGTTGTCAAAAATCCGCGTATGGTGAATGTCGGCTGAATGGCGAGGACTTGCTCTGCGGCATCCATTCCATCACGCAAATGCCCAAGCCGAACGAGGGCCGCCGCTGCATAGGCATAGGGAATACCGAATCGAGGGTTGCATTCCATCGCACGACGAGCGGCGCTCAGCGCATCCTCATATCGCTTCATGTGGAAATAAGAGACCGCCAGCCCGCAATTCGGGAGAAAGTTCATCGGGTCGAATGGACTAAAGCGAAGTGCTCGCTGCGCACGTTCGATAGCCAGCTCCGTCTTGCCCATCCAGCCGAGGGCAACAGAGCTGCCCGCTAGTGCGAAAATATTGGACCGGCTGAGTTCTAAGGCACGGTCAAAGAGATTGATGGCTGTGGGATGGTCATGCTCGTCGAGCCAAATGATGAATCCGGCGATTCCCAAAGTAGATGCATCATCGCCGCCGTTGATTATCGCTGCGCGGGCGTGGCGAATGGCGCGCAACCTGTCCTCTTCCTCTAAGGTTCCAAAGCTGAAGCGGGCGTGATAGCACCAGGCCAATGGCGCGTGCGCGCGTGCATAGCCAGGCTCAAGCTCCAACGCCCGCTCGAGCATCGGAACAGCGATGGATGCCTCCTCCGGATTCACGGTAAATGTATACGGCAGTGCGCGCGATACCAGGTCATAAGCGTGCAGGTTGTCGGGCCGCTTGCGCTTAACGCGTTCGATCTCCGCTTTTCTGAGATTGGGCTCGATAGCGCCGACGACGCTCAACGTGACCTCGTCCTGCAAACCGAAGATGTCCTCGAGGGAGCCGTCGAACCGGTCGGCCCACACATGCCGACCTGTTTCCGCTTCGATGAGCTGACCGGTGATGCGGACGCGGTTCCCAGACTTGCGCACGCTGCCTTCGAGGACATAACGCACACCCAGCTCACGGCCGACCTGCCTCAAGTCCGCTGCCCGGTTCTTGTAGACGAAGCTTGAATTGCGGGCGATGACGAAGAGCCACTTGATGCGTGAGAGTCCAGTAATGATTTCCTCAACCATACCGTCGGCAAAATACTCCTGCTCCGGATCGCTGCTCATGTTCTGAAACGGCAGCACTGCGATTGAAGGATTGTCGGGGAGCGGCAGCGTGGCCAGCGGAGCCGGCAAGGTTGCGAAGCGATTTGCCGCAGCTTCATTTTCTTCCCGTTTAACTCGATACACCCGCACTGGCCTTGCAATGTTCTTGAGATTCTGCTCGCCCATATCCTCGAGCGCGAGATCGAGCCTATCGCGGACCTCGTCACGAACCTTTCGGGAGACACAGATGCCACCGGGTTCTGCCATTCCTTCGAGGCGAGCAGCGATATTCACGCCGTCGCCGTGGATATCTCCCTCTTCGATTATAATGTCGCCGACATTGATGCCGATCCGGAAGACGATGCGCTTGTCCTCTGGAATAGCGGCATTCCGGGTCACCATTCCCCGCTGGATAGAGACGGCGCAGGTGACTGCATCGACGACGCTTGGGAATTCAATAAGAATACCATCTCCAGTCGTCTTCACGACGCGACCATGGTGACGAGCGATGGCTGGGTCGGCCAGTTCTCGGCGTATCGTTTTCAGTGCGCGCAAAGTGCCGATCTCGTCGGCGCCCATCAGACGGCTGTATCCAACGACATCTGCCGCGAGTATTGCAGCTAGTCTTCGCTCGACTGATGCTCCATTCGGCACGCCACACAGCCCTCATCACCACGTTGACGGCAAGAATAGGCGCCGTGCCGTGGCACGCAAGGACCGCGATCTTTTCGAGCGCCGCGCTGATGTCTGCATTCGGTCAATCGCGTTATTTTTGGTCCGCCGGCCGAATGTCTGCTCTTCCCCAATTAACGCCCAAAACCGACAATTCGCCAGAATGGTCGCTAGGGGCCAGAAGGCGACGTTTTACAAATTATTCGATTGCGTCGTCAGCCGTCGCCAAGAGAGTTGGTGGCACTATTATGCCAAGTGCTTTGGCGGCCTTGAGATTGATGATCAGCTCCAATTTTGTCGGAAACTCGACGGGTAAATCGCCAGCCTTCGATCCTTTTAGGATTCTTACGACGTAACTGGCCGCGCTGCCAAAGCACTCGGCCAGGTTAACACCATAGCTGATGAGGCCACCTACATCGACGTGCTCTCGGAAGGCATAGACTGCGGGCAGGCGCGTCGCGGCCGCTAGGGAAGAGATGCGTTCCCGTTCGTTAAAGAACATTGGATCCGTCTGTACAACGAGCGCTTGAACACCGCTATTCGCCAAGGCACGAAAGGCCGCATCGAGGTCATCCGGTACACGAACTTCTCTGATAAGCAACTCCACGCCGAAGTTCCGATTGGCATGCTCCAGTTCTTGCCGGTCGATGACAACCGATCCGGCCACGTCAACCAAAAATCCAACCCTGTTCGCATGCGGGACCAGCTGGAGGGCGATTTCAAGCTGCTTACCAACCAGACCCTCGGTGCGAAACAAAATCCCAGTCACGTTGCTTCCCGGATGTGACATGCTGGCGACCAGACCGAGGTGAACGGGGTCTGCCAGAAGTGGGCAGACAATCGGAACGGTTTTACTCAGTGCGCGCAGTGATACGACGGCAGGTGTTGCGGTGGCCAAAATCACATCCGGTCGCAAATCAATCACTTCCTGCGCCAGCGACGTTGCTCGGTCCAATTGACCGTAAGCCGAACGCAACGCAAGCTCAAAATCTCGAGGTTCCACGAGATTGAAGTGTCGAAGTCCCTGCACAAACCCGTCCATCAATCGGGCATTTCGCTCCGGAGCGACTAGGCTCATGAAAGCGATCAGGGGCGGCCTATTCGAAGTTTGTGCGCGCGCGGCCAGCCAGCACGCACTCGCGCCTCCAAGAGCTACCACGAATGCGCGCCGCTCGATGTGCCGGAAGGACATTCAACCCTCCTAAGGAGCAGACGTGCCCTTTAGTATACATTCTAACTTCCCCGCAGCTTTAGCAACAGCGCGCCACGTATCCAGTCAGGGATGTCGAGACGGTGGCGTTGATGTCCGAATGGGGTCAAAGCCGGTCTTACGAGCCCTTCCGAGCGACGTCCGGTTGTTCTCTGACATCGGCCCTGTCGGCGTACAATCCGAGACAGCCATTCAGGTCCAAGAGCCGCCATCTAGCTGGTTATCAAAGCGCTCGGCAAATACTACCAGAGACGCAACCGCCGGGCTTTCAAGGATTGGGCCGAACCCAAATCGCAACGAGCTATTTGTAGGCCACCGCAGCGCTCGACGGACCCGTCAGAGGGATAATCTTGAAGTCTCGGAATCCGACCTCGCGACACCAGCTCGCAAAGTCGGCTCCCGTGTAATCGAAGGCATCGCCAATTCGATCAGCATGTTGAGAGACATCATCAGGCCGAATGCATTCTCGCGTCTTGCATCGTCGATGAGCGCCTCGATGGCCACAAGTGCGCCGGCTGGAGGCAACGCATCATACGCCTTGCGAATGAGCACCTTCTTCTTCTCAAGATTCCAGTCGTGCAGGATCATCCCCATGGTGATGACGTCCGCCTTGGGCAACGGATCGGCAAAGAAGTCGCCACCGACAGCTGTTACCCGGTTGGTCAGGTCAGCCTGCTGAATTTTGCGTGCAGCGATCGGCACGACTTGGGGAAGATCGAAGGTGGTGCAACGCATGTGCGGATTGGATGCGGCAACCATGCAGGAAAGCTGCCCGGTCGCGCCGCCGACATCGCAAAGCGTTTCATATTTGGAGAAGTCGAACCTTTGGGCAAACTCCTGGAAATTCGCGGCGGACGCCCCCGACATGGCGTTCATGAACTGCTCAAGGCGTGCCGGGTCGGCGTAGAGCTTCGCGAAAACCGGCTCTCCGGAGTGCTTAGTTTCGTTTTGGGGCATGCCGGTCTTAAGGGCCTCGGTGAGATCCGCCCAGAATCGATATAGGCGAGCATTCGCCATCTCGAGGATGCCGCCGATGTAGCCAGGGCTGTTTCGGTCCAAAAAAAGCACTGTCGGGCGTATTTGAATAGCGCGCATCGGGCCCATTGCCCTCACGTTCCAGAACCTTGATAGCCACAAGCGCGTCCGGTAGGTCCGGTATGGCGCGTGGATTGAGTTGCAGCGCGGCAGCGATCTCCTTGCCAGTCATGGGGTGACTGGAGAGCTTGGTGAAGAGTTCCAGCTCCACGGCAGAAAGCAGCGTCTTCGACGCGAAGAACCCCATCCCGACTTGCAAGATATGGGACGGATCTGGCCGCGACATGATGGAATCCTGTGAGTGCCGGGCGTTAAGTATGACTCACGCGCCGCCAGGCTTGCAACACGTTGAAAGCCGCCCACCTATAAGCCTCGCGAGGCCTTGGCCTGGCCGCTGTCCATGCCACGTCTGCTCGTGCCCCAACTTCGAAAGGCCTGGCGAGGGCGGGGCCAGCTACTTTGGGCGAGTTCCGGACTTGTGCTCCGCAACAAGGGTGGCCTTTTGGTCACCACGTCGGCAAGACCGAGCAGCTCCGGCCGCAAGTCGAGCCGAGATGGGAGTGGCCCTTTTGCTAGGCTGTCATTCAGGTAATCCGGCTCTCTGGAGGGCCTGAGCCCATTTCGCGAAATGCTCCGACCGCTTGAATGTAGCCCAATCGTTGAGATTAGAGAGGCGCTGGGTTGGATGAAGCCGTAGTAGCTGTGCGATTGCTTTTTTTGCTTGCTCCAGCCGTCCTGCCATCGCATAGCTCGCCGCCAAGACGCGGATTGCCACCACGAAATCTGGCTCCTGCAGCAATCCCCTCTCGGCCCAGTTGCACGCATCCGCGTAGCGACCCGCAAGAAAATGAGAAAATGCAATCCCGCTCAGGGCTCTGCACGTCAGCGGGTCGAGCGGACTCAGTCGCATCGCTTGTGCCAAACGCTGGATTGCCTCGTCGGGCTCGCCACGCCATGCACTGATCCATCCGCCATGGTACCACGCCCAGGCTAAATTCGGATTGAGCCTCGTAGCCCGATCCGTGCAAGCGGCAGCATCTTCAAGATCACCCAGATGCGCAAGCGCGAAACCGCCGGTGCAAAGTGCAAACGCGTCATCCCTGCCCAATTTGATCGCCCGCCGCCCCAGGCGTTCCATTTCGACGGGCTCCTGGATCGCGTCGGCTCTGCAACCATTAGCTTTCCGCCAGGTGTAACACCGTGCCGCCATACCATAGGCGCAGCCGAAGGCAGGGTCGAGCTCGATTGCCCGGTAGAACTGTCCGAGCGCAAGGCTCACGGCTTCGCGTGTGCCTTGATAAAAACTCGCCATGCCGCGCAAATAGTGGTCGTAGGCATTCAGGTTCTCAGTCGGCTTTCGCTGGGCGCGTTCGATCTCCGCCAATTCAACCTTCGGCGCAACCGCTCCTACAACGCTTGTCGTAATCTTGTCCTGGAGATCAAAAACATCCTCAAGGCCGCCCTCGAACCGATCTGCCCATAGGTGTGCCGCGCTGGCGGCATCGATCAGCTGCCCGGCGATGCGCACCCGATTGGCCGCCCTGCGAACGCTCCCTTCCAGCACGTAGCGTACGCCAAGTTCACGCCCCACTTGCTTCACGTCGACGGCGCGCCCCTTGTACGTGAAGCTTGAATTGCGAGCGATGACGAACAATGCCTTGAAACGAGACAGCGCGGTGGTGATGTCCTCCACCATCCCGTCGGCGAAGTATTCCTGATCGGGATCGTTCGATAAATTCTGAAACGGCAGCACGGCGATCGAGGGCTTATCCGGTATCGCCAGCGCCTGGGCAGTCTTGGCAGATGGCGTTGTCGACATTATCGGAACGACGCTCGCGTTCACCTTCAATCGCCATGCGCGCATCGGCTCAACGATATTCTTCAGATTCTGCGAACCCATGTCTTCAAGGGCGATATCGACCTTGCCGCGGATGTGACGTTGCGCGTCGTCGGATAGGCATATCCCGCCAGGGTCTGCGAGGCTTTCAAGGCGGGCAGCTATGTTGACGCCGTCTCCAAAGATATCGTTTTCATCGATCATGACGTCGCCGACATGGATGCCGATCCGGTACTCTATTCGCTTTACCTGCGGCATCGCGGCATTTTGTTTGACCATCGCGCGTTGAACCTCGATAGCGCATCTCGCCGCATCGACAGCGCTAGCGAACTCCACCAGGATTCCGTCACCGGTGGTTTTCACTATGCGTCCGCGATGCGCGGCGATCGAAGGATCGAGAAGCAACCTTCTGATGACCTTGAGGCGAGCCAACAAGCCTTCTTCGTCGACGCCCATCAGGCGGCTGTATCCAGCAACATCGGCTGCTAGAATTGCCGCAAGTCGCCGTTCCACGCGATTGTCGGTCAAAACGGCCCCCAGACCGGTAGCTCGTCGATACATCAAAGCATAGGGCGCTTCTGTTAGCCAGGGAGAATATACCTTTGCTGCCAGATGCGGATCTCCCGCTACGGGCCAGGAACGGATGCAACGAGTTTCGTCGGCGGTAGCGAGTAGCGAGGCCGGTATGTCGAAGCCAAGCACTTTGGCAGTCTTCAAATTGAACACCGTTTCAAACTTGGTCGGCAACTGCACCGGAGCACACTTTTGAGGGATCGGAGGGGAGCCTCAGAGCATAGATCATCGTACGATCGGAAAACTTCCGCTTCGGGCCAATTCCGGTCGTGAGTAGATGCAGCAAAAGCAAATTACTGGATCACCTCGTCGGCAAACGCGAGGAGCTTTTCTGGAATGGTCAGGCCAAGCGTCTTGGCGGTTCTGGCATTGAGCACGAGTTGGAACCGGGTTGGTTGCTCAATTGGAATATCGGCAGGGCTGGCGCCGCGCAGAATCTTGTCCACTTGGCCCGCCGAGCGTCGCGTAGTGTCGTCGAGGTCGGGGCCGTAGCTCAAAAGCGCGCCCTCGCGCGCCCAAGGTCCCCAGCCTGATGCGAGCAGCAGCCGATGCCGATCGGTGAATGCGAGGATGCCGGCGCGATTTAAGGACACCAGCCGCGACGAGACTGGCATCAGCGCTTCGGCGCCGACATTCAGCGCCGACTGGTACGCACTCTCAAGGTCTGCCCGCGACCTCGCTTCCAAGGAGTGGACCTGGATACCCAAGGTCTTGCCGGCAGCCTGTATCTCCCGATACTCCGGATCGACATGATCGGGATTCCACAATACGGCGATGCGGCTGAGCTGCGGTGCCAACTCATGCAGGAATTGCAGACGTTTGGCGGCGAGATCAGACGACACGAATGTGACGCCGGTCATATTACCACCCGGGTGTGCGAGGCTCGCCACTAAGTTCGACTGCACGGGATCGTTGCTCACTGCCATGACGATAGGAATGGTGCTGGTTGCCGCCCGGGCGAACGGTGCCACGTCACCACCAAGCACATAGATGAGATCGGGCTTGAGGGCGACCAGCTCGCGCGCGAGCATGGGTAACCGCTCTGGCTCGCCTTCGGCGCAGCGCAGCTCAAGTATGATGCTTTGGCTCTCGACATAACCGAGTTCGCGAAGGCCGCGGCGGAACGAGTCGTAGTTCGGATCGGGCGTCCCGTAGAGCAGAACGCCGAGATGTGGTGCCGGCTTGACAGCCCCTTGCGCGGGCCTTGCTAGCGGCAATGCCGCCGCGCCAGCCAACAGCGTAATGACCTCGCGCCGTTTCACTGCTGATGCTCCCCGTGGTTCGGAGCCAAAAGGATAGCATGGCTCTGCTGCGGTGCGGGACTTAAATTTGCCCGAGGTCCGCTCCGGGTCATCAGCGGATATGGGCGATCGCCAGTTCTATGATGGCTGTAAATTCAGAAGCAAACATGAAGCGGACATTCCACGATATTTGCTTAGGTCCAATTACGGAAATCCCGGCCTTCATTCTACGACTTCGTCCGCGCCCGCGAGGATAAATTGTGGGATCGTCAGGCCGAGGGCTTTGGCAATTTTAAGACTGATGGCAAACTCGTAATGCGAGGGCTGCTCGAGCGGCAAATCTCCCGGCGCGCTCCCGCGGAAGATGCGAGCGATGTAATGGGCGGCCCGACGTCGCATCTCGGCACGGTCCGGCCCATAGCCGAACAGACAGCCGAAGCGCGCCATCTCGGCCCACTCGCAGGCGGTGGGGAGGCCGGCGTCGAGGGCAAGCTTTGCGAGCCGCTCGCCGTCGCGATAGAGCATGGGATTGCCGGTGATCGCCAGCGCCTGAGCACCCTCCGCGCGCATCTTCGCAAATGAAGCGGCATATTCGTCGGGCCGTGTGACGGGATAGATCCGCAAGTCGACGCCCACATTCGACGCTGCCGCGAGCATCTCGCGGTCGCTTCCTGGAGAGGGAGGCACCAAGAGCGCCGCTAAGTGCTGCGCCGAGGGCACGGTCTCGTGCAACTTCTCGACCCGCTTGCCATCAAGCTCCGCTGCGAGAATGACCACGCCAGTGACATTGCCGCCGGGGTGGGCAAGGCTGGCGGCGAAGCCGAATCTCACCGGATCAGGACCGAAGATGATGATCGGCACTGTGTTCGTGGCCTGGCGAGCAGCGAGAAGTGCCTCGGGGCCAACTGCGAGGATCACGTCCGGCTTGAGCGCGACGAGCTGATTCGCCATTTCGGCCCAAGTCGCAGCATTGCCGACGCGCTCCTCGATCACGAGATTGCGGCCCTCGCTGAATCCCAGCTTAGCCAGCTCCGGCATGGTCCAACGATGCGTAAACTCAGCCGATTGCGACGATGGCTCCAGCTCGCCAAGTCGATAGACTTTTTCTTCTGCCCTCGACACCGCAACTGGCGTCAGGAGCATCACAAGAAGCAGGAGAAGTCCCATTCTGATCTCATTGTCGGCCAGAGCCGTATGTTAAGGCGAAAAAGCACTTCGCCGGGCCTCTTGCAAGAGACTATTCAGTTACCGTTGAGTTAGCCTGCGGCCGAGATGGTTCAAACGCAGTCTTTCCTCCCGAGCGACTTTCTGCTTTGCGTCGCAACGGCCGTACTACCGCACACGCCGAGAGGGCCCTTCGGGGCCAAGGGACGACACTTGCGCCGCAGCAAAGTAAATTCTATTCGATCACAGCGTCAGCGCGCGCAAGGATCAATGGCGACACTGTAATTCCAATTGCGTCAGCAGTTTTCAGATTGATAACCAGTTCGAATTTGGTCGGCTGTTCGACTGGCAAGTTAGCCGGTTTGCCTCCCTTCGCGATCATGTCAACATATTCTGCTGCTCGTCTAAACATGGCAGAAAAGTCTACGCCATAGGATAATAGGCCGCCCGCATCGACCCATTCGCGAAAGGGAAATACCGTTGCGACCTTACGCCGAACTGCAAATTCTGCGATCCGTTTCCGGTCTGGAAAAAACACTGGCGATGCCGGGAAAATAACAACGCTGCGGAAATCAGGCGGTGCCTGCGCAAGTGCTTTGTCGTAGTCATAGGGCTGATCCAGCAATAGGACATCGGCAAGCCACAATCCAAAAGCCGGTGCGGCACTGGCTGTTGCCTTCCATTGGTCCTCCGAAATGGTGTCCCAGAACACCGTCGCCGCATGGACGTCCGGCAAGGCTTGCGTCAGAAGCTGCACGCGCTTTTTCGCAAGATCGATTTGTTGCAAGTATAGACCGGTTACTTCTGTTGCGGGCTGAGCGAGGCTTTTCACGTACCCTAGCGCGAGCGGATCATAATCTACTGCGATCATCACGACAGGCACGCTCGGTGCCGCCGCGACAACGGCTGCTATCGTAGGCTGATAAATCGCGAGGACAATATCGACGTTTCGATGAATGAGCTCCTGAACCGCCTCAGCATCACCTCCGGGGTGACGCGGCGGGTTGACGAAATCCAAAGTGAGGTTCTGGCCTTCAATGTATCCGAGTTCACGAAGGCGTCGGCCGAATGCGATGTAAGGCGGCGACGTCGGAGCTTGAATTGTTACGATACCAACGCGGGTCACTGCCGTCTGCTGGCCGCGCAGGTCGGTAACCGATAGGATCGATGATGCACCCGCCCCGCCGAGCAAGGTGATGAACGCCCGCCTTTGCACGGGTGTCGTCTCCCGCCTGAGAACCGGACCTGCCACAGTCTAACATCAAATCTTACACAAGTATCGCGGCATCGCGTTGCAACAAACGTGGTCGCTCCACTTCCGGAACGGGTCAAATTGAGAAGAGCGACCGTGAGGAGACTTCGTCGGCTTTCCCTCCGAAGCGGACGAGTAATGCGGAACGGGTGGGGCCAAAGCCCGACCCTTGGTCGTGAGGCGATTCAATTTTGGACGTGTTTGCGGATCAGTTCGGATATTGAGTGCGCCACGGCTTGCGGTGTCTGCTGCCGCGATGTGGTTTCCGATGGCGCGAGTTTGATGGGCATGCCGACTGGCCCATCCTCGCGTCGCAAAAAGCCGCGCAGATTACCCCACCCGTTACGCTGTTGGTAGCGTGTTTTGATATGTGGTCTTGCGCCGTCAAGTGGCGAGAACTCAGTGCCCACGTACTTCTTCTCAGTTTCGCTAAGTTCTCGTGCCGAGCCATCGTCATTGATATAGACGAGGACTTCACTCGCACTTGGAATAACTGCTCTTTTTGGCAGTTGCACCGGTCGACCAGAACGGCTGGAAAAGCTGTTTCGAATACGTCGCTGTTGCCGCGTCCACAATGACGCGGTGAGTAAAACGAAAGCGAGACCCCAACCAATTCCAATTGTTATGCTCATGCGCAGCCTCCAACGGTCACTACCTATCGCCACAGCGTAAATTTAAGGTGTCCTAGTCGCGTTCATGGCCTCTCGGACCGGATGGTTAACGATGATGGGATCACACGAGAGATTTGGAAATGGAATGGAATCATATGCCAAGTTGCGCAACAACAATCTTGAGCCGCCAATGTGGACGTAACGAGTTCTACTCGATCACATCGTCGGCCGTAGCGAGTAGCGAGGCCGGTATGTCGAAGCCAAGCACTTTGGCAGTCTTCAAATTGAACACCGTTTCAAACTTGGTCGGCAAGTGCACTGGCAAATCACTCGCTTTCTCTCCCTTGAGAATTCGATCAGCATAGATCGCTGCCTGTCTAAAAAGCTCGAGCAAATCGGCGCCGTAAGACATCAGGCCGCCATCGGCAACGGCGGCGCGCAATGAATAGACTGTCGGCAATCGGTAACGTGCCGCCAGTTCGATAAACAGTTTGCGCCGAGAATTGGTCGTCGGATCGGACGGTACAATCACGCCGTAATCCGATTCCTTTCCCCACCGCGTCATCGCTGTTTCGATTTCTGTTGGTTCTCGCGCCGGCGCCGCCTCAATTTCGACGGCGAAGTTGGGAGCAGCGGATTTTAACAAGCCAAGGATACGCTTGTGCGTTGCATTGTCGGGATTCAGCAATATGGCGACGCGGACGATCCGCGGCGCAACCTGCTTGAGCATGCCGAGCAGTTTTGAGCCCAAGCTGGGCTCCATGACCGCGAAACCGGTCACGTTGCCACCCGGATGAGCGAGACTCTGCACTAGACCATCCGCGACCGGGTCGCCGCTGCCAATGAAGATGACAGGAACTGTTTTGGCCAGTTCGTGCGCCGCCAATGCGGCTGCGTCACCGTTTGCGAGCAGCACATCCGGTAACTGATGCAAGGCCTCTCTAGTGGCGGATCGCACCCAATCGGCATCACCCGTGCCCCAATGAAAATCGACTTGAAGATTTCCGCCGATCGTCCAACCAGCCTTCTCGAGTTGACGCCCAAATGTCGTAGCGCGGAGCTGGCCTTGCGGATCGCTCTCAGGGTATAGCATGACGACGCCGATCCGGCGCGTGAGCTCTCCTCGCTGTGCGCGAGCGACAAGCGGATAGCTCGCGGCCACACCTGCAAACACAAGGACGAGTTCGCGCCGCCTCATGGTCCGCCTCTTTCGGGTCCTGGCAAGGCATCACCCAGCTTAAGCTAGCACACTTTTGAGGGATCGGAGGTGAGCCTCAGAGCATAGATCATCGTACGATCGGAAAACCTCCGCTTCGGGCCACAAGCGGAAGAAGTCAGTTTTTAAGGGCCGTGTTTGCGCCGGCAAGGAGCGCCGGACGGCGCAATCAAATCTAGCGTCTTTGCAGACTTCAAGACCGCAGCTGGATGCGAAATCACCTGAATGTTAGACCGAGGCGGCGCTGGATGTGCGTCGCGTTCAGCGTGCCGGCGCGGCGCCTCGCGGACTCAGGTGCGATTTCTCGGCACTCTGCCTGTTGGGAGAAGCTATTTTCAAGGATCGACATTGGCATGCCATGCTCGTTCAAGTCCCAGCGCGAACCGGTTAACCGCTGAAAAGATCCGACTTGGAAGCGAGGACGCCTCGTCTGGTAATTGCCTGATGAGAAGCGGGCGGTCCGGAAATGGCCCATCTCATTCGAAGACCTCGTCCGCGCGGCCGAGCAGCAACGGTGGCACCTCGATACCAATAGCCTTCGCGGATGTAAGATTGATGGCTAGCTGAAAGCGTGTTGGCTGCTCAAACGGCAGGGCCGCCGGCTTTGCCCCTTTAAAAATTCGGTCTGCTAGCGCAGCCACACGACCGAAGCTCTCGTCCAGATCCGGAGCGTAGGACATTAACCCGCCGTCGCGCACGAGCCAGTCGAACTCGTAGATGGCTGGCAGTCGATGAGCTTCGGCAAACTGAAAAACTCGCTTGCGGTTTAGAAGGGTGAGAGAATCCGTCACCATGAGAATCGCGTCCGGCATTGCACGCTCCATGGTCGAGAATGCCAGATTGAAATCCTCGGGCTCGCGCACGCCCAGCGGCTGGACTAGGATGTCCATCGTCTTGGCACCGGTCTCAGAGGCCCGATAGCGCAGTGTCATGCCGAGATCGTCTGCGTTCCATAAAATGGCAACGCGCCGCAATCCAGGAAAGATCTCTTTGAGAAGATCCATGCGTTTGGGAGTGAGCTGCGCAGACACATCCGAGATGCCGGTGAGATTGCCGCCCGGTCGGGCCAGGAGCTCGACGAGCCCGGTGCCGACCGGATCGCCGGCAAAAATCACCACGACAGGAAGGGCTGTGCCGCGCTTCGCTGCGAGGGCCGCGGGATAGCCGGAGGTAATGATCAAATCGACCTTGCTTGCCACCAACTCGTCGAGCAGGCGAGGGAGCTGATCGAGGCGCCCTTCCGCCCCGCGGCGCTCCAATATAAGGTTAGTGCCCTCAATGTATCCGAGCTGGGCGAAGCCGCGAATGAGGGAGGCCCCATTTGGATCCTGATCGGTCATGGGAGAGCCGGCGCCAAGGGTCCCGACGCGATAGATTCTGGATGAAGCTTGGGCGAACGCGGCACGTCGCCAAGCGGCGGCGCCAGCGAGAGAAATCACGAATTCGCGCCTTCTCATGGACGCCTCCAGTCTATCGCCTGGAGTCGGAGGGTAAACTCATTTCCGACTCTCTTCATATTGCACCGAACGTCTTCGTACGGCGCTGTGCGGACACAGATCGGATGTGGTCCCTATCTAAGTAATGTTGCCATTTTTTACTGCCTTTTCTCGGTCAAGATGCTCTGGTCAAGACAAATCGTGCTTCGCGCGGTCCCGAAATAGGCAGCGTGACCTCGCGTTGAAGAGCTTAATTGGTTTTCCGCTTTACCGATGACAATCGCATCTGGCCGAAGCATATGGCGTCGGGAGGCTATCCATCTTAAGAACTCAGCATGATTGATCAACAGACGAATTTAGGAACTCAGCATGATTGATCAACAGACGAATTGGCGCAGATTAGGTGCTGACATCGTAGTTTGGAGATGTCAGCACTGGCCCGCGTCGTGGAGGTGATCAACTGACGTGAGTTAAATTCAGCAACAAGGGGCAATACCTTGCGGCGGAGGTTCCCGGCGGACTGACAAATGAGCGAAATGGCGCTGGCCCCAAGCCACACAAGTCCTTCTGAGGAGCGCGAGCGTTCCGCCCGTCGACGCTTCCCGCTTACCGTGAAGCTCGCCGCCGCGCTCATAGGGCTCGTGGTGCTCGTGCTTTTGGTCAACGGTGCGATCAACATGTGGTTGAGTTACGGGGAGGCGAAGAGTGCCGCGTTGAGCGTCCAACAGGAAAAGGCGCAAGCGGCGGCTCAGCGGGTGAGTGAGTTTATCGGTGAAATCGAGAATCAGATCGGCTGGACCACGCGCCTGGAATGGAGCCGAGTGACGACCGAGCAGCAGCGCTACGATTTCACCCGGCTGCTCAGGCAGGTGCCAGCGCTTACCGAGGTCTCCTACTTGGATGGTAAAGGCAAAGAACAGCTCAAGGTCTCCCGCCTTGAGCCTGATGCAATCGCGAGCGGGCGAGACTTCTCGAGCGATCCTAGGTTCGCCAAGGCGACTGCCGATAAGATCTGGTTTGGGCCTGTGTATTTTCGGCGTGGCTCTGAGCCTTACATGACGATCGCGGTTGCCCATGCTGGTCACGATTCCGGCGTCACGGTCGCTGAGGTGAACCTTAAGCTCATCTGGGATGTGATCACCAATATCCGCGTCGGCCAGAAGGGTTACGCTTACGTCGTGGACGAAAAGGGGCGGCTGATCGCGCACCCAGACCTCAGCCTAGTCCTTCGCGACACGGATTTCTCGCAGCTTTCCCAGGTGAGGCAACTGCTGGAAAGGCCCTCGTTTGCGGTCCCGGGATCACCCCCGACTTCGAATTCGACTTCTTCCGCCGAACTCGCCGAGATCGCGACAGCTTATGAAGGCGGTTCGGTCCTTACAGCGCACGCGGAGATACCGCGCCTCAATTGGCACGTTTTCGTGCAGTTACCCCTCGCCGAGGCGCTGGCGCCAGTCTATGCCTCAATGATCCAAACGCTCGCGCTTGTCGGCTTTGGCCTCCTTTTGGCTTTGGTAGCCGGCGGCTATCTGGCGCGCCGCCTGGTGGTGCCGATTCGGCGCCTTCAAAAAGGCGCTGAGAGGCTTGGCAGCGGCAATCTCAGCGAGCGCATAGCGATCCACACAGGCGATGAGATCGAGACACTCGCTGACCGCTTCAACCAGATGGCGGGACGGGTGCAGGAGAGTTACGCGACACTCGAGGCCAAAGTCGAGACCCGTACGAAGGATCTGAACGAAGCACTGCAGCAGCAGACCGCGACGGCCGAAGTTCTGAAGGTGATCAGCCGATCGACGTTCGATACGCAGACCGTGCTGCAAACTCTCGTTCAGACCGCGAGTCGTCTCTGCGCCGCGGAATTTGCTCTTTTGTTCGAGCTGCACGATGGAAAATACCGCTTGGCAGCGGCCAACAATGCCACAGCCGGCTTTGTTCGACATGCAGCTGAAAATCCGATCGCCCCAGGACGAGGCTCCTTAATCGGACGAACCGCCCTCGAGAAGAGGATCGTGGAAATTCCCGATTGCATGGCCGATCCAGAATACACGTATTCGGACTACCAGCGTAGTGGACAATATCGATCAATGCTCGGCGTCCCTTTGATGCGTGAAGACGTCGCAATCGGTGTCATCGGCCTCTTAAGAACAAATATTAGCCCGTTCACCGAAAAGCAGATCGAACTCGTGTCGACCTTTGCCGACCAGGGGGCAATTGCCATTGAAAATGCCCGCCTCATAAATGAAACACGCGAGGCCCTGGAACGGCAGACCGCCACCGCGGAAGTGCTGCGGGTCATCAACAGCTCTCCGGGCGATCTCACGCCGGTATTTGAAACCATATTGCAGAAGGCGCATAGTCTTTGCGGTGTCTCAGTCGGCTCCCTCCAAATATACGACGGGGAAAAATTCCGCGCGGTCGCGGTGCACGGCTTCACAGGACCTTTCGCCGCTCAGCTGAAGGTGGGCTACCGCCCCGGCCCCAATTTGCCCCATAGGCAGTTGCTTGAGGGCGCGCGCTTTGCTCAAGTTTCAGATCTAGCGGCAATCGACGATCCAATTGCGCGTAATGCTGTTGATCTCAGCGGAATCAGGACTTTGTTGTGCGTTGCTCTGCGCAAGGAGAATGCTCTTCTCGGTCAAATCACGGCTGCCCGTTTAGAAGTTCGCCCATTCTCTCAGAAGGAGATTGCACTATTGGAGAGTTTTGGCGCGCAGGCGGTAATCGCGATGGAGAACGCGCGGCTCATCACTGAAACTCGTGAAGCGCTACAGCAGCAGACCGCGACGGCCGAAGTGTTGAAAGTAATCAGCCGCTCGACCTTCGATCTTCAGACGGTGCTCGAGACGCTGGTTGCCTCGGCGGCCAAGCTCTGCGAGGCGGAAAAAGCAGCAATCATGCAGCGTGACGGCCCGTTCTATCGTTGGGTCGCTCACTATGGATTCTCGAACGAGCTCGTTCAATATGCCGTCACGCACCCCTTCGCTGCGAATGCGAACAGTACCACTGGCCGCGTCGCGCTCGAGGGAAGGCCCGTCCAAATTGCCGACGTGCTTGACGACCCGAATTACACCGCGCTGGAATATCAGCGGCTTGGAAAATTTCGCACGATCCTCGGTGTGCCGCTTCTGCGCGAGGGCGCGCCTATTGGTGTTTTCATACTAACGCGCGATAAGGTGAGGGCCTTTAACGAGCGTCAGATCGAGCTTCTCCAGACCTTCGCCGATCAAGCTGTGATCGCGATCGAGAACGTGCGACTATTCGAGGAAACGCAAACTCGGACGAAGGAGCTCGCCACATCGATTGAGGAATTGCGCGCAGCGCAAAATCGTTTGATCCAGTCCGAGAAGCTCGCCTCGCTCGGCCAGCTCACGGCTGGAATTGCACACGAAATCAAGAACCCCCTTAATTTCGTGAACAATTTCGCCGCGCTGTCGCGCGACCTGATTGAGGAGCTGAAGCCGCTCGTCCTAACCTCGGAACCGAAAGAGAAAGAGGAGATTGATGAGTTGATGCACATGCTCGAGAGCAATCTCGAGAAGGTGATGCAACACGGCAAGCGCGCCGATTCGATCGTAAAAAATATGCTCCTGCATTCGCGCGAAAGCTCGGGAGAGCATCGCCCGGTCGACGTCAACGCGCTCGTGGAGGAGAGTCTCAATCTCGCGTATCATGGCGCACGCGCCGAGAAGCCCGGTTTTAATATCACCTTGATGAAGGAGCTCGATCCCGAATTGGGCGATGTCGATCTTTACCCCCAGGAATTCACTCGAGTGCTCTTGAACCTCATCTCGAACGGTTTCTACGCCGCAAACAAGCGCAAATCCCAAAACGAAGGAGATGGTTTCGAGCCCACACTCACAGCGTCGACGCACAACCTGGGTGATAAGGTCGAGATCAGGATCAGGGACAATGGCACGGGCATTGCCGAGGAAGTGAAGGCCAGGATGTTCAACCCGTTCTTCACAACCAAGCCTGCCGGCGAGGGCACGGGGCTGGGGCTTTCTTTGAGCTACGACATCATTGTCAAGCAACACGGCGGTACAATTGAGGTCGACACCAAGCCGGGGGAATTCACTGAATTCACTATTGTGCTGCCGCGCGGCAGCAATCCCGAAAACCGAGAGGCTAGCACGTGACAGCTCATATTATGGTTGTCGATGACGAGCCGGACGTCTCGGATTTGTTCCGCCAGCAATTCAGGCGGGACTTGCGCGCTGGGCGCTTTGCAATCGGATTCGCTCGGTCCGCCTCCGAGGCCCTCGAGAAAATTTCGGTGTTGGAAGAGTCATCCCTGGTCATGGTCTGCTCAGATATCAATATGCCGGGCATGACCGGCCTCGAGCTATTGCCCAAAGTGAAAGCGATACGGCCAAATGTCCCGGTGTTGATGATTACCGCATATAGCGATGACGACACGCGCCGCAAAGCGCTCGAGGGTGGTGCGGCTGGACTTATGGCAAAGCCGGTGGATTTCGTTGCGCTGCGGCTCGAGATCGATAAACACCTCGACGAACGTGGCCTTGGCGTATGAGCATAGCCTCCCCACGCGCGCGCATCCTCGTCGTCGATGACGAGCCCGATCTCGAGGCTCTCATCCTACAGAAATTCCGTAAGCAGGTGCGCAAGGGCGAGCTGTCCTTCCTCTTCGCGCATGACGGTGTCGAGGCCTTGTCGATGCTCGGCGCGAGCGGCGGGGTCGACATGGTGCTCTCCGACATCAACATGCCGCGCATGGACGGGCTCTCGTTATTGGCGAAACTGCAGGAAGCAGAGGACAAGCTTTCGACCGTCATCGTTTCGGCCTATGGCGACATGGCAAATATCCGCACTGCGATGAATCGGGGCGCCTTTGATTTCCTGACAAAGCCGATCGATTTTAGCGATCTCGAGATGACGATTGACAAAACCATCCGCCACATCGACGTGCTGCGCGAGGCGAGGCGGCGGCAATCGGCAGCGGAGCGCGCCCATGCCATGCTCTCCCGTTATTTCTCGCCTAATCTCGCCGAGCGTTTGGCGAACGATGCGTCATTGCTCGATCTGTGTGGGCAGCGCCGCGAGATCGCAGTTCTCTTCACCGATGTCGGAGGCTTCACTAAGCTCGTCGAGAATCTCGACCCTGCGACCTTGAGCGAGATGCTCAATGAGTATCTCACCGAAATGACCAATGTTGTCTTTGCGAACGAAGGGACGGTCGCCAAGATTGTCGGCGATGCGATCCACGTGCTTTTCGGCGCGCCTGGAGATCAGCCCGATCACAATACCCGCGCAGTCGCATGTGCGCTCGCCCTTGATGAATGCGCGGAAGCTTTTCGCACGCGCTGGGCACAACGTGGCGTTGCGCTTGGCCCTACCCGCATTGGTGTGCACGCAGGGCCAGCGGTTGTCGGCAATTTCGGCGGCGGCCGCTTTTTCGACTACACGGCCTACGGTGACACGATCAACACGGCGGCACGTCTCGAGGCCGCGAATAAGGTGCTAGGGACGCGCATCTGCGTGAGTGCCGACGTTGCGGAGCGGGCTGAAGGGTTTCGCGGCCGACCGATCGGCGACATCCTCTTGCGCGGCAAAACCAAGCCGCTTCGCACGTTTGAGCCGTTGAGAGAAGAAGCTTATGGAGATCCGGCAACGCTCAGCTACGCCGAGGCTTTCACCAAAATTGAAAAGGGAGATCCGGCAGCGACGGCATTGTTTGCCTCGCTTATGGGCAAGAGGGCCAGTGACGCCCTCGTGAACTTCCACTTGAAGCGCCTGTTGAATGGTGGATCGGGAACAGTATTCGACCTTGGTTGAAGACGGTTCACTCCGATCAGGTGAAAGCCGATCCTCCCGGAGCTGTGGCCGAAGAATTGAAGCGGCCCGCGTGCCGGGTGACGAACTTCGGTCTGACCAACAAAGAAGACCGGCCCGGCCCTAAGAGACTGGCCGCTAGGAGCCTCAGCAGCGACCGGGGTGTTGAGTGCACCAGATGATCTGCATTCGCCTGTCATGGGCGCTACCGCCACCGTAGCCGTAGTTGTAGTCGTAACTGTAGTCATACTCAGGCGCGCCATAGACCACCTCACCCTCGTCATAAACGGGAGGTCCCCAATAAGAGTGGTGATGGTGGTGATGGTGGTGATGGTGGTGATGGTGGTGATGGTGGTGATGGTGATGGTGATGATAGTAATACTGCGCCACCTCGGGATTGCCTTTCCGCTGCGCCGCTTGCGCCTCGTCCACTTCCTTCAGAAGAGCGAGCGCGTTAGGAACTGGTGCGAGCAGTTCTGCGAAGGATCGTGGCTTCAGGAACTCAGTTGAGTTGGAAGCATCCGGAGTGGCCGCTTGCGCAGGTTCGAAAGCGGCAAGGGCTGAAATGACACCCACCGTGCCAACCAGTTTGTTCCGCATGTTACCCTCCTTGACGAGCATGTTTAGCTAATGCCGTCGAGCAACGGACGATATAATCCCTGGTTCCACAATTTTGATGAGATCGGTTAAGGAAGTAGTAACGCAATGGGCTACTGGACAAGACCTTGGTCGCCCACTTGCAAGAGCTTCGGGGATGGGACCCAAGGAGACATTAAGCCTTCGGTAACCAGCCCTGGCATTAGGTTGCCGGGCGCGCAATCGGTGCTTCGTTCGCGCCCCATCCGTTGATCAGGGCGCAAGTTGATGATTCCATCAGCTGTGATTTTTGCGGCGGTAATTTGCACATACGCTTGGTGCTTTGGTGTCCCGTGGTCCGACGAGAAGACGGTCCGGCGCAGCGCCGAGTGGAGTGCCAGCCCCCGCGAAAGGAAGCTTCCTGGGACCATCAAACTGCGAGTTGTTGAAGGAGGACGTGAGTAACGGGTCAAGCTGCGTGCGGTTGATTTTGCTGCGAAGAGGATTTCAATGAGAAAGACTAAAGCTAAGACGCTATCACGTGAGCACAAGGCCGCCATCGGAGAGGGCAGCGCACGGCCTGGCGCCGCCGCAAGCCGGCGGCACGACGGGCGTCGCGCCAAGGGAAGCGCTGACTGCCCGCAAAGCTAAAATTGATCAAGGTCGCGGAAGCCCCAGCGCCTCGCCATCGCACCCGAGCCCACCGTGACCAGCGGGCGATCTCGTTCACCGGCTCCCCGTCATTTTCGAGACCTCGCGAGCATTTTCCAACTCCTGTCCAACTTCCTCAAATATCATTCGCAATTTTTATGAGGCGGGCCATGGACGGCATCGCCGGTGACTTATTCTGAGCTGAGACGGCACGTAGATGGCGTGTCGATGATAAGAGGAACATGATGGTCTGGACTTATCTCAGCGAGGCCGATTGCGCTGCCATTCGCGAGGCGACGACTCAATGCGTCACCAAAGGCGAGCATTTGCAGAAGCTTGCTGACCGCATCGACCAGCAGCGTGCGGCCGAGGACGCACTGAAGCTGCGGACCCGCGTGGCCGAACTTGAGGAAACTCTGGCCGTGAAGGCGAAGGAAGCCGAGGAATGGCGGCAGATGTATTTGAACAAGGCCAAGGATGGATGAGCGCCGAATTGTTGACGGCTACTGGATCAACGAGGATGAGGAGGATCGTAATAAGACGCCGACATGGCGCGTCAATAAGGTCGACGAGTTCGGGTATCGGTGAAGAACCCGGCGCCCCCCTCCATCTCTCGCGTGCCCAGCATTGGCGGAGCCGTGCCGAAGACGCGCAAAGCCTAGCCGAAGATATGAACGACGCGGAGGCGTATCGATCGGACGGAAGCGGAATAAATTTGACGGCCCCAATCTTTTTTAAGAGGTTATTGCCACCGCGCGGCGCGCAAAAAACGGATCGTGGTCGGCGACAGACCTGATGAATGTTAGTCTCTTCGCTCGCGCGATCGCGATGTGAACGGGAGGGGTCACTATGACGGTCCAACCGCACAATACGAAAGCGGCGGCAACCTGGGGCGCTGGTGGCGCGGCCTACGATCGTGTTAGCGAAACCATTGCGGACTCAATCGAGCACATGCTCAACCGCCTCGATATCCAGGCGGGTGAACGAGTGCTCGATCTTGCAACCGGCACGGGATGGACGGCGCGACGCTTAGCGCAGAAAGGTGCCAAGGTGACGGGTGTCGACATCGGTGAGGGCGTGGTTGAGGCGGCGAAGCAACTAGCGAGCGCGGCCAACCTGAACATTGATTTTGTCGTCGGCGATGCTGAGCAGGTCGACTTGCCATCCGGCGTTTTTGACGTGATCACCTCTACTTGCGGCGTGATGTTTGCGAGCCGCCCTGAGGCCGTAGCAAAAGAAATGGCGCGGCTTTGCCGTGGCGGGGGCGAATTGGGCTGACCACTTGGGCGCCGACGGGCGCGGTCTTCGAAATGTTCCAGGTCATGCGGCCGTATATGCCGCCTCCCCCTTCGCCTGCGCCTCCCTCGCCGTTTGGATGGGGCAAGCCGGAGCGCATTCAAGAACTTTTGGGCGAAACCTTCGACCTGAAATTCGAGCCAGGAGTTTCGGTGTTCCGATCTCCGTCAAGCCAGCGGGTCTGGGAAGTCTTTAGCGAAGGGTATGGGCCGACCAAATCTTTGTATCAAGCGACCGATCGGAAGGAGATTTGCGGCGTGATTTTATGGCACTCCACGAACGTCATTCGACGGAATTGGGAGTGGCCATGCCTCGCGATTATCTCGTCACCATCGGCAAGAGGCGGTGACCATCCCTCCGGCGGGCAAGCGGCGGGCATGAGGGTGGCGGCCACGATGACGGTATCAGGGCGATGCTTCTCGGGGTAAGTTCCCTCCAGGGCGTTCTGCGGGGCCTCAAGATTGGACGGGCGATCGCCGGCAGGGGTAACCCTTCACCTGGAGACGTCACAAAGCTTTCCCAGCCGATGTGAGGTTTCTAGCGTTAGCCAGTAAATGGACACCAGGAGCAAGCCGAGACCTTCCGCCAGTTGGGTTCCCGTTAGCAACACCACCGCACCCGATAAGATCGCGGCGGGTGCGCTCCCGAAACTGAGCATTCCCGTGCTGCCTTGGAGCATGGGGTTGTTTAATTGCAGGCCGCCGCGATCCGCAAGCCAAGGGCAAGCACGGAGCGAGCCTCCTCGTCAGCCGCCCGCTTCACATCGCGCTTGCGCTATTTTTTCGCTCGCTTGTCCCGCTGAACTTTCTTTCGGTCCTGCCGCGCCTTCTCTTCGCGAAAGTGCTGTCCCACAGCTAACCTCCCTGCCCTCAGCCATTCGGCACCCCCGCTAGCATGGCGAGGAGCGCGAGCGTTGTCCACACGATCAGCTCGAGACGGGTGGCGGGAAAACTGGGGTGGCGCAATACCTATGTCCTGCCTCTAGGACTACCGGCGCGGGCCCTCGCGGCTAAGCGTTGGCTCTTGTGACTGATGGTGAGCCATTCGACTACCGGAGCCAATCGCGCTGATGATTGATCCGGGACTAGGATTGTGAGGCTCAAGCCCGTCTTTGCGCGCTCGCCAAAGGGAACGACCAGCTTACCTGCCGTCAAAGGTCCGACGATCAATGCCTGATGCGCCATGAGCACGCCCGCTCCGTCGAGCGCAGCTTCTACTGCGAGGCTGTAGAGCGAAAAAGCCGGACCCTGATTAGGTAGGATGCTGGTCACCCCTGCCGCTGATAGCCAACAAGCCCAATCGTTGACCCAGCTTGTATCCCACAGCAGTGGGTGCGAGCCCAAGTCCGAAGGCGAATGAAGAGTTGCTGCAACTGCCGGTGTGCAGACCGGAAAAATGAGGTCGTCGCATATTTTGAATGATTCGGCTCTGCGTGGAGTGCTTCGCGTAAAGAAAATGCCCAGGTCGAACGGCTCACGTCGGAAATCGGGTGGTTCCTCGACGGCGTAAAGAGATGGTCGCATATTTGGAAACGCAGCCCGTAACGACGGAAGTTTGGGTGCTAGCCAAAGCTGGGCCACCGATGGCAACGCCGCGATGTTGATTTTTGCGCCGGGCACCGCAACCCGAAGCTCCTGGACAGCCGAGCCCAAAACATCGAAAGCGGTCGCCAATGCTGGAATGGCCGCGCGACCGGAATCCGTTAAATACAAACCTTGGGCGTGTCTGACGAAGAGCGCTGCCCCGAGCCATTCTTCCAGCGTCTTAACTTGATGCGAAACCGCTGCGGGTGTGACGCCCAGCTCCTCCGCTGCCTTCGCGAAGCTCTCGTGCCGGGCTGCCGCCTCAAACACCCTCAAAGCGTTGAGCGGAGGCATCCTGGGGCGGGGCGGATCGATGGCAATCGGTCTCGTCTCTCACATGACGCCGGTGGCCAAAACGACCACCGGCAGTGCGACAGCAATCATTTAAGCTCTACGGGCGTCAGCTTGCCGTCAACCACTTTCCATTCGAAGGCAACGAAGCCGGGCTGCTCGATGTCGCCCTTTTTGTCGTAGGAGATTGGGCCAAGCACAGTTGGCACCGCAGCTCCAGAATGAAGGTAGGACGCGACGGCTTTAGTGTCCGCCTTGCCTGCTTTGCTGATAGCACTGGCAATAATTTGCGTGGCGGCATAGGCGTAGAGGGTGACCGCCTCCTGAGGCACCTTCCGCGCCGCTAGGTCAGCAACGACATCCTTTGCTTCGGGATGCGTGGCCGGATCAGGAAACGAGGTCATCAGCGTCCCTTCTGCCCCTGGACCACCAATTGAGGCAAACTCGCTGTTACTTATTCCATCCCCACCCATAAGGACGGTGTTGACGCCCTGGTCGCGCATTTGTCTTACGATGAGACCGGCTTCCGTGTGCTGCCCCCCGTAGTAGAGCAGGTCCGCGCGGCTCGCTTTGATTTTTGAGACGAGGGCGCTGTAGTCCTTTTCGCCCGGATTAATTTCCTCGACGAGGACGGGTTTGCCGCCGCCCGCCACAAAAGCCTTCCTCATCTCGTCGGCAAGCCCTTTGCCAGCGGTAGATTTGTCATCCACGATTGCAATCTTTTTGTCTTTAAACCTGTCGAGCACGAATTTGCCAGCAATTGATCCCTGCTGATCGTCGCGCCCACAAGCTCGAAAAGCGTTCCATAAGCCGCGATCAGTGACCATGGGATTTGTGGCGGTTGGCGTTACGAAAACAATGCTGTTTTCCGCATAGACTTCGGACGATGGAATGGTGACGCCGGAATTATAATGGCCGACAACGAACTTGATGCCGTCGCTCACAAAGTGGTTCGCGACAGCGACCCCTTGCTTGGGATCGGAAGCGTCGTCGCCCGAGATGACCACGAGTTTTTCGCCAAGAATGCCGCCTGCAGAATTGATCTTGTCAGCCGCAGCCTGGACGCCCGCCAAATACTGTTGACCGTAGGCAGCATTAGGCCCCGTCAAGGGACCTGCGACCCCAATTTTAATATCCGCGTGTGCTGGCCCGACCATCGGGGCCGCCGCTAGAACGGCCATCAGTGAGCGTAGAAAAAATCGCATTTTTTCTCTCCCATGCTGCAAGAAATGGCGGGTTGCAGGCCCCCTGACCAGGGCGTCAGTTGATGAAGTGAAGTTCATTGAATTGACGCCGGAACGCCGTGACATCGGCAGCAACCTCGCGGGGTTCGTCACCCCGCAGGGCGCGAGCGATCAGCGCGGCCAGCGTCGGCATGTCCTCCTCGGTCATCCCCCAGCGGACTATTTCTGGGGTCCCCATCCGAAGACCGTTCATGTCGCCTTTGACGGGTTCGACAGGCAGCTCTATCCCGCAAGAAAGGATATTTGCTTGCCGCAATTTTTTAGCGGCCGCCTGACCGCCGCCATACTCGGCCGCCTTGATCGCAAACTGGTGCGAAGTGGTCATGCCCTTGACTGTGGCAAACACCGGAACACCGCGCTCCCGAAGGTTTTCTGCCAAAGTCGCGGCAGTGGTGGCCATCCTCCCGGCGTAGCTGACCCCGTGATCTTTCCAATCAAGCAAGGTAATCGCGAGCGCTGCCGATTTGGCGGCGTCAAAGTTCGCGGTGAGTCCCGGAAAGGCGATGGTTTCTATCTTCTCAGCGAGGGCGGCGTCGTTGGTGACAATGAGACCAGAAGCGGGGCCGCCCAGGCTTTTGTAGGTGCTCATCGTCATTAAATGAGCACCTTCTTCGAGAGGCTGTTGCCACGCGCGGCCAGCGATCATTCCGCACAAATGGGCGGCGTCGAAGAGAACCAAAGCTCCAACCTCATCGGCGATCTCGCGGATTTCTCGAATCGGATGCGCGAAGAGGTTGAGGCTCCCGCCAATCGAAATCAGCTTCGGTTGGAGCTTCCGCGCTTCGTCCCGGAGACGCGCCACATTGACCGTGTAACCATCGGCATCGACCGAGGCGGGATGAACTTTCAGCCCGTAACGTCCCGCGCAGCCAGCCGTGTTGTGGGTGACATGACCGCCAATGCTGGGTGGCGGGACGATGATGGGATCGCCGGGTTTAGCGGCGGCCATGAAGGCGTAGAGGTTAGCAAGAGCACCCGAAGGCACTCGGATTTCCGCGTAGCTCGCGCCGAAGATCTCAGCGGCGAGTTCCGTAGCGATTACTTCCACGCGCTCGACGCCCTCAAGCCCCATCTCATATTTGCCGCCCGGATAACCCAGGGAAGGACGGGAACCGAGGCCGGACGCCAACGCCGCCTCCGCCCTCGGGTTCATGACGTTCGTAGCTGGATTTAAATTGATGCAATATCTGCAATGGATGTTCCTGTTAAGCTCGATGCTCTGATCGATGGCAACCGCAATTTCTTTTGAGGTATGGCCACCAATTTGGGAGGCGAGCCTCTGGACAAACTCATCACAATCCCGTGGCACCCAGCTGCGAAGCGCTAAAGCCGCCATCGAAATCTCCCGCCCTTGCTGGTCCAGATTTGGTCCAGCGGACGGATTTTTCGCTTTCAGCGCAAACGAGAACTTCTAAATGTGATCCCAAAAAAAACTAAGCCTGATTTGGAGCGGAATGGACGATGAGGCGTGCAATGAGCGGCGAGCGCGTCGAACGGATGTTCGCGGGGTCTTCGCCGGTGACGTGGTCGGCTATGGCGTATCCACCGCCCCGTGGAATCCCTCCTTGCCGGATCCGCGTGTTCGTTGCGCATTATTATGCATGCAGCGGAGCGAGCCGACGAAAGATAGCTAAGCGGGCAAGGACCAGAATTCGGAGTTGCATATGAGCGTTGCAACCGCGTCGCTGGCAGCCTCCAGCAGCCGCTCGCCTTTTTCAGCTCGCGCGGATCTCGGGTCGCCAATGACTCCATGTTTGGTGCGGGACTTAAACGAGCGCCACCGGACAGCCGCGCTGCTCGCAACAGCAACCCGTTCGCGCTCCGTCGGACCCACTGCATTTGTGGCAAGTGACATGTCGATCAGATCGGGGGCAAGCGCCAACGTCATAGATGTTTCGGCCTCGCAGGCATGACGCACATTCGATTGCCTTTCGAGAATTTCGCTGAATGCCTTCTCGGCTAAAAGCCAGTAGGTCGCCGTTGCGATGGGCGCGCTGAACTCACCGTTTTGGTCAACGGCCAAATCGTGCTCAGGGGGGGACGGGCTACTAGAGTGAATGAAGAAGAAGTGTTTGCTAAAGCCCGCACGTCGGCATGCAGCATCGCCGGTCGCTTGGGACTTTCGCCACCGGGATTGTGGCCGTTTACGATGGCCTCGTAGATTCACGGCTCCGCCAGAGTCTCCAGACTGGCGGCAATGTTTACGCCATCGCCTAGTAGGTC
>Ga0213876_10000467_pt1 | contig 32321 bp, 24 predicted proteins | sample BarmaccomBMRX_R9_FD_160113 | JGI IMG/M metagenome (GOLD analysis project Ga0213876, IMG submission 160113) | Root-associated microbial communities from Barbacenia macrantha in rupestrian grasslands, the National Park of Serra do Cipo, Brazil - RX_R9 | ecosystem: Host-associated > Plants > Roots... | reverse complement strand
AAGATCGGCGCCGCGACCGTCGCGCCCTGCTCGGAATGGCCCAAGGTGCGCGGGTTGTCGAAGCCGACATAGACGCCACAGGCGAGGTCCGGCGAGAAGCCGACGAACCACACGTCCTTGGCGTCGTTCGAGGTGCCGGTCTTGCCGGCCAGCGGCTTGCCCACCGCCAGGATCGAGCGGCCGGTACCGCGCTGCACGACGCCTTGCAGCAGCGAGACGATCTGATAGGCGGTGCGCGGATCGATGATCTGCTCGCGCGGATCGGCGAGCAGCGGCTCCTGCTGACCCTTCCAATCCACGACGTCGCAGCCCTCGCAGACGCGCCCGTCGTGCCGCCAGATCGTGTTGCCGTTGCGGTCCTGGATGCGGTCGATCAGCGATGGGCTGACTTTCTTGCCGCCGTTCACGAACTCGGAATAGCCCGTCACCATGCGGATCAGCGTCGTCTCGTAGGAGCCGAGCGCGTTGGCGAGATAGGGCGGCAGATGATCGTAGACGCCGAACTTCTCGGGATACTCCACGACCTTGTCCATGCCGACTTCCTGCGCCAGCCGCGCCGTCGCGTTGTTCAGCGAGAGCGCGATGGCGCGGCGCAAGGTCACCGCGCCCAGGAACTTGTGGCTGAAGTTCGCGGGATGCCAGAGCCCGAGCCCCGGCCCCTGGTCGATCACGACCGGCGCGTCCATCACCTGGCTCGACGGCGTGAAGCCGGCATCCAGCGCCGCGGCATAGACGAAGGGCTTGAAGGCCGAGCCCGGCTGGCGCATCGCCTGCATCGCCCGGTCGAACTGGCTCGACGCATAGCTGAAGCCGCCCGACATCGCGAGCACGCGGCCGGTATGCGGGTCCATCGCCAGGATCGCGCCGTTCACCTGCGGGACCTGGCGCAGGCCGAACTCGCCGGCCTTGTCCGTCGGCTCGACATAGACCACGTCGCCGAGCTTGACGACGTCCTGGGGCTTGGCGACCGCAGGCCCGACATACATGCCGGGCATCTGCTTGCGCGCCCAGGTCAGCTCGGTGAACGGGATCGTGCCCTCGGCGCCGCCGGCGAGCCCGATATGCACCGAACGGTCTTCGTTGAAGCCCAGCACCGCCGCGACCTGCCAGGTCTCGATGCCCGACTGGTTCACCGCAGAGGCAAGCTGCGTTTTCCAGTTCGCGGTGTCGCCGATATTGCTCGCAGCACCCCGCCAGCCGTGGCGGCGGTCATAGCGCACCAGGCCGGAGCGCAGCGCGCTCACCGCATAGTTCTGCAGCCGCGTGTCGAGCGAGGAGCGGACCTGGAGCCCGCCGTCGTAGAGCCCCTTCTCGCCGTACTTGGTGTAGAGCAGGCGGCGGACCTCTTCGACGTAGTAGTCGACGTCCTGCGCCTGGCTGCCCAGGGGGCGGGTCTGCGTCACCAGCGGCTCGGCGATCGCGGCCCTGGCCTCGGCGTCGGTGATATAGCCGTTGTCGGCCATCTGTCCGATCACCCAGTTGCGCCGCTCCACCGCGCGCTTCTTATTGCGCACCGGATCGAAGGCGCTGGGCGCCTTGGGCAGCGCCGCCAGGAACGCGACCTCGGCGATGTCGAGCTCGTCGAGCGATTTGCCGAAATAGTTCAGCGCCGCGGCCGCGACGCCATAGGAGTTTTCGCCGAGATAGATCTCGTTCAGGTACAGTTCGAGGATCTTCTCCTTCGAATAGGTCGAGTCGATGCGGACCGCGAGGATCGCCTCGCGGATCTTGCGCGAGAACTTCACGTCGCTGTTGAGCAGGAAGTTCTTGGCGACCTGCTGGGTGATGGTCGAGGCGCCTTCCAGCCGCTTGTGCTCGATGACGTTGAAGACGTCCTTGACCGCGGCGCGCAGGATGCCGCCCGGATCGATGCCGGGATGGCTGAAGAAGTTGCGGTCCTCGGCCGAGGTGAAAGCATCGACGACGCGTTTCGGAACAAAGGCGATGGGCACGAAGATGCGCCGCTCGCGGGCATATTCGCCGAGCAGGGTGCCGTCGCCGGCATAGACCCGGGTCGTGACCGCGGGCTGGTAGTTCTGCAAGGTCTCGACGCTCGGCAGTTCGCGCGTCACCGACCAGACATAGACGACGCCGGTGAGCAGCAGCACCGCGAAGAGCGCGGTCAGCGTCAGGCCGGAATAGAACAGGATGCGGCCGACCCGCGAGCGCTTGCGGCGCGCGCGCGGCGGCGGCTGCGACGGCGCATAGGGCGCGTCCGGCCCCTCGTCCATGGCGGGATCGTCCAGGCGCGCGCGCGGGCGCCCGAAATTCGGCTCGATTCTGCGGGGATCCCTGGGGTCGCTCATGATGTTCCGATTATGTACCGGCGCGCGTCTTCCGTCACTCGGATACCGGAGGGGCGGCCCCGGGGGCAGCCGCCGTTGCCGGGGCAAAATGCCGCTCCACCGCGGCCGCGATGGCGGACGCCACGCCGTTGCGCCAGCGCGCCGTGTTCATCTGCGCCGCGTCGTCCGCATTGGACAGGTAACCGAGCTCGATCAGGACCGAGGGCACGTCCGGGGCCTTCAGGACCACGAAGGCGGCAGAGCGGTGCGGCTGGCGCGGCAGGATGTCGGTCGCGCGGCCGAGCTGGCCAAGCGCGCTTTCCGCGAAACGGGACGACTTGTTCATGGTATCGCGCTGCTCCAGGTCGAGCAGGATCGGCGCCACCGCCGAGTTCTCGCCGCCGAGATCCACGCCCGCGATTATGTCGGACTGGTTCTCCTTCCGGGCGAGTGCCGCGGCTTCCTTGTCCGAGCCCGATTCCGACAGCGTATAGATCGACAGGCCCGAGACGCTGGCATCCGGGTTGGAGTCGGCATGCAGCGAGATGAACAGGTCGGCGCGGTGCGACCGGTTGATGTCGACCCGCTGGCGCAGCGGAATGAACACGTCCGTGTCGCGGGTCATATAGACGGTGTAGTTCGGATTGGCGCGCAACACGCGGGCCAACCTCAAGCCCTCGTCCAGCACCAGGTCCCGCTCCATCAGTCCGTTCACCCCGCTGGTGCCGGAGTCGATGCCGCCATGGCCGGGATCGATGACGATGGTCTTCCTCGCGCTCGAGACCTGCGCCGGAGCCTGGGACGGCGGCAGCGAGGCAACGCGCTCGGCCTGCGCTTCGCGGGCCTTCAGGTCCGCCGGCCAGCCCGAGGTCTGGTCGAACCTGGCTTGGGCGGCCGGGAACAGGTCGATGACCACGCGATAGCCGAAGCCGCCTTCCGGCGGGATGACCAGCGGGCTGGATATGCTCACCGGCTGATTGAGATCGATGACGAAGCGCGAATTGCCGGGCCGGAACAGACCGTAGCGATAGCCTTTGATCGCGCCATGTCCCGTCGGCCTGGGCGGACCGTCCAGGTGCCACTGCACCGCCGGCATGTCGATGACGACACGGTTGGGATTGTTGAGCGTGAAGGTGCGTAAGGACAGCGGATCGGACAGCTCGACCACGAAGCGCGTGCGGTCGGCATGCTCGCCGATGCGCGCGCTCATCACGATGGGCAGCTGCGCGCCGGCCTTGGCAGCGGCGGGCGCGGCCGGACGGTCCTTCAGCACGTTGGCGATGATGTCGTCGACGCTCTCGGGCGTGCCGCCCTGGCCCCAGGCGCCGCTGCCGCACAGGGCAAGCGCCGAAGCCAATATCAACGCACGCGCAACTCTGGGCATCGACCAACCTTCCGCGACCACAAAGAATCGGTCCGAAGCATTGATCCCTGGTTAGCACAAAACTATGGCGAGGCTTCAGAACTTCAACCCGTCATAGTCCAGGTCGGCCTTGAAGCCCATATAGAAGAACCGCCCCAGCGGCTCGACCGGCAGGCCGTTCCAGCCGATCGCGGGCTTCTGGTAGAAGATGTTGTCGATGCCGCCATAGACGTCCCAGCCCTTCGCGAACTCGTAGTCGACCTGCATCGACTGCACGAAATGCGCGGGGATGTGCAGGTATTGCGGCGCATAGACGTCGGGCTCGGACGCCAGGGTCTGGCGGTCGACCGCGAGCACGTCGTTGTACCAGTCGATGTTGTAGTCGACCGTCACCGGGTCCCATGTCCAGACGATGTCGAGATTGGCCTGGGCGCGCGGCGCAGGTCCTCCGTCGACGCCGCCGTCGAAGGTGTTGGCGGATTCGATCGCCGCCTCGCCCGGCAGCGGAACCGTCGACAGGCCGTCGAGCCACGACCCGATCAGGTGGAAGTCGAGCGATCCGACGTCCTTCTCGACGACGTCCTTGGTATCGAGGTGATAGCTGACGCTCAGGTCGATGCCGTCCGTGGCGAAGGACGCAACGTTGATCTCCTGCGCCGTCACCGAGCTGATCGAGCCCGGATGCGCGCCGGTCAGCGTGCGGGTCACCGCGTTGCAGAACGGGTTGTCGATGGTCGACAGGTCGACGCACTCGTTCGACACGTCCTGCGCGCTCGGCGCCTCGATCGCGTTGGCGATCCGCACCTGGTACCAGTCGACCGAGAAGACCAGCCCCGGCACCCAGTCCGGTTGCACCACGACGCCCGCGGTCAGGGTGCGCGCCGTTTCGGGCTTGAGCGCTTTGTTGCCGCCGACGATGTTGGGGATGCTCTGATCGAGCTGCAGGTTGTCCGGCTTGTAGGGGATGCCCAGCCTGTCGAAGATCGCCACGCAGTTGGCTTGGCGGAACGGCGTTCCCAGGTTGACGTAGAGCGAGCCGCAGGGATCGTTGACGAAGCCGAAGCCGTGCTCGAGCGGCGCGAACAGCTCGCCGATGTTCGGCGCGCGCACCGCGATGGCATTGGTGGCGCGGAACTTGAGGCCTTCCACGGGCGACCAGATGCCGCCGTATTTCCAGCTCGTGCTGTCGCCCGCGGTCGAATAATGCGACTGGCGCACCGCGCCCTCGATCGACAGCTCTTTGGCGAAGGGCTTGTCCTCGAAGATGGGCAGAGAGGCTTCCGCGAAAGCCTCGCCGACGTCGAAGCCGCCATGTACGGCCGTCACGCCGCCCAGCCACACCAGCGGCGAGCTCGACAGCGCGTCGGGATTGGAGTCGCTGCGCTCGCGGCGGTACTCGCCGCCCAGCACCACGCTCAGCGGATGCGCGAAGCCGAGGGTCGTCTCGAACAGCGGAATATCGGCGCTGACGAAGCCGTTGAGCACGGTCTGGCTGATCGCGCCGCGGATGTGGGTGTCGGCGGTCATGAAGGCGATCGCAGCACGATTGTCGGCCTTCGGATCGAACGGGTTGAAGGCGGCGCAGCCGGAATCTGGGCCCGTCGTGAAGGTGAAGGGAAAGTCCCGCGCATCCAGCGTATCGGTGTCGGTGAAGCCGTAATTGCCGCGGAAGAACCTGTGCAGGTCCGGCGGCGTCGCTGAAGGATCGAGGTTCGAGCGGCATGTCGGCTTGCCGGTCGCGGGATCGATCACCGAATCCAGCGCCGCGAAGAAACGATCCTCGATGCGGTTCTTGAGCTGGACGTCGTCGACGTCGGTGTGGCCATAGACGGCGCTCACGTCGTAGCGGAACTTGTCGAGGAAGGCCGGATCGGGAATGTCGCCGCTCAGATCGAGCACGCTGCGATAGGTGTCGCGCGTGACCCTTTCGCCGTTGTGAAGCTGCAGATAGTCCTCGGCAAGCAGGCCCTCGTGATGCTTCGTCGCCTCGATGGCCGCCGCGACGTTGGGAGTCAGGAACGCGTTGTCCGGCAAGAGGACCGCCGTCTCGTCGAAGGTAGGATAGGAGGTCGACTTGGTCTGCACGCCGGCGAATTGGAAGCTGCCGTTCAAGCGGAAGAAACGCGAGAACTCGTAAGTGCCTTCGATCCCGGCGATGTTGCGCTGGGCGATGGGCTGGAAGTCGCCTTGAAGGTCCTGCGCGAACGGCATGCCGTCGGAGCCGATCGCGAGCCCGCCGCCGAGATAGGTTCCCTGGTTGAAGGCATTGCCGTTGCCCAGCCAGTTCGGCAGCCCGTGCTTGTTGGTGGTCCGGTCGAAATCGGTGGTGATCGCTCCGGTGGGCGCGGAGAAGATGAACTGCCCGTCCCAGGTCGGGATGAAGTCCGCGATCAGGTGATCCTTGTCGCCCTTGTTAGCCGGATTGGGCACGAAGGTCGAATAGCCGCCGACGTCGGTGAAGTCGCGCCGGTCGAAATAGAGATGTTCCTGGTCGCTGCGCTCGTAGACGACCGAGACGTTGCCTTTGTCGTCGTCGAAGTTGCGTCCCGCCGCGATGGTGCCGAGATACTTGCCGCCGCCGCCGTCCTCGGACGTCCCCATCTGACCCTTGATGTGCACACCGTCGAGATTGTGCTTCATCACGAAGTTGACGACGCCCGACACGCCGTCCGCGCCATAGACGGCCGAGGCGCCGCCGGTCGTCACGTCGACGCGGTCGGTGAGCGAGATCGGGATCGAGTCGATGTCGACCGCCGCGCTGCCGGTCGATTCCGACACCGTGCGGTGGCCGTCGATCAGCACCAGCGTGCGCACGTAGCCCAGATTGCGCAGATCCAGCAGGTTGAGGCCGCCGAGCGACGACAGGTCGTTCGCGGCCGGCGTGTTGTAGCCGCTGGTCTGGAAGTCGCCGAGCGAGCCGGCGAGCGAGGGCACGCGCTTGAGATAATCGGTCAGGTTGGTCGTGCCGCTATGCTGGATCTCTTCCGAGCTCAGCGTCGCCACGGGGCTCGGCATGTCATAGGCGGGCCGCGGGATGCGCGAGCCGGTGACCACCACCGTCTCGACCGGCTGGTCCTGCGCCGACGCGCTCGCCGGAAGAAGAATGCCCAGCGTCAGCGCGGCGGCGATTGCGGCCCTCGTCATGCCATGCCCCCTCAATTGCCCTTTCGGACATCCGGACCGGCATCGCCCCCACGGCCGGCACGCGGGACGCAGTGTCGCCCCGAATCTGCAAAACGCAAAGGCCGCCGGGGCCACGACCTCGTGACGCACCGTCACAATTTCGTCAGGGCCTCGATCTTCTCCAGCGCATCGCGAAGCACGATCGCGCCGTAGTCGGGATTCATGTGCGTGTGCAGCGATTTTTCGGCCGCCACCTGATCGGGCTTGAGCAGGTAGAACCGGTTGCGCGTGGTGAGCCCGTTCTCGCCCACGGTTTGGGCGGGCTGCGGAAGAAAGATCGCTTCATGCTCGCCCGCCACGTTCTTGCAGGCGAGGTGGTAGCTCTGCGCAACGGTGGCTTCCATCTCGAGCGCTTTGAGCCTGTCCCAGAACTCGACGTGGCGCTCATGGGCGGGAAGCGGCGTCGCGATCATGAACATCGGAGCCTCGGTCAACGCGCGCAGCTTGGCGGCGACCTCGATCGCGATGGTGTCGCGCAAAGCGGGCTCCATGGCCGCCACCAGATCCTCCACCGTCCGGCCGACCGCCGCCTTCTCGGCGCGCCGCTTGGCCGCATAGGCACGGAATGCCCGCATGGAGCTCAATTCCAGGCCGCAGAGCACATAAACGTCGTAGACCGGCTCGATGTCGCCCTCTCCGCCGCTGGTCAAGGCCAAGCGTTTGCGGATTCGCGGGTCCGGGCAGACCAGCTTGCCGTCCTGGACCTCGAAGGTGATCGAGAGGCCCGCGGAGGCGAAAAAGACCAGGTCCATGGTGGGAAACCGGGCCTGAATCCGGGGCCAGCCCAGCTTCAGGGCGGCCACATGGGAGTTTCCGATCAGGCAGACCTTGGTCATGGCTGGGGCTTAATTCCTTGTTTGTTTACCCAATATTGACCATAGCGGAGCCTAGGATCGAGGCCAGAGGTTCCCCTTGCCGTTGTAGGCGGGGCACCCTACAAGGGGTCCATATGCTGCTTCGTTTCGGGCCTTTCGCCCATCGGACGGACAGCCGGCCACCCGAGGCCAAAGGACGTACCGCCGGCTTGCCGGCAAGACTTGCGATTTTTCAATGACCGACAGACTTCGCGCATGTTTCCCCGACCCGGCGGCCAGCCCCCGGCGGAGGTCTTTGCGCGCCCTGTCCCCAACAACGCGGCCCATCCATCCATCGTCTGCGCCACGAAGCGCGACGGGCGGATCTGGCACGCGCGGAGAACTCGATGCCCAAGCGCATGCTTATCGACGCCAGCCACCCGGAAGAGACCCGGGTCGTCGTACTCGACGGACAGAAGGTCGAGGAATTTGACTTCGAGGCCGCCGCCAAGCGGCCGCTCAAAGGCAATATCTACCTGGCCAAGGTGACCCGCGTGGAGCCGTCGCTCCAGGCGGCCTTCGTCGAATATGGCGGCAACCGCCAGGGTTTCCTCGCCTTTTCGGAAATCCACCCCGATTATTACCAGATCCCCGTCGCCGACCGTCAGGCGCTGCTCGCCGAGCAGGAAGCCGAGGCACGCCGCCGCGCCGACGAGGAGATCGAATCCTTCGACATCGCGCCGGGTCCCAAGCCCGAGATGGCCGAGGACGAAAGCGAAGAGGTCGAGGCTTCCGCGCCCGAGGACGAGATCGCGACGGAGCCGCCGCCGGACGGCCTCGCCGAAGAAGGCATCGTCGACGTCCAGGCCGCGAGCGCGCCCGACGACGACATCTTCGACAATCACGCCGCGCATGAGGAGCCCGTGGAAGACGATGCCGCGGAGCACATGGACGCCGCGCCTCAAGACGAAAGCGCCGCGCTGCAGGAAGCGGCGGAAGCGACCGCCGCCGATCCGCATTCCGAGGGCGAATTCGAGTCCGATGCCGAGCAGGCGACCGAAACGCCGGCCCAACACGGCGAAGGCGAGCAGCCGCAGCAGTCCAAGCCGCTTCAGGCACAGCGCCCGCCTCAGCGTTTCCTGCGCAAGCGCCACTACAAGATCCAGGAAGTCATCAAGCGGCGCCAGATCATCCTGGTGCAGGTGGTCAAGGAAGAGCGCGGCAACAAGGGCGCGGCGCTGACGACCTATCTTTCGCTCGCCGGGCGCTATTGCGTGCTGATGCCCAACACGCCGCGCGGCGGCGGCATCTCCCGCAAGATCACCAATGCCAACGACCGCAAGCGCCTGAAGTCCGCGGCGCAGGCGCTCGAGCTGCCCGAAGGCATGGGCCTCATCATCCGCACCGCCGGCGAGAGCCGCACCAAGGTCGAGATCAAGCGCGACTACGAATATCTGCTGCGGACATGGGACGCGATCCGCGAGCTGACCTTGCAGTCGAACGCGCCGGCCTGCGTCTACGAGGAAGGTGACCTCATCAAGCGCGCCATTCGCGACCTCTACAACAAGGACGTCGGCGAGATCATCGTCGAGGGCGACGAAGGCTACCGCAACGCCAAAGAATTCATGCGGATGCTGATGCCGAGCCACGCCAAGAACGTGAAGCTCTATCGCGAGCCCGTCCCCCTGTTCCAGCGCCACCACATCGAGGCGCAGCTCGACGCGATGTTCTCGTCGACGGTGACGCTCAAGTCCGGCGGCTACATCGTCATCAACCAGACCGAGGCGCTCGTTTCCATCGACGTGAACTCGGGCCGCGCCACGCGCGAGCACTCGATCGAGGAGACCGCGCGCAAGACCAATCTCGAGGCCGCCGACGAGATCGGCCGCCAGTTGCGCCTGCGCGACCTTGCCGGCCTCATCGTCATCGACTTCATCGACATGGAAGACGGCCGCAACGACCGCGACGTCGAGAAGCGCATGCGCGACGCGGTCAAGAACGACCGCGCCCGCGTGCAGATCGGCAAGATCAGCCAGTTCGGCCTTCTCGAGATGTCGCGCCAGCGCCTGCGCGCCGGCGTCATCGCGGGCTCGACGGTGCCCTGCCCGCATTGCGGCGGCCAGGGCATCGTGCGCGCGGTCGAATCCACCGCGCTGCGCCTGCTGCGCGGCCTGGAAGAGGAAGGCCAGAAGCTCAAGGCGTCCGCCGTCGTGGTCCGCGTGGCCGCGGACGTCGCGATCTATACGCTGAACCAGAAGCGCCGCGAACTCGCGCGCATCGAGAACGACTACCAGATGTCGATCACCTTCGAGCCCAAAGAGGGCTTGATGGTCGGCACCTTCGAGATCGAGCGCACGGTGCAGAAGACGGCGGAGGAAAGCGCCAAGCTGGCCGCTGCGTTCAAGACCGAATTCGTGCCCCCGCCGGCCGAGGAAGAGCCGGAAGACGTCGTCGAGGTCGAGGAAGAAGCCGAAGAGATCGAGAGCGAAGAGCTGGCCGAGGCTCCGCAGGCCGATGCCGCGCAGCAGCAGCAGCAGGGCTCGTCGTCCAAGCGCCGCCGCCGCCGTCGCGGCGGTCGCGGCAACGGCAATGGCGAGCGCCAACCTCAGGCGCAGGGACAGCCGCATCACGAACGCCATCAAGCTTCCGTCGGGCAGCCTTCCGTCGCGCAGCCCGCAGCCGAGCTCGCCGATCCCGCTCTGGAGTTCGCTGCCGAAGAAGGCTTCGTTCCGGTGCAGGACGGGCAGCCGCCTGCCGCGGACGGACAGCCGCGCCGCAAGCGCCGTCGCCGTCGTGGACGCCGCGGCGGCCGCTCCGGAGAACAATCGGCGGCGCAGGGCGACAACGGCAGCGCGCTCTCCGGGAGCGATGACGCCGAAATCGAAAAGCCGGAGGACGGCGACTCCATCGCGACGCCGAACGGATCGTCGACCCCCGTATGGTCGTTCCAGAACGAGGCGACCCAGGCCGTCTCGCATCCGCCGGAGACGATCGCGGCCACCGTCGAGCCGCCGGAGCCGGAGCGCATGGCCGAACCCGAGCCCGCGGACGAGCGCGAACCGGAGCCAGCGGAAGCGGCGGCGGAGCCGGCGCCCGAGCCACGCCCTGCCGGGCCTGCCGGGCCTGCCAAAAAGGGCTGGTGGCAGCGCACGTTCCGAAGCGAAGGCTGAGGCTTAAGGCGCGCCGACGCCAAGTCCCGACGAGTTCGCATCCGGCAGCGCCGTGCAGGCGGCGCTCTGGCACAGGATCGCATTGACGGTGTCGTAGGTCACCGTTGCCCCGGCAACGTCGGGCTTGTCGCGCCTGGTCACGACCTCGCCCCTGCTGAGCCGCGCCAGAGCGTCGGCGATCGAGGCCGTGCCGACGGGACCGCCCGCGCCCGCTCCGGCCAGCAAGAGATTGCCGGCGCCGTCGGTCGCGAGCACGGGCGTCAGGAACGCCGCCGCCAAACCTGCCGAACCGCTCGAGGGCGCCCGCGCGAGCGTGACTCCGGTTCCTTGCGCCGAATGTCCCGAGCCGAACGGACCGTTCATCGTCACTGCGCAGGCGACCGCCTGGCCGCCGGCATCGGTGGCGGCGAAACCGGTCGCGCCCAGATCGTTCGGAAGATCGGCGACGGTGAACCTGCCGAGCGCCTGCTTGGCGGCCACCACGACCGCAGCCTCGGTGTTGCTCGAGCCCGTGGCGGTCTGGAGCGCGCGTGCGAGAACGTCGAACAGCGCGCCGGCGAAGACCCCGGCGCCGGTCTCGTCGCTCGGAAGGAACACGTATTCGTCGCCGAGGCGGAGCACATGCGGAAGCACGCGCGACGTCGCGTAAGCGCCGAGCTCGCCCGATGCGATCGCGCCGCCTTGCGCGGTCGCGTAGGCGAGAATCTTCTGCGCCGGCGCGCCCGTATAGACCGCATCCGCGCCCTGCGTGCGGATCTCCGAAAGCGTGCCGGCGAGATCGGCGTTCGCGACGACGGCCCCCGCGGCTTTGGCATGACCGCCCTCGTCCATGAATTCCGCCGCGAGGCCGGCATCGAGACGGATGACGTTCTCCGCCGATGCCAGGCGCTGCGCAAGCGCTTGCGAAATGGGAAAGCCGGTCGAGGCCAGCCCTTCGGCCGGCGCCACGATGCGCTGCCACGGAAGCACGCCGTAGGAGGTCTGCATGAGCGCGATGCCGCGGACGTTGCCCGGCACCGCATAGGCGCCGCCGGCGGCGGTGCTGCGGGCCAGGAAGACGAATTCTTCGTTACGGCCGCGCTTGGGATCGTGCACCAGGCAGAGACCGCCGCCGCCAAGGCCGGCCGCGACGGGATAGGTCACCGCCAGCGCGAAATACATGGTGGCCGCCGCATCCGCGGCATTGCCGCCTTGCGCCATGACCGCGGCGCCGGCTCTCACCGCATAGGGCTCGTCGCCGACGACGAAGGCGCCGGACTTGGGCGCTTCCGGCGCGAAACCCATATTGAGCGAGCAAGCCGAAAGCGCGAGAGCCGCCGCAGCTGTGACGAGAAGGCGCGAATTGACCATCGTACGGCAGGCTTTCCTTAGACGTTGATCCCGAGGCCGAATGAAGAAACGTCCATCTTCGACCGAGCCCGCAGGCTCATCACGTTGACGCACTGTCGCCGCACTCCTACGGTCCTGTCGGGAGCGCGGCGGGCCAAAGGAGAGTTCAAGCCTTGACGATTTGCAACCCCATCCGGCCGCTTCGTCTCGCCGCTCTTTTCGCGGGCGCCGTGTCGGCGATCTGCATGACGACGGTGTCCGCATCGGCGCAGGGAATCCCGCTTCTTCAAGATACCGAGACCGAGCGCACGCTGCGTTCGTATGAGGATCCGATCCTGAAAGCGGCCGGCCTCGATCCCAACGCGGTCAAGATGTATATCGTCAACGACCAGTCCCTCAACGCCTTCGCGGCCGAGGGCCAGAACATCTTCGTCAACGCCGGGCTCTTCATCCAGCTGCGCACGCCCAACGAGCTCAAGGGCGTGCTGGCGCACGAGACCGGACATATCGCCGGCGGCCATCTGTCGCGCGGCTCCGACGCCATCCGCAAGGCGAGCATTCCGATGCTGCTGTCGCTGGCCGCGGCCATCGCCGCCGCGGTTGCGGGCGCGGGTCAGGCTAGCACCGCGCTGATCATGGGCGGCCAGACGCTGGCCCAGGCGCAGTTCAACCAGTTCAGCCGCGCGCAGGAAGCCACCGCCGACCAGATGGGGCAGAAGTACCTGCGCGACACGCATCAATCCGGCGAAGGCATGGTGCACGTCTTCGAGCGGATGGCGGACGAGAGGGCGCGCGCCACCGCGCATCCGGACCAATACGCGTCGGACCATCCGGCGGACCGCGACCGCGTCATGTCGCTCCAGACCGTGGCCGACTCTTCCCCCTACGCCAACGTCACCGACACGCCGGAAGAGCAGCACGAGTTCGACATGATCAAGGCCAAGGTGATCGGCTATCTCAAGCCGGTCCCGGATGTGCTCGCCCTCTATCCGCCGAAGAACCAGAGCAAGCCCGCGCGCTACGCCCGCGCCATGGCCTATATGCGCCAGCCGCAGCTCAAGCTCGCGCTCGCCGAGATCGAAAGCCTGGTCAAGGAAGAACCCAACAACCCGTACTTCTACGAGATGCTGGGGCAGATCTACGTGCAGATGAGCCACCCGGAGCAAGGCATCGCGCCGTACCAGAAGTCGGTCGACATTCTGCCCGATGCGCCGGAGCTGCGCGTCGCGCTGGCGACGGCCCAGCTGGCAACCGAGAACAAGGGCTTGGCGCAGCCCGCCGTCGACAATCTCAAGATCGCGTTGCAGCAGAACGACGACGATCCCTTCGCCTGGTACGAGGCGGCCAAGGGCTACAGCGCGCTGGGCAACGAGCCGATGGCCGACCTCGCGACGGCGGAGCGGTACTATGCCGCCAGCGATGCGCGCACGCTCGTCTTCGCGCAACGCGCCATGAAGCAGCTGCCCGAGGGCAGCGCCGACTGGCAGCGCGCCAGCGACATCGTCGCCATCGTGACGCCCATACTCAAGAAGGAACGGTAGCAGGACCATGGCATCCAATTGGGGGACCGGCGTCGTCGGTGGGGTAATAGGCGCGCTCGTGGCGAGCGGCGTCATGTTCGGCGCGGCGGGTCTCGGCTACTTTCCGGCGCCCTCCGACCAGCAGTTCCGCACCTGGCTGCTCAAGCATCCGTCCATCATCTACGAGATGCGCGACCAGGCGGAGATCGACGCCTTCAACGCCGAAGAGCGCGGCATCCAAGACAAGGTCGACAAGCTGGGCATCAAGACGTTCCTGGATCCCAAGCTTGCCTATGTGGCGGGACCGAAGGACGCGAAGAAGACCCTGGTCGAGTTCTTCGACTACAACTGCGCCCATTGCCGGCACAACTTCCCGATCCTGAAGAAATTCTACGAGAAGCATAAAGGCGACACGCAATTCGCTTTCGTCGAGCTGCCGATCTTCGGCGATGCCTCGAACGCCGCGGCGCGGTCGGCTTTGGCGGCGCGGCACCAGGACGGCAAATACATTCCCTTCCACTTCGCCATGATGGAGCAGAAGGGCGCCATCGGCACCGCCGAAACCGTCGAATCCGCCAACAAGGCCGGGCTCGATCTCAACAGGCTGATGGCCGACCTCAAGGACCCCGGCATCGCAAAGCAGCTCGCGAGCGCGCATGCGCTGGCGCAACGCATCGGGCTGACCGGCACGCCGCTCTTCATCATCAACGGCAAGGTCCATTCCGGCGAAGTGACCGAGGCCGAGCTGAAGCAGATGACCGAAAGCTAGATCAGGCCGGCAAGCGGGCTCGACGGGTCGGCATAGCGCTTCTTGGGCATCCGGCCGGCCAAATAGGCGAGCCGCCCCGCCTCGACCGCGTGCTTCATCGCGCGCGCCATCATGACCGGGTCCCTGGCTTCGGCGATGGCGGTGTTCATCAAGACGCCGTCGCAACCCAGCTCCATCGCGACCGCGGCGTCCGACGCCGTGCCGACGCCGGCGTCCACGATCACCGGCACCTTCGCCTCTTCGATGATCATGCGGATGTTGACCGGGTTCTGAACGCCGAGCCCCGAGCCGATCGGGGCGGCGAGCGGCATGATGGCGGCCGCGCCGAGGTCTTCGAGGCGCTTGGCCATCAGGGGATCGTCGCTGCAATAGACCATCACCTGGAAGCCCTCCTTGATGAGCAGCTCGGTGGCGCGCAAGGTCTCGACCATGTCGGGATAGAGCGTCTTGCGGTCGCCGAGCACTTCGAGCTTCACCAGCGTCCAGCCGCCCGCCTCGCGCGCCAGCCGCAAGGTGCGCACCGCGTCTTCGCCGGTGAAGCAGCCAGCGGTATTGGGAAGGTAGGTATATTTCTTCGGATCGATGAAATCGACGAGCTTGGGCTGATTGGGATCGGTCAGGTTCACGCGCCTCACCGCGACCGTCACCATCTCCGCGCCGCTTGCCTCCAGCGCCGCGGCATTCTCGGCATAGGTCTTGTACTTCCCGGTGCCGATGATGAGCCGCGACTTCAGGGTGCGGCCCGCTACCGCGAACGGCTTGTCAACGGGCGTATCCTTGGGCGTTTGGGCCGGCGCATTGCCGCCGCCGATGAAGTGGACGATCTCCAGCCGGTCGCCCTCCCCCACCTGCACGGCGCCGTATTCCGAGCGCGGCACGATCTCGAGATTGCGCTCGACCGCGATCTTGGCCGGGTCCATGCCGAGGCTCGCCAGGAGCTCGCGCAGGTTCATCGCGCCGGAGAGATTCCGCGTCTCGCCGTTGATGGTGACCGTCAGTGCCATGACTCTCCTCTCCCTACGCCGGTACGAGCCGGATCAGGTTCTAAGGGACCCGCGCGGCATGCGCGGTCTCAGCCCTTGCGGGCACCCCTGGGACGGACCGAATGTGCCCCTGCCGCCGCCAAAGTCAACCGCGCAAAGAGGTGTTCCCTTGGGGGCCTTGAGGCCATTATAAGGGACGAATCCCGCGGTCACCGGAACGCGCCCCTCGGAATGCCCAAGAAATCCAAGCCCTTGCCGATCTATGTGCTGAACGGGCCCAACCTCAATCTCCTGGGGAGCCGTGAGCCCGAGGTCTATGGCTCGACCACCCTGCCCGAGATCGGAAAGCAGGTTGCGGCGCGCGCAAGGCAGCACGGCTTGACCGTGGAGTTCCGGCAGTCGAACCATGAGGGCGATCTCGTCGACTGGATCCAGGAATGCCGCACCAAGGGCTGCGGACTGATCCTCAACGCCGGCGCGCTGACGCACACTTCGGTTGCGCTCTACGACGCCTGCCGCGCGCTCAGCCATCCCATCATCGAGGTCCATCTGTCGAACCCCTATGCGCGGGAACCTTTTCGTCACCGCTCCTTTATCAGCAAAGCCGCGAACGGCGTGATCTGCGGGCTGGGCGCGACCGGCTACACGGTCGCGGTCGACGCGCTGGCGGCCCTTCTCAAGGAATAGCTTCATGGCGATCAAGAACATGAAATCGATCGGTGCCCGCTTCGGCAATGGCGACAAGTCCCGCTCCGGCGTCGATGCCGAAGCCGTGCGCGAGCTCGCCGCCCTCTTGAACGAGACCGGCCTCACCGAGATCGAGATCGAGCACAACGGCGCGCGCATCCGCGTGTCGCGCCAGGTGGGCGGCGCCATCATGCAGGCCGCGCCGCCGATGGCGTCGGCGCCGGCCATGCCCGGGCCTGCCGAGGCGCCCGCCGCGCCCAAGGGCCCGCCGGCGGGCGCGGTGCCATCGCCGATGGTGGGCACGGTGTATGTCGCGCCCGAGCCCGGCAAGCCGCCCTTCGTCAAGGTCGGCGACAGCGTGAAGGAAGGCGACACGCTGCTCATCGTCGAGGCGATGAAGACGATGAACCCGATCGCCGCCCCGCGCTCCGGCAAGATCACCGAGATCTGCGTCAGCGACGCCCAGCCGGTGGAGTTCGGCCAGACCCTGCTCGTCATCGCCTGATGTTCGAGAAGATCCTCATCGCCAATCGCGGCGAGATCGCGCTTCGCATCAACCGCGCGTGCAAGGAGATGGGCATCGCGACGGTGGCGGTGCATTCCACCGCCGACGCCAACGCCATGCATGTGCGCCTGGCCGACGAAAGCGTGTGCATCGGTCCGCCGCCCGCCTCGCAGTCCTATCTCAACATCCCCGCGATCATCGCGGCCTGCGAGATCACCGGCGCCGAGGCGATCCATCCGGGCTATGGCTTCCTGTCCGAGAACGCGCGCTTCGCCGAGATCGTCAAGGAGCACAAGATCACCTTCATCGGGCCCGAGCCCGAGCACATCCGCATGATGGGCGACAAGATCACGGCCAAGCAGGCGGTGAAGGCGGCGGGCATCCCGACCGTGCCGGGCTCGGACGGCGCGGTGACGGACGCCGATGCCGCGAAGGTCGCCGAAGAGATCGGCTACCCGGTGCTGATCAAGGCGACGGCGGGCGGCGGCGGACGCGGCATGAGGGTCGCGCAAACGCCTGCTGATCTGATGCCCGCGCTTTCGACCGCGCGCCAGGAGGCCAAGACCGCCTTCGGCAACGACGCCTGCTACATGGAGAAGTACCTCAAGACCCCGCGCCATATCGAGGTGCAGGTGCTCGCTGACGGCCACGGCAACGTCATTCACCTGGGCGAGCGCGACTGCTCGCTGCAGCGGCGCCATCAGAAGGTCTGGGAAGAAGCGGGCTCGCCGGCGCTCAACACGGCTCAGCGTGACGAGATCGGCGAGGTCGTGACCACGGCGCTCAAGAAGCTCGGCTATCTCGGCGCCGGCACGATCGAGTTCCTGTTCGAGGACGGGCGCTTCTATTTCATCGAGATGAACACGCGCCTGCAGGTCGAGCATCCCATCAGCGAGGCGATCACCGGCATCGACATCGTGCGCGAGCAGATCCGAATCGCCGCCGGCGGCACGCTGGAGTTCCGGCAGAAGGACGTGACCTTCGCCGGCCATGCCATCGAATGCCGCATCAATGCCGAAAACCCGTTCACCTTTCAGCCGTCGCCGGGACTGATCACGACGTTCCATTCGCCCGGCGGGCTCGGCGTGCGCTTCGACAGCGCCGTCTATGACGGCTACAAGATCCCGCCCTATTACGACAGCCTCGCCGGCAAGCTGATCGTGCACGGCCGCAATCGCAACGAATGCCTGATGCGCCTGCGCCGCGCGTTGGACGAACTCGTCGTCGGCGGCATCGAGACCACGATCCCGCTGTTCCAGAAGCTGGTGCGCGAGCCCGACATCCTGAACGGCGACTACCACATCCACTGGCTGGAGCAGTGGCTGGCGGCGAACAAGCCTTCCTAGTTGGTATAGGCGACCGCGGGCACCGGACACACCTTCACCTCCGGGCGAAGCTGGCCGGGATGCGCGAGGTCGCTGTAGAGCGTATTGCGCCAGCACTCGTTCAGCACGGAGCAATAGCAGACGCGGAAGGTGATGTCCCTGCGCGCGCGGTCGAGCGCGTTCCACTCCGTCATGTTGTCCTGGTTCAGCGCATACATGATGAAGGCCTCGGACTCGCCGGAGCGCAGCACGATGCCCTGGACCGTGCCGGTCAGCAGCCGCGTATGCTGGTCGCCGAGCGGCTTGATCGGCCCGCCGCGGGACTTGAAGCCGCAGCATGCGTGCAGAAGCTGCTTGCTCGACGCGAAAGGCTTGCCCTTCCAGAAAAGCTCGAAGCTCTCGATCCTCGCCGGTCCCACCCCGCTGTTGACGACCTGGAACTTGAGGAACGGCACGCCCTCCGGCGTGGAATTGTCGACGCCCATCTGCAGGAACGGCCAGGTGCTGGCGGCGACCAGCTGCTCGTTCGCGGACTCGGTACGGATGCCCACCCACAGCGACACCGCCGAGACGAACAGCGCCGCCACGGCGATGGCCGTGTCGCTCCAGTGCCGGCGGTGACGGGGTTCGGCCGAGTCCCCGGACATGCGCGCCTCCTTCGAGACTCAGGCTAAGGTCGTGGTGCTTTTCGAGGGGATCGTTCAATGACATTCCTGGACAAATATCAACCGCAGCTGCTGAGCCTGTTGCGCATCGTCGCGGGCCTTCTGTTCCTGGAGCACGGCACGCAGAAGATCCTGGGCTTCCCGGCGATGACGATGGCCGTGCCGCCGGAGGCCGCCACCATGATCATGGTCGCCGGCTATATCGAGCTGATCGGCGGCGCGCTGATCCTGCTCGGCCTGTTCTCGCGGATCGCGGCCTTCATCTGCTCCGGCGAGATGGCGGTCGCCTATTGGATGGTGCATGTCCCCAAGGGCGGACCGTTTCCAGTGCTCAACGGCGGCGACGCGGCGATCCTGTTCTGCTTCGTCTTCCTTTACATCGCGGCCGCGGGTCCCGGACCGATCGCCGCCAACCAGCGCTGAGACGTGCTAAGCTGCCGTCATGCACGGCAGCCCGCCCCTCACGCCCGAGATCGTCCTTCGCGCCTATGCCGAGGGCATCTTTCCCATGGCCGAGCGGCGCGGCGACACCGAGCTGTTCTGGGTCTCGCCCGAGCGGCGCGGCATCATCCCGCTCGATGCGTTCCATATCCCCAAGCGCCTCAAGCGCACCGTGCGCAGCGACCGCTTCAGCGTCACCACCGATCTTTCCTTCGTCGACGTCATGATGGGCTGCGCCGCGCCGGCGCCCGACCGCGACGAGAGCTGGATCAACGCCGAGATCCTTCGCCTCTACACCGCGCTGCACGCCAGCGGCTACGCCCATTCCGTCGAGACGCGGCTGGACGGCAAGCTGGTCGGCGGCCTCTACGGCGTGGCGCTGGGTGCCGCGTTCTTCGGCGAGAGCATGTTCAGCCGCGAGACCGACGCGAGCAAGGTCGCGCTCGTCCACCTCGTCGCTCGGCTGAAAGCCGGCGGCTTCGAGCTGCTCGACACCCAGTTCCTGACCGCGCATCTGGCGCGTTTCGGCACCATCGAAATCCCGCGCGACGACTATCTGAGCCGCCTCAGGAAAGCGATCGCGCGCCCGGCCTTCTGGTCGGCGCCCGTCTACTGGTCGGCACCCTCTGGCAGCTCGACGGCGCCTTCGTTGTCGGTCGAATCCGGCGACTTGACCTTGACCGGCGCGCGCGACGCGACGGCGGGCGCAGCCTGGCCCGGCGCATTGGTTTTGCAGAAGATCGCCCAGACGTCGTAGAGCGGATGCTGCACGCCGTTGAGCCCCGGGCTCGAGGCGTACATCCAGCCCGAGAAGACGCGCCGCTTCGGCTTGTCCGGACGCGCGTCGTCGATCTGGACGAAGGCCGCGGTCTCCGGCGTCTCGCTCTGCGGCGTCGAATAGCAATAGCGCGCGGTCACCGTCAGCGTCGCGAACTTCACCGGCGTGTCGAGCGGGGCGACGATGTCGAAGGCGCGGCCGGTGATCTTGTCCAGTCCGCGCAGCATCAAGGTCGGCTTGCCGGCCGCATGGGCGGACGCGACCAGAGCCAGCGAGGCGAGCGCGATCCGCAGTTTCATGGATGATCTCCCGTCGCCGGCGCGGGCGCCGGTTGCTGCGGCGCGGGCGCGGCCGATCCGCTGGCACCGCTGGCGAAGCGGCCGATCAGGCTCATCAGGTCGACCGAGCCTTGCGTGTTCTTGATCGTGCCGCCCGGCCGGATCATGTCGTCGCTGCCGCCCGGCGACACCGACAGATAGGAATTCCCGAGCAGCCCGGTCGAGGTCACCATGATGGAGGAATCCTCGGGCAGCTTGACGTCGCCACGGATGCTGAGGCGAGCCGTCGCCTGATAGGTCTTGGGATCGAGCGACAGCCCCGCGATGGTGCCGATCTTGATCCCGGAAAGCTTCACGTCGGTTCCGACCGCGAGCCCGTCGACGCGCTGGAACTTGGCATCGACCTCGTAGCCGCCGAGCGTCGCCGAATTGGTGTTGGCATAGGCGAAGTAGAGGAAGCCCACCGCCACCGCGATGACGATCGCTCCGATCAGCGTCTCGACGGTGTTGTTCTGCATCGTGCCGCCTATTCCGGCTTCCAGGCCTGGTAGTCGCCGGTCGCGGCCGCGCGCACCCCGCCGCGGGCGAGGCTGCCGTCGGGACGATAGGCGCCGCCCGTGCCGGTGAGATTGGGACGGTGCTCCTTCTCCCAGCCCTTCTCCTTGAACGGCGCAGAGGTCGGCGGCTCGGCGAAGGTGTGATGCAGCCAGCCGTGCCAGTCGGGCGGGACCCGCGAAGCCTCGACCGTGCCGTTGTAGAGGACCCAGCGGCGCTTGCCGTCCCTGGTCTGGTAATAGCGGTTGCCGAAGGCATCGGTGCCCACCGCCTGGCCCGAGAACCAGGTCGTCACCAAGGTGCCGTAGGTGGCCGTCTTCCACCAGGAAAAGAGCATCGAGAAAAAGGGCATCCGTGCACCGCTTTGAATCGCCGGGACTATAGGTGGCGAAGCACGTCAGGCCAAGGAATCCGGCGCCGCAGGGGCGCAAGAGCAATATAATTGTTTTGCGAAAGTCACACTCTTCTCCCCCTGACAGATACGCCTACGGCAATATAATTGTTTTCGAAAATCCGCCCTCATCCCTCTTTGCGGGCTTACCGCGCACTATCATGTGGCCATGAGTCATCCTTACGAAAACCTCCCGCCCGAGGCCTTCTGGCGGTCCGGCGTCGCGGACCCGGAGCCACTGGCGATCCGGGACCTCTGGCGGCCCAAGTTCCAAATCCGCCCGACGGACGCCGTCGCCACCGCCGGCTCCTGCTTTGCCCAGCATTTCGCCCGGGCCTTGGCCGAGCGCGGCTTCAATTGGTTCGAGGCGGAACCGACGCCCATGGGGCTGACCGAGGAAGACCGTCGCCGGTTCAACTACGGCGTCTTCAGCTTCCGCACCGCCAACATCTACACGGTGGCCATGCTGCGGCAGTGGCTGGAATGGGCCTTCGAGGTCAAGAAGCCGCCGCCCGAAGTCTGGGAGGAGAACGGCCGCGTCTTCGATCCCTTCCGCCCCACCATCGAGCCCGAAGGCTTCGCGAGCGAGGCGGAGATGGTGGCATCGCGGGGCGCCACCCTGGCCGGCATCCGGCGCGCGATGAACCAGAGCGCCGTCTTCGTCTTCACCCTGGGCCTCACCGAGGCGTGGGTCCATGCGCGCGACGGCCATGTCTATGCCGCCTGCCCCGGAACCCTGGCGGGCCGCTTCGATCCGGAGCTCCACGTCTTCAAGAACTACCGCCACGCCGAGATCCTTGCCGACCTGTCGGCGGTGTTCGACATCGCGCTCGACGTCAAGCCGAAGATGCGCATCCTGCTCACCGTCTCGCCGGTGCCGCTGACCGCGACGGCGTCGGGCCATCACGTGCTGGCGGCCACGACCTATTCGAAATCCGTCCTGCGCGCCGCAGCCGGCGAGGCGACCCTGGGCCGCGCCTATGCCGACTATTTCCCCTCCTACGAGCTCATCACCGGCGCGCCGTTCAAGGCCCGGTTCTACGAGGACAACCTGCGCAGCGTGTCGCCGGAGGGCGTCGCCTTCGTGATGGACACCTTCTTCCGTGCGATGAACGCGGGCGACGCGGCAGCGCCGGCGACGCCGCGCCGGCCCGCGGCGCCGGCCATGACGCAGGACGACATCGTCTGCGAGGAAGAGCTGCTGGACCAGTTCAACAATGCGTAGTTTCTTCCTCTTCGGCGACTCGCATGCCGGCGTGCTGCTGCGCACCGCGAAATCCATGGACCTCGACTTCGCGGGCGGCTCGATCATGGCGGGCCTGCACATGAACGACATGTTCTTCGAGGTGAGAGACGGCCGCTTTCGCATGCTCACCGAGATGGGTCGCGAGCGCCTGGCGACCCGGTTCAACGAAGCCGGGCTCCAGGGCGACCTTCTTGCGCTCGACATGCCGTTCCTCTGCACGCTGGGCTTCAATACGCACAACTTCGTAGGGTCCTTCGCCGAGTCGAACTTCGCGATCCAGGGCAGCAAGGGCAAATGGTTCGTCTCGTCGGCCTGCTTCGCGGCGATGGTGTCGGGCCTGCGCCGGGGATGCTTCGCCTTCTATGCCGCGCTGCGCGAGGCGGGAAAAGACGTCTATGCCGTGCGCTCGCCGCAGCGTTTCGACGCCAGGCAGGAGCCGGTGTGGAAGGCCTATGAAGACGTCGTCGTCGCCAGGCTGACCGCGATGGGCGTGAACATCGTGGACGTCCGCTCCGAGACGACGGATGCGCGCGGCGTGCTCAGGCCCGAATTCGCGAGCCCGGAGTCCGACGACAAGGTTCATGCAAATGCCGACTATGCCAGGATCGTGCTCGAGCGCTTCGACGCCATGCTGAGCTCTTCGCCGATGCGCGCGAAGACGCCCGTCCAGTCGCCCGCCGTCGTCTGACGGAACAGCCGCATCGTCGGATACCAGGGACAATCCTCGCGCCCCAGCATCCAGCGCCAATCGGGAACGCGTTTCAGCGCCACCCAAACCGGCCGCGCCAGCGCGCCTGCGACATGGGCGATGGCGGTGTCCGAGGTGACGATCAGGTCCAGGCTCTGCATCGCCGCCATCGTGTCGAGGAAGGCGTCGGGTCCGGCATCGAAATCCGGACCCGGAACTTCGACCGGATCGCCGGGGCGGAGCTGCTCGCTCCCTTCGTTCTTCTGCAGCGAGATCAGCCGCACGCCGGGCAGCGCGGCCAGCGGCAGGAAATGCTCGAGCGCGATGCTGCGCCCGGCATCGACGGAGACGCCAGGGGTGCCCTGCCAGGCGATGCCGATCTTGAAGCCGTCGGCGCCGATGCGCGCGCGCCAGCGCCGCACGCGCCCGGGATCGGCTTCGAGATAGGGCACCGCGGCCGGGATATCGTCGACGCGCGTGCCCAGATGCAGCGGCAGGCTCATCATCGCGCATTGGAAGTCGCAGGAGAGAGAGCGCACGCGCGCGACGTCGCCGTGCAGCGCGAGGGAGGGAAAAGCCGCGCGCAGCAGCCTATGCATCCGCTCCGCGACCAGGAAGCTCACCGTCGCGCCCAGCGCCGCCAGCAGCGGCAGATAGCGGCCGAACTGGACGATGTCGCCCATGCCCTGCTCGGCATAAACGACGATCGTCCTGCCGTTCAGCGGCTCTCCCCGCCATTCGGCAAAAGGCAGCGCCGGCCGCTTGCCCGCGTTCTCCGTCTTGGCCCAGCGGTATTCGAGCGCCGGCCAGCCGCGCGCGAAGTCGCCCGCCAGCAACGCGGTCATCGCGAAGTTGCTCTGCGCATTGGCATCGTCCGGCGCGAGCGCGAGGGCCCTTTCATAGATCGCCAGCGCCTCGTCGATGCGGCCGAGCGATTTGAGGATCGTGGCCTTGTTGTTGAGCGCGCCGGCGTCGTTCGGGTTGAGCGCCAGCGCACGATCGAGGCCCTCGAGCGCGTCCTCGGGCCGGCCCAGCGCGTCGAGCGCGGCGCTGCGGTTGACGGCGCAGAGCGCGTGCCCGGGATCGAGCGCGAGCGCGCGGTCATAGCTCTCCAGCGCCTCGCGCGGCCGCTTGAGATGCAGCAGGATATTGCCATTGCGCATCCACATGTCGGCGGAATCGGCGTCGAGCGCGAGCGCGCGCTCGTTGCGCATCAACGCGTCCTGGCCTCGGCCGAGCTCGACCAGCACGGCAGCGCTTCGCCGCAAGGCGGAGACGTGGGTCGGCGCGAGCGCCAGCGCCCGGTCGTAGTCGGCGAGCGCGTCCGCGGGGCGGCCGAGCTCGGAGAGCACATTGCCGCGATTGACGAAACCGTCGGCATAGCCGGGATCGAGCGCCAGCGCCCTGTCGTAATGCGCCAGCGATTCCCGGGGGCCGCGCAGCGCCTTGACGACATTGCCCAGGTTGTTGTGCGCCGCGGCGACCTTGGGATTCAGCGCCACCGCGCGCAGCAGCCAGGTCTCCGCCTCCGCCTGGCGCCCGCCCGCCGCCAGCACCGCGCCCAGCAGATGGGTGGCGTCGAAATGCCCCGGCGAGGCCGCGACGATCGCGCGATAGGCGGCCTCGGCCTTGTCGAGCTCGCCGCGGCGATGGAGGGCGACGGCGGCGAGAAGCTGTTCCTGCGAGGACATGATTGACTTTGGCGCATCGCCCCATAATTTCATAATTCCATCTGTCGTTGAGGGGCGGACATGGCAAGCCTGGGAGACATCAAGGAGCTGACGCCGGTCGCCGGCGAAGCCATTCCGCCGGGCGAGCCCGACGCGATCCGCGTCATCGCCGGCGTCATCGAGAAGCAGGTGCGCGAGGACAAGGCCAAATCGGGGCTTGCGCGTCGCGACGCCCACGCCAAGGCGCATTGCTGCGTGAAGGCGCAGTTCCAGGTGCTCGACGGGCTGCCGCAGAAGCTGCGCGTCGGCGTGTTCGCGCAGCCGCGCACCTACGACGCGTGGGTGCGCTTCTCGAACGGCAACGGCGCGCCGCAGGCCGACGGCAACCGCGACGGTCGCGGCATGGCGGTGAAGCTGATGGACGTCGAGGGCAGCCCGTCCACGACCCAGGACTTCGTCATGATCAACTGTCCCGTCTTCATGGTCCGCAATGCGATCGACTATATCGACCTGCAGACCAAGGGCATCTGGGGCTTCTTCTTCCCGGGCGGATTGAAGATCCGCTTCCACGAGATGGGCGTCACCGCCAGGCTGTTCTTCCAGACGGTGACCAATCCGCTGAACATCCGCTACTGGAGCATGGTGCCCTATCGCTTCGGCGGCGATACCGCGTGCAAATATTCGGCGCGGCCCTCGGGCACGCCCTCGCCTTTCACGGGCACCAGCGGCGACAGCTACCTCAGGGCCAACGTGGTGGAGCACCTCTCCAAGCTGCCGGCGACCTTCGACTTCATGGTGCAGCTGCGCACCGACGCGCAAGCCATGCCGGTCGAGGACCCGACCATCGAATGGCCGGAAAGCAAGTCCCCCTTCGTGCCGGTGGCCAGGATCACCATCCCGCCGCAGACCTTCGACACCGCGGCGCAGAACGGCTTCGGCGAGAACCTGTCCTTCACGCCCTGGCACTGTCTCGACGCGCATCGCCCGCTCGGCGGCATCAACCGGGTGCGCCGCTATATCTACGAGTTCATTTCCAGCCTGCGCCACGAGCTCAACCAGGCGCCGCGGAAGGAGCCCGCGAGCTTCGATATCGCACCTTAGGTCGTTTGCCCGAACCCCTGCCCGCCTATAGTGTGACGTGAAGATGTGCGGGAACGCGTTGGGGGACCTGTGTCGTACATTCGAATCGCTGCGGCGCTGACGGCGCTCTGCCTGGCGTCGCCTGCCCAGGCCGTCACGAGCTCGAGCGCCTATCAAGGAAACGCCGCCCATGACGGCCGCCTCTCGATGAGCGGAGGCTTCCTGCCGCCGCTGCATCAGATCTGGTCGCGCGACCTGGGCGGCGCCCAGAACGCCTATGTGGGCTATCCGGTCGTCGCCAACGGGCTCGCCTTCGTGACGGTCTCCAACGCCGACGATCAGGTCACCAGGCTCTATGCGCTCGATCTTCAGACCGGCAAGACCGTCTGGATGAAGCCGATGCACGGCCCCTTTTCGTGGTCGACCCTCGCTTATGACAACGGCCGGCTCTTCGTTCAAAACGAAGACGGCGTTGTGAAAGCCTTCGAGGCCAACCGCAAGGGCAAGATCGCCTGGGTGACCCGGTTCGGCGGAACTCCCGCCGAGATCATCGCGGCGAATGGGCACGTCTTCATCAGCGCGAACCTGATCGTCGGCTCGCTCAGCGAGAAGGACGGCCATGTCGAATGGTCCCGCCCGGTGAACGGCAGCGCGAGCTCGCCGGCCGCCGACGACGTCGGCGTCTATGTCGGCTATCCCTGCCAATACTACGAATTCGATCAGGCGACCGGCGACACGCTGTGGCACAACTCCGGCAACTGCAGCGGCGGCGGCGACGCCAATCCGGTCTACTACGACCACCAGGTCTTCGTGCGCGATTGGGCGACGCACAATTGGGTGCTCGACGCGAACACCGGCAAGAAGACGGGTCAGATATTCCCGGCCGATCAGAGCTTCGCGATCTGGCCGCAGCCGTCCGGCCAGCCTGCGCTCATCGTCACCAGCCGGCCGAGCGGCGAGACCGCTTTCCTCAAATCGATCGATCTCGCCTCCGGCAACGTGAATTGGAGCTTCAAGCCCGACGTCAACGACAGCCTGGACGCCGCGCCGCTGGTCCTCAACGACATGGTGGTCGTCGGCTCGAACCACGGCAAACTCTATCTGCTCGACGCCGCGACGGGAGCCAAGCTGTGGTCGGCCGATGTCGGTGCCGCCATGCTGAGCGACGGCACGGGCCGGGGCGGCAACAGCGAGCGGCTGCGCGAGAGCTTCGGCGCGGGCGACGACGTGCTGCTCGTTCCGGCCACCAACCTCCTCGTCGCCTACAAGCCGTAAGGTGCTCCGATGAACGTGCTCCGCGTACTGCTCGTTTCGATCGCCGTCGCCGCGGCGCTTTCCGGCCCTGCCGCCGCGGCCGCCGCGCCGAAACCTCCATCCGCGCCCGACGCCGGTTCGGTCACCTTCCAGGTCGACCCGGCGCATGACGGCCACATCGTCTTCGCCAACGGCTTCAAGCCGCCTTTGAAGCAGAAATGGAAGGTGACGCTGTCCAACGACGTGGCTTTCACCTATCCCATCGTCGTCAACGGTCTCGTCATCGTCATGCTCGAGGGCGACCAGCACTTCCTCTGCGCCTTCGACCTCGCGACCGGGGAGAGCGTGTGGAAACGGCTCATCCGTGAAACCCATTTCGTCTATGCGGCTTACGACAACGGGCGGGTTTTCGTGCAGGAATTCTCGGGCGTCATCGACGCCTTCAGCGCCGACCGCACGGGCACGCCGTTGTGGTCGGTCAAGCTTCCGCCCGGCTCCGGCTATTACACGCCGCCCGTCGCCGCGGCCGGCCACCTCATCGTCTCCAGCACCTTGCAGCCGCCGAAGCAGGGGCTCTTCAGCCTGAACGAAGAAACCGGCGCCATCGAATGGAAGAGCGCCGTCGCCGCCAGCATCGGGGGACCGCCCGCCATCGCCGAAGACGCCGTCTTCCTGGCCAGTGTCGCCCAGTTCCATAAATTCGACCTCGCGACCGGAAAGTCGCTCTGGTTCAAGGACTGGGGCGGAACCGCCGGCGGCGAAACCACGCCAGTCTATTTCAAGAACCGTCTCTACGTCCGCGACGACGGGATCGTCAGCGAAACCGCCAAGGGCAATCCCGTCGGCACTTTTGGCACCAACTATGCCCCCGCATTCTGGACCTCCCCGACCGGCAAGGATCTCGAGATCGTCTTGAACGAAAGCCACTATCTGGCGGTCGATCCCAAGACCGACAACACCGTCTGGGACTTCGCCGGCAACGGCCACCTGTCCAGCCTGCCGCTGGTGATCAACGATATGGTGATCGCCGGATCGGTCGACGGCACGCTCTATGTCCTCGACGCCGCGCGCGGGAAGGAGTTGTGGGAGACGCAGACCGGGCTGAGCTTCCCGCTGCAACGCGAGCTCGGCGACGTTTTGACGGGCTTCGGTGCCGGCGGCGACACCTTGATTCTGGTCAGCGGCGGCTCCCTGGCAGCCTTTGTGCAGGACGGCGCCAGATAATATCCACAGCCCGCCCCCAAGAAGTTTTCGTCTGTGTGTCACGCGGCTGAAAAAATTTTCGGCGCGATTCCGAAACCCCGCTTGACTCGCGGCTTTTTGGGACACCGTTAAGCCACAAGATATTGTAGGTAAGATTTGGTTAACCACTTTGTCCTTGCGAAGGCGTAAAGGCCAAGTCCATACTTTGCGTCAGTCGCCGCGTGCGACCACCAAATCTGGGCGGACCAAGAGCACCTGCCGCCGGAGACCTTGCCGCTTCGGCACCGTCCCGGCGATAGGAAAACTGTCCCCTAAGCGGTGGCGAAAACGCAGCGGTCAGAGGCGGGCAAACACTCAAAGGATTTGGGGGCACTCGGATGCGTATTCGGCGTCAGTTCACGGTGGAAGGTAAGGATGCCTATGAGGGCATCGCGTTCGTCAAAGCCGCGAGCGAGATCCGCAACCCGGACGGCTCGGTCGTCTTCCGCCAGACCGACATCGAGGTTCCCGAGGACTGGAGCCAGGTCGCCTGCGACGTGCTGGCCCAGAAGTATTTCCGCAAAGCCGGCGTCCCCACCCGCCTGCGTCCCGTCGCCGAGGAAGGCGTCCCCGATTTCCTGTGGCGCCGCGAGGCCGACGGTTCGGAGACGACGGGCGAGAACTCCGCCAAGCAGGTGTTCGACCGCCTGGCCGGCACCTGGGCCTATTGGGGCTGGAAGGGCGGCTATTTCGACGGCGAGGCCGATGCGCGGGCCTTCTATGACGAGATGTGCCACATGCTGGCGACGCAGAAGGCGGCGCCGAACTCCCCGCAGTGGTTCAACACCGGCCTGCACTGGGCCTATGGCATCGACGGGCCGAGCCAGGGCCATTTCTACGTCGACCACAAGACCGGCCGCCTGACCAAGTCGGCCTCGTCCTACGAGCACCCGCAGCCGCATGCCTGCTTCATCCAGGGCGTCAAGGACGACCTGGTGAACGAAGGCGGCATCATGGACCTTTGGACGCGCGAGGCGCGCCTGTTCAAGTACGGCTCGGGCACCGGCACCAACTTCTCGTCGCTGCGCGGCGAGAACGAGAAGCTGTCGGGCGGCGGCAAGTCGTCGGGCCTGATGAGCTTCCTGAAGATCGGCGACCGCGCCGCTGGCGCCATCAAGTCGGGCGGCACGACGCGCCGCGCGGCCAAGATGGTCATCGTCGACGTCGACCACCCCGACATCGAGGACTTCATCGACTGGAAAGTGATCGAGGAGCAGAAGGTCGCCGCCATGGTGGCGGGCTCCAAGCTCGCCGAGAAGCACCTCAAGCTCGTCATGAAGGCCTGCATCAATTGCGACGGCTCGGGCGACGACTGCTTCGATCCGAAGAAGAACCCGGCGCTGCGCCGCGAGGTCAAGGCCGCCCGCAAGGCGATGATCCCCGACAACTACGTCGATCGCGTCATCAACTTCGCCAAGCAGGGCTACAAGGAGATCGACTTCAAGTTCGACACCTACGACACCGATTGGGATTCGGAGGCCTATCTCACCGTCTCCGGGCAGAACTCGAACAATTCGGTGCGCGTGACCGATGCGTTCCTTAACGCGGTGCTGGAAGACGCCGACTGGAACCTCACCTATCGCGGCTCGAACAAGATCGCCAAGACGATCAAGGCGCGCGCGTTGTGGGAGAAGGTCTCCTACGCCGCTTGGGCCTGCGCCGATCCCGGCATCCAGTTCCACACCACGGTCAACGACTGGCACACCTGCCCGGCCGGCGGCGAGATCCGCGCCTCCAATCCGTGCTCGGAATACATGTTCCTGGACGACACGGCCTGCAACCTCGCCTCGCTGAACCTGATGCAGTTCAGAAAGGACGCGGGGACTGTGGACGGCGCCCACAATTCGAGCGCCATTGGGGCCGCGGTCAAGGAATTCGACGTCGCGGCCTTCGAGCACGCCGTGCGGCTGTGGACCGTGGTGCTGGAAGTCTCGGTGCTGATGGCGCAGTTCCCGAGCCGCGAGATCGCGCAGCTCTCCTACGACTACCGCACGCTCGGCCTGGGCTTCGCCAATATCGGCGGCCTGCTGATGGCGGCGGGCATCTCGTACGACTCGCGCGAAGGCCGCGCCATCGCCGGCGCGATCAGCGCGGTGATGACCGGCGTCTCCTATGCGACCTCGGCCGAGATGGCGGGCGAGCTGGGGCCGTTCCCCGAATACGCCGCCAACAAGGACGCGATGCTGCGCGTGATGCGCAACCACCGGCGCGCCGCGCATGGCGAGGCGGCGGGCTACGAGAAGCTCGCGACCAACCCGGTGCCGCTCGATCTCGCGGCGGTGAAGCAGTCCGATCTCGCCGCCGCCGCCAAGCGCGCCTGGGACGACGCGCTGTCGATGGGCGAGGAGTTCGGCTATCGCAACGCGCAGTCGACCGTCATCGCGCCCACCGGCACGATCGGCCTGGTCATGGATTGCGACACCACCGGCGTCGAGCCCGACTTCGCGCTGGTGAAGTTCAAGAAGCTGGCCGGCGGCGGCTACTTCAAGATCATCAACCGCTGCGTCCCGGAGGCGCTGACGACGCTCGGCTACGACCAGAGCCAGATCGACGACATCATCGCCTATGCCGTGGGTCACGGCACGCTCGAGGGCGCGAACGCGCTCAGCCACAACGCGCTGCGCGCCAAGGGCTTCGGCGACGAGCAGATCGCCGCCGTCGAGGCCGCGCTCGAGGCCGCATTCGACATCCGCTTCGTCTTCAACAAATGGACGCTCGGCGCGGAGTTCTGCCGCGACGTCCTGAAGATCGACGCAGCGGCGATGGAGGCGGCCGATTTCGACCTGCTCAGGACCATCGGCTTCGCGCGCGCCGAGATCGACGCGGCGAACCTGCATGTCTGCGGCGCGATGACCCTGGAAGGCGCCCCGCACCTGAAGGACGAGCACCTGGCCGTGTTCGACTGCGCCAATCCGTGCGGCCGCATCGGCAAGCGCGCGCTGTCGGTCGAGAGCCACATCCGCATGATGGCGGCGGTCCAGCCCTTCATCTCGGGCGCGATCTCCAAGACCATCAACATGCCCAACGCCGCGACGGTGAAGGAATGCGGCGAGAGCTATCTCCTCTCCTGGAAGCTGGGCCTGAAGGCCAACGCGCTCTATCGCGACGGTTCCAAGCTCAGCCAGCCGCTGGCGAGCCAGGTCCTGCAGATCGAGGACGAGGACGAGCTCGAGGAAGCGCCGATGGCGGCCCGCACCACCGTCGTCACCGAGCGCATCGTCGAGAAGGTCATCGAGCGCATCCAATCCCGCGAGCGCGAGAAGCTGCCGCAGCGCCGCAAGGGCTATACCCAGAAGGCGCTGGTCGGCGGCCACAAGGTCTATCTGCGCACCGGCGAGTACGAGGACGGAAGGCTGGGCGAGATCTTCATCGACATGCACAAGGACGGCGCCGCCTTCCGCTCGCTGATGGACGGCTTCGCCATCGCGATCTCGGTCGGCCTGCAATACGGCGTGCCGCTGGAGGAGTTCGTCGAGGCCTTCACCTTCACCAAGTTCGAGCCTGCCGGCATGGTGATGGGCAACGACTCGATCAAGAACGCCACCAGCGTGCTCGACTACATCTTCCGCGAGCTGGCGATCTCCTATCTCGGCCGCTATGAGCTCGCGCACGTGCCGCCGGGCGATCCCGATGTCGGCGACGGCGTCGACGACGCGAGCCACGACGACCGCACGCGCGAAGTCGTGCAGGCGGTGAAGAGCGTGGCCTCCACCGGCTTCGTGCGCGGCCAGATCCACCGCACCATCGCGGTGGTGCGCGGCGGGGCCCAGCCCAAGATGATGGAAGAGCAGCACACCCACGAGGTCGAGGAGATGTTCGCGCAGGCAGAGGCCACCGTGGACCTTTCCGAGATCCGCGGCGCGGTGCTGGAGGCCGCGGGCAACCCGGTCGCCGACCTCATGACCGCCGTGGGCAATGCCATGGTCCAGCGCAGCGAAGCCGCGCACGAGAAGGCCGGCAAGGCGCGCGACGTCCAGGCGCGGCGCGCCGCCGAGGCCCGCATGAAGGGCTACGAAGGCGACGCCTGCGGCTCTTGCGGCAACTTCACGCTGGTGCGCAACGGCACCTGCATGAAGTGCAACACCTGCGGCTCGACGAGCGGGTGCAGCTGAGCGGCCTT
>Ga0213876_10000466_pt1 | contig 32338 bp, 31 predicted proteins | sample BarmaccomBMRX_R9_FD_160113 | JGI IMG/M metagenome (GOLD analysis project Ga0213876, IMG submission 160113) | Root-associated microbial communities from Barbacenia macrantha in rupestrian grasslands, the National Park of Serra do Cipo, Brazil - RX_R9 | ecosystem: Host-associated > Plants > Roots... | reverse complement strand
CGGTCGTCCGGCGCGTACATGAAATTTCCGATCGAACCGATGATCCGGCCTTCGTCGCCTTGCGCGCTTCGCTCGACGAGGGTGTACAGCCCGTCCTGCGATTTGAGAACGTCCCGCATGCGCGCGTCATGCGGCAGCAGGCCGATGCCGCACAGGCCCCACTCCGATTCGCCTGCGTGGTGGAACAAGTCGTCGGCGTACACGGCTTGGTGGGCGCGGTGAAACCCACCGACCCCGATGTGCACGATACTTTGGCCTACCTTGCGACGGTCGTAAGCCGGTATGCGCACTTTGGGGGTAAACAGCTTGAGATTGGCTTCGGTTAGCTGGGATGCCATGGTGGTATTGCTGGCCTCCTGATTAAAAGAGCGGTTTAATTACAGAGCGGATGGGGGGGTGATACGGCAACGGGGGAGCTTTTCTGCTTCCTAACCGCTGCGCCCCCGTCTGTCCAGCGTTAGGTGAAGATTTACCATCGCGGCCGGCATTTTCACGCCGGCCGCGGGCGACCGGAGAGGTCACCGGGGCGGCCGGATGGCCGGATGGACGGATTGCCCCGGCCGGATCGCAAGCCGTCCCGTGCGGCTTGGCGGACCGTACCGCGTCACCGGACCGGTTCAGGATCGATTCGGGACAGACCCCAAAAGTGCCGAAAGTCGCATCCGGCGGCGTAAACCCGCACCGCTTCGCGCACAAGAACGCACCCTGTATGAGCCGTGTTGCAGAGAGGGACGCAACGGGCCGTTAATTCTCGTGTAAGTTGAAGAATCGCGTTGACTTCGAACGGGTCATGGCGAAAGAGAGAGGGAAAGGTGTGTGTGCCTGTTACGAAGGCGGTCAAGTCAAGACGACGTACATTACCCTCACTACCCCCAAGAAGGATATTCAATGAAGCGTTTCGCGTTCTCCCCCTTACTTGTGCTGCTCTCTGCAGTTAGCATATTTGCGCAGCAAAAAACCGTGACCGTGGCGACGGTGAACAACCCTGCGATGATCGAACTCAAAAAGCTGTCGCCCAAATTCGAAGCCGCAAACCCCGACATCAAGTTGAACTGGGTGGTGCTCGAAGAAAACATCCTGCGCCAGCGGGTCACCACCGACGTTTCGACGGGCAGCGGCCAGTTTGACCTGGTCTTTGTGGGCCTTTACGAGACGCCGATCTTTGCCAAGCGCGGCTGGCTCCGGGAGTTTAAAAACATCCCGGCCGACTACGACCTGGAAGACGTCTTTAAAGGCATCCGCGACGGCTTGTCTTACAACGGCAAGCTCTACGCGCTGCCTTTCTACGGGGAAAGTTCGATGCTGATGTACCGCAAAGACCTTTTTGATGCCAAAGGGCTCACGATGCCCGAGCAGCCCACCTACGACGACATCAAGAAGTGGGCCGATGCGCTGACCGATAAGGGAGCGGGCGTTTATGGCATCACGCTGCGGGGCAAGCCGGGCTGGGGTGAAAACATGGCGTACGTCGATACGCTCATCAACACCTTCGGGGGCACCTGGTTTGACGAAAAATGGCACCCGACCATCGACACGCCGGAATGGAAGAAGGCGATCACCTTTTATATTGACCTGATGAAAGCCGACGGGCCGCCCGGGGCCAGCGCCAACGGCTTCAACGAAAACCTCACCCTTTTTGCCAGCGGCAAGGCGGCCCTGTGGATTGACGCAACCAGCGGGGCGGGCCCCCTTTATGACAAGAGCCAGTCGCAGGTGGCCGACAAGGTGGCTTTTGCCAATGCCCCGATCGCGGTAACGCCCAACGGCTCGCACTGGTTGTGGAGCTGGGTGTTTGCCATTCCCGTAAAGGCCAAGCAGCCGGACGCGGCCCAAAAGTTTGCGGAGTGGGCCACGTCCAAGGAGTACATCAAGATGGTGGCCGACGATGCCGGTTGGGCAACCATTCCGCCGGGCACGCGCAAGTCGACCTACGATAACCCGGATTACCAGAAAGCGGCTCCTTTCGCTAAAGTGACCCTGCAGGCGATGCAGACGGCCGATCCGACCAAACCCACCGCCAAGGCGGTACCCTATATAGGCATCCAGTTTGTGGGCATCCCCGAGTTTCAGTCCTTGGGTACGGTGGTGGGCCAGAACATCGCGGGGGCGCTGGCCGGTAAGATGTCGGTCGACCAGGCGCTGAAAGACAGCCAGGCCGCGGCCGAGCGCGCCATGAAGCAAGCCGGCTACTTGAAGTAGCCCCTGACCTTTGGCCAGGCCGGCCGGCCCGAGACCCGGGCCGGCCTTTGGGTTCAAGCACCTTTTTTCGACATGGACCAGCCTTAATCCTGTTCCTCGCTAGGAAACTTTTATGAGCATGCCTACGCAAGCCACACCGGCGCCGCCGGTTGCGCCCTCGGTCACCCCGCCGGGTAAGGTTGAGAAGCCCAAATTGTGGCAAACGCTGTTGATGGCCCCGTCCGTCGGGCTGCTCCTGTTCTGGATGATCGTGCCCCTGGCCATGACGATCATCTTTTCGTTCCGGCGCTTCAACCTGCTCAACCCCGATGTGCAAGGCTTTGCCGGCCTCGACAATTACAGGTTCCTTTGGGAGGACTCTTCGTTTTACCCGGCCATCCTTAACACCGTCATCATTATCGGCGCGGTGCTGGTCATCACGGTGGTGTTCGGGGTCCTGCTGGCCGTGCTCTACGACAAGGATTTCTGGGGCAAGAACGTTGCCACGCTGCTGGTCATCGCGCCCTTTTTCGTCATGCCGACGGTCAGCGCTCTGGTCTGGAAAAACATGATCATGCACCCGGTCTACGGCCTGATCGCTCTGGCTCTGCGCGCCGTGGGCCTGCCGGCCATCGATTGGTTCGGCACCTACCCGCTGTTGTCGGTTATCATCATCATCGCCTGGGAATGGCTGCCCTTTGCCTTCCTGATCCTGTACACTTCGATCAAGTCGCTGGACACGGAACAAAAAGAGGCGGCGGCTATCGACGGGGCCAACCCCTTCCAGATGTTCTGGTTTATCACCTTGCCTCACCTGCAGCGCTCGATCGGGGTGGTGGTCATGATCGAGACGATCTTCCTGCTGTCGATCTTTGCCGAGATCTACACGACGACCTCCGGGGGCCCGGGCCACGCGACGACCAACCTGGCTTACCTGGTCTATTCGCTGGGCCTGCAGCAGTTCGACGTCGGCATCGCCTCAGCAGGCGGGATCCTGGCCGTGGTGCTGGCCAACATCGTGTCGACCTTCCTGGTGCGCATGATGGCTCAAAACCTCAAAGGACGCTAAGGAGAATGATGCGACGATGAGTGCGAACACAACCCGGACCAATTGGGCGTGGGGCATTTTAGGCTGGCTGGTGGCGGCAGTCCTCTTTTTTCCGATCTTCTGGATCACGATCACCTCGTTCAAGACCGAGCAGGGGGCTTACTCGCCCAGCCTCATTTTCATGCCGACGCTGGAAAGTTTCCGCGACGTCTTTGCCCGCAGCAATTACATGGCCTTTGCGCTTAACAGCATCTACATCTCGCTCGGCTCGACGCTGGTCTGCTTCCTGTTGGCCATTCCGGCCGCCTACAAGATGTCGTTCTTCCCGACGCCCAAGACCCAGTCGACTCTGCTGTGGATGCTGTCGACCAAGATGATGCCGGCCGTCGGGGTGCTGGTGCCCATTTACCTGATGTTCAAGACGGTAGGTTTGCTGGACAGCGTGCCAGGGTTGATCTTCATCTACACGTTGATGAACCTGCCGATCGCGGTCTGGATGAGTTACACTTATTTTTGCGAGGTCCCAGCGGCGATACTGGAAGCGGCGCGCATCGACGGGGCGAGCCTGTGGGACGAGTTGTGGCACGTGCTGCGGCCGATGGCGTTGCCGGGGCTGTCGTCGACGGCGTTGCTGTTGATCATTTTAAGCTGGAACGAGGCGTTCTGGAGCATCAACCTGACCAGCGCCAAGGCGGCGCCCTTGACGGTATTCATCGCGTCGTATTCGAGTCCGGAAGGGCTGTTTTGGGCGAAGCTGTCGGCGGCCTCCGTGCTGGCGGTGGCCCCGATCCTGGTGATGGGCTGGCTGACGCAGAAGCAACTGGTGCGCGGCCTGACCTTCGGCGCTGTAAAATAACCGGCTAACCGGCGTGGGATGTAGGCGGAACCCGCCGGAAGTAGAAGAGGCGGCAGAAAGCATTCCCCCTCGTCCCTGACTAGATGACAATCGGGTCAACCCTTGGCTAGGTTCTGCCGCCCTTCGGGGCGCAAACCGGCTCGGCCGGCCGGAGCAAGCAAGGCCACCGGCCCCCGCGCGGGCCGTCTCAGTCGCGCAACGAGCCGCTCAACCAACTTCAAAACCTGTGTAGCTCACGTCGGCATCACGAACTCGGCACCGGTAACGGTCGACCCGGGCCAGCGGGCCGTAACGTTTTTTAATTGCGTATAGAAACGGACCCCCTCGGGTCCATGGACGTGGTGATCCCCGAACAAGGATCGTTTCCAGCCGCCGAAGGAATGAAAAGCCATTGGTACCGGGATAGGAACATTGATCCCTACCATGCCGACGTTGACCTGCAGCATGAAACGGCGGGCTGCAGCGCCATCACGGGTGAAGAGGGCGACGCCGTTTCCGTAAGGGTGGGTATTCACCAGCCGTATCGCCTCGTCGAGGTTAGCCGCGCGCACGACCGATAAGACGGGCCCGAAGATTTCCTCCTGATAAACGCGCATGGCCGGGGTGACGTGGTCAAAGAGAGATCCGCCCAGAAAGAAACCCTGGCCGGGCAGATCTGCAATGCGACCGTCCACGACCAGGCGGGCCCCTTCGTTCACTCCCACTTCAAGGTAGGAGGCGACGCGTTCCCGGTGCGCGGCGGTTACTAACGGGCCCATTTCGGAACCGGCTTCATCGCCGGGACCGATACGCAGCGCCGTGACGCGGGGCTTCAGCCGGGCCACCAGTTCATTGGCTACTTGGGTTCCGACCGGAACCGCGACGGAGATGGCCATGCAACGTTCCCCGGCAGAGCCGAAGGCTGAGCCGATCAGGGCGTCAACGGTCTGGTCAAGGTCGGCATCCGGCAGGATAACCAGGTGATTCTTGGCGCCGCCTAACGCCTGCACCCGTTTGCCGTGAAAGGTGGCTTGCCGGTAGATGGATTCGGCAACCACGGTTGAGCCCACGAAGCTTACGGCGGCCACGGTGGGGTGGGCGATCAGCCGCCCGACCAGCTCGGAGTCGCCGTGAAGGACCGTGAAAACGCCGGGGGGAATCCCGGCCTCGGCGAGCAGCCGCGCCAAATGCAGGCTGGGACCCGGATCGCGCTCGCTCGGTTTCAGAACGAAACAGTTACCGCAGGCGATCGCGATCGGGAACATCCACATCGGCACCATCACCGGAAAGTTGAAGGGGGTGATACCGACGACCACGCCCAACGGTTGACGAAACGAGAAGCTGTCGACGCTGGAACCCACTTGCGGGCTGTATTCGCCCTTGAGCAGTTGCGGGATGCCGCACGCGAACTCGATCACCTCGAGGCCGCGAAGCACTTCGCCCGCCGCATCCGGCACCGTCTTGCCATGTTCCTCAGAGATCAGACGCGCAAGTAAATCGTGGTCACGCTCGACCAGTTGTTTAAAGCGAAAGAGCAGCCGGGCGCGCTTTACGGGCGGCACGGCCGCCCAGGACTGAAAAGCATCGGCGGCCGCCCCTAGCGCCCGCTCGACGTCGGCGTCGGAAGCAAACGTGACGCGTTTGTCGGGCTTACCGGTTGCCGGGTTGAAAACCGGCACCGAACGTTTGGAAGAACCGTTCAGGGTGTCGTTGTTGACCCACAACGGTATGGCAGGAAGGGAGGAAAGGTCGGGGTCTTGACTCGAGTTCATGGCGGGACGGGAGATAATGCCACAAATGCCGCAACTGGAAAAATGCCACAAATCGCGGTCCCTGGCTCGTGGCATTTTTTTCACTCGCAGCACTTGCGTGCGTTCAAGGAAAGGCCATCGATGACGGAGGGCAGGGCCGGACCATCCGGCGAATGGATCGCGATCGCCCTGCCAGCGCGAGAAAGGAAACGGAATTCATAGCCATAGACGAGTAATGCGCCAGGCGCGGTAAGGGGCAGTTCCTGCGGATGGCATTCTTTCGATTTTGCTCTCCGTCATTTGTGGCATTTTTCGCTCGTGGCATTCTTGGCATTCTTCCGTTATGGCATCGTCTGGTGGTGTGCCGTGCTCGGCGGCGTCACCGTCGCGTGCGGACAAGGCGCTGTGCCCGAGCCCGCGATTCCGGCCGGCATGAACCAACCGCCCAGAGCGGTTCAGCCGGCTCGTGTGGTCCGGCCTTCTCCGGTCCCACCCCCGCCCGCCCAGGTGCCGCAGGTTTTGACGCGTTACAACGGCAGTTATTACGTGATTCCGGAACGCTCCGACAGTACGATTCTCGCCATCGATGGTACCGTGAAGCGGATTAACTGGTTTGTGCGCGGGGTGACGCGCAACCGTCTCAACGCCGTGAACCCGCCTTGCACGTCGGTGCACATTCAAGTCATTGACGCTCGAACCGTCGCGATCGGCACCGATCAATGGCCGACCTGGAATCACCGGCTCGACGGCACACCGATCCGGTGGCGGCGCAACCACCAGGAACAGTATGACGTCAGCCTGCGACTTTCACCTCGTGGAGTGCTGGAACAACGCTTTGTGGGGGCAGACGGCGAGCGGATTAACCGGTACATCCTGAGTGACGGCGGTAAGACCCTGGAAATGGAGGTCCTGGTCATGAGCCCGAAGCTGCCGCAGACCATTCATTACACGTTCCGGTTCGCCCGGACTTGAAGGCGTTCCGTCAGCATTCTTCGGCCGGTGGCGTTTGTGGCATGCTTCGGCTCGTGGCATTTAATGCGGTATGTGGTTGGCGGAACATTTTCATCATTGCCCGAAGTGCGGTAGCGCGGAGCTCAAGCGCAAGACGAATCGTTTTGAATGCCCGGCCTGCGGGTTCCATTTTTACCTTAACCCGGCTGCCGCTGCGGCCGGGTTGATCCTCTCCGAACGGCGGCCGGGCGAGATCTGCTTCATCAAACGAGCCAAAGAACCAAAGAAAGGCCGGTTGGCCCTGGTGGGTGGGTTTGTCGATCAGGGCGAATCCGTGGAGGAGGCGTTGGTACGCGAAGTACGGGAGGAACTGGGCGTTGAGGTGAGTGAGCTGATTTACCACGCCTCTTTTGCCAACGAGTACGTTTTTCACAACGTCAAGTACCCGGTAGCCGACACCTTTTTCGTGGTCCATGTCCGCCAGGAAAACTTTAAGATTGACGAGGCCGAAGTGGGCGAGGTTGCCTGGCGCGACGTAAGGACGCTCGACCTCGAGGAGCTTGCGTTTACGTCCATGCAACGGGCCGTCGCCAAATACCGTGACGGTCTGAAAAGTTCGCCGTAGGCGCAGGCCCATCCGCTCGCTATACTGGGTACGAATTACCCTGCGTTTTTGGCCTGTCCTGAGGCGCGACAAATTTGACGCGCGATTCGCTGCCGGGACCCGTCTAAAGCGTGCGTCGCGGCCAATTTTACAGTAGCATGCCGGCGCGGGGGAGGTTACATCTTGCACCCCGCTTTTCGATCAAGCGTTCCGGCTAGAAATGGCGAAAACAACCAGGCGAGTCAGCGAAGTAGGCAAAGCGAAGCGTTTGAAAATCATTCATGCGCTGAAGCGCACGCAGGGTCTTTCGATCGCCGAGCTTACGGAACGCATGCACCTCAGTTATATGGGAGTAAAGCAGCACTGCGAGGAACTTGAGCGTCAGGGCGTGGTCGATACCTGGCGGCGTCCCAAGGGCGTCGGCCGCCCGGAATTGGTTTACCGGCTGACGCGCAAGGCACAATCCTACTTCCCGCAAACGGGCCAGACGATAACGATCGAATTGCTGGAAGCTTCGAAACGCCTCTACGGGCCGAGTGCCCCAGAGAAATTGCTGTTCGCGCTGTTTACGATCAAGGCCGAAATGTACGTTAAAAACCTCATGGGCACTGACCTCCCCAGCCGGGTGGCGGCCGTGGCGAAATTGCGGGAAGCGGAAGGGTTCCTGTCCGAAGCAAACCCGGAACCGGACCTGGCCTTGATTGATTACCATTGCCCGATTGCGGAGTTGGTGGAGGCCTTTCCGCTGGTGCGACGCCTGGAAAAAGAGATGCTCGAGCGGGTCCTGGGCGTGCCCCTTGATCGTCAGGAGAAGACGTCATCCGGTCTTTACGAATGCCGCTTTACGCCACTCGCGGCATAGCCACACAGCGGGCACAGCGAAAAGGCGGGCACAACGTAAGAGTTCACACGGCGAACACGGCGGGCCACGGCGAACACGGCGGAAAGAGGGGGAGGGAATTCGGAGTTCGGAGTTCGGAGTTCGGAGTTCGGAGTTCGGAGCGGCAGCATGGGGGGTGGGTGCGAGTGTCAACCTTCGAGTTGCCAGGTCTTCTTAATCTGCGTCAATCTGTGGATGTTTTCTCTGTTCTGCGTTCTCTGCGTGTTCTGCGGATGATTTAATCTTTCCGCCGTGCCCGCCAACCCCGCCGTGCCCGCCGTGTGACCGTTACCCGCCACGGAATTCGTGGCATTTTCTGCCGTGGCATTTCTTTCGGGTTGCCAAGAAGGCGGATGCTGATACTTTTCGAGCTCCTTATGCCTAAGCCCATTGCGAGACGCAAGACGAAGAAAGCGGTGGCGAAGCGCTTCAAGGTGACCGCGACCGGTAAGGTGTTGCGGAGCCGTGCGGGGCGCCGGCACCTGCTCGCCTCAAAAAGCGCCAAGCGCAAGCGGCAGCTTGCGAAAACCACTTTGGTCGATGTGACCGACGAGCGTCGAATTAAAGAGAACCTGCCGTTCCATTAAAGAAAAAGAACGGCTCCGTTTCCCACCTGCCCCGCGGTTGGCGGGGCTGATGAGACGAGTGAGGTCGGGAAACGGTAATGATTAACAACAACTCGTTCACGGAGCTTCGGTCCTAACCGAAGAGAATCAATGCCAAGAGCAACTAACGCTCCCGCAAGTCGCGAACGCCGGAAAAGAATGTTGGAAAAGGCCAAGGGTTACCGCGGCCGGCGATCCAAACTGTTCCGTTACGCCAAAGATGCGGTCATGAAGGCGCAGACCTGGGCTTACCGGGACCGCAAGAATCGGAAACGCGATTTTCGCAGCCTTTGGATTCAACGCATTAACGCTGCCTGCCGTCAAAATGGGCTGACGTACAGCCGATTTGTGGAAGGATTGGCGGCTGCGCAGATCGCGGTTGATCGCAAGATCCTGGCCGAATTGGCCGTACATGATGAAGCTGCGTTCAAGGCGATTCTGGACCAAGCGTCCCAGGCGCTGAAATCCAAGCAGGCAGCCTGAACGCCGGCCTTAGCTTGGTTATTCCTATCCCTCCGCACGGTGTCACCATTGCGGCCGCCGGGCAGGCTTGCCCGGAGCCGCGATGTGCCTTGCCTTTACGCCATGGAAGCTGAACTCCAACAGTTGCGCAAGGCGGCCCTCGTCGAGATTCAAAACGCGAAAACCGCATTGGAGCTCGACCAGTTGCGCGTAAGTCTCCTGGGCCGCGCGGGGGCTCTCACGAAGCTGAGCGAAGGGATGCGCAACGTCCCCAAGGCGGACCGCCCGGTGGTGGGTAAACTCCTCAATGAAGTGCGTCAGGTGATCGCTGCCAGCCTGGAGGAACGGGTTCGCTCTCTGCAGGCTGCGTCAGACCTCAAAGGTTTGGAGGCCCTGGATGAGACCCTGCCCGCGAGGGAAGTGCGTACGGGAGCGCTGCACCCGTTAACGTTGCTCCAGGATCGCGCGGTCCGGATCCTGCGGCGCCTCGGCTTTGCCCTGGCGGACGGGCCGGACATCGAAACGGAATGGTTCTGTTTCGACGCCCTGAACACGCCGGCTAACCATCCGGCGCGGAAGGAGTCCGACACGTTCTACCTTCCCGACGGGCGCCTGTTGCGAACCCATACGTCATCGGTCCAGATCCGGACCATGATCACGGTCGTGCCGCCGGTCCGGGTCATCGGGCCGGGTGCCGCCTATCGGCGCGATGAGATCGACGCGACGCACCTGAGCCAGTTTAATCAACTGGAAGGTTTGTACGTGGATCGCGCCGTCAGCGTGGCCGACCTGAAGGGTACCTTGACGTTCTTCGTTCGGGAACTGCTCGGCGCAAAAGCTGAGACCCGGATCCGGCCCCACTTTTTCCCGTTTACCGAACCGAGTTTCGAAGTCGACGTGCGTCTGCCGAACGTCAACAATGGCCGGTGGATGGAACTGCTGGGTTGCGGCATGGTGGATCCGGCCGTGTTCGATCAGGTCAACGCGCGCCGCGGGGATCGGGCCTATGACCCCGAGGTCTGGTCGGGTTTCGCGTTCGGTATGGGGCTCGACCGCTTGGCGATGGCTTTGTTCGGCTTGCCCGATATTCGTTTGTTGATCGAGAACGACCAACGCTTTCTGGCGCAATTCGCGGAATGAAAATTTCTCTTCGCTGGCTGAAGGAGTTCCTGCCGTTTAACGGCGCGGTGGAAGAATTGAGCGAGGCCATGATCGCCAGCGGCATGGAAGTGGGTGCGATCGAACGGCGCGGGGTGGAGCTCGATCAGGTTGTCGTCGCGCAGATCGACTCGTTTGGCCCGCACCCTAACGCGGACCGTTTGAGCGTCTGTCAGGTGAACGATGGTTCCGGCCGGCCCCGCCAGATCGTCTGCGGCGCCCGGAATTTCAGCACGGGGGACAAGGCGCCCTTGGCCTTGCCGGGCGCCGTCCTGCCGGGTGATTTCAAGATCAAGGTCAGCAAACTACGCGGGGTGGAATCGGAAGGCATGCTCTGCAGCGCCAAGGAGTTGAACCTGGCGGAGGACAGCGCGGGATTATTGATCCTGCCGGCTGACGCGCCCGTGGGGCAACCGCTCAGCCGCGTTTACCCGCCCGACGTGATTTTTGACCTTGAACTCACCCCGGATCGGCCTGACCTGCTTTCCTACGCCGGTATCGCGCGTGAGTTGGCGGCCATCCTTCAGCTGCACGCCGTGCTGCCGGTCTTTAACCGGTCTACGGTCGAGGTGCGCTCCGGCTCGCAGGTCATCGTCAGCGAGCCTGAAGGATGTCCGTACCTTGTGTTTCGCCGTTTTCGCGGCGTGAAGGTGGGCCCGAGTCCGGGTTGGATGAAGGAACGGCTGGAGGCATCCGGCCTGCGTTCGATCAACAACCTGGTGGACATCACCAACTACGTGATGCTCGAGCTCGGCAAGCCGATTCACGCGTATGACGCCGCCAAGGTCCGGGGCGGATTTCGCGTCCGGCGTGCGCATCCGGGCGAAACGTTGCTGGCCCTGGACGGTAAGCGTTACGAACTGAATGAAAGTCACCTGCTGATCGCAGATGAGGAAGGCGCATTAGGGCTGGCCGGCGTCATGGGCGGCGAAGCGTCCGGGGTGCAACCGGCTACTACCGACGTCTGGCTGGAGAGCGCGTACTTTGATCCCGGCTGGATTCGCACCATGAGCCGTGGCCTCGGCCTGATTTCGGACGCGAGCGTCCGGTTTGAGCGTGGGGTGGATCCCGCGTCGGTCGTCTCGGCTGCGCTCCGCGCTTCTGATTTGATCCGGGAGCTGGCGGGTGGACAGCCTGAGGATACCTTGTGGGCAGCCGGGTCGGAGCCGAAGCCGGCCGCGCCGATCACCTTGCGGCCTGAGCGTTGCACGCGCCTGCTGGGCCAGGAAGTTCCGAATTACGGTGAGCTCCTCCCGCGGATCGGCGTCGCGCCGCGGGATGACGGCACCTGGCAACCGCCAAGCTACCGGCCCGACCTGACGCGGGAGGTGGACCTGATCGAGGAGGTCTGCCGGCTGGCAGGGGTCAATCGTATCGAAGGCCGGGTGGTAGGTCACGCTACGCCGAGTTCCGCCGCGGATCATGCGCACGATGACGCCTTGGCGCTCCGGCGTCGCCTGGTCGCCATGGGCCTGTTCGAGGCGCGCAGCCTCACCTTTACCGACGAGGCGGCTCTGACGGAAACGCTGGGTCCCGAAACGAAGGTGTGGCGCCTCAAGAACCCGCTGCTCGAGGAAATGCGGGTGTTGCGGCCGTCGCTGGTACCCGGGTTGATTCGCGCGGCCGGACGCAACTTTCAGCGGGGTGCGGAATCGGTGGCGCTGTTTGAGCTGGGACGCGTTTTCCATAATGATCCGGAGCAGGAGGAGTCGACGTCAGTGGGCGTTCTCATGGCCGGCCAGCGCGATGCCAAGCGTTGGAACCAGGACGCCCGGGAGTTTGACTTTTTCGACCTGAAAAGCGCCGTGAACACCGTGGCAGGCACCCCGGTGACGCTGGAACGCGTGGAACCGAACCAATTGGCCGGCTTACTCTGCCGGGTTCGGGCCCGCAGCGGCGAGCTTCTGGGCTGGTGCGGCCAGGTGCGGCCGTCGGTTGCCGCCGGGCACGATATCAGGAAAAATTTGTTCGTCGCCGAACTGGCATTTCGCGCCGGCCGGCTCGCGAAACCGTTCGTTTTCAGGCCGCTCGATCGCTATCCGGCCATTACGCGTGACATCGCGTTTCTGGCGCCGTTGGGCCTCGAGTACGGCGCCGTGGAGCAAACGTTGGGCGAACAGCCGGAACCCTTGTTGGTTGATGTACAGTTGTTCGACGTTTTTACCGATCCGGCCGGCGGACGGATCCCTGCGAATCAAAAATCCGTCGCGCTAAGTTTGACTTATCGCGCTCCAGACCGGACCTTAACCCAGGAAGAAGTGGCAGAAATTCACCAGCGCGTGAAAACTCGTCTGGCAAACCGTCTCCACGTTGTCTTCCGCGAATAGTTTAGTTCCCTGTTCTTTGCTTTGTTGAATTTGCCCTGCGATGTTCGGGATTACAGGTATACGCCCCAGACCCGATAAATACGAATTCCTAGGAGGCTAGGTCGAGAGCGTTTCAATGACAGGCCTTGATTGGAAGTCAACGGCGCTCCGGCGGTTATCCACCCTTGGCTTAAGGGGAATGGGAGCTTCGCCTAAACGGCATCGCGGGGCAAAACAACAGAAAGCGTGATCGCTTCGATCCCGCACCGCAATCCGTATCAAGCGTAAACCAGGAGGTGAATTTCCTCCGGCAGAATCCCGGAAATGTTGCGGATGATGTTACCGCGCAGCAGGTTTACGAGCGCGCTTCGCTGCGGTGCACCCAGGATGAGGTAAGACGCGCCGACGGTGGCGGCTATTTCGACGATGGTATCCGCAGCGGAATCACTGACGGCGTAACACGGCAACAGCTTTATGCCTTTGGACCGCTCCGAGGCATAATGGAAAATCGCACGAGCCTCCGCGTCCTCAACCCATCGTCGCCGGCGATCCTCCGGCAAGAGCACCGGTTGCTCTCGGACAAAAAGCAGGTAAAGGGGGCGCTTGGTGCTCCGGGCCTCATCCAAGGCGAAGTCGAGGGTACGGCCGATACCGCGTACGGCGCAGATCATGGGCGCACCGAAACTCTCTTCGTCCTCGCCGGTACTCGCGAAGCTGGCGGCCACGGACGGTGCGCCTGATTCGAGCGGCCGGAGCGGTCCGGCGGTTCCGGCCGCGGCGGCTTCTTTCGCCCGGCGCTTTTGGGCGCGTTCGGTTACAAGTCCATGGAGAATAAGACCGACGGAAAGGATCACCGCGCAAAAGACTCGAGCGTTCGGTTTTACGGCAAAGAGCGTGATCTCGATCGCGCTCATGATGATGAAAGTGCTGAACATCAGCACCCGTTCCCATTTCTCCAGGTGCAGGCTACGGTCCGTGGAAGTGGAGCCCAGGTTGGTCGCAATTGCGCCGACTACACCCACCGCATACAAATCGGCCAGGCCTGACACGTCTTTGACGGCAACCACCAGGAGGGCCGGAACGATGGAGGCAAACAGCAGCCCCAGCGTGGGTACACCAAAAGGGTTCAGCCTCTCAAAACTGGCCGGGATTTCGCCGTCCCGGGACATCATGAAGAAGATGGCGATCAAACCGACGATCGCCGTGTTCACGGCGGATACGAGCAGGACGCCGAAGACGATCGAGACGCACCAGGCTGCAACCTGGCCCGCCACGGGACCGAAGGCGCTTCCGGCAAACACTTCCCCCATGTAACGCAGCATGTAGTCGCGAACGCCGGGATGGCCCGGCGCGTCGACTTCCCCGTTGTGAGGGGTTAACCCGGGCAGGGCGTGCATGACCAAACCGAGAAACGCGGTAAAAAAGCAGACCTCGGCCATCACCCAGAGGATAGCCCGGCTCGAGGTTTGGACGACGGACGGGTGCTCATCGGTCGAGCCAGGATCGAGCTTCATTACGCCCGTGGCGTTGGCGACGGCTTCCACCCCGGAGAGGGCCAGCACGATGCTGACGAATCCGGTCCAGTCCTGGACCACGTTGCCCGACATCGGTCGCAGGTCCCTGACGGCCGCTCCCAGGTGCGGGATGGAAAGGAGCCCAAGCAAGATGACGACGACGATCGTCGGCATCGAGACAAGGAACGCGAGCCCTCCCGTGTGTTTGGGTCCGAAGTAATTAAGAAATCCGATAAACAAAATGGCTGCGCCGGCCCAGAGTTCGGCGTGGTCTACCCCGAGGTACTGAAACGCCGAGAGCGCGCTTAGCGAGGCGGTCACGATGTAGTCTGCGATCAGCAGGAAAGCCCCCACGATCGAGATCACCTCCGACCGGTGGCGCACGCTCGCGTAGACGCCTCCGCCGTCCGGGTAATGGCGGCAAATGGCCATGTAGTTGACCCCGACCAGCGCCATGAGCACGCACATGGTCGCGATCAGCCAGAATGAACTGTACCCGGCGACGGCAAAAGCCAGCCCCAACACGTACGCCTTGCTCGTACCCCAGTCGCCGTACAAAATCGCCGCCGCTCGAAGCGCATCGACGTTGCGCGGCCTCTTGGTCTTGCCAACAATCACCATAGCATGCGCTCGACCTGGTAAAGAAAACCCCTGTTCCCTGCGATTCTCATCCGTCAGCTTTACTCACGAGGGACGATTGGCCTCTGAACCTGTCGTCCTGTCTCCTGCGATTGCCCGCATCGCCCCTCCATAAAGAATCGATTCCTGAATGGCGAATATAAAAGTACTTTCACCGAGGAATCGTCAGGAAATTCCTGCCTGACATCGCCGACGTGACCCCGGAGGCTCCTAAGGCGTCACGTCCGTACGCCCATCCCAACAAACACCCGCCCCGCCGGGTTGGATTTGCTGAATGGGCACGGATCATTTATCCCGGCGGCCAATGCAGAGGACGCCCACCGAGTAAATGCAAATGCAGGTGCGGAACCGTTTCACCGGCATGGCGCCCGTTGTTCAGGACGAGGCGGTACCCGGAATCACCGACGCCAAGCTCAGCCGCCAATTTCTGAGCCGTCAACAGCAGCCGGCCCAAAAGCGCCGCATCTTGCGGGGCGGCCTCGCCGATGCGCGCAATCACCCGCTTGGGAACGATCAGAAGGTGCACCGGCGCCTGGGGGTTGATGTCCCGGAACGCAAAGACTTCATCATCTTCGTACACGATTTCAGCAGGCAGTTCGCGGGCGGCAATGCGTTCAAACAGCGTCATCGAATGGTGAGCAGGAGGTTGGACTTGATCTTCGCAGACTCAAGCTCAGCCCGCACGAAAGCAACGATTTCGTTGCGCAATCGCGAGCATTCGTGACTCCACGTTTTGACGGATTGCAGGTGCCGGACACAAGGCCGCAAGCCATGAATGTGCAAATTGGAAGCGTGGTTGCTGAGGGCCGGCCTGATTCGTTGCTGTAAGAGCTGGAAAAAGGCCAGTTCATACCCGGGGCCCGCCTCCAATGCCAGGTCGGCCAGGCTCAGCTCAAAAGGCGGGTTTAGGGTTTCGAAGTTTGCTGCGATCTCAGAATAACCAATCGCTTGCAAGGCCGACCGGACGGATTCGCTGATCTCGTCGATCGTGATTACCGGGCGATCGCACCCCGACGCCAAGTACCAGAGCACGCTTTCAGCCACGTGCTCGGCAAGCCACCAACTGACGAAACCGGCTCGATCAGCGGCCCGCCTGATGGACAAGCCGAGCCATTCCCGGCTTAAGGACGCTAACTCATTATTGGCAAGCCGGACCAGCGGTAAGTAATTCCGGAACGCAATCACGTGGTGAAAAGTTCAGGTTGCTGCGCGCTTCGTTTGGTTTTCTTCCCCAGCGATTCAATCTCATGAATAAATTCGCCGAGATCCTGAAATTGGCGGTACACAGACGCGTACCGGATGTAACCGATCTCGTCCAAGGAGTGGAGGCGTTCCATGACCCGGATGCCAATGACGCTGCTGGGAACCTCATGATCGTAAGCCTGCTCGAGTTCCTGGTAGATTTCATCGACGGCTTTCTCCAGCACCTCGTAGCTCACCGGTCGCTTCTCGCACGCCTTCATCAGGCCGCCAAGCAGCTTCTGACGGTCAAATGGTTCGTGACGGCCGTCCCGCTTCAGAACCCGCAGGTCTCGCCGCTCGACTTCCTCGTAAGTGGTAAAGCGATGCTGGCATTTCAGACACTCCCGGCGCCGGCGAATGGCGGCCCCCGCTTTGGCCGACCGCGAGTCGATGACCTTATCTTCCAAGTTACCGCACTTAGGGCACCGCATGGATCACGGATGCTAAGCCAGCATCCACAATATATAGTGGTCTCTCCGGGCAGAAATACAAGAGCCGATTAAAAGGCATCCACAGATTACACAGGTTAAGGGCACACGGCGACCACGGCGGGAAGATTAAATCATCCGCAGAACACGCAGACGAACGCAGAAAAACAGCCGCGGATCATCATGCCGCGTTACCCTTTACTCGTTCAGCAGCCCGTATTTCTCAATATGCCGCACCACGATATTGAGACCATCACCGGTCTTCAGGTTGCACATGACGAACGGCCGGCTGCCGCGCATCTTTGCGGCGTCGCTCGCCATCACTTCCAGGGAAGCGCCGACGTGGGGCGCCAGATCGATTTTGTTAATGACCAGCAGGTCCGAGCGCGTGATGCCGGGCCCGCCTTTTCGGGGGATCTTTTCGCCGCCGGCGACGTCAATGACGTAAATCGTCAGATCTGCCAGTTCGGGGCTGAAGGTGGCGGCGAGGTTATCGCCGCCTGATTCGATGAAAATTATGTCCGCTTCAGGAAACTGCCCCAGCAGGCGATCGACCGCTTCGAGGTTGATGGATGCGTCCTCGCGAATGGCGGTATGGGGGCAGCCGCCCGTTTCGACTCCAAGGATGCGTTCCGGCGGCAACGCGCCGGCGACGGTCAGCAATCGCTGGTCCTCCTTGGTGTAGATGTCATTGGTGATTACCAGCAGGTCGTAACGGTCGCGGAGCGCCTTGCAAAGCACTTCTACGAGGGTGGTCTTACCGGTCCCGACCGGTCCTCCGATCCCCACCCGCAGCGGCGGTTTTGTTTTCATTCGCATACTCTGAAATGCCACAAATGGAGAAGAGTGTCGGGTGTCGGGTGTCGGGTGTCGGGTGTCGGGTGTCGGGTGTCGGGTGTCGGGTGTCGGCCACGAGCTTGGGGGAGAGTCGCCGAGGTCAACTCTGTAACTCTTCTTCCCGCCGTGGCTCGCCGTGGCTCGCCGTGGTCGCGGTGTGAACTCAGTCGTTGTGCCCGCCAAACCCGCTGTGCCCGCCGTGTGCCCTTAATCTGTGGAATCTGTGGAATCTGTGTAATCTGTGGATGCTTTCTCTTTTCTGCGTCCTTCTGCGTGTTCTGCGGATGATTCCTGTCTTTCCGCCGTGGTCGCCGTGTTCCGCTGTGGCGCCGTGTGATCAAGAACGGAAGATCCGCGAATACTGGAGGGCATGGCGCGAGGAAAGGATACCGAGTTGGGGTGCAAAGGAAACCACTTCATCATCACTCAATCCGGCTGCGGCGTTGATCGCCGCCACGATCTCCGGCCGCAGGCTGAACAGGATTCTTTGACCGGCGCTCTGGCCAAGGGGGACGGACTTGATTGCCGCCATGACCTGGTTCTCGGTCCAGCAGAAGCAAAACGCGGTGGCCGCAGCTTCATAGCTCGTACCGATGGCAACCGCGGCGAAGGCGTAAGCGCAGGGAAATCCGGCCGGTCGGAGCGCCCGCAAAGCGGTCCGGTGTTCGGGAGCGCCCCAGGCCAGGTGGTCAATCAATTGGACCAGCGACCATCCCATTTGCTCGGTCTCACTGCGCAGTTCAGCGCTTTCGCGGCTGGCCAGGTGCCATGCATTCCAGTCGGCGACCATCTGCAAATCGCCGGCGCACCAGGCCGCATGGAACCGTCGCAGCAAAGGGAGTTCGGCGCGGCCGACCACGTCGCGCAAGCCGTCCCGGATCCAATCCCGGGCGGACGCCGCGTCCGTCACCAGCCCATGTTCTACCGCCGCTTCCAGGCCGGAGGAGTAACTGAAGGCGCCGACCGGCAATGCCGGCGATGCCAGCTGGAGCAGGGCGGCAAGTTCAGGGATTGCGAGGCTGAGGGTGGGCGAGGGGGTTGGGGGATGATTCATCCGGAGGATGGACGTGGGCGTGCGCAGGCGCATGGGTATGCGTGTGCGTGTGCGTGTGCGTATGCAGGTGGGAGGACGCCGACGCCTGGGCGTGCTCCTCGTAAAGGCGCTGGGCCAGGGCGTAATCCTCGGCGAACGTTTCTTCACCCCCGTGCCGGTGACCGCCGCCGTATGCGCCCGTTTCAGGCTCAAACGGTTCATTTCGTTCTTCGACGCGCGTTCCCAACCGGATCAGCATCTCCCGCAGCACCGGGTCCGCCTCAAGGCGGAGATAGCCGGTGCCGATCTCGACCGGCGTGTGCCGATTTCCCAAGTGGTAGGCTGCCCTGGTGAGCGTCAGGTGGTCCGGGGCGGTTACCACCAGAACCGCTTGCGGCGCGGCTTCCACCCGGATGAGACCGCCGTCTTCGGTCTGCAGCCAGGCGCCTGGAGAGAGGACCGTACCGCGCGGCAGCACGATGGCGAGTTCCGTGCCATCCTCGAGGGTAACGAGTTGGCGCGGTTTCCGGCGCTCCGCGCACGCGAGTCGTACCACGCCCGCCGGGACGGCGCCGGGCGGCGCCGCAGTCAGTAAGGTGTGGGCTTGGAGCATCTCGGTTCAACCTCGGTTCAAAACAGGAAGTAGCGTTGCGCCAAAGGCAGGATCGCCGCCGGTTCGCAGCTCAAGAGCTGGCCATCAGCCTCCACCCGGTACGTTTCCGGATCGACACTGATTTTTGGCGTGTACGCGTTATGCACCAGGTCGGCCTTCCGCAGTTGCCGGACGTTGCGAACGGCACTCAGCCGGCGCTGCAGACGGAACCGGCCGGCGATGTCCTGATCGGCGGCCGCCCGGGATACGAACGTCAGGCAGGTTTCGCTCCGGGCGCGCCCGTAGGAGCCGAACATTTCGCGGTAATGAACGGGTTGCGGCGTCGGGATGGAGGCGTTCGGATCCCCCATCTGGGCGTTGGCGATCATGCCGCCTTTAATCACCAGCGCAGGCTTAACCCCGAAGAACGCGGGCTGCCATAACACCAGGTCCGCCCACTTGCCAACCTCGATGGAACCGACTTCGTGGGCGATGCCGTGGGTAAGCGCGGGATTGATCGTGTACTTGGCGAGGTAACGTTTTACCCGCCGGTTGTCGTTACGGGACGGATCGCCTTCGAGGCTGCCGCGTTGCGCCTTCATCTTGTGAGCCGTTTGCCACGTGCGAATGATGACTTCACCCACGCGTCCCATGGCTTGCGAATCACTCGACATCATCGAAATGGCGCCGAGGTCGTGAAGGATGTCCTCAGCCGCAATCGTTTCGCGACGGATCCGGGACTCGGCGAACGCGACGTCTTCGGCGATGGCCGGGTCCAGGTGGTGGCAGACCATCAGCATGTCCAGGTGTTCGTCCAGCGTGTTGACCGTGAACGGCCGGGTCGGGTTGGTTGAGGAGGGCAGAACGTTCGGTTCACCGCACACTTTGATGATGTCCGGCGCGTGCCCGCCGCCGGCGCCCTCGGTGTGAAAAGAATGGATCGTCCGGCCTTTGAACGCCGCGATCGTCGTTTCGACAAACCCTGATTCATTGAGCGTGTCGGTGTGAATCGCGACCTGGGTATCGGTTTCATCGGCTACGGTCAGGCAGCAATCGATGGCGGCCGGCGTTGTACCCCAATCTTCGTGGAGTTTCAGCCCGATCGCGCCGGCGTCGATCTGTTCCCGCAACGCTTCCGGACGGCTGGCGTTCCCTTTGCCGAGAAACCCGAGGTTGATCGGAAAACCTTCCGCCGCCTGCAGCATCCGCTCGAGGTACCACGGTCCGGGCGTGCAGGTGGTGGCAAACGTGCCGGTGGCAGGTCCGGTGCCGCCACCGATCATGGTGGTGATGCCGGACGTGAGCGCTTCTTCTATCTGCTGCGGACAAATAAAATGAATGTGCGAATCGATGCCCCCCGCGGTGACGATCATGTGCTCGCCCGCGATAACTTCCGTGCCCGGCCCGATGACGAGCGTGACCCCCGGCTGGATGTCGGGATTACCCGCCTTGCCGATCCCGGCGATGCGCCCGTCCTTGATCCCGAGGTCGGCCTTCACAATCCCCCAGTGATCCAGCACGACGACGTTGGTAATCACTGTATCGACCGCCTCCCGGCCTGGCCGCTGCGACTGGCCCATGCCGTCCCGGATTACCTTGCCGCCACCGAACTTCACTTCCTCGCCGTAAATGGTGTGATCGTGTTCGATTTCGATCAAGAGATCGGTGTCGGCCAGACGGACCCGGTCCCCGGTCGTGGGACCGAACATCTCGGCGTAAGCGTGGCGTGAAATTTTCATGGACGGCTAAGCTCCCCTTCCGGCGGTGTCCAGGTCTCCCATGACTTTGGCGTTGAACCCGTAGACCTTCCGGTCACCCGCGAGACCGACGAGTTCGACCGTGCGCTCCTGTCCCGGCTCAAACCGGACGGCTGTGCCGGCAGCGATGTTGAGCCGGAACCCGCGCGCGCGTTCCCGGTCGAAGTGCAAAGCCTCGTTTACCTCATAAAAATGAAAATGGGAACCGACCTGGATGGGCCGGTCGCCGGTGTTGCTGACCGTGAGAACAACCGTCTCACGGCCCGCATTCAGTTCGATGTCGCCGTTTTCGGCAAGGATTTCACCCGGGATCATGCGTCTGCCAGCGGTTTAAGGGATGGGATGATGGACGGTGACGAGTTTCGTGCCGTCCGGAAAGGTGGCTTCAATCTGGATATCCGGGATCAGTTCCGGGACCCCGTCCATGACCTGGTCGCGCCGGAGCAACGTGGTGCCGTAGTGCATCAATTCGGCGACGGATTTACCGTCCCGGGCGGCTTCGAGCAGGGCGGCGCTCAGGTAAGCGATCGTTTCGGGGTGGTTCAGCTGAAGGCCGCGCCCCAGCCGGCGTTCGGCCAGGAGCCCGGCCGTGAAGAGCAGGAGTTTATCCTTTTCGCGCGGGGTAAGATTCATGGGTAGGAGGTAAGGAGGTAAAGGGCGGCGGCAGGTCAGGTTGCCCAGAGGCGCAACGGTTTGGCCGGCAGGTTATGCACCAGGGGGCGCAGCCGGGTCCACCAATCGATCATGGCCGTGCGCAGAATTTCCATGCTGTCCGCCAGGGCGCGGATGAGCAGGAAATTGCCGGGAAAGTGGGTTACGCCTGCACGGAGGGTGCCGGTGAACGGCAGTTGGGGCGCCAGCATTTCGGCGCACCGGGGACCGCAGGCGGGACCGCTGGCCCACAGCGTGCCGAGCACGCGCCTGCCCGCCAGGCCCTGGCGCGAGCGCAACTGCGGGTTGTCGCCGGTGAGCACGGCGCGTTCCGTCCAGAGCAGACGACCGCCGGGCCGGGTCAGGGTTGTCTCAAAACGCAGGTGCCCTTCGTCCCACGTTTCGCCCGAAGCGATGCGGCCGAGCATCGCAAGATCCCAACCCAGGACGGTCGCGGTTTCGGGCAGTTCCACCGTGAGCCGGTTAACCGCACGGGCACGGCGAAAAAAGAGACTTTCCTGGGGTAACCATTCGAGACGCGCACCGTCCTGCAGGCGCATCCAAACCGTTTGCAAGGCCGGCGCAGAGGCGGCCTTGTACCATTTGGTTGCGGCCGGCGTGCTGATGACGGCATGAGCGTTCCGGCCGATCCGGGCCTCAACCTGCAACTGGTCGCCCTCTGCGAGCCCGCCGGGCGGATGCACGACGATCACGTGGCACACCTCAGGCCCCTCCGGGTAGAGCGCTTTCTGGACGCAAAGCGGGCCATCGTGCTGCCGTTCGACCAGCACCGTGCGATCGCCCCGTCGTTCCAGCCCAAGCGTTAACCGGGCTTTCCACGGCCCGAGACCCGGTGCAGTCATGGTTTGCGCCAAGCCAAGCCGGTTTGCCGCCCAACGTCGAGGATAAATGTTCCCGCCACCCTACACCGAGATCATCGCGCGCACGCCATCGGTTTCCAGGTTGGTCCCGAGCCCGCCGGCGACGACCTCGCCGCGGTCCATCACCAGGTAATGGTCGGCAATCCCGCGGGCAAACTCGAAATACTGTTCGACCAGCAGGACCGTGAGCCCGAGTTCCTCAACCAACCGGCGCAAGGTGCGGCCGATCTCCTGGATGATGGACGGCTGGATGCCTTCGGTCGGTTCATCAAGCACCAAAAGTTGCGGGTCGCTCATCAGGGCGCGGCCGATGGCCAGTTGCTGCTGCTGCCCTCCGGAAAGGTTGCCGCCCAGTCGCGAGCGCATCTGGTTAAGCACCGGAAAAAGTTCATAGATCATCGAGGGTATCTCCCTCCGTCCGGGACGGGCCGCCGCCCCGACCAGGAGATTTTCCTCGACCGTCAGGCGAGGAAAGATGTCCCGTCCCTGCGGCACGTAGGCGAAACCGGCGGCGACGCGTTTGTGCGGGGGAAGACCGGTTATCTCCTTCCCGTGCCACCGGATCACGCCGGACCGGATCGGCAACACGCCCATAAGGCAGCGCAGAAGGGTGGTTTTACCGACGCCGTTGCGGCCCAGCAGCACCGTAAGTTCGCGCGCGGGCACCGTAAAATGCAAGTGCCGGAGCGTGTGGCTGCCGCCATAGTACTGGTTAAGTTTGTCAATTTCCAACATACGCCCGATCTAACGGCCGAGGTAGGATTCGATGACCGTGGCGTTGCGTTTGACTTCGTCCAGGGTGCCTTCGGCCAGGACCGAACCCTCGGCCAGGACCGTTACTTTGCCCTGGGCACCGCTGAGGGCGGCGACGAACTCCATGTCATGTTCAACGACGACCTGTGAACAGCTGCCTTGAAGGGAGAGCAAAAGCTCGGCCAGTTCCATCGTATCCTGGTCGCTTAACCCGGCGGCCGGTTCGTCCAGGAGCAGCAGTTGCGGGCGTTGCATGAGCAGCATGCCGATTTCGAGGCGCTGCTTCTGGCCATGCGAGATCGACCCTGCAAGCCGGTCCCGTTCCTTGGCAAGCTTCAGACGCTCCAGCATGTCCTCCACGTGGTCATGCTGGCTCGCCGGCGCAACCAGGTCTTCCTGCCAGCGTCGCCGGGTCTGGCGGGCCAGTTCCAGATTTTGCCAGACCGTGTGATTTTCAAAAACGGACGGCTTCTGAAACTTGCGCCCGATTCCCGCCTGGGCAATCCGCGGCGGAGACCACCGGCGCAGGTCGATGTCGGTTCCGAGCCGGACGGTGCCGGTCGCCGGTTTGGTCTTTCCGGTCACAACGTCCATCATCGTCGTCTTGCCGGCGCCGTTCGGCCCGATGATGCAACGGAGTTCGTTCTCAACGATCTGCAGGCTGAGATTGTTAAGGGCGCGCACGCCGTCAAACACCACCGTAACGTCTCGCAGCGTAAGGATCGGTTTCTGACCGAGGCTGTCCGGATTGGCCGGGCCGCCCGGGAAATCCGGTGCGGGCGCTGTCCGGGCCGCGAGGGCTTCTGCGAAAGAGGTATTCATGAGTTTACAGGCTAGGTGAAAAGCTCAGTTTGGTTTGACCTCCCGGCCCGCGATGCTCGCTCGTCCCCGCCGGGGATTCAGCAGGTTTACCAGCAGGCCCGCAATGCCGCACGGTAGAAAAACCGGCACGATCACAAAGATCGCGCCCAGAAAAAACAGCCACGAACTCGAGAACGAAGCCGTCAGGTAACTCTTGGCGGCATTGACGAAAAACGCGCCGATCACCGGCCCGATCAATGTGCCCCGTCCGCCGACGGCAACCCAGATCGCCATTTCGATGGAGTTGCCCGGCGACATCTCACTCGGGTTGATAATTCCGACCTGGGGTACGTACAATGCGCCCGCGATCCCGCAAAGGACGGCCGAGAACGTCCAGATAAAAAGTTTATATCCGAGCGGGTTGTACCCGAGAAAGGTCAGGCGCGATTCGCCGTCGCGAATCGCCGTCAGCACCTGGCCGAGGCGCGATTTCACGATGAAACGGCAGATGAGCAAACTTAACAGCAACGTGGTCAGCGTCACCAGAAACAAGGCGGTCCGGGTGCCCGGAGCGGTGATCTGGAACCCGAGGATGCGTTTGAAGTCGGTGAACCCGTTATTGCCGCCGAACCCGGTCTCATTGCGATAGAACAACAGCATGGCCGCAAAGGTCAGGGCCTGCGTCATGATCGAGAGGTAGACGCCACGTACGCGGGACCGGAACGCGAAAAATCCGAAAACCCATGCCAGTAACCCGGGCAGCGCGACGACCAGGAGCAGGGCGTAAACAAAATGCTCCGTGCCGTGCCAGAACCAGGGCAGGGCCTTCCAATCGAGGAACACCATGAAATCGGGCAGGGGACTATGGTAGACGCCGTCCAACCCGATTGACCGCATCAGGTACATGCCCATCGCGTAGCCGCCGAGGGCGAAAAACAACCCGTGCCCGAGGCTCAGGATGCCGGTGTACCCCCACACCAGGTCGAGGGCCAGGGCGACGATCGCATAACACATGATCTTGCCGATCAAGGTCATGAGATAGGTCGAAAGGTGCAGCGGATGATTGGCCGGAAGGCCCAGCGTGCAGATCAGCACCAGCGCGTACAAAGCCGCGATGCCGGCAATCCAGAACAGCCGCGCGTGATGGCCCGCTGACGCACGGGATGCGACGGCGGTTTTTGCGAGTGGTTCGACCGCTTCCATTTCTACTACGCCTCCACGCTTCGGCCTTTAAGGGCGAAAAGCCCCTGCGGCCTCTTTTGAATGAAGAGGATGATGAAGATCAGCACGCAGATCTTGGCCAGGACCGCACCGCAGAACGGCTCCAGCGTCTTGTTGATGAGCCCGAGCCCCATCGAGCCGAAGATGGTGCCGCTGAGCTGGCCCACCCCTCCCAGCACGACGGCCATGAACGAATCGATGATGTAGGTCTGCCCGAGGTCAGGACCGACGTTGCCGATCTGCGACAACGCGCAGCCGCCCAGCCCGGCAACGCCCGCTCCAAAGGCGAAAGCGTAGGCGTCAACCTTCCACGTCACGATGCCCGAACAGGCGGCCATGCGCCGGTTCTGGGTGACCGCCCGGATGTAGAGCCCTAAGCGGGTCCGGTTCAAAATAAGCCACGTGATGCCTACCACCGCAAAGGCGAACCCGAGGATGACGATGCGATTGAAAGGCAGGATCAAGTTCGGCAGCATGGCCCACCCGCCGCGCATCCAGGAAGGATTTTCCACCTGGACGTTTTGCGCGCCGAAAATCGCCCGCGCGCCCTGCATCATCATGAGGCTGACTCCAAAGGTCGCCAGCAGGGTTTCCAGCGGCCGGCCGTAGAGCCACCGGATCAGCGTGCGTTCGAGAATCAGGCCCACAATGGCGGTGAGGATAAATGCCGCCGGCGCAGCCAGGAGAGGGTAGAGGTCAAACGCGCCCGGCCAGTACGTCCGGAAGGCATTTTGCACCACGTAGGTGGTGTAGGCGCCGATTAACAAAAACTCGCCGTGCGCCATGTTGATGACGCCGATGAGCCCGTAGGTAATGGCGAGACCCAGGGCAGCCAGCAAGAGCACGCTGCCCAGGCTGAGGCCGGCAAAGGTGGTGCCGGCAAAATCGACCTTGAACTGCTCAAAATCGAGTTTGCGCAACGCTTCCTGGGCCGCCGCCCTGACCGTGGAATCCTTTTCCGCGTCAGGCGCGTTGCCGGACGGGTCGGGATTGGCCAGCGGCTGCAGGAGCGACCGCAGCTGCAGGTCACCCCGCTGCCCGATTAACCGGGCCGCCTGGGCCCGGCTTTGCGGGTCCGGGGCGTGCAGGGCCGTCAACGCCCAGAGCTGATCCAGGCGCGCTTTCAAACGCGGGTCGGTTTCCTGGCGGCGTGCGGTCTCGACTGACTCCCGCAGGTTAGGGTCGGGCTGGGCCATCAACGCGCTGATGGCGCGCGATCGAACCGCCGGGTCGGACGCCCGCAGCTGCATTCCGGCCAGCGCGTTTGCCGCTCGGGTCCGCAACACATTACCCAGCGTGATCTGGCTCAGGTCATCCGCGTTGGCCGCCACGACTCCGCCGTCCAGGGGGTTGCGGTAGCGGTCCCCCTCCTGGATCAGCAACGTTTCATCCGCCCGGGCGTACAACGTGTCGCTCTGCACCGCTGCAAGAATTTGCTGGGCGGCTTCACTCCCGTCAGCCGCGAGTTGATTAATGACCTGCACCTTGGCGTCGAAATCGTCTTCGGCCAGAGGCTTCAACTGCTCAACGGAGAGCGCATAGGCGGCCCCCGAGCCGCCTAATGCGATCGTGATACAACAGCAAACTAACGGGATGAGTGATTTCACGCCGGGTAATTCGAAAGCGACGAGAATCGGGTTGGGAGCCGCCCGGCGCTCAGCGGGCGGCAGTCAGAGTCAGGGCTTCTTCTTCGGAAACCGGGGAGAGAATCCGGTCCAGCAGGGTAGCTGCCACCTTGTCCGGCTTGCCATCGTTCCCCGGGATGAACGGGCTCCAGGGCTGGGCTCGAACGGGGGCCTTCGTTTTCCAAACCACGTTGAACTGGCCGTCCGGGCGGATCTCTCCGATCATGACCGGCTTATGCAGATGATGATTGGCGTCCATCTCGAGCACAAACCCGCAAGGCGCCTTGAATTGCTGGCCGATCATTGCCGCGCGCACCTGGTCAACCTCGGTTGAACCGGCCTTCTCGACCGCTTGCTTCCACATGTGGAGGCCGACGTAGGTTGCTTCCATCGGATCGTTGGTGACCCGCTTGTCGCCCCCCGGAAGATTGCGGGCCTGCACGTAGGAGAACCATTCCTTCTTAAAGGCGTCGTTCGCCGGGTTCTTCAACGACATGAAGTAGTTCCAGGCCGCCAGGTGGCCGGCCAACGGTTTGGCGTCGATTCCGCGCAGTTCTTCCTCACCCACCGAAAATGCCACCACCGGGACGTCGGTCGCCTTCAAGCCTTGGTTGCCGAGTTCCTTGTAGAACGGCACGTTGGAGTCCCCGTTGATGGTAGAAATGACGGCGGTCTTCCCTGCCTGGGAAAACTTTTTGATGTCGGCGACGATCGTCTGGTAGTCCCCGTGGCCGAACGGCGTGTAGACTTCAGCGATGTCTTTGTCCTGCACGCCTTTCGAATGGAGGAAGGCGCGCAGGATCTTGTTGGTGGTTCGAGGGTAGACGTAATCGGTGCCGAGCAGGAAGAACCGCTTCGCGTTGCCGCCCTCACTGCCCATGAGGTACTCGACCGCCGGGATGGCCTGCTGGTTCGGGGCCGCTCCCGTGTAAAACACATTACGCGACATTTCTTCGCCTTCGTACTGCACGGGATAGAACAGCAGGCCGTTGAGTTCCTCAAAAACGGGCAACACCGATTTCCGCGAAACAGAGGTCCAGCATCCGAAAACCGCGGCGACCTTTTCGTTCGTGAGGAGTTGACGAGCCTTCTCCGCGAAGAGCGGCCAGTTGGACGCCGGGTCAACCACCACCGGCTCGATCTTGCGGCCCATAACGCCGCCCTGGCTGTTGATCTCGTCAATGGTCATCAGCGCAACATCTTTGAGTGACGTTTCGGAGATGGCCATCGTGCCGGACAGAGAATGCAGGATACCGACTTTGATCGGGGCCTGCGTCTGGCCGGCTACCGAGCCGGCGCAAAGGGTGAGGGCAAACAGGGCGGCGGATACGCCGCCCCTGCCAGACAAACGAAAAATACGCTGCATGAAGATGAAGAGATGGTCTTGGTTCGAGATTGCTTGTGCCGTCGCCTGCGCCGGCCGTGGAGGGAGGTCGGGCGAACGGATGCCCGGCGTTCCCTTGCGGGTGCGCGAACAGACGATGGGTTCGGCAGTCAGGTAATCCGCAGAGCAAGGGACGTGCCAGGGGTAGAGTTCGGTCACACGGCGGGTTAGGCGGGCACCACGACAGAGTTCACACGGCGAACGCGGCGAGCCACGGCGACCACGGCGGGAAGAGGGGGAAAGAGTTCGGAGTTCGGAGTTCGGGGTTCGGGGTTCGGGGTGGCATCCTGGGGGGTGGGTGCGAGTGTCAACTTTAGAGTTGGCGCCGGGTCCTCCTGATCTGTGTCAATCTGTGTAATCTGTGGATGTTTTCTCTTTTCTGCGTCCTTCTGCGTGTTCTGCGGAGGATCTTTTCGGTGTCCTCTGTGGATCCGCCGCGGCGCCGTGTGATTGTCTGCGCTGTGGAGAAGTGCACGTTCACTGGCCAGTTTTCGCCAGCGTCGTTCAGGGGTGCTTAATCTTCGCCACTACGACGGTTGCCGGCTTGCCCGGGAGAAAGTTGATCTGCGGCCTGAGCCGAAGGCCGAGTCACCGCAGCGTTCCGTTTGCAGCCCCTTCTACGGCTCGCTTTTTTCCCGGCTGCGGTTTTCGAAGCGCGTGTACTCTTTCAAAAACACCAGCGGGATGTCGCCCGTGGGCCCGTTGCGCTGCTTGGCCAGGATGAGCTCCGCCTCGCCGGCTTTCTCCTGCTTGCCTTCGTCATCCGTCTCGTAGTACTCAGGCCGGACCAGCAGGCCGACGACGTCCGCGTCCTGCTCAATCGAGCCGGACTCGCGCAAGTCGCTGAGCCGCGGGCGCCCGCCTTCCTTCGCGCGGGTGTCCGGCTGGCGATTCAGCTGCGCGATCACGATGATCGGAACCTGGAGTTCTTTGGCCAGGCCCTTGATCCCGCTGGAGATTTCCGAAATCTCGAGCTGACGATTGTCCTGAGCCCTGCGGCTGGTCGAGCGCAGCAGTTGCAGGTAGTCGATGACGATTAGCTCGATGTTGTGGGTCGACTTCAGACGTCGCGCCTTGGCCCTGAGTTCGAGGATGCTCAGGCCCGGGGTGTCATCGATGTACATTTTGGCCGCCGCCAGCTTGGCGGCCGCCGTGGTCAGATTCGGAAAATCGCGGGCGGACAAAAATCCGCTGCGCACCTTCTGCAGGTCCACTTTGGCCCTTGAGCAGAGCAGGCGTTGAACCAACTGCTGGCTGCTCATCTCCAGGCTGAAAACGGCGACCGCTTTGCCCACGTCAATCGCGACATGCTCGGCGACGTTCATCGCGAACGCGGTCTTCCCCATGCTCGGCCGCGCCGCGATCACGATCATCTCGGCGGCGTGCAGCCCGTTGGTCATGCGGTCGAGCTCGACAAACCCGGTCGACAGGCCGGTCACGGCGCCGCGGTGCTCGTACAGCTGCTCAATCTGTTCGATGGCTTCCATCACCAGATCCTTGGTGGGAATGACATCGGTTTTGACGTGCTGGCCGGTAATGGCAAAAATCTCACGCTCGGCCTCATCGAGCAACGTGCTCATTTCGTCCTGCTGATCGTAACACTGGTTCGAGAGCTTGTTGCACGCCATGATCAGCCGGCGCAGGACGTACTTTTCCCCGACGATCTCGATGTAATAGTTGGCGTTGGCCGCCGTCGGAACGAAACTGTATAGTTCGTCCAGGTATTCGGGCCCGCCGATTTCCTCGAGCTGGTTGCGGTCTTTGAGCGCCTGTTTAAGGGTAACGAAGTCGGCCGGTTTACCTTTCTCGTTGAACTCGAGCACCAGCTCGTAAACGATCTGGTGTGCCGGAACGTAGAAGGCGTCCGGCTGCAGCCTCAGGACGCACTGATCGGCAACCTCGCGCGGCGAGAGCAGGAGCGAGCAGAGGACCCCTTTTTCGCCGTCTTCACTGAATGGAAGGCCGCGGGGCGCCTCGCGACCCGTGGCGCCGTTGTGAAGAGTTTGTGAATAACTTTTAGCCGGGCTGCCGTCCTTCGACCCCGGCCTCGTTGCGGGGTTCTCAACCGGTTTAACCGAACCGAGAGAACCGTTCGCCATTCGTCGTTAACTCGCCGGTCTGGCTTTGCGCCGGCCCTTGGTTTCCGCAGACGCGGCGGGCGCGGGTTCCGGAGCGGGCTCCTTGACGTGAACCTTGACTTCAATCCGCAGCGTCGCCGTAACGTCCGGGTGCAGGCGGATCGGGATTTCCTGAACACCCGATTCCTTGATGGGACGCTCCAGCTGAATCCGGTGGCGGTCGATGGTGATCCCGTGCTCCGACTGGAGGCGGTCGCCCAGGTCCTTGGTCGACACCGAGCCAAACGCCCTTCCGGTTTCCCCGGATTCCAGGGTGAAATCAAGCTTCAGCTTGTTGATCTTGCGGGCCAGTTCCTCAGCGTCATTGAGCTCCTTGGCCTCGCGTGCAGCGCGCTGCGTCTTGAGCTGGGTGATCCGTTTGAGGTTGCCGGGAGTCACCTCGTAGGCTTTGCCTTGCGGGATAAGAAAATTGCGGGCGAACCCTCTGCGAACCTTGACGATGTCGGCCTCGGCACCCAGGCCGGGCATGTTCTCCTTCAGAATGATTTGGGTCAAAGCCATACGTGCTTCCCGGTTATGCAGGGAGGGATCGGTACACAGGAACCGCCATGGTGTCAAGGTGGTTTCGGTCCATCCTGCAATCCCCCCTTTGTATCCGGGCGCGCATCAACGTTACCTCAAGTCACGCCGGTCATGCCGCCAAGGCCCGGACGGCGTCCTGGTGGGTCGGAAAAATGCGGAAGACCTGGTCAAGACGCGCAATCTCGAACACCATCTTGACATTGTCGCGGAGCCCGGAGAGTACGAGCTGCCCGCCATAGCCCTGCACCCGCTGAAGGGCATCGATAAAGAGGGCCAGGCCAGAGCTATCCACGTAAGCGACATCCGCCAAGTCGATCACGATCACGGGAAGTTTCCGGTTGATCAGGGGATCAAGCTGGGCGGCTACATGGGGTCGTTCGTTGAGATCGATTTCCCCGCTGAGCGTCAAGACCTCTGGCGACATCCTGATGTGGTTAGCATTTATTCGGGCCGGCGGCAACGCCAAAGGCACGACGAACCCTTCTGAAAGGCGGCGCGATTTTATAATTTTAATAATTTCCAGATAAGGCCGATATGTACCTCCACTATCTATGGTTCTCAAACGTAAAGTAGGTCGTAAACGGGTACGGATACCTGCGGCGCGTTGCTATTCCTTAACGGTTTTTACCAGGAACTGGCGCGAGGTGCGCCACTTTTATACCCACCTGCTGGGTGCCGTGGTCACCAGCGAACGCGCCTACCGCTACTGTGAGTTGCGACTGGGCGGCGTGCCCCTTTGTTTCCGGGCGGATGAAAACGGCGAAGGCGTTTCCCATTTTCACCTGTACCTGGCCTTGCAGGAACGGCAGTTAATCCTTGAACGTCTGCAAAATGCCGGTGTGATCGTCCGTCTGGACGGTACCTACGCCACCTTCCTCGATCCTGAAGGCCGAACGATCAAACTGTCCAAGGATATCGCTTTGCTGACGTAGGCGGCCGGAGGCGGGGCGTGCGGGCCGGCCGGGTGGCTGGGGCAGTTAAAAAGTGTTCCGTCCCCTCGGCCGGGGGAAACAGTGCCCCTGCCCGGCCGGCCTTGACGCGCCGGCTGCGGCGGGACGCCATAAACAACCAAAGCGCCCCCATCATGTCCCCGATTGTACCGCGCACGTGAGGGCGGAAAACTCAGAAGCCGAGGCAACCCCCGACTTTCCGGACGTCCGATAAGTCGGCAAAGAGAAAGTCGGGCTGCGTTGCCGCCAGTTCCTCGCTTGAGTATTGGCCGGTTGCGACCGCAACGGCCCGTGCGCCAAAGGCGCGAGCGCAAGCCACATCGCGGGGCGTGTCTCCGATCACATACGTTTCCTCAGGCGAAAAACGGGTCTTGTACCACGCCTGAGCCCGTTCCAATGCGATCGGGCCGAGGTTGTTCCGGTCAAAATCATCGTCGCCGAAGGCGCCAAACTCGAAAAACCGTTTAATCCCGTGGGCACCAAGTTTGAGATCGGCCCCGCGACGCAGGTTGCCGGTCAACAAACCCAGCCCAACGCCGGCATGGGCAACCCGGTCAAGCACTTGCATGACCCCCGGCAGAATCCGCCCGGG
>Ga0213876_10000465_pt1 | contig 32341 bp, 29 predicted proteins | sample BarmaccomBMRX_R9_FD_160113 | JGI IMG/M metagenome (GOLD analysis project Ga0213876, IMG submission 160113) | Root-associated microbial communities from Barbacenia macrantha in rupestrian grasslands, the National Park of Serra do Cipo, Brazil - RX_R9 | ecosystem: Host-associated > Plants > Roots... | reverse complement strand
CACGCGGGTCGCCATGTGGCGCACCACGGCGAGGTTGTGGGTGATCAGGAGGTAGGTGAGGCCGAGCTTCTCTTGCAGATCGCGCATGAGGTTGAGGATTTGCGCTTGGATCGAGACGTCGAGCGCGGAGGTCGGCTCATCGCAGACGATGAAGTCCGGATTCGAGGCGAGCGCGCGTGCGATGGCGATGCGCTGGCGCTGCCCGCCCGAGAATTCATGCGGGTATTTGCGAGCATCCGCGGGGTCGAGGCCGACAAGGCGCAAAAGCTCCCCGGCGCGCGCGGTGACCGCGGCTTTCGACGGTTTCCTGGCCTCTCCATTCGGGCGGGCGGCACCGAGGCCGAAAGCATGGATCGGCTCGGCGATGATGTCGCCTACCCGCCAGCGCGGATTGAGCGAGGCGTAGGGGTCCTGGAAGATCATCTGCATGCGCCGGCGCACGTCGCGGCGCGCCGCAGGATCGCCGGTCGCGGCCATGTCGATGCCCTCGATCAACACGCGCCCATCCGTCGGCCTGAGCAGGCCGACGACCATGCGTGCCAATGTCGATTTGCCCGAACCCGATTCGCCCACAATGCCGAGCGTCTCGCCGCGTTCGATCTTGAAGTCGAGACCGTCGACCGCCTTGAGGTGCCGACGCGGCTCATGCTCGAGAAGCCGCGCGATCAACGGCTTCGACACATCGAAGACGCGCTTCAAATGCTCGACCTCGACGAGGTGGGGCGGCCCCACCATCGGCGCGCTCGCGGCGCTCGCCTCGCGCGAAAGCGCGGTCACGACACCGCCTCTTTCGCTGGCGAGGCCACCTCGCCACGATCGTAGAGCCAGCAGGCTGCGCGTCTCGTGCCGATCGCCAAAGGCGGTGGCCGCTCGATGCGGCACCGATCGAAGACGTTCGGACAGCGCGGGTTGAAGGCACACCCGGGCGGAATGGCGGAAAGGCGCGGCATGGCGCCTGGAATCTGGGCGAGGCGCGCAGCGCGCCCTTCGAGCGTCGGTATCGCGGCCATCAGCCCCTTGGCGTAAGGGTGAAGTGGATCGCGCACGACCTCGTCGACCCGGCCGATCTCGGCGATGCGTCCGGCATACATCACGGCGACCCGGTCCGCCGTCTCCGCGATCACGCCCATGTCATGCGTGATCAGGATCACGGCCGCATGGTGCTCGCGCGCGAGCCGCTTCAGCACGGCGATGATCTGCGCCTGCACGGAGACGTCGAGCGCCGTCGTCGGCTCGTCCGCGATCACGAGCGCCGGCTCGGCGCAAAGCGCGAGCGCGATCACCACGCGCTGGCGCATGCCGCCGGAGAATTCATGCGGATAGCCGTCGATGCGTTTCTCGGGCGCCGGAATGCCTACCTCGGTGAGAAGTGCGAGCGCGCGCTCGCGCGCCTGCCTTTGGGTAAGCGAGGTGTGCGTGAGGATGGTCTCGACGAGTTGATCGCCGATCCGCAAGAGCGGATTGAGGCTTGTCAACGGGTCCTGGAAGATCATGCCGATGCGCCGTCCGCGGATTTTGCGCATCGCTTCGGGCGGCAGATTGTCGATGCGCTCGCCCGCGAGCCTGATCTCGCCCCCGGCGATCCGGCCCGGCGGATCGAGGAGGCCGATGATGGCGAGGCCGGTGAGCGATTTGCCGGCACCGGATTCGCCGACGACGCCGAGGATTTCACCCGGAGCGAGATCGAACGACACGCCGTCGAGCGCGGTGAGCGGCCCACGCCGCGTGGCGAACTCGACGCGCAGGTCCTTGACCGAGAGAAGCGGCGCCGTCATTTCAGCCTCGGGTTCAGCGCATCGCGCAACCAGTCGCCGAGCAGATTGACGGCAAGCACGAGCGCCGCGAGCGTGATGCTCGGGAAAGTCACGATCCACCATTCGCCCGAGAACAGGAAGTTCTGGCCGATGCGGATCAAGGTGCCGAGCGATGGCTGCGTCGGCGGCAAACCCACCCCGAGAAACGAGAGCGTCGCCTCGGTGATGATGGCGAGCGCGAGGTTGATCGTCGCGATGACCAGCACCGGCCCCATGACGTTCGGCAGGATATGGCGCGCCAGGATGCGTGCCGGTGACAAGCCGATGAGGCGCGCCGCCTGCACATAGTCGCGGTTCTTCTCGACGAGCGTCGAGCCGCGCACGGTGCGCGCATACTGCACCCAGAAGGAGAGGCCGATCGAGATCACGAGAATGCCGAAAGCGGTTTGTTCGCGATTTTGCCCTTTGAGCAAGGCCTGCACTACGCCATCGACGAGGAGCGCGATGAGGATCGCCGGAAAGGTGAGCTGCACATCCGCGATACGCATGATGATCGAATCGATACGGCCCCCCGCATAGCCGGCGATGAGGCCGAGCGTGATGCCGATCGCGCCGCCAAGCAACACGCCGAAGACGCCGATGAGAAGCGAGACGCGCAAGCCGTAGAGGATCGCCGACCACAGATCACGGCCTTGATCATCGGTGCCGAGGAGGAAGCGTGGATCGCCTCCGGTCACGAAGCGCGGGGGATTGAGTGAATCGATGAGGAAGTTGCTCGCCGGATCGAAAGGGTTCGTCGGTGCGATCAAGGGCGCGAAAACCGCGGCGAGGAAAAAGATGAGCGTCAGCGCGCCGGCGACGACCGTGACCTTCGACGAAAGGAAGCTCGCGAGGAGATCGCTGTCCTTGACGCGCCCGAGAAAAGACCTCGAGGTCGGTTCGGATTTCGGCAGCTCGACTGTGATCTCGCTCATCTCAATCAGGCTCCATGGATCGCGACGCGCAAACGCGGGTCGACGGCCGCGTAGAGCAGATCGACGACGAGGTTGATGATCACGAAGAGAAAGGCGATGAACAGGAGATAGGCGGCCATGATCGGGATGTCGACGTTCTGAACCGATTGCAGGAAGAGCTGTCCCATGCCGGGCCAGGAGAACACCGTTTCGGTGATGATGGAGAAGGCGACGATCGAGCCGAGCTGGAGGCCGACGACAGTGATCACGGGGACGAGGGTGTTCTTGAGCGCGTGGCGGAAATGCACCTTCCGCTCTGAGAGGCCGCGCGCACGCGCGAAGCGGATATAATCGGCGCGCAGCACCTCGAGCATCTCGGCGCGTACGAGGCGCATGATGAGCGTCATCTGGAAGAGCGCGAGCGTGATCGCCGGCATGATGATCGATTTGAGGCCGGATTTCGTGAGAAGCCCCGTGGTCCACCAGGAGCCGATGTGCACCACGTCCCCGCGCCCGAACGAAGGCAGCCAACCAAGCGTGACGGCAAAGAGGTAGATGAGAAGGATGCCGATGAGAAAGGTCGGCAGCGAAATTCCGACGAGCGAGAGCGCCTCGAAGAGTTTGGCGAGCGCGCTTCTTCGGTGCAAGGCGGTATAGACTCCCATAGGGATGCCGGCCACCAGCGACATGATCGAGGCGACGAAGGCGAGCTCGAGCGTCGCCGGCATGCGCGCTCCGATGAGCTCGGAGACCGGCTGCTTGAATTGGTAGGAGATGCCGAAATCGAGGCGCGCCGCGTTGGCGAGAAAGCGCAAGGCTTGCACGGGTGCGGGATCGTTGAGCCCGAGCTGCTGGCGCAGCGCCACACGCTCGCTCTCGGGCGTCTCGATGCCGACCATTTGATTCACCGGATCGCCGATGTAGCGAAACAAGACGAAGGCGATGAGGCCGACCGCGATCAGCACGCCGATCGAGGCGAAGAGGCGGCGGATGATGAAGGCGATCATGGAAGAAGGCCCCTTTGCCCCGCCGCGAATCCCTCCCGCCCTTCGGCCGAACTGTTTCCTCGGCCGAACCGGAAGCGCAAGACCTGCATCCCACCCACCCGCATCGGCCTCAATCCATCTTCACCCAGGCGAAGACATAGAAATTGTCGGGGCGCTGGATGACGTGCACCTTTTTCGACACGCCCCAGGCAAGCGCCTGCTGATGCAACGGAATGAAGCCGACATCATCGAAAAGCGAGATCTGCCAGGCCTGCTTGAAGATGTCGTCGCGCTTCTCCTGATCGGTCTCCTGCAAGGCCGCATTGGCGAGCTCGTCCACCTTCGGGTTGCAATAGCCGCCGATGTTGTTGTGGCCGCCATTTCCTTTCTCGTCGCGACACTGAATATTATACTGAAAGACGTTGTAGCTTTCGTAGGTCGCGGGCGTCCAACCGAGAAGATAAAACGAGGTGTCGTAACCGCCGACCGCCAGGATGCGCGCGAAGAATTTCGATTTCGGCTCGGCCACGAGGTCGACCTTGACGCCGATGCGCGCCAGCATGCCGACCACCGCCTGGCAGATCGCCTCGTCGTTGACGTAGCGGTCATTCGGGCAATCGAGCTGCACCTCGAAACCGTTTGGATAGCCGGCCTCGGCCAGCAGTTTCTTCGCGGCCCCGGGATCGAAGGGCATGCGCTTGAAGTCCTTCGCCTCCGAATAAAGCGAAGGCGCGATCATCAGCGCGGCAGGCGTGGCGAGCCCGCGCATCACCTTGGTCTTGATCGCCTCCTCTTCGATCGCCTGGTAGAAGGCCTTGCGCACGCGAACATCCTTGAACGGGTTCTTTCCCTTCACGTTCGAATGGCCGAGCTCGGGCCGCATCTGGTCAAAGCCGAGGAAGATGGTGCGAAGCTCCGGGCCAGCGAGGACTTGCGTCCCTGGATTGGCGTCGACGCGCGCCTGATCGGGAAGCGGCACCGGGTCCATCCAGTCGATCTCACCCGAAAGAAGCGCCGCGACCCGGGTCGCGTTCGAGGGGATCGGCGTGAACACCACCTCGTCGAGATTGTGCCTCGGTGTGTCCCACCAGTTGGGGTTCTTCTTCCAAACGGTCTTCACGCCGGGCTCGTGGCTCACAAGGATGAAGGGGCCGGTGCCGTTGGCGTGCAAGGCCGCGTAGGGGGGCGTCGTCGCATTCATGGCGGTGGCTTCCGTCGCGCCATGCTCCTCGGACCATTTCTTCGAAAAGATGCCCCAGTTCTCCCATTGCGCGATGAGGAGCGGATCGGGATGCGTCAGGATGAAATCGACCGTGTAGTCATCGACCTTCACGACCTTCGTGTCGGGCGCCACGAGGTTCTTGATGTCGGAGCCTTGCGTGTGGAGTCGCTGCGCCGAGAAGACGACGTCGTCGGCCGTGAAATCCTCGCCGCCGTGGAATTTGACACCCTTGCGCAGGTGGAAGCGCCAATGCAGCGGGTCGAGCGTTTCCCAGCTCGTCGCGAGGCACGGCTCGATCTTGAGGTCGGGGCCGCGGCGGATGAGCCCTTCATAAACCGCGCTCCCCATCGCGAGGCTGAACGACTCCATCAGCGCATAAGGGTCGACCGCCTTGAGCTCGCCCTGGAAGGCAAAGCGAAGCGTCTTCGCTTCGGCGACATGGACCTGAGCGGCGCCGGCGAGGAAGGTTGCGCCCACGATCGCGCAGGCAAGCTTCGACGCGAAGCCGGGCCGGCGCGTGAAGCCTGCGCCTCGCGCTATCATCTCGAGCAGCATATCGGCCTCCCTGTATTCCTTCAGCGTTTCTTTTTAGCGTTTCTGCGTCGGTCCCGCTTCTCGTCACGTCGTCCCAGAGGCTCGGGAGGCAAGCTTTCTGTTCGTAAGGCCGTTGTCGGGCGACGTTGCGGATGCGCCACCCCGGTCGCGAGGTGGCGCGTGGTCTCGAGCGTCAGTCCATGTTCACCCAGGCAAAAATGTAATAATTGTCCGGGCGCTGCACGACATGCGTTTTCTTCGAAACGCCCCAGGCCAAGGCCTGCTGGTGCAGCGGGATGTAGGCCACGTCATCGAACAAGGAGAGCTGCCAGGCCTGCTTGAAGATGTCGTCGCGCTTCTCCTGGTCGGGCTCTTGCAGCGCTTCCTTGGCGAGCTGGTCGACCTTCGGGTTGCAATAACCTCCGACATTGTTGCCGCCGCCATTGCCCTTCTCGTCGCGGCAACCGATGATGTATTGGAACACGTTGTAGCTCTCGAGCGTCGAGGGCGTCCAACCGAGCAGGTAGAACGAGGAATCGTAACCGCCGGCAGCGGTGATCCTGGCGAAGAACTTCGACTTCGGCTCGGAGAGAAGGTCGATCTTCACGCCGATGCGCGCCAGCATGCCGACCACCGCTTGGCAGATCGCCTCGTCATTGACGTAGCGGTCGTTCGGGCAGTTCATCTGCACTTCGAAGCCCTCCGGATAGCCGGCCTCGGCAAGCAGCTTCTTCGAGGCCTCAGGATCGAAGGGAATGCGCTTGAAGTCCTTCGATTCCGAATAGAGCGACGGGGCGATCAGCAAGGCGGTGGGCGTCGCGAGCCCGCGCATCACCTTCGTCTTGATCGCCTCCTCGTCGATCGCCTGGTAGAAGGCCTTGCGCACGCGCACGTCCTTGAAAGGGTTCTTGCCCTTCACATTCGAATGGCCGAGCTCGGGCCTGATCTGATCGAAGCCGAGGAAGATGGTGCGGATTTCAGGCCCCGCGAGAACTTCGGTTCCCGGATTGGCATTGACGCGCGCCTGGTCGGGAAGCGGCACCGGGTCCATCCAATCGATCTCGCCCGAAAGAAGGGCGGCGACGCGCGTGGCGTTCGACGGGATCGGGGTGAAGACCACCTCGTCGATATTGTGCTTGGGTTTGTCCCACCAGTTGGGGTTCTTCTTCCAAACGGTCTTCACGCCCGGCTCATGGCTCACGAGCATGAAGGGCCCGGTCCCGTTGGCGTGTAAAGCCGCATAAGGCGGGGTTGTCGCGTTCATGGCCGTGGCTTCGGTCGCGCCATGCTCTTCCGACCACTTTTTCGAGAAAATGCCCCACGTCTCCCACTCGTTCAGCAAGAGCGGGTTCGGCGTCTTGAGAATGAAATCGACTGTGTAATCGTCGACCTTCACGACCTTCGCATCGAGAGGCACGCGGTTCTTGATGTCGGAACCGGCCGAATGCACGCGGTCGGCCGAGAAGACCACGTCGTCGGCGGTGAAATCCTGCCCTTCGTGGAACTTCACGCCCTTGCGCAGATGGAAGCGCCAATGCAGCGGGTCGAGCGTCTCCCAGCTCGTCGCGAGGCAAGGCTCGATCTTCATGTCCTGGCCGCGCCGGATCAGCCCCTCATAGACAGAGCCGTTGACGCTCAGGCTGAAGCTCTCGTTGATCGCGTAAGGATCGGCGGCCTTCAATTCGCCTTGGAAGGCGAAGCGCAAGGTCTTGGCGTTGGCGTCCGTTGCGAGAAAGGGTCCGGTGATCATGGCGGCTGCGCCAAGCGTCGCCAGCGCGAGCATGCGAGCCTTCTTGGTCAGTTCAATTTGCATCGAGCTCAACTCCATTGGGCTTCCCTGGGAGCCCTCGCCGGTTCCGAGCCGGGAGGTATTTTCAAATCCATTCCATCTAAGCCCAGCGGCCGTAATTGGTCCAGCGCCCGATCACAAGAGGCGTTTCGGCCTCCAGGTCGTCCTCGGGACTTCGGCTGACGCCCCCGATCGGGCGCAGGCATGCGGACGCCACTGTCCTCTTCTGCCCGGCTTGCTCTTGCGCTTGGCGAACGGGGAGGCGAAACTCGCGGCCCGCCGTTCGGCTTTGAAGAGGCTCGACGAGCCTTGAACAAAGAGCCCGACGGCGTGGAATTCGCGGTTCCTTGCCGGCGGCTGAAACTCTTTCGGAAGGGACTTCGGGGTGAACTCAAGACAAAGTGTACGAAACCCATGCCCGTCATCAACCGTGTTGCCGATTTCACCGACGAGATTGCCGCGTGGCGGCGCGACATTCATGCCCATCCCGAGCTCGGCTATGAAGAGAAGCGGACCGCTGCCATCGTCGCCGAGAAACTCAAGGCCTTCGGCTGCGACGAGATCGTCACCGGCATGGCCAAGACCGGCGTGGTGGGCGTGATCCGCGGCAAGAAGAATGCGAGCGGCAAGGTGATCGGCATGCGCGCCGACATGGATTGCCTGCCGCTCCAGGAGATCGGCGACATCGCGCATAGATCGACTGTCCCGAACCGGATGCATGCCTGCGGCCATGACGGCCACACCTCGATGCTGCTCGGCGCCGCGAAATATCTCTGCGAGACACGCAATTTCGACGGGACGGCGGTCGTCATCTTCCAGCCCGCCGAGGAAGGCGGCGCCGGCGGCGAGATGATGGTGAAGGAGGGGCTGATCGATCGCTTCGGGATCCGCGAGGTTTACGGGATGCACAATATGCCTGGCTTGCCGACGGGCCATTTCGCGTTGCGTCCGGGACCCATGCTGGCCGCCGCCGATCGCTTCGAGATCGAGATCGAGGGCAAAGGCGCGCATGCGGCCAAGGCTTACGAAGGCATCGACACGATCGTCGTCGCGGCCCATACGATCACGGCATTGCAAAGCATCGTGTCGCGCAATGTCGATCCGCTGAAATCGGGCGTGCTTTCGGTCACCTATGTGCGCGGCGGCGATGCGTTCAACATCATCCCGCAAGCCGTGACGCTTCGCGGCACGGTGCGAACGCTCGAGCCCCAGGTGCAGGACCTCATCGAGTCCCGCCTCAAGGACGTCGCTGAGAAAACCGCCGCGATCTTCGGCGCGCGCGCCAAGGTCGATTACCGGCGCGGCTATCCGGTGACGCGCAATCACGAGACCGAAACAGGTTTTGCGGCACAAGCCGCCAAGGAGATCGCGGGCGCGGACAATGTGCAGACCGACATCGAGCCGAGCATGGGAGGAGAGGATTTCTCCTACATGCTGCTCGAGCGCCCGGGCGCGATGATCCTCCTCGGCAATGGCGACACCGCCGGGCTGCATCACCCCGCCTACGATTTCAACGACGGCGCGATCTCCGCCGGCGTCTCCTACTGGGCGCGGCTCGCCGAAAAGCGCATGCCGGCGTAGCGAGCGTGCGAGGGAGCGGGCCGCTTGTGACGGCGCCTCGTGATGTGCTTCGAGGGATCGTAGCTTGACCGGTCAAGCCCCCGAAACGGGGGCTGAAGGAGCGGCCGCGTTACCTCTTGACTTCGCTCGCCGGCTCCTCAGAAAGGCGCGGGCAAGGATCAAGAGGAAGTCATGCACGCTGAGCTCGCCGCCATCATCGAGGATGCCTGGGAAAGGCGCGCCGACATCACTTCCGCGACAAAGGGCAAGGTTCGCGAGGCGGTCGAGACCGCGATCGGGCTCTTGGACGATGGCAAGGCGCGCGTCTCCGAGCCTGAGGGCGGTCGATGGGTCGTCAAGCAATGGCTCAAGAAAGCCGTGCTCCTGTCCTTTCGCCTCAACGACATGGCCATCATCCCCGGCGGTCCCGGAGGCGCGGTCTGGTGGGACAAGGTTCCGTCCAAATTCGCCGAGTGGGGTGACAATTCGTTCGCGGCGGCTGGCTTTCGCGCCGTGCCCGGCTCGATCGTGCGGCGCGGCGCCTATATCGCGCCCAACGTCGTGCTCATGCCGAGCTTCGTCAATCTTGGAGCTTATGTGGACAGCGGGACCATGGTCGACACCTGGGCAACGGTCGGTTCTTGTGCGCAGATCGGCAAGAACTGCCACTTGTCCGGCGGCGTGGGCATCGGCGGCGTGCTCGAGCCGTTGCAAGCCGGGCCCACGATCATCGAGGACGATTGCTTCATCGGGGCTCGCTCGGAGGTGGTCGAGGGTGTGGTGGTGCGCAAGGGGAGCGTGCTCGGCATGGGCGTGTTCATATCGTCCTCTACCAAGATCGTGGAGCGCGATACCGGCAAGGTTCATGTCGGCGAGGTGCCGCCCTACTCCGTGGTCGTCCCGGGGACCTTGCCCGGCAAGCCGCTCGCGAGCGGTGAAGCCGGGCCTTCGCTCGCTTGTGCCGTGATCGTCAAAAAGGTCGACGAGCGCACGCGCTCCAAGACGAGCATCAACGAGCTATTGCGCGATTGAGGTTGGTCCGAGAACGCGGCTGTCTCGGAAGAACTTTGCCTTCCTGGCGAAATCGTGGGTCGAGGAGGCGCGGCGGATGTGCCGTAACATGCGCTTTGGTGCACAATCCGCCCAAAGAACTAGCGTGTTTACACAAGTAAAAAGGAGTGGTTCATTGGACACTCCATGAAGATGTAAGACGGTGTCCAATGAAATCCGAAACGATTGGACGGCTTATTCTTGAATCTCTGTGCGGCTGCGTTCTTCTCGCGGCAGCTCCGAGTCCGGTTGGTGCCGCGGGCTCCTTCGATGGAAACTGGCAGGTGGTGGTCGAATGCGCGGCCTCCGCGGACGGCGCGAAGGGCTACCGCTGGGTTTTCCCGGCGACGGTCCGGAACGGTGAGCTCGTCGGGGTTTACAACCAACCCAACCGCGTTCCCTCGGGCCATCTCGTCGGACGCATAGGTCAGGATGGGTCCGCTCATCTCACCATGACCGGCCGAACCGGCGACCCCGCTTATACGATCAATCGCGCGCCGGGTGGATCGCCCATTCGCTACAGCGTGACGGCGCATTTCAGCGGCGACAGCGGCAGCGGCACCCGCAACGAGCAACGAAGCTGCAGCTTGGCGTTCTCGAGGTCCTGACGCCCGTCTCCGCGATTTCGTGTTGTGCTTCGTCGCGATAAGCGAGAAAAATCCAGGTATTTCGGTCAGCCGGCTGTTAACCACCGACCACGATCTGAAGGTGAACCGGCTTTTTTACTGTCCAGTTAACGGCTTCTCAAGGCGAGGCGACTAAGGTTGCCATACGCTAAGCTCAATATGCAGCCGGGCGCGGACAAAACAACAGTAACGGAGTCACCTATGAAGCCGATTCTCTCTCGTTTCGTCAGGGACGAGTCCGGCGCGACGGCCATCGAATATGGTTTGATCGCGGCGCTCATCTCGGTCGTCATCATCGCCACGATCACCGCCGTGGGAACCCAGCTCACCAAGACCTTCACGAGCGTCAGCACGGCTCTTTCGGGCGCCAATAACTGATCCGAAATTGCGTTTGCTTGTAACGGGGCCGGCTGACACCGGCCCCTTTGCGTCTGGTGCCATGCTGTCGCGAGGGCGGGGAGAGCGGATGCGATGACGGCCATATTGTTCCTCGGCGTGTTTCCGGCGCTGATGGCCTTCGCGGCCGCTTATGACCTCACCACGATGACCATCCCCAACAGGCTGACGGCAGCCGTGGCGCTTGCCTTCATCGGCGCGGTCGCGCTGTGTCGGCTGCCGGTGACGGAGGTCGCCTGGCACCTGTCCGCGGGAGTGGTCGTGCTTGCGGTCACCTTCGCGATGTTCGCTGCCGGGTGGATGGGCGGTGGCGACGCCAAGCTCGCCGCCGGCGTGGCGCTCTGGCTCGGCTTCGCCGATCTCCTCGATTATCTTCTGCTCGCTTCGATCCTGGGTGGTGTGCTCACGGTCGGACTTCTCGTGGCCAGACGCTTCCCCTTGCCCACGATGTTGGCGCGCCTGCCTTGGGTCCTGAGGCTGCACGCGCCCGAGACCGGCATCCCTTACGGCATCGCGCTCGCGCTCGCGGCGCTCGTCATCCTGCCGCATGCGCAGATCATGCTCCGTGCCTTCTCGGGCTGAGCCGCTTCGACACCTTACCCGATCCGCAACCGCTGCTCGACGGAAGATGCTTCATTGCGAATCAAGAAAGCATCGAAGGCGCCCAAGGCTGCGGCCCAGCACGTTTTTACAGAAACGAAGATTAATTTGGTTAATTCGCAAAATAATCGCGTGAATTCATCACGCTATATCTTGCGGTGGATCACTTTTCATCCCCGTTAATGACGTTTCGCTACTCGCGGTTAACCATGCCTTGACCATTACCTGCTCAAATCACCTGCGAGGCCGCGTCGCGTCGCCCTTTATCGTGTCATTGTTCCGGGTCCCGTCATGAAACCAAAGCGTATCGCCATTATCGGCGTTGCGGTCGTCGCTGGATTGACCGCTGCGTATCTCGCAAGCGGCGGACGTGAGTCCGCTTCTCCCACCGTCGCGCCCGAGCCCGAGAAGATCGCGGCGAGCGAGGTCTTGGTGGCTTCCGCCGATTTGTCGGTCGGCACCAAGCTCGGTTCCTCCAACCTCAAATGGTTGCCTTGGCCGGCCGATGGGATCGCGCCGGGGATGATCCTCAAGAAGGACGCCCCTGACGCCATCGCTCAGAACGTGGGCTCGCTCGCGCGCCAGACCTTCATCGCCAACGAGCCCGTGACCAAGGACAAGCTGATCAAAGCCGATGCCGGCTATCTCTCCGCCATCCTGCCGGAAGGCAAGCGAGCGCTCGCCATCAGCATCGACCAGCGGGGCTCGAACAGTGCCGGCACGCTCATTCTCCCGAACGATCATGTGGACGTGATCCATATTCGCAAGGACTGGCGGGCCAGCCAGTCGCAAGGCACCGACGTCTACGCCAGCGAAACCTTGGTGCAGAACATCCGTGTGCTCGCCATCGGGCCTAATATCGAGGAGAAGAACGGCGAGCGTGTCGCGGTCGGCGAAACGGCGACGCTCGAGCTCGACCCGAACGAGGTGAACACGATCGCGCTCGCCCAGCGCTCGGGCACGCTCACCCTCGCCTTGCGCAGCGTCGCGGACGCCAACGCCCCCGAGGTCGTTGCCGACAAGGACGCGCAGCTCTCGGTCATTCGCTACGGCGTGCAGACATTTATCGGCGGCAGGAACTGAACGAAGGCTGGGACCCAGGAACATGCTCGCATCGCTGACGCGCATCTCGGCTCTCACGGCTAGGCTCGGCTTGCCGGCCTTGGCACTCGCCGGGGCCATCCTGGCCGTGAGCGCCGCCTGCGCGGCACCGGCGAGTTTCAGCGACGATACGCCCTCGACCATCCGCGTGACCGGCGCCAACCCCGCGGTGCCCGAAAGGATCAATCTCGGCATCGGCAAATCGATCGTCGTCGAGCTGCCGCGCGATGCCAAGGAAGTGTTTGTCGCCAATCCGAAGGTAGCCAATGCCGTGGTACGGTCGACCCGCAAGGTCTTCCTGATCGCCATGGGTGACGGGGCCACGAGCGTCTTCATCATGGACGCGCAAGGTGCCGAGATCGCCAATCTCGAAATCCTTGTCGGGCGCGACATGAACAAGCTGCGCCGAACCTTGAAGGTCGCGATGCCGAATTCGGCCATCAAGGTCACGGCCGTCGACAACACGGTGATCTTGACGGGCGAGGTCGGCTCAGCGCTCGAAGCGCAGCAGGCCATGGACATCGCGAGGGGCTTCATCGGACATCTCGACGGCGGCGCCAAGGACGCGACCGGCGACGTGATCAACTCGCTAACCGTGCGTGCGAAGGATCAGGTGATGGTCAAGGTGACGATCGCCGAGATCACACGTGACATCATCAAGCAGCTCGGCATGGACATAACGGGCACCAACTGGCGCGTCTTCAAGTCGCCCACCGATTTCCTGCTCAATTTTCCCGTCACCGATTCGACGAGCCAGCCGGTTTCGAACACCAACATCAACATCCTGGGCTCCGCCGGCAAGGCGAAGACGGATGCCAACATCAAGGCGCTCGAGAAGGATGGTGTGGCGCGGGTGCTCGCCGAGCCGACGCTCACGGCCATCTCAGGCGAGGCATCCAAGTTCACGGCGGGCGGGACCTTTCCGGTCCCGACCAATGAAACTTGCACGGGGGCCGGCGGCACACCCCCTTGCACCGTGGGCGTCGACTTTAAGCCTTATGGAGTGACGCTCGGCTTCACGCCGGTCGTTCTCTCACCCGGCCGCATCAGCATGCGGCTCACCACCGAGGTCACGGACATCGATTTCGAGAACACCTTCACCTTCGTGAACATCACGGTTCCGGGCACGCGCACGCGCCAAGCCGAATCGACCGTGGAGCTTCCCTCGGGAGGTTCGGTCGCGCTCGCGGGCCTCATCCAGCAAGAGGTGAGGGCGCACCTCAACGGCTTGCCGGGTTTGATGAAGCTGCCCATTCTCGGCGCGCTGTTTCGTTCCCAGGATTATCAGCGCAACGAAACGGAGCTCGTGATCATCGTCACGCCCTATGTGGTCAAGCCGGTGTCGCCGAGCGACATCGCGCGCCCGGACGACAATTTCGTCGATCCGACCGATCCGCAAACACTGCTTCTCGGCAAGCTCAATAAAATCTACGGCGTGGCGGGGGCCAATGCTCCCCCTCCCAATTATCGCGGCTCTGTCGGCTTCATCCACGATTGAGGCTCGCGCACATGCACAACCAGGCTCACGCACGAGATCAAAGCAGAATGAGGCGGGCGGCGTATGGTCCGTTCGCCGGCATCGCCTTTTCGGTGCTGCTCTGTGCCTGCGGCGCCGACCGGATCGTCACGAATGCCGGTCGCGATCCTTCCGACTATCGCGATCGCCACCCGATCGTGATCACGGACAAGAACCGCTCGCTCGATGTCTTCGTCGGCGCGAATTCAGGCCCTCTCGACCCGCGTCAGCGCGAGGATTTGCGCGCTTTCGCGCAAGAATTTCGCCAACACGGCAAAGGCGCCATGGTGGCCTATGTGCCTGTCGGCAGCACCGATCCGGTGGGTGATGCGCGCGGCATCCAGACGATCAGGGCCGCGCTGGGCGGTCCGCCAGACCACATCCGGCTGGTGGTCCAGCCCTACATGGTCGCCGATCCCTCGCTCGCGGCGCCGATCCGCTTGAGCTTCGCCGAGCTCGCCGCGAGGGTGCCGCACCCGTGCGGATTGTGGCCACGGGATCTTTCCGGCTCGACCACGAGGGAAGGCATCGAGAACGAGCAGTACTGGAATTTCGGCTGTGCCTACCAGCAGAACATCGCCGTGCAAACCGCCGATCCCATCGATCTCGTGCGTCCCCATGTCGAGGAGCGCATCGATGTCATCAAGCGCTCGAACGAGATCACGAAGCTGCGCCAGGGCCAGGATCCCGCGACGACTTACGACAGCAGCAAGAATAAATCGTCGATCAGCACGATCGGCGGCGGTGGAGCGCCTTGATGAGCGAATTGTCTCGAGTGCAGCGGAGCCCGCAAGCGCATGCCGCGGGGCCTCCACCTCCGCACATCATGCCGCTGCCGCGCATATCGCTTCAGGCCTTTTGCGAAACGCCTGAGTTTTTGAGCTCGGTTCAGGCCGCCGCGGCCGATCGGCGCATGAGCAAGGTGCATGTCAAGGCCCAGATGGGCGGCGCGCCCGCGGCGGTCGAGGCCTATGCGGAGGCTTCGACGCCTAACGTCATCGTGATCGAATCGCTCGGCGGCCGCGAGGCCTTGCTGGACAATCTCGATCGCCTCGCGGGCGTCTGCGACCCGGACACGAAGGTCGTCGTGGTCGGCCACGTCAACGACGTGCTCCTTTACCGCGAGCTCACGCGGCGCGGGGTGAGCGAATATCTCATTGCGCCCGTCGAGCATCTCCCTTTCATTCAGTCGATCTCCGAGCTTTACCACGGCGAGAAAGCCGAACCGCTCGGGCGCGTGGTCGCGGTCTATGGCGCCAAGGGCGGCTGTGGCGCCTCGACCCTCGCGCACAACCTCGGTTGGACCCTCTCACGCCATCTCGAGCTTGCGACCGTGATCGTCGATCTCGATCTCCACTACGGGACCGCGGGGCTCAATTTCGATCATGATCCCTTGCAGGGTGTCGTCGACGCGGTCGCCGCGCCCGAACGGCTCGATGCGACCTTGATGGAACGCATCATGTCGACGCTCGCCGACAATCTCAGCCTCCTCGCCGCGCCTGCCATGCTCGACATTCCCATCGAATTGGAGAGCGCGAATTTCGACCACTTGATCGACATGCTGCGCTCGAGCGTGCCTTACGTCATACTCGATCTGCCGCACAACTGGAGCGCACCGGTCAGGCGCTGTCTCACCGCGGCCGACGAGATCCTGCTCGTTGCCGAGCCCGACCTCGCCAACCTGCGCAACGCCAAGAGCCTCTACGAATGGCTCAAGACGGCCCGCCCGAACGATGCTCCTCCACGCCTCGTCATCAACAAGACGGGCTTGCCGAAGCGCCCTGAGATCGCGCCCACGGATTTTGCCGCGAAGGTTGGCGCCGAGGCGACCGTCATCCCCTTCGACGCGCAGCTCTTTGGCTCGGCGGCCAACAACGGACGCATGATCTCGGAAATTCAGGGAAGCGGGAAACACGCCGAAATTTGCCTGGCGCTTGCGAGAGCCCTAACCGGCCGGACCGAGCTGCGTAAATCAAAATTTAACCTGCCTTTCCAATTGCCCTTTCTGAGGAGAGCAGCCTCGCGGAAGATGTGAGTGAGATCGGTCAGGTCAGAGTTTCATGTTTGGAAAACGTCCCACGGGTCTGAGCGCGACACCAAGGCTGCGGCCAGTCGCTCCAGCGCTCGCGCCTGCCTCGGGGGCACCCGAGCCGGCGATCCCGGCGCGCACGAGCCCGACACCCGCGCCTTCTCTCGCCGTGGTTCAGCGAGATGAGCCCGCGCCCGCACCCGCCGCGCAGCCGATGAGCAGCGAGCAGCCGCGCTCGGACGAATATTATCAGACGAAAAGCATGGTGTTCGGCGCGTTGATCGAAGCCATCGACGTGAGCCAGCTCGCCAAGCTCGACACCGAGAGTGCGCGCGAGGAAATCCGCGACATTGTCAGTGAAATCATCCGCCTGAAGAATGTGATGATGTCGATCGCCGAGCAGGAGGACATGCTCGACGATATATGCAACGACGTGCTCGGCTATGGCCCCCTCGAACCTTTGCTTGCGCGCGACGACATCGCGGATGTGATGGTGAATGGCGCGCAGAAAACCTACATCGAGGTCAGCGGCAAGATTCAGCTCACCCCGGTCCGCTTTCGCGACAATTCCCAGCTCATGAATGTCTGCCAGCGCATCGTGAGCCAGGTCGGGCGGCGGGTCGACGAATCCTCGCCCATTTGCGACGCCCGGTTGCCGGACGGCTCTCGTGTCAACGTCATCGTGCCGCCGCTTGCGATCGACGGGCCGGCTCTTACCATCCGAAAATTCAAGAAGGACAAGCTCACTCTCGACCAGCTCACGAAATTCGGCTCCATCTCGCAGCCGGGCGCCGATATCCTCAAGATCATCGGGCGCGTGCGCTGCAATGTGCTCATTTCCGGCGGCACCGGCTCGGGAAAGACGACGCTTCTCAACTGTCTCACACGCTACATCGATGACGACGAGCGCATCATCACATGCGAGGACGCGGCCGAGCTCCAGCTTCAGCAGCCCCATGTCGTGCGCCTCGAGACGCGCCCTCCCAATCTCGAGGGTCAAGGCCAGGTGACGATGCGCGACCTGGTGAGAAACTGCCTGCGCATGCGTCCGGAGCGTATCATCGTCGGCGAGGTGCGCGGGCCGGAAGCATTCGACTTGCTGCAGGCGATGAACACAGGCCACGACGGCTCGATGGGTACGCTGCATGCGAATTCTCCGCGCGAGGCGCTTTCGCGCGTCGAATCGATGATCACCATGGGCGGCTTTGCCCTGCCGCCGAGGAACATCCGCGAGATGATGGTTTCCTCCGTCGACGTGATCGTGCAGGCGGCGCGCTTGCGGGACGGTTCGCGCCGCATCACCCACATCACCGAAGTGATGGGGATGGAAGGCGATGTCATCATCACTCAGGACATCGTGGTTTTCGACATGGGCTCCGAGGACGCGAACGGCAGGGTGACGGGACGGCACGTGTCGACCGGAATCGGCAGGCCGCGCTTCTGGGAGCGCGCCCGCTACTTTGGGGAATCGGCGCGTCTTGCGGCGGCGCTCGACGCACTCGAGCAAAAGGCCCACACGGCTTGATGCGACACTCTCCCCCGTGCAGGCGGGGGAACGGCGAAGGATCGCGACATGGAGATTTCTTCCTTGCTCATCGGCCTCCTCGCCGCCGTCTGCCTCGGTGGCATTGCGTTTGTCGTGATGCCGTATCTCTCGGGCGAGGTGCGCGCCGAGCAGCGCCAGGACCAATTCGTCAATCGCATGACGCGGGAGATTTCAGCCCCGCAACGCAACGCCGCCAACCGCCGCGAACAGGTCGCGCAAAGCCTGAAAGAGCTCGAAGACCGCGAAAAGGCCAGAAACAAGGTCGATTTGCCGACCCGGATCATGCAAGCGGGCCTGACCTGGTCGAAGCGCCAGTATTACATGTTGGGTGCTGCCTTGGCCCTGAGCTTCGGGCTCGTGGCCTTGTTGGTGACCGGCAATTTCATCGTCGTGCTCGGTGCGATGCTGGTGGGAGCGCTCGGCATGCCGCGCTGGATTTTGATCTACCTCGGCAAGAGGCGCTCGAAGCAGTTCATCAACGAATTCGCGAATGCCGTCGATGTCGTGGTGCGCGGCGTCAGATCCGGCCTTCCGCTCGGCGATTGCTTTCGCATCGTCGCCGGAGAGGCGGCGGAGCCCGTCCGCTCGGAGTTCCGTCACATCATCGAATCGCAATCGCTCGGCTTGAGCATCGCCGAGGCTTGCGAGCGCCTCTATCAGCGCGTTCCGGTCACGGAAGCGAATTTTTTCGGCATCGTGATCGCCATCCAGCAGAAGTCGGGTGGCAATCTCGGCGAGACGCTTTCGAATTTCTCGCGTGTCATTCGCGAACGACGCAAGATGGAAGGCAAAATTCAAGCGATGAGCATGGAGGCGAAGGCTTCCGCCGGCATCATTGCCTGCCTGCCCTTCTCGGTCGCCATCCTCGTGTATCTGAGCAGTCCCGATTACATCTCGCTTCTCTGGAAGACGTTTCACGGCAAGGTTTCGATGATCCTCGCGGGCGTCTGGATGGGGATCGGCGTCCTCGTCATGCGAAGAATGATCCGTTTCGACTTTTAATGGGCGCGCATCGCATGGAGCCGTTGAGCACCGCCTTTGCTTTCTGTCGCGCCATTGCGGTGCGGCGGCGCGCTTTGTCCACCCCGATGAGCGGCACGCGAAGGTTCGTCGTATGATCGACGCGGTTCTTCATAGGCTCGTCGACCCGCAGTTCCTTTTCATCTTGATGGTTGCGGTGGCGACAGCCGCGACCATCATCACGCTCGGTCTTACTTTCGTCGAGGGCGACAATCTCACGCGGCGCATGCGCGCCGTCTCGGTCGAGCGCGAGGCGATCCGTGCGCGCGAGCGCAACCGCCTCAGCAAGAATGCGGGACCGAAGGTTTCGCTGCGCCAGCAACCGACCGCCTACATGAAGAAGGTCGTCGATCGGTTGAACTTGTCGACCTGGCTCGGCACGGAGACCGCGAAGATTCGGCTCGCCATGGCCGGGTATCGAGGCAAGCAGGCCGAAACCGCCTTCCTGTTTTTCAGGCTTGTCTCTCCGATAAGCCTGTTCCTGTTCACGCTCTTCTATGCCTTCGTCATCATTGGCGACAAATATTCGGTGACGGTGCGCCTGATCGCCGTCGTGGGCGCGCTTTACCTCGGCATCAAGCTGCCGGAGATTTTCCTCAAAAATCAGACGACGAAGCGACAATTGTCCATGCGTCGCGCCATTCCGGACGCCATGGACTTGTTGCTCATCTGCGTCGAATCCGGCGTGTCGATCGAGCACGCCTTCCGCAAGGTGGCGGCCGAAGTCGGCTCGCAATCGGTGGCGCTCGCCGAAGAGCTGACCTTGACGACCGCCGAGCTTTCCTACCTCCAGGAGAGGCGGCAGGCCTTCGAGAATCTGGCGAACCGCACGGGCGTGGACGCCATCAAGGCGATCACGACGGCGCTCGTGCAAGCCGAACGCTACGGCACCCCGGTCGGCGTCGCCTTGCGCGTCCTTGCCCAGGAAAGCCGCGATCAGCGAATGAACGAGGCCGAAAAGAAGGCGGCGGCATTACCTCCGAAGCTCACCGTGCCGATGATCCTGTTTTTCCTGCCGGTGCTTTTTGCTGTCATTCTCACGCCGGCCCTGATCCAGATCTTCAACTGGAACTGAGGCCCGTCCGCCGCGCGCGCGGCGGCAGGCCTTACTCTTCAGCCCGATCATTGTGCGGCCGCCTGCGTATCGCTCGTCTGCGCCGCGGGCGTGGAGGGATTCGCACGCGCGATCGCGGTCACCGAATTGGGGTTGGCGCTGTCCTTCACGGCGCCCTTGCCGCGGATCGCCTCCCAAGTGTTGGGTTGGGCAATCATGGAGCGGATATCGGCGACGTTTCTTGCGGCGTCTGCCGGGGAGAGATCGTGCCGCAAGGCCTGCGTGGCGTTGTCGAAACGCCCCTGCAGGGCGAGCACGAGCGCAAGGTTTTGCCGCACCCGAGGATCGGCTTTCGGATTCTGCGCCGCTTCGGTCAAGACGCGCTCGGCTTCGGGCAGCTTCTTCGAAAGCGCATAGGACAGGCCGAGATTGGAGAGAACGCCGGGATCGCCGGGCGAAATCTTCAGTGCCGAAAGATAGAACGACTGCGCGCGTTCGTGCAGCCCCATGCCATCGGACGCGATGCCCTGCGCGGAGAGAATGCGCCAGTCGGGCTGATCGGGAGAATGAGCCCGTGCCAGCACCTCGAGTGCCTGGTTGTAATCGCCCGTATCGACCAATGCCTTGCCATAAGCGGCGAGAACCTCCTGATCTTTCGGAGACTTCACCGCCGCCGTCTGTAGCACGGAGGCCGCCTGCCCCTTTTGGTCGAGCGCCGTGAGGGCCTTCGCATAGCCGAGCGAGACGGTCTTCTCGCCGGGATTAGCGCTGTAGCGCTTGCTCCAGCTTTCGAGCTGCGCGTGCAGAGCGTCTTGCGGAGCACCGGGCTCGGTAACGGCCGCCGTGATGTCCTTGTCGCGCAGGCAGCCCGTAAGCGAAGAGGCGAGCGCCACGGCCGCGACGGCGCAGGCAAAGCGGCTCCGTCCGCTTTGCCTGAAAAGGCCTCCAAAAGATGAGATCATGCACAACCCCGTCTGGAATGCGTTCGACGAACTTGCACGCCGCCCGGAGATTTCCTACGAACGAACGAAGGCCGGGCGCTTTCGTCCGGCCCCATTCGTAAAATGTTAACTTTAACGACGCGTTAACCGCGTCTCGCCGGCGTCCCGGCGGCCTTCGTTGGGGATTGCGATGTCCACCCTCATCGTCGACGACGCAAGGGCGTCAACGCCGATCCACGCGCTCTCGGCATCCGATTGGCCGAGCCTCCTTCAGCGCCTGGCGCCTTCGGCCCGCCGCTTCGCCGAGAGCGTGCAGTTCGAGCCCAAGCCCGGCCGGCATTTGCTGCTTCCGGGCGAGACGGGCGCGCTCGAGTGCGTAGTGTTCGTGGAGGATTCGGGAAAAAGCGCGCCCGAGCGCGCCTTCGCGCGCGGCGCACTCGCCAGCCTTCTGCCGCCCGGCGATTATCGGTTCGAGCGCGCTGAGGACGATCTCGCGCTCACGGCTTTCGCCTGGCTCACCGATGCATACCGTTTCGAGCCTTACCGCGCGAAGGAGAACAAGCCCGCTGCTGTGCTCGTGTTGCCTGAAGGCGTTGATGCCGGCCGAGCCGAGCGGCTAGCGCGCGCCATTGCGTTCGGCCGGGACCTGATCAACACCCCGGCCAATGATCTTTCGCCAGACGGGCTCGAGACAGCGGCGCGCGAGCTTGCCTCGGACTTCGATGCAAGCTTCGCGACGACCGTCGGTGACGCGCTTCTCGCCGCGAATTTGCCGATGATCCATGCGGTCGGCCGTGCTTCGGCAACGGCGCCTCGCCTCATCGATTTCTCCTGGGGCGATCGCGCGGCGCCGAAGGTGACGCTCGTCGGCAAGGGTGTGACGTTCGACACGGGCGGCCTAAACATCAAGCCCGATGCCGCGATGCTTCTCATGAAGAAGGACATGGGCGGGGCCGCAACCGCTCTCGCTGCCGCCCGCATGGTGATGTCCGAGAATCTGCCCGTGCGATTGCGGGTGCTCGTGCCGGCTGTCGAGAACGCGATCTCCGGCTGCGCCTTTCGGCCCGGGGATGTGCTGCGAAGCCGCAAGGGATTAAGCGTCGAGATCGGCAACACGGATGCGGAAGGGCGCCTCATCCTTGCAGACGCGCTGGCGCTCGCGGATGAAGACGCGCCGGAGCTCATGGTCGACTTCGCGACGCTGACCGGCGCGGCCCGCGTGGCGCTCGGACCCGATCTTCCAGCCTTCTATGCGACCGACGACGCCTTCGCGGCAGAGGTCATGGAGCTTGGCGTGCGCATCAATGATCCGGTTTGGCGGCTGCCGTTTTGGGCTCCTTATGAAGAGATGCTCGCTTCCCGCGTTGCCGATGTAAGTCACATCTCGAACACGCCTTTTGCGGGGTCTGTCACGGCGGCCTTGTTCCTCAAGCGGTTCGTCGAGAAGGCGCGCATCTACGCTCACTTCGACCTTTTCGCCTGGACGCCATCGGCGCGGCCAGGGCGTCCTCAAGGCGGGGAGGCGCAAGTCGCGCGACTGATCTTCGAGACCATCGAGCGCCGTTTCCGCGAAGCCGGGTGAAGGATCCGAATTGTCGAGCCGGATTCCAGCTCTCTTTCACCTCGCTTCGACAATTCCACGCCTCTCGACCCGGTCATAAAATGTGCCGGTGCCGCAGGGCACTTATCCGCCCGCTTTTTTCGCAGCCGCCGCCATTCCATGAGGGCTCCCATCACCTCCTCGCCGCCTTCAGCCCCGCTCGATCCCCGCGAGATCCGCTCGATCTTCACGGGGATCATGCTCGCCATGTTCCTGGCGGCGCTCGACCAGACGATCATCGCGGCCGCGCTACCCTTGATCGCACGCGATCTCGGCGACGTGCAGAATTTGCCGTGGGTTGCGACGGCCTATCTCCTCACCGCGACTGCCGCGACGCCGCTTTACGGAAAGGCGAGCGACATTTACGGGCGAAGGGTGATGCTGCTCCTCGGCATCGCGACTTTCGTGGCCGGATCGGTTGCCTGCGCGCTCGCGCCCTCGATGCTCGTTCTCGTCCTCGCGCGCGGCTTGCAGGGCCTTGGTGGAGGCGGCCTGATCTCGCTCGCGCAAACGATCATCGCCGATATCGTCTCGCCGAAGGAGCGCGGCCGTTACCAGGTGCGCATCGCCAGCGTGTTCCTGGCCTCTGGACTCGCGGGACCCTATCTCGGCGGTGTCCTGGCGCAGCATTTCCATTGGTCGGCGATCTTCTGGATCAATGTGCCGCTCGGCCTTTTGGCCTTCGCGCTCACGAACAGATTGCTGCGCAAGCTGCCACGCCATGACCGGCCGCACCGGCTCGATATCCTCGGCGCCGCTTTGATGGCGCTCGCCACCACCCTCCTCATGCTGGCCTTGAACGGAGAGGGAGCCGCGATCGGCAAAGGCTCATTCTGGTTCTCGGCGCTCATCGGTGGTTCGGTTTTGATGTGGGCACTTTTCGCGCTGCGCATCCGCCTCGCGGCCGAACCGCTCGTGCCGCTCAGGGTGCTTGCCAACCCGGTCGTGCGCACCGCGGCCATCGCGTCGAGCCTGGGTGTCGGCACCAATGTGGCGATGACGATCTATGTGCCCATTTATCTACAGGCAGAAATGAAGCTCACTGCGAGCCAATCCGGCCTCGCGCTCATTCCGCTCATGGCGGGAGGGGTGATCGGAGCGATGGTCTCTGGGCGTACCATGGCCCGCGTGCGCCACTACAAGCGCCTTCCGCTCGTTGGCCTCCTGCTCGCAACCTTCGCCATGGTCGTCGTCGCGGTCCTCGGAACGCGGTTGTCCCTCACGGCCTTTGTCGTGATTCTCGGGATTTCGGCGGTCGCGCTCGGCACATTGTTCCCGGTGGCGACGGTGGCGATCCAGAATGCGGTTGCGCACCAGGATCTCGGGATCGCGACCGCGGCGATGAACTTCTTTCGCCAACTCGGCGGCGCCATCCTCGTCGCAGTCTATGGCGCGATCGTCGTCGGTGGCACGAGCGGCGCCAGCGCGACCTCGGTCGAGGAGTTGGCGCGCAATGCGGCCGCGAGCGGCAACGACCTCGCCTTCCTGTTCCAGCTCGTCTTCGCAGCGGCAGCCGCCGGCTTCGCGCTGGCGTTTATCGCGTTCGTGGTGATGGAGGAGCGTCCCCTTCGGGTCACGCGCCCGGGCGTCTCGCCGACGCCCGAATAGCCCGCGAAGCCATTCATTCAGATGGCGTAGTCGGACGAGATGCGTGCGTCGGCCGCGTGCGGGCTCAAGGGGGAGGTCGCGCCACGCCGGGTCATGTTGGCATACATCGCCTTGATCGCGCTCGAGGCCGTGGTGACGAATAGAAAGGGCAGGAGAGCGTGCACGAAGGCGGCGCAGGAAGCCGCGAAGAGGCGGCCCGAATACGACATCGCGACCCCGAAATGCTCGCCATAGCTTTCACCGACCGCATTCGGGTGGGAAATGAATATGTCCTTGAGAGATTGGCGCATGACCCGCTCCTGTGGATGGTGACGAAAGGCTAGAGTGCGCCTCAGAAAAAAGCATCGCAAAATCTGGCGTTTTTGGACAGGATCGCATAATATTGTCCCTTCTTTTCCCTGTTTCATGAGATGAAATCCTCACAACTCGACGCAACCGATAAACGACTGCTCGCCGAGCTCCAACGCGACGTGAGCCTTTCGCTCGACGAACTAGGCGAGCGAGCGGGTCTTTCACGCAACGGCTGTTGGCGTCGGGTGAGCCGGCTCGAGGCGATGGGCGTCTTCAAGGGCCGCGTTGCCTTGCTCGACCCGACTTGCGTGAACGCGAAGCTCATGGTGTTCATCGCGGTGCGCACGAGCCGGCACAGCGCCGATTGGGCCGAGCGCTTCCGCGCCGCCGTCAAGGACATTCCTGAGATCGTGGGCGCCTTCCGCACGGCCGGCGAGATCGACTACATTCTCCAAGCGCGCGTACCTGACGTCGCGGCGTATGACGCGCTTTATCAGCGGCTCATCGCGCGCATCGACATGCTCGATGTCTCGGCGACTTTCGTCATGGAGACGATGAAGGAAACGACGGAAGTTCCGCTCGGCTACGCATGATGTCCTGTTGCGCGGCTGCAACTTGACGCTTTCTTTACCTTAACCAGCCATCAACCGGCGTCATCTTCGGCGAATGGCCGGATCAGCGCCCTTGTTTCGTCGCATTGTCAGTCGAGTGACTGGCAAGGACGGGTTGGTGAGGTCGGCGCGGTCGGCACGCGCAGCTCAGGGGTCAGTGGACAGGTCAATTCGATGAATCCAGCCGATGTCGCGCAAAGCGCGCTTCCAGCCTTCGCACCGAACCTTTCGATCTGGACCTTGTTCTGGCAGGCCCATATCGTCGTCAAGCTCGTGATGATCGGGCTCCTCTTCGCTTCGGTGTGGTGCTGGGCAATCATCCTGAACAAGGCGCTTCTCTACAAGCGCATCGCGAGCGCCATGGACCGGTTCGAGGATGTGTTCTGGTCGGGACAATCGCTCGACGAGCTCTACCGCGATCTCGCCGAGACGCAGCCGACCGGCATGGGAGCCGTGTTCCTCGCCGCCATGACCGAATGGAAGCGCTCGCTCGAAGGGGCGAGCAAGGCTTTCGGCAGCTTCGCGGCGCGCGTCGAGAAGGTGATGGACGTCGCCATCCAGCGCGAGACCGAGCGCTTGAATCGCGGTCTCATGGTGCTCTCGAACATCGCCTCGGCCGGCCCCTTCATCGGGCTTTTCGGCACGGTGTGGGGCATTATGAACTCTTTCATGGCGATCGCAGCCTCGAAGAACACGAGCCTCGCCGTGGTCGCGCCGGGAATTTCGGAATCGCTTTTCGCGACCGCGATCGGCCTCGTCGCGGCGATCCCAGCCGTGATCGCCTACAACAGCTTCCACGCGCGGGTCCTCAATCTCCAGACACGGCTGGAGGGCTTCGCTGACGAATTCTCCGCGATCTTGTCGAGGCAGGTCGACCAGCGGCTCGCGGCTTGAGACGAGAGGGGTCTTGAACGCAATGGCTGCGAAAGTTGCGGCGGCACTTGGCGGAAAAGGGGCGAGGCGGCGCAGGCGTCATCATTCGGCCATCGCCGAAATCAATATGACGCCGTTCATCGACGTGATGTTGGTGCTTTTGATCGTCTTCATGGTGACGGCACCATTGCTCAGCGCGGGCGTGCCCCTCGATCTGCCCCAGACGGGCGCCAAGGCGCTCAATGTGGACAAGCAGCCGGTGACCATCTCGATCGATGAGAATGGCAAGGTGTTCCTGATGGACAAGCCGGTCGACGACGCGTCCTTGTTGGACACGCTGAAGGGGATCGCGGCGAACGGCGCCGACGAGCGCATCTATGTGCGGGGCGCCAAGCAGGTCGGCTATGGCCGCGTCGCGCAAGTCATGTCCATGATCACCGCGGCCGGCTACAAGCGCGTCGCCCTGGTGACGGAGCCGGAGCCGGCAAGGAATTGAAGGCGAGGGTGAGGTGAAGATCGACTGGTCCGAGCCTGGCTTGCCGCTATCGGTCACCGCGCATGCGGTGCTGCTCGTCGCGAGCCTTGTCGGCCTCTCCTCGGCGCGGCCTTTCGCCGATGCCGAAGAGACGCTTCCGGTCGAGATCATCACGGCCGATCAGTTCAGCTCCATGACCAAAGGTGAGCGGACAGCAAAAGCGGTCCAGCCGACGCCGAAGCCTCGCATCGACAAGGTGGCCGAAGTCGAGCAGTTGAAGCCGAGCCAAGGCACGGATCAGAAAGACGTGCCGACGCCGCCTGCGCGCGCCCCCCAGATCTCGGATGAGGTGAGCGCGCCGCCCATGCCGCCACCGCGCCCGCCAGATCCGGTAAAGCCGGAGCCCAAACCGGAGCCGCAGAAGACAGTCGAGCCGCAAAAGCCCGAGCCGCCGAAGCTCGATGCGGAAATACCAAAGCCTCCCGAAAAACCGCAGCCGCAGAAGGTCGCAAAGACGCAAGAACCGCAAAAGGAGACCGAGAAGCCGAAGCCGCAACCGCCCCAATTCGACAAGATCGCCCAACTTCTCGAGCAGAAGAAGCTCGAGGAGGAGACGAAGCCCGCAAAGCCGCCCGCCAAAGAGAAGGGTGAGCAGAGCTTCTCGGCGAGTGCGATCGAGAAGTTGCTCGTCTCGAAGGAGAAGCCGCAAGCCTCAGGCTCGGTCGGCGCGCAATTGCAAAAAACGGCGTCACTTGGCCTCCAAACTGGCAATGCGGCCAAGCTTTCGCCTTCGATGCGCGACGCGCTCGCCGGACTGCTGAAGGATCAGGTCGGAAAATGCTTCACGCTTCCGCCCGGAATGGACGAGACCAACATCCACCAAGCCATGGTTCGGGTCGTCTTCAACGAGGATGGAAGCCTCGCGGAACGTCCGCAGGTCGCGAGCGCATCGTCCGACGCCGGAGTGCGAGCGATCGCGAGCGAACTGCGGGGTGCCATCATCCGCTGCGCGCCCTACCGCATCCCGGCGCAGTTCCTTCCCTTCTTCGACCAATGGAAGGACACGCTCTTCACCCCTCCGGAGTCTTTGGGATGAACGTTGCCCGTCACAGTCGGGCCGCATCTTGAGTCTAACCGAAACCGGAATTCCCACGACCCGCAAGAGATCATGACCCTGTCCATTTCCCGTCGCTCTGTCGCCCTTGGCCTTGCCGCGACCCCGCTCGTGGGCGCCACGGCGCGGGCCGAGCTTGTCGTTTCCCTCGATCGTGCCAATTTCCAACCGCTGCCCATCGCGATTCCCGATCTCCAAGGTGAGGGCGATCTCGGAGCCCGCGTTGCCGCCGTCATCGCCAATGACCTGCAGCGCTCGGGCGTTTTCGCGCCGATCGACAAGCGGGCATTTATCGACAAGGCGGTCTCGCCTGACGTGATGCCGCAATTCGATTCCTGGCGGGCCATCAACGCGCAGGCCCTGGTCACCGGCCGCGTGCAGCGCGATTCGGCGCGGATGCACGCCGAGTTTCGGCTTTGGGACGTATCGTCCGGCGAGCAGGCGACCGGCCAGCAATATACGACGGACGCCAACAACTGGCGTCGGGTCGCTCATCTCATCGCCGACGCCATTTATTCGCGCATCACAGGGGCCGGCGGTTTCTTCGACTCGCGCGTCGTTTACGTCGATGAGACCGGCCCGAAACAGGCGCGCCGCAAGCGCCTCGCCTTGATGGACCAGGATGGCGCCAATGTGCGCTACCTTACCGAGGGCAATGAGCTCGTGGTCACGCCGCGCTTCTCGCCAACGAGCCAGGAAGTGACTTACATGGCCTTCGCGCCGAACGGGGACGCGAGCGTGCGCCTTCTCAACATCGAGACAGGCCAGCGCGAGATCGTGGGAAACTTCCCCGGCATGACCTTCTCGCCGCGCTTCTCGCCGGACGGCGAACGCGTGGTGATGAGCCTCGAGCAGAGCGGCAACGCCAATATCTACACCATGGATCTGCGCTCGCGGGCCACGACCCGGCTCACCGACACGAGCGCAATCGATACCTCACCCTCCTACTCGCCTGATGGAACGCAAATCGTCTTCGAGAGCGATCGCGGTGGCGCGCAACAGCTTTACGTGATGGGGGCGAATGGCGGCCCCGCCAAGCGCATCTCCTTTGGGCAAGGTCATTATTCGACGCCGGTCTGGTCGCCGAAGGGCGACTACATCGCTTTCACCCGGCAAACGGCTAACTCTTTCGGCATCGGCGTCATGAAGCCGGACGGCTCGGGCGAGCGCATCCTGACCGAAGGCTTCCACAACGAGGGGCCGACCTGGGCGCCGAATGGACGCTATCTCATGTTCTTCCGCGACCAGGGCGGAGCCAAGATCTTCATGGCGGATGTGACAGGGCGCGTCGACGTGGCCGTGCCCACCCCGAGCTTCGGCTCGGATCCGGCCTGGAGCCCGCTGTTGGCATGACACACAGGTGCCATGTGCAGCCCCAAGCTATGGCTTCGAACCCGCAAAATTTGTCCGACCCGCGCACGCGATGACGACAGACGCACGCGTTTTTCGTGAAGCGGTTAACAAGAAGGGCAGGGGCGCGCACATGGTCGCCCAAAATTTGCCATTCACCGCCCGTTTACCCTGACGCCAAGTTTAGCGTCTACGTCGTATTTTCGGCTTCGGCCTAAGCTCTCATCAAGGTTGACGGAACCTTGGCTTAACCGCCGACGGGTATGTCAGGCCCGAATGTCGCGTTCAAAATGGATCTGGAGGTCCGGCATGTTTCATCTTCCCGTTTCGGCTCGCGCCATGAAATTTGCGCTTGCCATCGCGGCGGCGCTCGCCGCGTCCGCATGCGCAAAGAATGCTGACGATGCGAGCCAATTCGGGGCTGGCGCCGGCGGGCCCGGTAGCGCGCAGGAATTCGCCACCAGTGTCGGCGATCGCGTTTTCTTCGAGACCGATTCCTCGGAACTCACCTCGACGGCGCAAGCCACGCTTTCCAAGCAAGCCGCTTGGCTAAGCCGCTACGCCAATTATTCCTTCACGGTCGAGGGTCACGCGGATGAGCGGGGCACGCGCGAGTACAACTTTGCTCTCGGAGCGCGGCGCGCCCAAGCTGCGCATGATTTTCTGGTGTCGAAGGGTATCTCGGCCTCGCGTATGCGCACCGTTTCCTACGGAAAGGAACGCCCGGTTGCGACTTGCGACGACATCTCCTGCTGGTCACAGAACCGCCGCGCCGTGACGGTGCTCTCCGGCGCTCCCTCGTCCTAACGTTAGGCGGCGCGGCCTCCTCACCCGTGAGGCCGGGTTTTCGTCGTCGGCCCGCCTGATTCCTGCCGCGCTCCCTGCTATTGTGGCGTCGGGCAAGGCTCGGCGCCAATTCGAGGGCAGGGCGCTGGACGGTGATCGAAAGAGGGCTTCTTCACCATGATGCGTGCCGTGAGGTTGATTGCAATTCTCGCCGGGATGGTGGGCGCCCTTCAGCTTCTACCGGCGCGCGCCCAGGACGAATCCGATGTCGTGGTGCGCTTGTCGCAGCTCGAGGCCCAGATGCGGCAAATGTCCGGGAAGATCGAGGAGTTGCAATTTCAGAATCAGCAGCTTCGCGATCAGCTTCGGCGTTTTCAGGAAGATACGGATTTCCGTCTTCAGGATAGCGGCAAGGCGGCGGGTTCGGCGACGACCGCTCCACATCCGCCGGTGCCCCGCGAAAATGCGCCTCCCCGCCAGATCGTGATCGCGCCACCGTCCGCGCCTCAGTCGCCCCCTTCCGCCCCCGCGTCACCCGCTCAAAGGAGTGCGACGCGCGGGGATGTCTTCAACCCCGAGGCCGATCCGGGCGCGCCTGGCGCCCCTCGGCAGCTTGGCTCGCCCGAGAGCGCCGCGCCGCCGCCGGTGCGCCGCTCCACCGTTCCGGGCGCCATCATGGGTGAGCCGGACGGGGTTGCGGGCGATCCGGCCACTCCCCTCGACATCGCGGGGATCGGCAACCCCCCGGGCGGACCGCAAGCGCAGCCGCGCCAGCCCGAGACTTCGATCGCGGCGACCGGGACCGATTCGGCGCGCGCAGATTTCGACAATGCCTATACCTATATCCAGCAGCACCAGTTCGAGCAGGCCGAAATGGGGTTCCGCAGCTTCCTGCAATCCCATCCGCGCTCGAAACTCGCACCCGACGCCACTTACTGGCTCGGAGAAAGTTATCTCCAGCGCGCGCGCTACCGGGAAGCCGCCGAGCAATTCTTGAAGATCACCACGAGTTACGGCGGCTCACCGAAGGGACCAGACAGCATGCTCAAGCTCGGGGTTTCCTTGCGCGGGCTTGGCGCGAACGATCAGGCCTGTGCCACTTTCGCCGAGGTCGGTCGAAAATACCCCTCCGCGCGTCCGGCCTTGCTGGCTGATGTGCATCGCGAGCAGCAGCGCGCCAAATGCCCGAGCTGAACGAGGCAAAAAAGCGCAAGAAACGCTCCGTTCGCGAAAGTTCGGAAAGAAGAGCGCTGCGCCCGCGGAGCGCTGGTGCGCATCCTATCGACATCGACGAAGCGAGGCTCCTGCTTCTACCGCTTCTTGGATCGTCAAGACGCGCCCTACTCGCCGTCTCTGGTGGGCCCGATTCGGTAGCGCTCATGCAGCTTTGCGCGCTTATCGTCACAACCGGACGGCTGGCTCACATCGAGGTGGCGACCGTGGATCACGGATTGCGGGAAAATTCACGCGCGGAAGCCGAAGTCGTCGGTGCTTGGGCGCGCGATTGCGGCTTCTCGCATGCGCTACTGAGGTGGGAGGGGCAAAAGCCCTCCGCGCGCATCCAGGAGCGGGCGCGGTCTGCGCGCTATGCCTTGCTGAACGCGCGCATGCGCGAGATTGGTGCGGCCCTCCTCGTCACCGCTCACACGCTCGACGATCAGGCCGAGACGGTCCTCATGCGAATGGCGCGTGGAACGGGTATCACCGGGCTCGCCGGCATGCGCCCCCTCTCCAAGCGGGACGGGTGGTTCCATGCTCGCCCCTTTTTGTCGATCCCCAAGGCGCGTCTCCTCGCCACCTGCCGCGCCAATGGCTGGCCTTTTCTCGAGGATCCATCGAACGAGAATTCCCGATTTGCGCGCGCGCGCTGGCGCAAACTGGCGCCGGTCCTGGCACAGGAGGGCCTCACCGCCGAGCGTCTCGCGAAGCTCGCCGAGCGCGCGGCTTCTGTCGAGGAGGCGCTCGAGGTGAGGGCCGAGACGGCCTTTGCGACCGCTTGCATCGAAGAGGGCCAGGACGAACTCGTGCTCGACCTCGAGCAAATGTTAGTGGGCGAGCAGCGCGAAACGGCGCTGCGGCTTCTCATCCGGGGCGTGAAGGCCGCGGGCGGGCTCGCCGCGTCCACCCCGCTCAGATTGGAGCGGGCCGAGACCCTTCTCGAGGCGCTGTCCGATGCCTTTTCTGCTCGCAAGGCGCTGAAACGCACCCTTGGCGGTGCCGTTCTCGAGTATGACGGTGCCGAGCGCCTCCTTTTGCGCCGAGAAGGCAAGCGCCGGCGCGGCCGCGAGCGCGCCGAGAGCCTCAAATCCGCCATGCCGGCTCGCAACCGCCGGCCTTCCCCGGCGAATAAGGGTAACTCTATTGCGCCATCGGTGCTGGTTTGAGCGGCGATTTCGCTCTATGGTCGACGCCGTGGCAAACTCGGCTTGGAAAGAAAGCGTCGCGCCCCTACATTAAAATTGCTTCGGTTGTGATCGGCCCTCGTGAACGCGGCTGGAGCATCGCCCAAGAACATATGTGAAGCGATGAATCCGAACCTCCGCAATTTCGCGCTCTGGGCCATCATCATCCTTTTGGTGCTCGCGCTCGTGACTCTGTTCCAGAATCCGGGGCAACGTGCCGGCTCGTCGGAAATCCCATACAGCCAGCTCCTCGTCGAGGCAGATCAGGGTCGCATCTCCAACGTCGTGATCTCCGGCCAGGAAGTCACCGGCACGTTCACAGACGGCAAGCCCTTCCAGACCTATATGCCCAACGACCCGGATTTCATCCGCAAGCTCACTGCGAAGGGCGTGCAGATCACCGCCAAGCCGCAGTCTTCCGAAACGCCCTGGTTCATGGCGATTCTTCTGAACTCCTTGCCCTTCCTGCTCATCGTCGGCGCTTGGTTCTTCCTCTCTCGCCAGATGCAGAACGGGGCCGGGCGCGCCATGGGCTTCGGCAAGTCGAAAGCCAA